>ERZ827037.471-NODE-471-length-52383-cov-11.197810_pt1 | contig 52383 bp, 38 predicted proteins | sample MGYA00519924_ERZ827037 | MGnify/ENA primary metagenome ERZ827037 (study PRJEB31778, sample SAMEA3449250) | human gut metagenome | biome: human gut; feature: human-associated habitat; material: faeces | place: United Kingdom | collected 2010/2012 ... | reverse complement strand
TACCGGTCATACCGGACAGCTTGTGATACATACGGAAGTAGTTCTGCAAAGTAATCGTGGCGAAAGTCTGCGTAGCAGCTTCCACTTTCACGCGTTCCTTTGCTTCGATAGCCTGATGCAGTCCGTCAGAATAGCGGCGGCCTTCCATGATACGTCCGGTCTGTTCGTCTACAATCTTCACTTGTCCGTCGATAACCACATACTCGTCATCTTTCTCGAACATGGTGTACGCCTTCAATAATTGGTTGATCGTATGTACGCGTTCCGATTTAACGGCGTAGTTAGTCAGCAGTTCGTCCTTCTTCTGGAGTTTTTCCTCGTTAGTCAGGTCCGGCACATTCTCCAGTTCCGAGAGTTGTCCGGCGATATCGGGGAGTACGAACAAGGTCGGGTCTTCTGAGTTGCCGGTAATCAGGTCTACACCTTTGTCTGTCAAATCTACGCTGTTCAGCTTCTCGTCGATGACGAAATACAACGGATCAGTCACCTCATGCATACGCTTGTTGTTCTGCTCCATATAGATTTCCTCTGTCTTGAGCATACCGGCCTTGATGCCTTGCTCACTCAAGAACTTTATCAACGCTTTATTTTTAGGCAATGCCTTATGACTGCGATACAAAGCGAGGAATCCCTCTTCCATATCTTTCTTGTCACCGGTTGCGATCAGCTTCTTGGCCTCAGACAAATATTTAGTAGCCAATATCTTCTGCGCTTCTACCAGACGTTCAACCAACGGACGGAGTTGTTCGAATAATTGGTCATCGCCTTTCGGCACAGGCCCGGAAATAATCAACGGAGTACGTGCGTCGTCAATCAATACGGAGTCTACCTCATCGACAATCGCGTAGTTGTGCTGACGTTGTACAAGGTCTTTCGGACTGATAGCCATATTGTCACGCAGGTAGTCGAAACCGAATTCGTTGTTCGTTCCGAAAGTGATGTCGGCCAGATATGCCTGACGGCGTGCGTCGGAGTTCGGTTGATGGCGGTCGATGCAATCCACACTCAGACCGTGGAACATATAGAGAGGACCCATCCATTCGGAGTCACGTTTTGCCAGATAGTCGTTCACGGTTACCACATGAACACCGTTTCCGGTCAATGCGTTCAGGAATACCGGGAGGGTAGCTACCAACGTCTTACCTTCACCGGTTGCCATTTCCGCAATCTTGCCTTTATGGAGAACGACACCACCAAACAACTGTACGTCGTAGTGAACCATGTTCCACACCGTGTCGTTACCACCGGCCATCCAGTGATTCTGATAAATGGCTTTGTCTCCCTCGATGCGTACAAAATCCTTTGTTGCAGCGAGCTGGCGGTCGAATTCCGTGGCAGTCACTACAATTTCTTCATTTTCGGCAAAACGTTTGGCAGTTGCCTTAACGATGGAGAAAGCAACGGGCAATACTTCGTCCAATGCTTTTTCATATTTCTCCAGAATTTCTTTTTCTATCTTGTCTATTTGCGTAAATACTTCTTCGCGGTCTTCCAGTTCAAGGCTTTCGATACTCGCTTTCAATTCTTCCACTTTCGCACGTTCGGCGGTTGCTGATTCGCGGATATATTTTTTGAGTTCTTCCGTTTTTACGCGGAGTGCGTCGTTATCCAGTTTCTCAACCTCCGGGTAGGCGGCTTTAATCTTCTCTACCCAGGGCTTGATTTCTTTCATGTCTCGTGTGGATTTGTTTCCGAAAATCGAGCTTAAAAATTCATTAAATCCCATGTTCTATTATTTAGTTTATTATTTATCTTTTTTGCACCACGGATTTCACAGATTCTCACGGATCTTTTATACACGCCACATATTTTTCTTTTCAATCTGTGTGAGTTTGTGGAATCCGTGGTGGATAATCCCTGCAAAGTTACATTAAAATGCTGATTTATTTATGTTTTGCACCCTGTTTTTATGAGTAAACTTTTACCGCAAGTCGGTAATAGGGGCGGAGCTGCAGGCGTTGGGAGCCCGGATACGCATGAAATGAGCCAGTGTAGGCGCAATATGTTCAATGGTTACAGGAGTCTGTATGATAGCCGGTTTCACCGAGTGACCGATGAAAATCAGCGGCGAGGGAATGAACGAATGGCGTACCACCTTGTTCTCGTGGCTGTTCTCGTCAACGATTGACCATCCGGGAAGAACATCGATTACCAGATCCCCCGAGCGTTTACGATGATATCCGTTACGTATTTTGTGGATTTCCGGAGTCCATGAACCCAGCAGAAGCCTGTTGGCGGAATATGCCTCATTCACTCCACTGAATTGCATCAGGAATTCGGCGGACTTCTCTTGTACTTCCGTCAGATTGAGTTGCTTTTGTTCCAGCAACTTATGATTCAGATAAATCTGTTGGTTGTGATAAGTTTCCACATATTTTCCTTCCCCGTACGTAGCCATCAGATACATATTCAGCAAAGCGGCGCAACGGTTGAGGTAGAACTCTCCTCCGGGAATTTTGTATAATCCCGAATCAGACGATTCGCTGTCTGTATATCCGGTGGAAGTGACGAAGATGAGCACGTTCTGCAAGCCCACTTTCCTGTCGAGCAGTTCGAGCAGGTTGGCAATGCTACGGTCAATGCGCACGTAGGTATCCTGCATTTCCATTGCGCATTCCTGTACGGATTTATGTGCGTAATTGCCGGCATAATAAGTCAGTGCCAATAAGTCAGTAATGTCGTCCATGCCGATTGAACTCTTGCTCAATGCTTCTTCGGCAAGCGCATTCACTTCATCGTTCACGAAAGGGCTGGTGATGAAACGGCGGTACTTGTTGTTGCGGTCGTCATCAAATTTATATTTGAAAACCATATCCCGCCAGTCTGGCAGGAATGTGTACATCCCGCGAGGAAATACCGGTTCCCATACGATATTCGCAATACGGAAATCGACGGCTTGGCGGTCGTTGTACTGACTTGCCCACCAAGGAAATTCTCCGTAATAAGTTGTTCCGCTCCATTTTCCCGTGTTGGGATTGAGCCAGAAAGCACCGTTCCCGGCATGTCCGGCGGCAAGAATCGCCGCGTCACATTTGGGAGCGATGGCATATACAAGCCCCTTGCCTTGAGTCGCTATTTTGAGCTCATCGGCAATGGTGGAAGTCAATAATTTGGAAGGAGAACACGTCTGGTCGGTATAGTACCCCATGAAAGCCGTGTCGTCTGTGCTGTTGACAGGACGTAGGGTAGCCGCGTCCATCCATCGCTTGGAGATGATTCCGTTCATGGAGGGAGTCGTTCCGCTGTAAATGGCGGCTATGGCAGACGAGCGGTCCACACCGCTGAAAGTATATTCGGCATTATAGAACACTCTTCCCTCTTTCCAAAGGCGTTTGAAACCTTTCTCCCCGTAAAGTGATGAGAATGCTTCCAGGTAGTCCGTACGCAGTTGGTCAATCGTCAGTCCCACCACGAGCTTGGGTGCGGCAGGCAACGACTGAGCTTGTAGCCCGGTGAAGGTAAGTACGGTGATAAGGGAAGTCAGTAATCCTTTCATTATTTCTTTTTAGATGTCACAATTAAGTTGCTCGCTGAACGTACCAGCAAACTGAGTGCCAAAGGTACAACAGCTAAGTCAAATCTTTGTGGAATTAGCGGAAAAAGCACTATAAAAAGTGTTAAAACGATCAAATTCAAGGTCAAATACCAACATTTCTTTCCTTTTCGGTCACAATAAATGATGTAGGGAAGGAAAAGAAGTTGTCCGGGATGAAACACGAGCAATAAGAAATTGGAATTGACGGCCGGGTGTTCGGAAAAGAGAGCCAGAAAGGCAAGAATACAACCTACGATACCTGCTACGCTGAAAAGGAAGAGGTCTACTCCCCATAGTCCGGTTCTTCGCCGGATACCGTAGATGGTAGCGCCGACTGTCAATATAAATAAAAGCAGGGCGCATTGTAGCGGAGTGAATATCCAGCCGCTTTCATCCGTCTCGGGAGTGGCGTCTACAATCAGTCGGGCGGCTTCCGCAAGCGGTCGCTGAATGGAGTCATTCTCAATTTGCGCTCCGGCAAAAGCGTCCATCAGATAAAATGGGGCAAACATCATCTGCCGCTGTGTGATAGGACGGTCTGCTTCGCTTCCGATACATAAGTCAATGCCGAAGCGTGCCCACGGATGACCTTTGCAATATTGATGCACGATGTCGCGGAAAGACCGTGAGCCGTCCTGCGGTTTTGCGGGATAAATCACTTTTCCGGCAATGCTTTCTTCTATCTTGTCGCGGGGACGGGTGGCGCAATTGTCGTAAAAGAAATTATAACGGTACACCCGGTTCTCGGGACGATAATTCTCTTGTAGCAGATGGATTAATTCGGTCTTTTCTCTTTCGGTCAGGTTCAGAGTCTGTTGCCATACGCTACGTCCGAAGAATGCGTATTCTGCCGCAAAATGGGCATAATCGGTTGCGCCCAGTTGATAATCTGTCTCTCCGAGAGAAAAGCGAAGTATGAAGTTGGGGGTATTGAAACTGAACAGACCGTAGTTGAAAACTACATCAATCCCTTGTGAAGGATTTTCGTAACGGATGGCTGTATGTCCGAACAGAGAATAAATCTCCTCGCCGGGAGCACAGGTCAGCAGGCTGATACGGATGGAGTCATGACCGTCTGCGGCCGGGCCGTTGCTTTTCATTGCGGACGCACCGTTGGTGGAAAAGAACAACATGAATAGCACAAGCGGCGACATACAGCGGAAAAAGTCATTAAATCGTTTCATCGGACGTTTCTTTTGGAGAAATTCTTTTTTATTCGGTGGCGAATATACGAAGAATCGATGTATACTACTTATTGTTTTCTCTATATTATTATATTTATTAGAAAAAAAGCGTGTTCTCTCGCGCCTGCGTCCGTGTACATTATTAATAAAAAGAATCATAATTATATAAAGAAAATCATAGGCTTTTACCCTCAAGATACCCTGTGCTTCACAGTAGCCATCTCTTTATAGCCGATTTTATTTTCATTATAGCTAATCCGGATTTCATTATAGCTAATTTTATTTTCATTATAGCTAATCGGAACTTATCAAATGTATGAAAATCTATAAAGCTTTCAAGTATACAAGTATGGTGAAATCACTTATATTTCAATGGTTTGCAACGTTTTTGATAAGATAATTCTTTTCGTATGCTTCATCTTTTCTTTTTTTACTATACCTTTGCGCCCGCTAAAGATAAAAAACGCATTGAATTTAATTATCGACATAGGAAATACGATGGCGAAAGTCGCTCTCTTCAATGACGGGGAGATGGTGGAAGTGCTCACAGAATCCAATCAGTCGTTGGATTGCTTGAAAGCGCTTTGCGCCAAATATCCGGTGAATCAGGGGATTGTGGCTACTGTCATTGATTTGAACGAACGGGTATTGGCGGATCTGGCTGCTTTGCCGTTTCCTTTACTTTGGTTGAATCATGAGACACCTCTGCCGGTGGTCAACTTGTACGAGACTCCTGAAACATTGGGATACGACCGTATGGCTGCTGTGGTAGGTGCGAATGAACAGTTCCCGCATAGAAATATATTAGTCATTGACGCTGGGACTTGCATTACTTATGAGTTCATTGACTCGAAAGGTCAGTATCATGGCGGTAATATTTCTCCCGGTATGCAAATGCGTTTCAAAGCGCTCCGGCAGTTCACCGGACGTTTGCCTCTGGTGGATACCAACGGGCGCAAACTCCCGATGGGACGGGATACTGAAACGGCTATACGTGCCGGAGTCTTAAAAGGGATGGAATACGAAATTTCAGGTTATATTGAGTCTATGAAGCATAAATATCCTGAACTTTTGGTTTTTTTAACGGGTGGAGATGATTTTTCTTTTGATAGCAGCGTAAAAAGTATCATCTTTGCAGATAGATTTTTAGTGTTGAAAGGATTAAATAGAATTTTAAACTATAATAATGGTAGGATTTAAACACACACTATGTGCGCTTTTGCTCACGATGGTTACCGGAATGGCAATTGCTCAAAATAATACAAACTCTCCTTATACACGATATGGCTATGGCGATTTGTCCGATCAAAGTTTCGGAAATAGCAAGGCGATGGGAGGAATTGCTTTTGGACTCCGTGATGGAGCGCAGATCAATCCATTGAATCCTGCTTCGTATACAGCCATTGACTCTCTGACTTTCATTTTCGAAGGAGGCGTCAGTCTGCAAAATATGAATGTCAATAACGGCGGTGTGAAGCTGAACGCTAAGAACTCTAGTTTTGACTATCTGGCAATGCAATTCCGCTTGCATCCCAGAATAGCAATGAGTGTGGGGCTATTGCCTTTCTCAAGTGTAGGATATAATGTGTCGGAAAGTCATAGCGGTACTGCGGAAACGGATGGTGCCAATAATGCAACGCCGGATTATACGAAAACACTTGCCGGAGATGGCGGGTTGCACCAGTTGTATGCGGGAGTAGGAGTGAAGGTTTTAAAGAATTTGTCTTTGGGAGTCAATGTCTCTTATTTTTGGGGAGATATCACTCGTTCATTGACAATGCTTTATCCGAATACATCTTCTTCTTATTCATTTGTGAGACAGAATGCTGTGTCTGTTTCTGATTATAAGTTGGATTTTGGCGCACAGTATACGCAGGACTTTGGCAAAAAACATTCGGTGACAATCGGTGCGGTTTATTCGCCAAAGCATAATTTGAATAACGATGTAACGGTAACCACACAGGCTAGTACAACGGTCAGCAATGAGTTGGATGCAACATTGGGATTGCCTAATTCTTTTGGTGTGGGAGTTACTTACAATTATAATAGGCAGTTGACAGTAGGTGTTGATTATAGTCTTCAGAAATGGGCTGATGTAAACTATAAGGGTGATGATGTGGACAATGATATGCATGAAACATATACTTACTGTGACCGTCATAAAATATCAATGGGTGCGGAGTACATTCCTAATTTGATAGGACGTTCTTACCTTGCCCATATCAAATATCGTTTGGGAGCTTATTATACGACTCCGTATTATAAGATCAACGGTGAAAAGGCTTCCCGCGAATATGGCGTGACTGCCGGTTTCGGTTTGCCTGTTCCTCGTTCGCGTTCCATTCTCAGTATAAGTGGGCAGTTTGTCCGCGTCAAAGGATTGGAAACGAATATGGTGAATGAAAACATCTTCCGTGTGAGCATTGGATTGACGTTCAACGAACGTTGGTTCTTCAAGCGCCGGGTAGAATAATTAGTTGCAACAAAGTGAGAGAGAATAGACGACTTTATAATAACAACTAAAATTTAAATACAATGAAGATTAAAACGCTTGTGGCTATGTTGTTCCTTTCAGCAGGGGCGACTACTGTGGTAGCACAGGATGCGAACTGTAATTCAAACAGTAGTATCTCGCATGAAGCTGTGCGTGCAGGTAACTTTAAAGATGCGTATACTCCATGGAAAGCTGTGTTGGAAAATTGCCCGACGCTTCGTTTCTATACTTTTACGGACGGATATAAAATTCTGAAAGGTTTGATGGGACAAATCAAGGACAGAAACAATCCGGATTATCAGAAATACTTTAATGAACTGATGAATACGCACGATTTGCGTATCAAATATACGCCTGACTTCTTGGCTAAGGGAACAAAGGTCTCTTCTCCTGAAGAAGCATTGGGTATCAAGGCTGTAGACTATATCGCTCTTGCTCCAAAGTTGGACGTTAATCAGGCTTATCAGTGGTTGAGCCAGTCTGTCAATGCAGTGAAAGGCGAGTCGGCTGCCGCTACTTTGTTCTATTTCTTGCAGATGTCATTGGATAAGCTGAAGGCGGATCCTACTCATAAGGAACAATTCATTCAGGATTATCTGGCTGCTTCCGAGTATGCAGATGCGGCTATTGCTGCCGAAACTAAGGAATCAAAGAAGAAAGCTTATATGGGTATCAAAGATAACTTGGTCGCTTTGTTCGTTAATAGCGGAACTGCCGATTGTGAATCATTGCAAGGCATTTACGGACCGAAGGTGGAAGCTAACCAAACGGATCTGGCATACTTGAAGAAAGTAATCGATATTATGAAAATGATGAAATGTACTGAAAGTGAAGCATATCTGCAGGCATCATTCTATGCTTATAAAATGGAACCTACTGCCGAAGCTGCCACAGGATGTGCATATCAGGCATTCAAGAAAGGTGATATCGACAGTGCTGTGAAGTTCTTTGACGAAGCGGTGAACTTGGAGACTGACAATTTGAAGAAAGCGGAAAAGGCGTATGCGGCAGCAGCGGTATTGGCTTCCGCCAAGAAACTGTCTCAGGCTAGATCTTATTGCCAGAAGGCCATCAGCTTCAACGAAAATTATGGTGCTCCTTACATTCTGATCGCTAACCTTTATGCGATGAGTCCTAACTGGAGCGATGAATCCGCTCTGAACAAGTGTACCTATTTTGCAGTGATTGACAAACTGCAACGTGCAAAGGCGGTAGATCCTAGTGTGGCTGAAGAAGCGAACAAGTTGATTGGCAGATATTCTGCTCATACTCCGCAGGCTAAAGACCTTTTCATGTTGGGTTATAAAGCCGGTGACCGCATTACTATCGGCGGTTGGATTGGAGAGACTACAACGATTAGATAAATGTATGTTGCGAAAACGAAGAAAACGTTTATTGCATAAAAGCATGAGCATAACAATTGTCCTGGGGACAATTGTTATGCTTCTTTTATTTCCTTCCTGTGGCGGCAAGTCGAAAGCGATAGGTGAAGCTATCACTGAACGGGATTCTCTTCCGATGATGAGTACGCTAGGGGTCACTACCCTTATATCCGATTCCGGAGTGACACGTTATAGAGTGAATACGGAAGAGTGGCAGGTGTTCGACCGAAAGAAACCTTCTTATTGGGCATTTGAAAAAGGAGTATATCTGGAGCAGTTTGACTCTATCTTTCATATAGAAGCCAGTATCAAAGCGGATACTGCCTACTACTATGACAAAGAAAGGCTTTGGAAGCTGATAGGGAACGTAGATATACAGAACCGGAAAGGCGAACGTTTCAATACGGAATTGTTATATTGGAACGAAGCTACCCAGAAGGTGTATTCCGACAAGTTTATACGTATTCAGCAGCCGGACCGTACTATCACCGGACATGGCTTCGACTCCAACCAGCAAATGACAGTTTACACCATTCACAATATAGAGGGTATTTTCTATGTGGATGATGAAGCGGGCACTACGCAGCCGGAACTGAAAGCCTTGCCGGATTCCGTGAAAAAAGATTCTGTGAAATAAGCTATGAATATTTATATCTCTCTAATTATCACTATGGTTTTCTCCGCCTTCTTTTCGGGGATGGAGATAGCTTTTGTCTCGGTAGACAAACTGCGCTTTGAAATGGAACGCAAAGGGGGAGTCACTTCCCGCATCCTGTCTGTCTTTTTCAAGAATCCGAATGAGTTTATCTCCACTATGCTGGTGGGCAACAATATAGCCTTGGTTATCTACGGTATTCTGATGGCACAGATTATCGGAGACAATTTATTGTCGGGATTCATAGAAAATCACTTCCTTATGGTACTGGCGCAGACCGTTATCTCTACCTTAATCATTCTGGTAACCGGAGAGTTTTTGCCGAAAACATTGTTCAAGATCAATCCCAATCTGGTACTGAACGTTTTTGCCGTTCCGCTTATTGTCTGTTACATTATTTTGTATCCCGTTTCCAAATTCTCCTCCGGACTGTCTTGTTTGTTCCTTCGTATTTTTGGCATGAAGGTGAATAAGGAAGCGTCTGATATCGCATTCGGAAAAGTCGATCTGGATTACTTTGTACAGAGTAGTATCGACAATGCCGAGAATGAAGAAGAGCTGGACACGGAAGTAAAAATATTTCAGAACGCGCTTGATTTCTCGAATATAAAAATACGCGACTGCATTGTTCCGCGTACGGAGGTGGTAGCTGTCGATCTGACAACCTCGTTGGACGAACTGAAAAACCGTTTCATAGAGTCCGGTATCTCCAAGATAATCGTATACGACGGGAATATCGACAATGTAGTCGGTTATATCCATTCTTCGGAAATGTTTCGCGCCCCGAAAGACTGGCACGACAATGTGAAGCAAGTGCCGATTGTGCCTGAAACGATGTCGGCTCATAAGCTGATGAAGCTGTTTATGCAGCAGAAGAAGACGATTGCCGTAGTGGTAGACGAATTTGGCGGCACGTCCGGCATTGTGTCGTTGGAAGACCTGGTGGAAGAGATTTTCGGTGATATAGAGGACGAACACGATAATACCTCCTATATCTGCAAGCAGATAGACGAACATGAGTATGTGCTGGCCGCCCGTCTGGAAATAGAGAAGGTGAATGAGACGTTCGGACTCGACCTGCCCGAATCGGATGATTATCTGACGGTAGGAGGGTTGATCCTGAGCCAATATCAGAGCTTCCCGAAATTACATGAAGTGATTCAGATCGGACGCTATCAATTCAAGATAATCAAGGTGACGGCGACGAAAATCGAACTTGTTCGTTTAAAAGTCTTGGAATAATGACGATAATCAAGAAATTTTTAGCTAATAAATAGAAGCATATTAGCATTTTTTGTATCTTCGTGCGCTAAAACGACAAAAGAAAGAAATAATAATAAACATAAATCGTATTAATCAAAATGGCAACGTTACAAAACATTAGGTCGAAAGGACCTCTATTGGTGATTGTTATCGGCTTGGCGCTGTTTGCTTTCATTGCGGGTGACGCATGGAAAGTGATGCAGCCGCATCAGGCGCATGACGTAGGTGAGGTGAACGGAGACGCTCTTTCCGCTCAGGAGTATCAGAATTTGGTGGAAGAATATACCGAAGTGGTGAAACTCATGCGTGGAGTGAACGCCTTGAACGACGAACAAACCAACCAGGTGCGTGATGAAGTATGGCGTTCATACGTAAACAATAAACTGATCGAAAAGGAAGCAAAAGCTTTGGGACTCACTGTTTCCACTGCTGAAATTCAGGATATTCTGAAAGCTGGTGTACATCCTCTGCTGAGACAGACTCCTTTCCAAAATCCGCAAACAGGTAACTTCGATAAGGATATGTTGAACAAGTTCCTTGTTGAATATGCTAAGATGAACGAATCACAGATGCCGGCACAGTATGCCGAACAATACAATAATATGTATAAATACTGGTCGTTTATTCAGAAAACTTTGATTCAAAGTCGTTTGGCTGAAAAATATCAGGCTTTGGTCGCTAAAGCTCTTCTTTCTAACCCGGTAGAGGCTCAGGACGCTTTCGACGCAAGAGTGAATCAATACAATGTGTTGCTGGCAGGCATTCCTTACTCTTCAGTAGTAGATTCTACAATCGTAGTGAAAGAATCGGAACTGAAAGAACTGTATAACAAGAAGAAAGAACAATTCAAGCAATATCAGGAAACTCGTGACATCAAGTACATCGATGTACAGGTGACTGCAAGCCCTGAGGACAGAGCTGCTATCCAGAAAGAAGTGGACGAGGCAACTGCTCAGTTGGCTACTACAACAGACGATTACACTTCTTTTATCCGATCGGTAGGTTCGGATGCTCCGTACGTAGACTTGTTCTATAACAAGACTGCTTTCCCGTCGGATGTAGTGGCACGTTTGGACTCTGCTTCCGTAGGTGCGGTATACGGTCCTTACTACAATGGTGCCGATAACACAATCAACTCTTTCAAGATTGTTGCTAAGGCTGCTGCTGCCGACTCTGTCGAATTCCGCCAGATTCAGGTATACGCGGAAGATGCGTTGAAGACAAAGACATTGGCAGACAGTATCTACAATGCGATTAAAGGTGGCGCCAACTTTGTGGAGCTGGCTAAAAAATACGGTCAGACCGGTGATTCTAATTGGTTGACTGCCGCTCAGTACGAAGGTGCGCAGATCGACGGTGATAACCTGAAATTCATCTCTGCCATCAACAATACAGGTGTGAACGAATTGGTGAACTTACCGATGGGACAAGCAAACGTAATTCTGCAAGTAACCAACAAGAAAGCTGTAAAAGACAAATATAAAGTAGCTGTTGTCAAGCGTGAAGTAGAGTTCAGTAAAGAAACTTACAATCGTGCTTACAATGATTTCAGCCAGTTTATCGCAGCCAATCCTAGTGTTGAGAAGATGGTGGCTAACGCTGAAGAAGCCGGATACAGATTGCTTGACAGAGCAGACTTGAACAGCTCTGAACACGGTATCGGTGGCGTGAGAGGTACTAAAGAAGCTTTGAGATGGACATTTGATAAAGCTAAACCGGGTGAAGTTTCCGGCCTGTACGAATGTGGCGAAAGCGATCACATGATGGTTGTAGGCTTGGTGAGCATCAAACCGGAAGGATACCGTTCTTTGAAGTCTGTACAGGATCAGTTGAGAGCTGAAATCGTAAAAGACAAGAAGGCTGAAAAGATTATGGCGGATATGAAATCGGCAAATGCCACTTCATTCGACCAATACAAGTCTATGACTAACGCTGTAAGCGATTCTTTGAAGATGGTTACCTTCGCCGCTCCTGCTTATGTTTCCGCATTGCGCAGCAGTGAGCCGTTGGTAGGCGCCTATGCTTCTGTTGCTGAAATGAACAAGTTGAGCACACCTATCAAGGGTAATGCCGGAGTATTTGTACTGCAAGTTTACGGCAAGGACAAACTGAACGAGACATTTGACGCGAAAACGGAAGAAGCTACGTTGGCTAATATGCACGCTCGCTTCGCCAGCCGTCTGATGAACGACTTGTATCTGAAAGCAAATGTAAAGGATACACGCTTCCTGTTCTTCTAACTTATTTCACCACAGATTACACGGATTTTCACAGATTAAAAAGGTGAGTGAAAATCTTTGAATGCTGTAATAAATTAGTGTGGTGCACCATATAGACGTGAATTAGTCGGATTATTATGAATGAATCCGGTTGATTCGCGTCTTTTGCGTTTTCTACATTTTCTACATTTTCCATGCTCTCTATCTTCTCTGCGTTCTCTATGTTTTTTTCTATCTTTTTCTGCATCTCTGCACCTGAGAATTCACTTCTTCCTTCTTCTTCCTCTTCTTAATCTGTGAAAATCTGTGTTAATCTGTGGTGAAACTGACTTTATTTCCTTACATTTGCAGATATAAACCATCAACAGAAAGAAGAATGTCTAAATATCCCCTTTTAGGAATGACCCTCGTAGAGCTTCAAGCATTGGCAAAAAGACTGGGAATGCCCGGTTTTGCCGCCAAGCAGATTGCGTCCTGGCTTTACGAAAAGCAGGTGACCTCGATTGATGAGATGACTAATTTGTCATTGAAACACCGTGAGTTGCTTAAACAGGACTATGAGGTAGGAGCACTCCCCCCTGTGGATGAAATGCGTTCTGTGGACGGCACGGTGAAGTATCTGTACAGAGTGGGTGATAACCATTTTGTTGAATCGGTTTATATTCCGGATGACGAACGGGCGACGTTATGTGTCTCTTCACAGGTCGGTTGCAAGATGAACTGTAAGTTCTGCATGACCGGCAAGCAAGGCTTTACCGCCAATCTGACCGCCAACCAGATAATCAATCAGATCCATTCATTGCCGGAACGCGACAAACTGACCAACGTAGTGATGATGGGGATGGGCGAGCCGCTTGATAACCTCGATGAAGTACTTAAAGCATTGGAAGTGCTGACCGCCTCTTACGGTTACGCATGGAGTCCGAAACGTATCACTCTTTCCACAGTAGGACTGCGGAAAGGACTGCGGCGGTTCATCGAAGAAAGCGATTGCCATCTGGCTATCAGCCTGCATTCTCCGGTGGCAGCCCAGCGTTCCGAGTTAATGCCGGCGGAAAAGGCGTTCTCTATTACCGAAATGGCGGAACTGTTAAAAAACTATGATTTTAGCAAACAGCGTCGACTTTCATTTGAATATATTGTTTTTAAAGGACTCAATGATTCGCAGATATATGCCAAAGAGTTGCTGAAGCTCCTTCGCGGATTGGATTGCAGAATCAATCTGATTCGTTTTCATGCCATACCGGGCGTAGACCTTGAGGGAGCGGATATGGATACGATGACCCGTTTCCGTGATTACCTGACATCGCACGGGCTTTTCACTACGATCCGTGCTTCGCGGGGTGAAGATATCTTTGCAGCTTGCGGTATGTTGTCGACAGCGAAACAGGAGGAAAATAATAAGAGTTAATATATAAAACCGAACATCATGAAAAAGTACTTTTCTTATTTGAGCATTGCTTTGGTAACCTTTGTCTTTGCTTCTTGTGGTCTGAAAGGAAACCACACTTCTAGTGGACGTGCATACGAGCTTTTGGTAGTAGTAGACCACGGTGTTTGGGATCGTGCGGCAGGAAGAGCCTTGCATGATGCACTCGATTCCGATATGCCCGGATTGCCGCAATCGGAACCTTCTTTCCGTATCATGTACACTTCACCCAAAGATTATGACTCTACGCTGAAGTTGATACGCAACATTATTATTGTAGATATACAGGATATATATACAAAGGCCTCTTTCAAATATGCGAAAGATGTGTATGCCAATCCGCAGATGATATTGACTATCCAGGCTCCGAACGAAGAAGAGTTCGAGAAGTTTGTGAAGGAGAACAGACAGACGATTATCAATTTCTTCACCCGTGCGGAAATGAACCGCCAGATCACTTCGCTCGAAAAGAAGCACAGCAACTTTATTTCAAACAAGGTGGACAGCTTGTTCGGTTGCGATATCTGGCTGCCTGCCGAGCTGACTAATTCAAAGACGGGGGAAGACTTCTTCTGGGCTTCTACCAATACCGGTACTGCCGACCGTAACTTCGTGATGTACTCTTATCCTTATACGGATAAGGATACGTTTACCAAAGAATATTTTGTCCATAAACGTGACTCTGTGATGAAAGCCAACATTCCCGGATTCAAGGAAGGCGTTTATATGGCAACCGACAGCTTACTGACGGATGTCCGCCCCATCAATGTGCAGAACAGCTACACGATGGAAGCGCGCGGACTGTGGCGCATGAAGGGTGACTTTATGGGTGGTCCGTATGTGTCGCATACCCGTCTTGACGAGAAGAACCAACGAATCATTACAGCAGAAATATTTGTCTATTCACCTGATAAAATGAAACGCAACCTGGTTCGCCAGATGGAAGCCTCTCTGTACACGCTGAAACTTCCGAACGAAGTTCAGCAGAACCAGATTCCATTGGGAGAGGAAACTAAGGAAGCGGAATAAACTAATAAATAAAAACATGGAAGATAACAAAATAAGAATCGGCATTACCCAAGGAGATATAAACGGGGTAGGTTATGAAGTGATCTTAAAGACTTTCTCGGATCCTACTATGCTGGAGCTGTGCACTCCGATTATTTACGGATCGCCGAAAGTGGCTGCCTATCACCGGAAAGCATTGGATGTTCAGGCTAATTTCAGTATAATTAACAGTGCTTCCGAAGCGGGATACAACCGGCTGAGTGTAGTGAACTGTACCGATGATGAGGTAAAAGTGGAATTCTCCAAACCGGATCCTGAAGCCGGTAAAGCTGCATTGGGCGCATTGGAGCGTGCCATTGAAGAATATCGTGAGGGGTTGATTGACGTTATTGTAACGGCGCCGATCAATAAACATACCATTCAGTCGGAAGAGTTCTCATTTCCCGGACATACCGAGTATATCGAGGAACGGCTGGGCAATGGCAATAAGTCATTGATGATTCTGATGAAGAATGATTTCCGTGTAGCTTTGGTGACAACGCATATCCCTGTCCGGGAGATTGCGACAACGATTACCAAAGAATTGATTCAGGAGAAGCTGATGATATTTCATCGTTGCCTGAAACAGGATTTCGGTATCGGTGCTCCGCGCATTGCAGTACTGTCGCTCAATCCTCATGCCGGTGACGGTGGTTTGCTGGGAATGGAAGAACAGGAAGTGATCATTCCTGCCATGAAGGAAATGGAAGAAAAAGGAATCCTGTGCTACGGTCCTTATGCGGCCGACGGTTTTATGGGTTCGGGCAATTATACTCATTTCGACGGTATTCTGGCGATGTACCATGATCAGGGATTGGCTCCGTTCAAGGCACTGGCAATGGACGACGGCGTGAACTATACGGCTGGGTTGCCGGTGGTTCGCACTTCTCCGGCACACGGCACGGCATACGACATTGCAGGGCAGGGGCTGGCGAGTGAAGACTCTTTCCGTCAGGCAGTCTATGTCGCCATTGATGTGTTCCGCAATCGTCAACGGGAAAAAGCGGCCCGTGCGAATCCGTTACGGAAACAGTATTACGAGAAACGGGATGATAGTGATAAACTGAAACTGGATACAGTAGACGAAGAGTAAAAGAGTAATGACAAGAGCGGAGTTACAACAAGTGAAACAACGTTTCGGTATTATTGGTAATACCGAAGCTTTATCACGCGCCATTGATATTGCTATTCAAGTGGCTCCTACCGATTTGTCTGTGCTGATTACCGGAGAAAGTGGTGTCGGAAAAGAAAGTTTCCCGCAGATTATTCATCAATATAGCCGGAGAAAGCACGGACAGTATATCGCTGTCAACTGTGGAGCGATTCCGGAAGGCACAATTGATTCCGAACTGTTCGGACATGAGAAAGGTGCGTTTACCGGTGCGATCGGCGAGCGGAAAGGTTATTTCGGAGAAGCCGACGGAGGGACAATCTTCCTTGATGAAGTAGGGGAGTTGCCCATGCCTACTCAGGCGCGGCTGCTCCGTGTGCTGGAGAGCGGTGAGTTTATCAAAGTCGGTTCGTCACGTGTACAAAAGACGGATGTGCGTATTGTGGCGGCTACCAACGTCAATCTTACGCAAGCCATTGCGGAGGGACATTTCCGTGAAGACCTGTACTATCGCTTGAATACCGTGCCTATCCAGATACCGCCTCTTCGTGAACGCGGAGATGATGTACTCCTGTTGTTCCGTAAGTTCGCCGCTGACTTTGCAGAGAAATACAGAATGCCGGCCATTCAGTTGACGGAAGACGCAAAGAAAGAATTGCTGGCCTATCCGTGGCCGGGAAATGTGCGCCAGTTGAAGAATATCACCGAGCAGATTTCGATTATTGAAACTAACAGGGAGATTAACGCTGCCATCTTGCAGACTTATCTTCCCGCGCAGAATACACAACGTCTTCCCGCATTGCTGGGTACACGTGAGAGCAAGGGTTTTGAAAGCGAGCGGGAGATTCTTTATTCCGTTCTGTTCGATATGCGGCAGGAAGTGGCGGAACTGAAAAAGATGGTGCACAATCTGATGGCTGAACGTGCCGGACAGGTAAGCCCGGTCAGTGCGGTGGTTGCCACTCCGGTAGTGACGGCGCAACCTTCGGTTCCTGCCATTATTCATCCGGTGCAGCAACCGGCTGTCTGCAAAGATGATGACGATATTCAGGACACGGAAGAATATGTGGAAGAGTCCCTGTCGCTGGATGAAGTAGAAAAAGAAATGATACGCAAAGCACTTGAGAGACATCATGGAAAACGGAAGAGTGCGGCTAAGGATTTGAACATTTCCGAGCGTACACTTTATAGAAAAATAAAAGAATATGATTTGGATTAAAAAGATAACACGCCCTCTGCTGCTGGCGGTTTTGCCATTGGCGGTCATCGCGTGCACTGTTTCCTATAAGTTTAACGGCTCATCTATCAACTATGATAAGGTGAAGACGATTTCCATTGCCGATTTCCCGATAAAGTCGGAGTATGTGTATGCCCCGTTGGCGACGAAGTTCAATGAAGACCTGAAAGATATATTTATCCGCCAGACCCGTCTGCAATTGCTGAAGCCGAATCAGAACGCGGACTTGCAGATTGACGGTGAGATCACGGGATATAATCAGTATAACCAGGCGGTGTCCGCCGATGGTTATTCTTCGGAAACGAAGCTGACCATCACGGTGAACGTCCGTTTTGTCAACAACACAAATCATGCCGAAGACTTTGAACAGCAGTTCTCCGCTTTCCGTACCTACGACTCCAGTCAATTGCTGACTGCCGTGCAGGACGGGCTGATAGCTGAAATGTCAAAAGAGATCACCGACCAAATATTCAATGCAACCGTAGCAAACTGGTAATATAAATGACTTCTGTTAACTTTCAACAATGGATTCAGCATCCGGAGACGCTGAATAGGGATACTTTGTACGAGTTGCGCAATCTGCTTGCGAGGTATCCGTATTTTCAGTCGCTTCGTCTGTTGTATCTCAAAAATCTGTATATTCTCCATGATATCAGTTTCGGCGGGGAGCTGCGAAAGGCCGTTTTCTATATAGCCGACCGGCGGAAGTTGTTTCAACTGATTGAAGGCAGCCGTTTCGATCTTCAGTCGCGGAAAAAAGGAGTTCCTTTGACTGAGGTTCTGAAAGACGAGCCTTCGGTAGACCGTACATTGGCTTTGATTGACGCTTTCCTGGCTACGGCACCGGAGGAAGTGACCGCCCAAACCGGCTTCGACTATTCGATGGACTATACTTCCTATCTGCTTGAGGAGACTTCCGGAACGGATGAATCGGCGGAGGAAGCGCCTAAGCTAAAGGGATTTGAACTGATCGACGATTTCATAGAAAAGAGTGAAAGCGACGCTCCGTTGCATATAAAACCTTTGCGGGAGGAATCGGATGCAATGAGTGATGAATCGGATACGGTGAGTGGGGAAGAAGAGGAAGATGATAGCTGTTTTACAGAAACTTTGGCTAAAATCTATGTTAAACAGCAACGATATTCAAAAGCTCTTGAAATAATTAAAAAATTAAGCTTGAAATATCCAAAAAAAAATGCTTACTTTGCAGACCAAATCAGATTTTTGGAGAAATTGATTATTAACGCTAATTCAAAATAACTAAAAATGTACTTATTATTCGTTATCTTAATGGTGATTGCAGCCCTGTTGATGTGCTTCATCGTGCTGATTCAGAACTCAAAAGGAGGCGGACTTGCTTCCGGTTTTTCTTCATCTAACGCTATTATGGGCGTGCGCAAGACTACAGATTTTCTTGAAAAAGCAACATGGGGTTTGGCTATCTTTATGGTTGTAATGAGCATTGCTACCGCTTATGTGGTTCCTAGTTCGTCTGTTGCTACAGACGCAGTGTTGGAACAGGCACAGAAGGAACAACAAACTAACCCGTATAACTTGCCCGCAGGTACAGCTGCACCGCAAACAGAAGCTCCTGCTGCTGACGCGCCAGCTACCGAGACTCCGGCGCCGGCTACTGAAACTCCTGCTCCTGCAGCAGAATAATTAATAATTTGCCGTTATGCCAGTTTTCGTTCGGCGTTTCGCAGTACATTGGCATATTAGCATATTGTCACATTAACATATTGTTAGGCGCGGATTACGCGGATTACACGGATTCTCAATGTTCCGGGTGGTCAGTGTAATCCGCGCTTAATTGTTTTAGATTATTAATCACTTTTTAAATATAACAATGACAGAACAATTAAAAAAGAAATTGAATGACTCCGCAGTGTTACGCTGGAGTGTTCTTGCATTGGTCGCTTTTACTATGCTATGCGGCTATTTCCTCACTGACGTAATGTCTCCGCTAAAACCCATGCTTGAGAAAGAATTATTATGGGATAGCCTTGATTACGGTTTCTTCACAAGTGCATACGGCTGGTTTAACGTATTCTTGTTGATGTTGATCTTCGGCGGTATCATTCTGGATAAGATGGGTGTCCGTTTTACCGGAATGGGGGCATGTCTGTTGATGGTATTCGGCTGTGGATTGAAATACTATGCCATTTCTACTACCTTCCCCGAAGGTGCCATGCTTTTCGGCTTCAAGACTCAAGTGACTCTTGCCGCACTGGGGTATGCCATCTTCGGTGTGGGTGTCGAGATTGCGGGAATCACTGTTTCCAAGATTATCGTCAAATGGTTTAAGGGTAAAGAAATGGCGTTGGCTATGGGACTTGAAATGGCTACGGCACGTATCGGGACGACTTTGGCCATGGTGATGACTGTTCCTTTGGCGGACTTCTTCGGATATACGGACGAAGGCGGTGCGTTCCATACCAATATTCCTGCTCCTATTTTGTTTTGTCTCATAATGTTGTGTGTAGGTACAATCGCCTTCTTCATTTATACTTTCTACGATAAGAAACTGGATGCGTCGTTGGATGCGGAAGGATTGGAACCGGAAGAGCCGTTCCGTATGAAAGATATTGTGTATATCATTACCAACAAGGGATTCTGGTTGATTGCCCTTCTGTGCGTGCTGTTCTATTCGGCTGTGTTCCCGTTCATCAAGTATGCCGCCGATTTGATGGTTCAGAAGTATAGTGTGGACCCGAAATTGGCGGGAACTATTCCCGGACTGTTGCCGATCGGCGCTATTGTGTTGACACCGTTGTTCGGTTCCTTGTATGACCGTATCGGTAAGGGGGCTACATTGATGGTTATCGGATCTGTCATGTTGATATTCGTGCATACCATGTTCGCTCTGCCTATCCTGAATGTATGGTGGTTTGCTACGATTATCATGATTATCTTGGGATTTGCTTTCTCGTTGGTACCTTCGGCCATGTGGCCTTCTGTTCCGAAGATTATTCCGGAAAAACAATTGGGCACGGCTTATGCCTTGATCTTCTGGGTACAGAATTGGGGATTGATGGGTGTGCCTTTGTTGATCGGATGGGTACTGAATTCTTATTGCAAAGGTCCGGTAGTGGATGGCGCGCAAACCTATGACTATACATTGCCGATGAGTATTTTTGCTCTCTTTGGCATATTGGCTTTGATCGTTGCTTTGATGTTGAAAGCAGAGAACAGAAAGAAAGGTTACGGTTTGGAAGAAGCAAATATTCAGAAATAAAAACGATGGCTGCCAAAGAGAAAACAAACCTGTTAGAGGTTATTCCCTGTCGCAGTGAACATATAACAGCAGAACGGGAAGGGGAGACTATTGTGCTCTCCTTTCCCCGTTTTAAGTATTCGTGGATGCAACGCTTTCTTGTACCGAAAGGGATGTCGAAAGAGCGTCGGATATATTTGGAGGAACACGGTACGGCTGTATGGGAACTGATAGATGGGAAACGTACGGTACGTGAGATTATAGAGAAACTCGCAGACCACTTCCATCATGAAGCGGGCTACGAGTCGCGTATCACTATCTATCTTTCTCAGATGCAGAAAGACGGATTTATAAAGTTAATGAAGCCGATTGAGTAAAGAGAAGAAAATATGGATAATGCGTTCCTTCTATTTTCCTTCTTCTCTATCCACTTTAAGCAATCCTCCGGTATTCGGGTCAAAGTACACTTTGATAGTCGAGTTCTTATTGAATAGAACCGGAGCCAGATGCTCTATTATACCAAACTGAGTGACAGGGAGTTCACCTTCATAAAGTTTCTTTTTTCCGTCGGTCAGTGTAACCAATGCCTGTCCGGGTACATTGTAAGCGATTCCTTCCAAGTCTTTTTTCTTCTTTCCGTCTTCCTGCGGTATTTTTACCGTTTTCAAGTCTTTCAAGCTGATATAGAACGGAGTTCCTGCCAAGTCGTTGTTGGCAACCACGCCCAGTTTCTTGGAAAAGCGGAAAGCCACTTCATTACTGAACTCTTTATCCGGTGTAAGGCGTACAGTGAAGGTCTTTTCTTCTTTTTCCCGTATGCCGGAGAACATTTTGGTCATGGCTTCTTCCTGCAAGTTCAGGTTGTCTATCATGATTTTGAGCTGCGCGCCGTCCGACGGCATATTGTCGGCCTGTCCGCGTAATAATGCGTTTTTGCTTTCGCGGATATTATAGATTTCTTTGGCTACCAGTTCCGCCATCTTAGCGGTGGAGTTTGCCATCAGAATCTCTTCGGTCAAGAAGTCGCGGGGATTGGCGTTCACTTGCCCGGCAGGAGCGGTCGGAGTATTCTTCTTTGCAGAACCGTTTTGGCTGTAAGGCACGTTGATGGACTTTACGATACCATCCTCGGTCAGTTCCATAAGAGGAGCTACCGTTTTATCTTTCAATTTCACAAAGTAAGTAGCGTCGCCATTGGGCACTCCTACGGATTTCACTTTTACGCTTGCCAGTTCCCAATACACTTCGGGATCGGTAGAGATGTTGTTCAACCGTAAATAGCGGTCGGCGTACTTACTGAATTCACCCGGAGTATACTTCACTTTATTCGCTTTTATTTCAAGCTCTATTTGAGTCTTGGGAAGACTATATACCACTCCGTAGTCTTTTCCACGAGTGACTCCTGTCAATACTTCGGTCTGTGCGTAGGCGGAAGTCGTCATCAGCAGGCCCGCCGCTATAATCAGTTTTTTCATATTCGGTTCTTTTTTAACTGTTTTGAAAACAAAGTTAATGAAGTTATTGAAATAAACACTAAGTTCTTAACTTTTATTCGCTTACAAGCCGCCAAGCTGCGGGCAGGCAGGTGATAATATCACTTGCAATCAGCCCGGTCATACCTTGTTTCTTCTGTGCGATGTCTCCTGCCAATCCGTGAATGTACGTACCTATTTTGGCAGCTTCTTCGCTGGAGTAGCCCTGTGCAAGCAGAGCCAGAATCACTCCTGTCAGCACATCGCCGCTACCTCCGGTTGCCATTCCCGGATTTCCGGTCGGATTGAAGAAACATTTGCCTTCGGGAGTAATGATGGCGGAGTAGGCACCTTTTAGAACGATGTGAACATGGGCGGTATGGGCAAACTCACAAGCCTTCGTCAATCGCTCGTAAGAATCCTGACATTTGCCGGTCAGGCGTTCCAGCTCCTTCGGGTGGGGAGTGAGGATAGAGCCTTTCGGCAGATGTGTGAGTGTATGGCGATGATTGGCAAGGATATTCAGTGCATCGGCGTCCAATACTACGGGAGTCTGGCAATGTTCCAGTTGCTCTATCAGGGCAGCTTCTGTTTCCTCGTTCCGCCCCAGTCCCGGACCTATGCCGACTGCTTGGTAATCATCGGTGTCGGTCGGCACGGCGAAATAGTTTTCGCTGGCGTCCGTCTCTACCATAGCCTCCGGTGCGGACATTTGCAAAATATCATAATTGCATATCGGGGCATGTACGGTCAGTAATCCTACGCCGGAACGGAGGCAGGCGCGGGCGGCAAGTACGGAGGCTCCCGCCATTCCTTTTGACCCTGCTATCAGCAGTGCGTGACCGAAGTTCCCTTTGTGTGCAAACTGTTTGCGTGGCTTGATAAGTGAACGGATTTCTTCTATCTCCAGCATTTCGTAGTTTGTCTCCGTTTCTTCGATTCCTTCTTCGCTCAACTGGATATCCAACAATTCCCATTCACCGACAAACTCTGTGTTTTCGGCAAAGAGGAAGGCAAGTTTCGGCAGTTGCAGGCTGAAAGTAACGTCTGCGCGGATGATATTGCTTTTCACGTTGAACGTGTTCTCTTCTCCCATCAGCCCCGAAGGAATATCGATGGCTACGACTGTGGCGGGAGAAGCATTGATGTATTTTACTACGGCTGCGAAACCTCCGCTTAACGGCTTGTTCAGTCCCGACCCGAATAGCCCGTCGATCACCAAATGTTCCGGTGTCAGAGTCGGCGGTACGAACTGCGTACTGATTTCGTGGAATGTAACTTCTTCCATCATTTCCACCAATTCCTTGTTCGTCTGGCAGTCGGGTGAAAGATTTCCTTTAGTATTAAAGAGGTATACTTCTGTCTTATATCCTTTTTCAGCCATCATGCGGGCTATGGCTAACGCGTCTCCGCCATTGTTTCCCGGTCCGGCAAAAACGGTGACGGGGGTATCCGTGCTCCATCTGTCTGTGATGGCTTTTGTCAGTACTGTTGCCGCACGTTCCATCAGGTCAATTGATGCAATCGGTTCGTGCTCAATGGTATAAGCGTCCAATTTCTTGATACTGCTGCTTGGAAATATTTTCATTGTGATGTTCTTTTTAGTTTTCTACCCACAAATGTACATGATTCTTCTGACTTTTCCGGTTTGTTATAGGAAGAAAACATATTTATTGTAGGTAGACGACCGGCAGAATATAGGTCGATAAGTTCTTTTCTACGGGATATAAAGTTCTTTTGTATAGGTAATAAACTTTCTTTTATCAGTAATAAAACTATAAACGAAGCCTCTGATTATATAAATGAAGCTTGCGTTTATATAATCAAAGCCTTCGTTTTTATAAACGCAAGCTTCGTTTATAGTTTAGGAGTAATAGAAAAGAACTTTATAACCTATCGTTAGTAAGTTTACATTCAATAGGAAGGAACTTTTTTCCTTGATGAATCAAGTAGATAATGTAGTATAATTAATCTGTTGATTAGTTGCTTTTTACTAGATTTTTTAGGGAAAATAAGTGGGGCTTTTGCGAGCACTGAGAATATTGAATTTTCTTTTGGATGAATATAGCTGATTTGTATTAATAGTGAGATTTTATTTAGTTACTACTGTCGAAAACTGCATAAAGTAGCTAATTGTCAATTATTATATTTAGCTCTTACTGTTATTTGTCTACTCGTTCTTCTCTTTATAGGATTCATATTTTGGGATTAAATTCTTGCTTTTATTTATCTTGCTCTTTTAATAATATACAGTAGAATATTTGCAGCGAATGATTACTTTTCATATTTTTGTAGTGAATAATCAAAAATAGTAGCCTATGGCAATATAAAAGAAGTAATTAAAAAGACATATTTATAAGAAGCGTTAGCTTATATTCTTACAATCTGGAATCTGGAAAATTCTTTGTTAAACAGGAATATAAAGTTATAACGCCTGCGTTTCTTTTGACGTGGGCTTAACTTTATTGTTTAACAAGGCATTCCAGAGCCTCAGATTGTGATAAAGTTCGGTTCCACGTCATTTTTATATATGCCTGATCGCACATAAGAAAACAAAATATTTACTAGCCTTAGGAACCCAAGCTATTTGAATTTATATATAAATAATGAAAACACTAAAATTTCTTTTACCCTTATTGGGTATAATGTTTTTGCAATCTTTGCTCATAATTTCTTGTACAAACGATGATCCTACAGATCAGGAGAAAAATGAGAATATGGAAAATAATCAGAACTCAAATGAGGGAGCTAACGATGAGACTGAAGACGAGACAAGTGATAATTACATAACTCCATTACCACCATTAACTGATCCCGATGATGTATGTTCGTCCATGGATGACCGTGCTTTTATAGAATATTGCTATGCTCATTATGATGTTGATGGAGATAGAAGAGTTTCTATTTCAGAGGCTAAAGCTGCTTTAAAGATGATAAATTTGAGTAAGGAAATCAGGTCATTGAAAGGTATACAATATTTTTCTTCATTAGAAGAATTTACTTGCTATGATTTATTAATTAACGACCTAGATCTAAGTCATCAAACCAAATTGAAATCACTTGTATGCTGTAAGTGTAAGTTGTTGAAATCAGTAAATTTCTTTCCGGATATTAAAACATTATTGTCGATTTGCTTACAAGAATCTACTTTATTATCTAAAATAAAGATTCCAGAGTCTGTGATAACATTGGATGCAAATTGTTTTTTGAAATGTGTAAATTTGGAAACGATAATTTTACCTAAAAGATTGTATACTATTGGTTCTGCTTGCTTTAAGGACTGCGAGAAACTGATAAATGTAACCATCCCTTGTAATGTTGGGACTATTGGAACTAGTTGCTTTGAAAATTGTATCGCTTTGGAAACAATAAATATAGAAGGGGAAATTACATCTTTACCAAACCGTGTTTTTTTTAATTGTGAAAGTTTAAATAAGGTCATCTTTCCTAATAGTATAACTCAAATATACTCAGAATGTTTAAAAAAATGTACAAATTTGGTAAGTTTAGATTTGCCTAATAAACTTATTAATATCGGAAAACAGAGTTTTGAGGAATGTAAGAAAATGGAAAAAATAGTAATTCCTCAAGGGGTACAGATGATGGATGAGAGATGTTTTTATGGGTGCAGTAATTTGAGAAGTATTTCTTTACCTCTGTCCCTAAAAGAATTAGGGAAGTCTTGTTTTCAAGATTGTATCAATTTAGTAAGTATTGTAATTCCAATAAATATAAAAAAAACGCCAAGTGCTATTTTTCAAGGCTGTGTTAGCTTAGAAAACGTAGTTTTACCAAGCAATCTGATTGAACTAGGTTATGATAGCTTTAATGGATGTGTAAAATTGAAAGATATTACTATTCCAGGACAAGTTACTATTATAGGTGGAGGCTGTTTTCAAGATTGTATCGGAATTTCGAGGATAGACATACCGTCTAAAGTTAAGGAAATAGGTGATAGTTGTTTTGCTAATTGTACTAACTTAGTGTCTATAAATGATCTTCCTAATGTTGAGATTTTAGGAAGTTCTTGCTTTGAAAATACAGGTTTTACGTCTTTTATGATTCCTTCTAAAGTAAAGGCTATATATGGTAATTGTTTTAAGGAATGTGTTAATTTGGAGAAGGTGGTAATCCCTAATGGAGTAACAATCCTTTATGAAGGAAGTTTCTATGGCTGTATAAATCTGTCTAAAATTAATATACCAAATACTGTCACTCGTTTAAAAGGAGATTTTTTTGATGGTTGTTTTCAAGGGTGTGTTAATTTGAAGACGATAAATCTTCCTAGTAGTATTACGGAATTAGGACGGAATTGTTTTCATGGATGTACTAGTCTTGAAACGATTTCCATCCCTAATTCAGTGACAAGTATTGGTAATTCTTGTTTTGAGGGATGTACAAGCTTGCAATCGGTTTCCCTTTCAAATAAATTGTCGGAAATAGCAGCTAATACATTTGCATACTGTACGAAGTTAACTAGTATATCGATTCATGAAGGGGTAAAGGGGATACAAGATTTTTGTTTTGATGGATGTGTGAGTTTGTTAGAAGTTGATATACCTGAAAGTGTGACATTTTTGAGTCGTTTTTGTTTCCGTTCCTGTGAAAAATTATCTAATATTGTTATTCCTTCTGCAGTAACTGCTATCTGGAATCATTGTTTTTATGGTTGTACTAGTTTGGAAACAATACACTTTAAAGGTAAGACTCCTCCTACTATATTTAGAAACCATTATGATAAAATAGAAGGGGATGATTTAATGGGGGTTACTATCCCGTATCAGATTATTCTGCATATTCCTTATCGTAGTACTGATGCATATAAAGGTTTATATAGTAGTAAATATACATTTGTAGAAGAATAAATTGTGCGATAAAAATATTTTGATATATAATATAACTATATAAGTAAGTTTAGTATTTGTATTGCCATTGCTGTAATAAACGTAGAATTTATAGGGTAACTATATTTTCTACGTTTATTGTATTTGGAATGAAGACTACGCGGAGTCTTATTTATGGGGAAGTCCTGTTAACTCTTATAAATACTCACAATCAATTCATACAAGAGTTTGTCAATTTAGCCTTATTTCTTGTTATTTTCTGATTTTTTCATCCTATAGCACTCCCAAATAGAAAAGAACTACTATTTACCTATTTCCACCTGTGGCTTTTACATCTCATTTACCTTAGTTAAATTCCTGCTATATGCCGTAAATTACAACATTATTTTTCCAAATCAATAAAGAAATATATAACTTTTCTTTCAAATCTTCTACTAAAACTCTATCTTTGTCCAATTTATTTAAAAAGGACAATTCTATTATTTAAGAATAAAAAATATGCAATGAGTAAAAACGATATAGATAGCCATATATTTCGGATGTTAATCCTTTCTGATTTACATTACGAAAGTAAGAAGAAAGAGGACTTTGAGAAGATTTTTAATCCTTTCCTTAAAACCCTATCAAGTTTTCTCCATACAAATAAAGAATGGACTCCTCAGTGCTTAGTTTTGGTTGGAGACATTGCACATTGTGAGAATGATACGACAGGGTACGATGATATTCATTCATTTATCGAAAAAATGCAGATAGAAATAGGAACATCATTTCAAGTAGTGACAGTTCCCGGGAACCATGACAAACAATTAACTGTGCCAACTCTAACAAAAGAAGAAGAGGAAGAAATAAAGGATGCTCCGGAACAAAAGCAAGCTGAATTTAAAGAAAAAGTAAAACTCAGAGCTTCCCAACATGACTTGAAAGAAGCGGAAACATTTCTTAAAACATATACAAGTACCCAACCTGCTGACTGCCAAAAGACTTCCGAATATTTGAAAAAATATTTTGGATATTATGCACATTTCACATCCTCATATTACAACACATCTAGTTGGCATCCGATACCTTATTTAAACATTGAAAAAGACCTCCTTAATATCAGTGGTTATTATCTTATAGAACATGCCAAAGTTTGTTTGATAGCCCTTAATACAGAGTGGAAATACGTGATAGGTAATGCAGGCAATCACCGCACAATTCTAACTTTAGATTCAAAAGTTATAGAACAAATAGAGAAAAATGCTATAAACCTTAAACGTAAAGGTTACTCAATTATAACATTAATGCATCGCTCTCCATACAGATTATGTTGGACAGACATATATGGCTCTTTGGATGAAAATAGTTTGGTAGAACGGCTCATTGGAATGAGTGACCTCATCATATGTGGGCATGAACATAATACAAAAAACAGGGAACCTGACATGCTAATGAACTCTACACTACTTTATCAAAATGGAAGTATGTTCGACCGTAAAAAGGAGGACTGTAGGTATCCTTATTCAGCATCGTTAGTCAGATATGACACTAAAGCGCATATGCTTAACGTCATACGAATACGTTTTAATACAGGGAATGCATTAACATACGAATGGACTACTTCTCCTGATGATGTAAAAACTTATTGCATGGAACCTATGACATCATCCAAACCACGCCATCTTACATTAAGTAATGAACTATACAAAGAGGTTTCGTTTTCTTACCCAATAGAGGAAAAAATTCTACATAAAAAAATTCGATCGTTATTTTATAATGGCTCTACTCCTAACGATATTCCCGATTATATTGATTGTAGTATCATGCCTTTAAATGTGGATACAATAATGAAACAAGTTAGCCAAAAGATACAAAACATAAAACAGGAAAACACAGAAAATGAACCTTTCTTCAAATTATATGTTTTGTTATTATACAGTGAACGGTCTGAAAACAAAAACTTTGATGGCCAAACCCAAAATGCAATTTCATTGTATAAAGAAGTCAAATCACTAATAAAAAAAGAAGAAATAGGTCATAAAATGGTCACAAATCTTATTTTTTGCAATATTTTGATTTGAATATTTTGTATATTAGTAAAATAAGAATAACTTTGCAACTCGTTAACAGACTTTTATGTTTTACGATAAAGTGCTGATTAACAATTAAAATGCAAATAAAAGAAAAATATTATGCCTATAAGAAGAACTGATTATCTCAACCTTTCTGCTCTTTTAAAAGCTGAACGCAATGGACAGCTTGCAGAACAGTTGGACTTACAACGTAGCAATACAGGTTCATCAGGACTCAGTACTGAATCTTATTGTATGGAATTCGTTAAAATGAAAAAAGACACAAGGACAGTAGGACTTTCTGTGAATGATGTGACACGAAAGGAATTCCACACTAACTATTAAATGCCTCTTCTTAGGTTTAAAATAAATAAGGGATGTGTTAAGTAAGACACGTCCCTTATTTATTTACAATTTTATAGATTACCCTTAATCAGATTATGGAATATAAAGTAGATACTTGTGGTTTAGTCATCGGACTATTAGATAACTACTCCGAAATTTCCTCAATGGAATTATTTGAGAAAGAGTTTGAAAAAAACATATTCGCTGGATATAAAAAAGACGTAGAACAGTATGGAGGAACAATAGATAAAGACCTGTTCCGTCCTGTAGGCTATCATCTTTTCGGGGATTGCAACATGGCTATCCTATCACTGATTGATGACTTTGCCTTTCCTAATAGAGTTCTACACACGGGACATGGTTACAGTGATGATATTGAAGGCAAAAGGAAATATAACCTGCAAATTATTAATGGTATCCACACGTGGATTGATGGCGCGCCAGAACTGCATTCTCTCAAGGAACAGGCCGAAGCAACTTTTCTAAAAGCTGAAGATAGATATCCATTCATAGGTATAGTTAATTACAAGATTAACAATGGACTTTTAATTGGTAATGGTATAGAGTTATTAGAATTGCTAAAGCGGAAGCTATACCAGTTAAAAGAAAATGTCAATTATGATATTGAACTAATTTGTATCGATAGCTTTTCTAATAATGAACTAATTGTTGTCTATTTTGCATACGAGCTATCTTCTATCTCCTTTTTCACCAATGAAACACGTATTCTAAAGTTACGTGATTTAGCAGACAAGGATACTTTAGCTCAGCTTGAAGAATTGGCACAGAATTCATTGCTGTATCAGTCACTCGGTAAACAACAAGAAGAGTTACACAAAATGTCCGTCCTAGACCAAGTTAAAGATGCACATATTTTTGCAACCTCTTTTTCGCATTTGGGATATGATATGCAATTCTCAAAATGCAGACTAAAAGAGACTGAACGCCTATCTTTCCAATATCAGTGGGATTTAAAGCCAGGACACTATATTGATTTCAAACAAGTAATAATCAATGAAAAGCATATATTTATCGGCAATATAGAAGAACGTATCATGCCTGGTACTGACATGATGCAACTGATTGTAAAAGAAACGACTTTCCAACAATTTCAGACTCAACTTGCAAAGTTAAATAAAGAAAAACTATTGCAGAAATATATCCGAAAACAACGCATTAATGTAATATTCAGTAAACATGGGATGAACAGGGAACTCAGAAATTCGGAAGAACATCCAGAATTAATGAGACGCCTTCGGGAATGTGGCTTTTCACATGATGATCTCAACCAGCTAAGACAAGATTTAGATGCCTGTCGCATCTCAAAAGTACTAAAAGAACGTACTTTAAAGATGTATGGTACATTTAATAATGGAATTACTGATTTATTATTTTTTAGTTATTTCATAGAATTAAAAGGCTATCTCGAAGCTATACGTAAACGAATCAGTTACTACCGGAAAACAATTTCAAATAATATATCTTTGGAAGATTTTCATACATGGTTGAATCGAATGATTCGTAATTTCGAACAAGCTTATTATAACAGATTTCATCATAACTCTCGTATGTTGAATATCGCAGATTTCAATCTGGAATATAATGGTGGTATCCAACAACTGATTTCTGCTTATGACACTGCTTATAAAACAATTTTAAGAAAATTAATAAATAATGAAGCCGATGACAACTGTGTATACGTATCAGGATACGAAAGAGTAAGTTCTGACAAAGATTCATTAAGAATTAACATTTCTCATATTACATACCCAGAGCTATATGCTGCTACAATTTGGAAAGAGGCTATAAACTTCTATTGGGATTCTACCGAAAACAATGCTCCTAAAAACATACATCAGATAAATATCCAGATAAATAAACGATTGATTATGGATGATGATAGTATCCGTATGTTAAAAAGCCGGATACTTTACAACAAAAACTATAAACCGGATAGCTATGTACACACTCTAATGTTCAATTCTATTAATGAAGCTTTTATCCATTATTTAATGGCAGATGCTTTCGTTTTCAAAATAGGATATATGGGTGACTTCGATATATTTACATTCTGGTATTGGCATTATTTTTTGCAGATGTCACATTTCTACAATCATGAGGGAGAGATGCGATCTGAAGCTTTCATCAAATTCCTAATAAGATGGCTCTTTATCAAACGCCTTGCCCAAGAAGCAGCAGATATGCCTGAAGATTATATTGCTTTCGATCCTAAAATGGCAGAATTATGGCATTGTTATATTAACGAAGCGTCTACATTCATTGATGTCCTATTAAGTGAACTTGAAAAATTTGACTTCATGAACCATGTAGATGCTGAAGCGGCTCATCTACAGTTTTTAGATTTAGGGTTTAAAGACAGCCTAGAGAGAGAACTGACGAATGATGAAATTACCAAATCAATTGAAGATTATATCCATGCATTAAATAACACTTTGCAAGAATATGCTACATTCTTTAAAAATGGTAAAGTTATCCTATTACAAAGAAAAGAAGACTCTGACTTCCAATTTATACGTAACTTGATGTTCTGCTATCTTCAAAGTATAAAAGAAATGAATACACCGTATAATAAACATATACATGTATTGGAACGTGACAATGAAGGAAAAATACTGAAACAGGAACAATATTGTTCCATTTTAGCTGATTCTCTAGGAGGTATGTTTATTTATAACGGTACTAAAAGAGGGGAATATTTCAGACTTCGATCTATTTTTTATAAAAGTTTGTGGGGAGCCAGTTTCTTGATAAAAAAGGATTATTTAAAACCTCTACTTTGAAAAAAATAGAGCTATTCAGATAGTTAAACTATTTTAGTGAGAACGACTCAAGAGTCTGGGTATATTTCAAACCTAGGAAGATCTCATCACAATTCCATAAACTAATTTAAGGAATACAGCCATACTCCTTAATTTAGTTTTATTGTAAGCATTCGGTGAAGTCCGTCTTTCTTGAATAATTCTTTTCTTTACTTTTGCGTAAGCCTCCGGTAAAGTACATATTTTCTGCAACTTTTTCTCGTGTCATCATAAAGCTTGTTTTTGGGCGCAAAGTTACTGATGAAAGAAGTTGCAGAAATCGGCTTCAAAGCACATATTAACGAATGTGGAATAATGCTGCATATTTCCCTGAAAGCCCAATAATTTACATTATCTTTCCTAAATTCATCCGTAATCAGGCAAGTTTCCGTATCTTTGCGCTCCATAAACTACTAAAACATAAACTCATGAGCGCATTGAAAGGGCATCCTAAAGGCCTTTATCTGATTTTTGCAACAAGCACGGCAGAACGTTTCAGCTACTACGGTATGCGTGCGATTTTCATTCTCTTTCTGACCCAAGCTTTATTGTTTGATAAAGAAGCGGCCGCGTCTATTTACGGCAGCTATACCGGATTGGTTTATCTGACTCCGTTGATTGGCGGATATATAGCCGATAAATATTGGGGCATTCGCCGTTCAGTGTTCTGGGGTGCGGTGATGATGGCCGTCGGGCAGTTCCTGATGTTTATGAGTGCTTCCACATTGAACAATACCGAACTGGCACATTGGCTGATGTATGGCGGACTCGGTTTTTTGATTTTGGGTAACGGTTGCTTTAAGCCGACGGTATCATCGCTGGTTGGACAGCTTTACGAGCCGGGCGACAAACGGTTGGATGCGGCATATACCATTTTCTATATGGGAGTGAATGTCGGTTCTTTTGCCGCTCCGTTGATTTGCGGTTACTTGGGAGACACCGGTGATCCGCATGATTTTAAATGGGGATTTCTGGCAGCCGGAATCATGACGCTATTTACCGTCGTACTTTTTGAAACCCAAAAGAATAAATATCTTTTCTCTCCATCCGGTGAAGCTATCGGTATCATCCCCGATGCAAAACGTGAGAAGAAAGAAGATAAGGCCGATCACATCTCTCACCCGAAGATGGATGCACGGACAAAAATACGTAATCTCATAATAATAACTGTCTTGACTGCTGTTCTATTGGCATTCTTCGGCTACATATTCACAGGCGACTGGATTAGTGTCGGTATTTTCACGGCTTGCATCGTCTTTCCTGTACTTATTCTGTTGGATGGTTCGTTGACAAAGATAGAGCGTAGCCGTATTTTTGTCATTTATATCGTCGCCTTTTTTGTGATTTTCTTCTGGGCTGCCTATGAACAGGCGGGAGCTTCTCTGACCCTTTTTGCCTCCGAACAGACCAACCGCGATATTTTGGGTTGGGAAATGCCTGCTTCCTGGTTTCAATCTTTCAATCCGCTTTTCGTTGTTGTACTGGCTTACATCATGCCGGGGGTATGGAGTTTCCTGAACAAACGGAAAATGGAACCTTCTTCCCCTACCAAGCAGGCTATTGGCCTCCTACTACTCTCTTTGGGATATCTTTTCATCTGTTTCGGAGTGAAAGATGCGGTTCCGGGAGTGAAAGTAAGTATGATTTGGCTGACGGGACTTTACTTTATCCACACTATGGGTGAAATTGCCCTGTCGCCTATCGGGCTTTCTATGGTGAACAAACTGAGTCCGTTGCGTTTTGCTTCCCTGATGATGGGTATATGGTATCTTTCCACTGCCACCGCCAACAAATTTGCCGGTATGTTGAGCGGTCTTTATCCCGAAGACGGAAAAGTAAAGACCATTCTGGGCTTCCAGATTGCAACGATGTACGATTTCTTTATGGTATTTGTGGTAATGTCGGGCGTCGCCTCACTGATTCTGTTCCTGCTGTCGAAGAAATTACAGAAGATGATGCACGGAGTAGAATAAGGTATTATATGTAGACAATGTGCAAAAAGAAAGTGATTACCTCATTTTGTTATACTATTTCTTTTATAAGATAGAAAAAACTAACATAATATATATGCCGAAATGATTTTTTATTAACTTTGCTCTTGATTTCTTTAATTAAGAGCAAATAGCTTATGGCAAAACTATATGATTTATCAGATAACAGCCGGATTGTAAAAGCGTTGAAAAAAGGAGATTCAACGGCTTTTGAGGTTGTGTATAAAGCATATAGTGGTTTGCTGCGGACTTATGCAACAAATATTTTACAAGATACCGATGCGGCTTATGAAGTGGTGCAAGATGCTTTCATGGCTATTTGGCTAAATCGTAAATCGTTGGATGACACGAAATCATTACGGAATTATCTGTTAAGAGCCGTTCATAATAATTCATTAAGATTGATTAAAGCGGAGGAGATACGGAGGGCCCGTGAAGAAAAAGCTATGGAGGAACAAATGATGGATTGGGAGGAAGTGCCTGTTTCTTCACAAAGAAACGAATTGTTGATTCCTGCCATAGAACGTCTGCCGGAACAGAGCCGCAAAGTACTTCAAATGAGTTATTGGGAAGAAAAGAAAAATGCAGTTATTGCTGATGAACTATCAATATCTATCCGTACAGTTGAGACTATTTTATATAAAGTAAAGAAGAAGTTACGGAGGGAAATTAAGAAAAAATGACTTTTTCTGAAAAAAAATATCGAACCGGATACGTAAATTCATCGGGTGCAGTATTATATATAATGAGTAAATTTCATTATATATGGATACAAAACGCGATATCCCGCACCGGGAGATGGGTGAACAAGACGATGAACTGCTGGAACAATTGTGGAAGCAGTTACCAGATTCTCAGGAAAATCCTTTTATATCCGATCAGGGGTTTAAAGACTTGCAAGGTCGGATTCAGAGAAAACTTCGTATAAAACGCAGGTTTCGTATATTGACAGCCGGTAGTATTGCTGCAGCATTGATTACGGGCGTTTTGATTTTTCGGACACTTATTCCGTCGGAACAGGTTTCTACTGCTATTGCGCAGTTACAGGATATGGGGGTCGCTATATCTGATGATCAAGTTATATTAAAGATGGGGAATGAGGTTGTTATGTCCCTTGACAGTGCAGCACGTATTGAGCAGAATACAGCAGATGATGTGGCTCTACAAACTGCTACTGGTAAAAAGCTGGCGTTGGCAAGTGAGCGTATCTTGAAACTAGAAGTTCCTGCCGGACGTCACTTTCAGATGACTCTGTCGGACGGTACGAAAGTATGGCTGAATGCTTCTTCTACATTGGAGTATCCTGCTTCGTTTGAAGGTAAGAAAGAACGTAGGGTGAGACTGACGGGAGAGGCTTTTTTTGAAGTCAGTCGTAATGAGAAATGTCCGTTTTATGTAGAAACTGGTAATCAGGAGTCTGTACAGGTATTGGGAACTAGCTTTAATATAAATGCCTATCCGGAAAATAGTAAACATTTCACTACGCTTGTAACGGGAAAAATCAGTTATCAGGTAGAGGAGGGGAAAGAACCTATCATCTTATCTCCCGATCAACAAGTGAGTTTCAACTGTGTGGCTGGAGATATTAAGGTAGCACAAGTAGACGCTTCGGCTTTTGCGGCATGGAAGGATGGCTGGATTTATTTTGAGGATGAAACTCTTCCAGACTTGGCAAAACGTCTTTCAAGGGTATATGGCGTTGAAATAAAGGTTACCGAGCGATTGAAAAACTATTCCTTTTCTGGGAAAATCAGTTATGAACGTGGCGTTGATTATATTACTCGCCTGATGGCGGAAACCAATGGGGTTGTCTGTGAGGTTGAGAATGGGGTGCTCTGGTTGAGATGAGAGATACAACAATATAAAAAAGAATGAGATAAGAGTATGAAAAGGAAGAAAAGTTTTATTCACATTGATTGGAAGATAGGACTTATATTTCTTGTGTTTTCAGTCTGTTGTCGTACTGTGCATGCTCAAGCGGTAAGTGTGGAGCTGAAAAAAGCGACAGTGGCGGAAGCATTGAAGAAGATGAGTGCTGTCACAGGGTATGAATTTTTTTATAATTCAAAACAATTGTCGGAATGTCCGAAGAGGGTAACAGCTAATTATCATAATATTTCTTTGGTACAGGCACTTCAAGAAATTCTGTCCGGCACAAATTTCACTTTTAAGGTTGAGAATCGTACTATCATTATTGTTCCGCGACCTGTTTCCGGAAAACAGGAACAGCCGGAAGAAGAGAAAGAAATAGAACTTAAAGGACGGATTATTGATGGAAGTGACCGATCTCCGATGATCGGAGTTTCGGTAATAGTAGGAGGAACAGGACCGGGAATGTCCGGCACGGCCACGGATCTGAATGGGGAGTTCAGTATAAAGTTACCGGTAGAAGGCTGCGACCTAATTTTCTCTTTTGTCGGTTATGAAAAGATTACGAGACATTTTAACGGAAAGAATGCTTCATCTTTTGCAAATATTGTAATGCAACAACAGTTGCAGGAGATTAAAGATGTGGTGGTTACGGGAATCTATCAACGTAAAAAAGAAAGTTTTACAGGTTCTTCCACAACATTTAAGGGGGAAGAATTGAAATCGGTAGGTTCGCAGAATGTCTTGCAAAGTTTGCGGACACTCGATCCTTCTTTTAAGATCATGGAAAATAATCAGTTCGGTTCCAATCCTAATCAAATGCCGGATATCGAGATACGGGGAAAGAGCAGTGTAGTAGGGTTGAAGGAAGAATATGGTACAGATCCCAACCAGCCGTTGTTTATTTTAGATGGATTCGAGACTACGCTGGAAACTGTGATGAACCTGAATATGAACCGTGTAGCTTCTGTTACGATATTGAAAGATGCTGCCTCTACGGCTATTTATGGTTCGAAAGCTTCCAATGGAGTAGTGGTAATTGAAACTAAAACACCGGAGAAAGGACGTCTTCAGCTTTCGTATAAAGGAGATTTTGGAGTAGATATAGCCGACTTGTCTGACTATAACCTGATGAATGCCCGTGAAAAGTTACAGTTTGAAACATTGGCAGGAGTATATGAGGACAACACTAACAGTCCTTCCAATCAGTTGCGTTTAAATAGCTTGCGGAACGAGCGGCTGAAGGAAATAGAAAGAGGGGTAGATACTTATTGGCTGAAAGAACCGGTACGTAACGGGTTTACGCACAAACACAATATCTACGCAGAAGGTGGTGAAGAAAAGATACGTTATGGAATAGGATTGAGCATAGGCCATGTGAATGGAGTAATGAAAGAATCCGAACGCCAGACGATTGGAGGAAATATCGATTTGATATATCGTACGGGAAAATTTCAGTTCAGCAATAAACTGACAATTGATTATTTGGAGACGGTCGACCCAACTGTTTCCTTCTCGGAATATGCGCAGGCGAATCCTTATTACCGGAAATATAATTCGGCAGGTGAGATAGAAAAATACCTGTATTATCCGGAGGATGGCACAAATGATTCTCCTGTTTCCAATCCGTTATGGAACGCTCATCTGAACAATTATAATAAAGGGCAGGAATTTGGATTTACCAACAACTTTATCATCGAGTGGTTTGCTACACATGATTTTCGTTTAAGAGCCAAATTCGGCCTGACAAAATCGGATGATACGTCGGATGTCCGTTTGTCTCCGTTACATTCACAGTTTGATGATGTAAGTGATACGGAGAAAGGGTTATATACGCACACACAAACCAAAGGATTAGTATATGAAGGGGATCTGTCCGCTACATTTGGTCGTTTATTTGCCGATAAACACATGGTTAATGCTGTGGCCGGATTCAATTTTAGCAGTACCAAAAGAGAAAATTATGGATTCTCAGCCAATGGTTTTACGGATGATCAGTTTGATTCTCCATCTTTTGCCAATAGCTATCCAGACGGGGAAAGTCCGGATTACAGCCGGACGGAGAAACGTGCGGCAAGTTTTTATGTCAATGGCGGTTATGCTTATGATAATCGCTACTTGCTTGATTTTAATTATCGTAGTGATGGTGCGTCTATGTTCGGCACGGATAACCGTTTCCGGAATACATGGTCTGTCGGGCTTGGTTGGAATATTCATAATGAGAAGTTCTTTAGAGATAAAGACTTCTTTCAACTTCTCAAGCTGAGAGCTTCTGTCGGAAATCCGGGAAACCAGAATTTTGCTGCTTATCAGGCATTCTCGACTTACAAGTTCAATGGCTGGATGACGAATGTATTCGGAACAGGTGTGATCCTGAATGCATTGGGAAACAAAGACTTGGGATGGCAGGAAACAATCAATTATAATATCGGTACCGATATTACGATGTGGAATAACCGGATCAATGTGACTCTGGATTATTATTGGAAGAATACCGATCCGTTGTTGGCTGTCATCACGACTCCGGGTTCTATGGGAGTGACAAGCCTGACAATGAATGCCGGTATGCAAAAAACAAAAGGTTGGGAAGCTACATTGAAGTTTTCTCCTATTTATCTGCCGGAACAGGGAATCAATTGGAATTTGAGCGTGAATGCAACGCACTCTCGTTCGAAATATGCCAATATCGGTGACTCTTTTAGTGCTTTGAATAAGAGCGGACAGGCTTCATTGGCGGGTACTACCCGTTATTATGACGGGGGAAGTCCTACGGCTATCTGGGCTGTGCGGTCTGCCGGAATAGATTCGGCTACCGGTAAAGAGCTCTTTATAAAGAAGGATGGTACATATTCTTTTTCGTATGATGTGAATGACGAAGTAGTGGTAGGAGATACGGAACCTGATATAGAAGGATTGTTCGGGACTACATTCTATTATAAAGGCTTTTCACTCAGCTGTTTTTTCCGTTATCAAATAGGCGGGCAGTTATTCAACACTTCTCTTTTCGACAAGGTAGAGAATATAGGTACAGAAGAAGTGTACAACAATCAAGATAAGCGTGCGCTATACAATCGTTGGTCGGAGTCCAACCGTGAAGCGCAGTTCAAAGGTATATCTATGGTGCAGACTACTGAGAAATCTTCTCGTTTTGTGATGGATGAAAACACACTGACTTGCGAGTCTGTCAGTCTGGGCTATGAGTTCAATCAAGGATTTGTCAAGAAGCTAGGTTTGGCAGCTTTATCTTTACAGGCAAATATGAATGATATATTCCGTTGGTCTACCGTTAAGGCGGAACGTGGAATTGATTATCCTTTTGCACGAACGATCTCTTTGTCTATCGGTGCCACCTTTTAAACAATGGAAGAGAAAACTTATAAAAACGAATGAGTTATGAAGAATAAAATATATACAGGTATGTTGCTCGGTTGCTTTCTGCTATGTGGCTGTAGTAACTGGTTGGATGTGAAGCCTTATGATAAGATATCGGATGACGAACTGTTCTCTACGGAGGAGGGATTCCAAAAATTATTGAATGGCGTATATGTGGAACTGAATAATGACAAGCTATACGGATGCGCTCTGACTGTGGAAATGATTGAAATAATGGGAGGTGCTTATACAATAGGGACGGACAATTCCGTGTGGGGAAATTACAAAGATCTCGCCGACTATCAATATGAAACGGAATATTGGCGTGGAAGACTGAGCGAGACGTGGAATGAAGCGTATGCGATGATCTTGAATTGTAATGAGATTCTTGAGAATATGGAGAGCAGGACATCTCTTTTTACCGGTGATAATTATAATATTATACGCGGAGAAGCAATTGCTCTGCGGGCTATGCTACATTTTGACATGCTTCGACTGTTTGGCCCGGTGTACTCACGCAATAAAGATAAGTTGAGTATCCCCTATTATACAGCACAGACCAATTTGCCGGAAGAACAGCTTCCTGCTTCAGAAGTGATTCGAAAAGTAATAACCGACTTGGAGGAAGCGCGAATCTTATTAGTGAATGATCCGGTAAAGACGGAAGGCACGATGATGAGTGGAGATGTAAATCAGAATTCTAACTTTTTGCGCTATCGTGCTTTGCGGATGAATTATTATGCGGTGACAGGATTATTAGCACGTGCTTGTCTGTATGCAAGTAGCAATGATGAGGAAGGTGGAAGTGCAAGAAAGAAAGCATTCAACTATTCTACGGAAATCATAAAAGCGGTAGATAGCGGTATTTTTCCGTTTGTAGATAAAAAACTGGTTACCGGTTCACCGGATGATCCGGACCGTATTTTCTCTTCTGAAGTGATCTTTGCTCTCTCGCATGCAAGCCGTAACCAATTGTTTAAAAATTATTTTGACCCGACTCGTGTTCCTAACTATGTATTCAGAATGGATAATGATCTGATGAATAATCTCATTTTCGGAGGTACAGCTACCGGAGGCAACCAGGATGACTACCGTTATCGAGTGAATTGGGTGGCTTCAGGTTCTAACAGGTATTTCTATAAATATGCGGATATGGAGGATACCGGAAAAATAGAAAATACAATGATTCCAATGTTACGTATAGGTGAGATGTATCTTATTGCAGCCGAGAGCCAGTCTGCTTCTTTGACGGCAGGTTCCAGTTATGTCAATACGTTGCGACGGAATCGTGGGGTAACTACTGTTTCATCATTGACCCAAGATTTGCTTGTGTATGAATATATACGTGAGCTATACGGTGAAGGGCAACTCTTTTATCTCTATAAGAGATTGTACAGACCTGTTTTATTCTCGTCCATATCTAGTAAAAATCCGGAAGCAAGTGATCAGATATTCGTAGTCCCTCTTCCTGATTCGGAAACAGAAAATTGAAAGTAAATGCTTTTAAATGAACAAAATAAGATGTATGATGAAAATGAAAAATAGATATATCGTGGTTTTTCTTAGCCTACTGATTGGTCTGTCGGCCTGTGACGAACGCGAGCCCGATACTTTTCAGAATATTAGCGGTATTTATTTTAATAACCGTTCTTCTGCGAGTGCTTTGCAGGATAGCATAGATGTTACTTTTGTCTACGAGAGTGGAGATGATATGGAAATTCCTGTGAAGATCCAATTGTTGGGACGTCCTGTAGATGAGTCCCGCCCGGTAGATATCCGTGTTAGTTCCGAAAATGCTGTAGAGGGAACGGATTATGTGTTGTCGGATAAGGTAGAGATACCGGCCGGAGCTTCAGGTATAAATTATATAGTTACTCTAAAACGCACGGAATCTTTGAAAACAATGAAAAAGACTATTTATATGGAGCTTCGTGCGAACGACTATTTTGCACTTCCTGTAACGGAAGAGATACAAGCTGGAGGAGATACAGTATCTACCTTGTGCTACCGTATTATATTTTCAGATATGTTTACCTCTGCTCCTGTAGCATGGGAAGAAAAGCTGTTAGGAGCATTTTCGCAACAGAAGTTTGAATTGATATGTGATGTGCTGGATGTTGCACCGGCTGATTTTAATGACGTGTCGATAATGACCTTTGCCATGCAGGTATATATTAGTTCGGAAATGACTCAGTATGTGAAGGAACAAGAGGAAAAGAAGAATGCAGGTGAAGAGTTTGATGAAAATGCCTTTGATGGAAATGGAGACCCTTTGATGTTTAAAAAGAACTGATATGATGAAGAATTTGTATAATAATTTATGGAGGATTCTGGTAGCAGGCTTTCTATTGGTGGCTTGTACGGAAGATAAAGGAAATTATGATTACCGTAATCTGACAGAACTTGAAATTTCCGGAGTGGATGATAATATTTCTGTCTTGACGCATAACCGGTTACAATTGACACCGGATTTTGGTACTTCTGCTCTTCCTGACGACAGGTATGAATTTGAGTGGAAGGTAATCAATCAGGATATAGAGAATGAAGTGGAAACTGTGATTGGCAATACTCGCAATTTGGACTATGAAGTAGCTTTGAACGCTGATGTATACACCCTGTATTTTACGGTGACGGAGAAAGATACGGGCATATATTGGCAAAAAAATTATACTTTGACTGTCAGCGATACTACTTCTGAAGGTTGGATGGTGCTTTGTTCAGATGAAGAAGGACGTGCACGTTTGGATATGGTTTCTAAGGTTACAGGAGATACATACTTTGATCTTCTGAAAAATTATAGTGAAATCTCTCAATGGAAAGGTCCGCGAAAGATTCAATCTCTTTCATCGACAATGACGGATGCCCAATCTCCTTTTTACTTGTTGACAGATGATGGAGCTACTCGTTTGGGAAAGAATAATTTCGAGTGGAAGGAAGAATATAATTTCGCTTATGAAGCAGCTGCAAACGGTGCATCTTTGCGTCCTTATTCTATTACTGCTGCCGGTTTGGGTAAAATGATTGTCAGTGGTAAAGAAGCCTATTACTGTGAAAGGGGGATGGGGATAGATGGTCTGTATCAGAGTGTGGTGAATAAGACTTTTGATGTAGCTCCCTACGTGGGGGCGAATGTGGCAGCATCAATGTATGTAGCTGTGTATTTACTGTATGATACGACTAATAAATGTTTTATGGCGTATTGTCCGATGATGGCTTATGAAGATTTAGGTAGTCTTGAACCTTTGGTGACGATGGATAAAATGGAAGAAATAGCTACCAGTTTTAAAGGTGATAATGGAGTGGTGCATAGTGTGTCTTATGATTATCCTGAAGGGTATGATTATGTTTATATGGAGAATACGAAATATGATCCGGGTAATGCCAAAATGGGGACAACTTATACTATTCTGACTAAGGATGGCAGGTCTTATCTTTATGGCATTCAGTTGGGGGATTTACTTTTATATGCAGATTGCACTTATGTGTTGGGAAAATCCTATTATGGTGACTTGTCCGGTTGTACGGGAATAGTGGAAGAGGGCACTTTGTATGCTTTTAGCTCTTTGAAAAATTATATGTATTATGCTGTGGACAATACGGTTTACCGGGTCGACTTATCTGTTTCACCTTTGGAAGCAGAACAGCAATTTGCATTGAATGGGGAAACTATTACTTGCCTCAAATTTAATCTTTATCGGGAAAGTGCCAATACCTCTCGTTCATATGATTTGGTTGTAGGAAGTGTAGACGGTGCTGGAAAGGGAATATTACGGGTTTATGAAGGATTGGAGTCAGAAGGCGATTTCAGTTCTGTTACACCGGAAAAGTATACTGGTTTTGCTCGAATCGTAGACGCTACCTATCGTGAAAGGAATAATTAAATTTTTACTAAAAAGGAAATATATGAGAAATTGTTTATTTGTAGTGTTGTTGGCCGGTTTGGTAAGTGCTTGTACCTCTTCCGGTAAGCCAGATAACATTGTGGTTACGTTTGATGTTAAGAATCCTACAGCTACCGAAGTTGTATTGGTGTATCATAGAACGATAAATTCAGTTCCTCTGAATGAGCAGGGATATGGAGCGGATACAATTTCCGGTGTAAATGCTTTATATGCTAATTTGTTCTATGGCCAGAACGAACGGAAAATATATTTGGAAAAAGGAGATCGTGTACACATTACTTTTGATGGCAATGATTATGTCGGAACGTTTAAGTTTGAAGGTGAAAAGGCACCAGCAATTGATTATCTGAATACTGTTACACTCACGTCGTTGCCGGATGAAACGTATGCTCTTCCTCTGAATGAGTATATGCAGAAAGTAGAGCAGAAAGAACAGGAAGCATATAAATTGCTGAATGTTCGTGGACTGGATGGCATTGGTGATTTTAACAAAATGGAGGCGGCGCGTATTCATTATTCTTATGGAACAGGAGTAGTCATGTATCCGATGGGACATATTATGATGACGCAAGATAGTACTTATCGCCCGGATGAGGCTTATTACGATACTCTCCGGAAGTATATGGTGGAAGATGAGGATTGGCTGGATATGGATGAGTACCGTGACTTTGTTGTGGAACTGTCTCATATACTTGATACTCCTAATCGGGAAGTTACCGACTATTATCCGAAAACCGTTGCTCAAATGCGGTACATTGCAGATAATTTCAAGAATGAAAGAGTCAAAGAAGTGTTGCTGAACAGTCTGGCTACGGAATATGTAGAAAGGTTTGGTATTAAGAATATTACAGATTTGGAAAATATTTATCATACTTATGTGAAGGATACTGTGCTTTTGGCAGATTATCAGGATAAATATGAGAAATGGAATTTGTCTTCTCCCGGTAAGCCTTCTCCAGATTTTCAGGCGGTTGATATAAATGGAAAGTCTTATTCTCTAGCTGATTTTAAAGGAAAGTATCTTTATATAGACTTGTGGGCTACCTGGTGTGGTCCATGTCAGAGGGAATTACCTTTCCTAAAAGAGTTGGAGTCAAAGTTTGAGGGGAAGAATATTACTTTTTTGAGTCTTTCGATAGATCATGATAAGGCAAAGTGGGAGGCAAAAGTAAAAAGTGGAGATTTGTCCGGTGTTCAGTTGCTTATCGGGCGTGGAAGCTTTTTCCAAAGAGCATACAATATTGAGGGAATTCCCCGTTTCTTGCTTTTGGATAAGGAAGGAAAGATTATAAACAATGATATGTTGCGTCCTTCATCAGATGATACAGAACGTATATTGAATACTTTGGAAGGTATTTAAGCTCATCTGCGCTCGGCTGGACAATCTGTATGAAAATGTTTAGAAATACTTAACAATATATGTATAACTAATTATTAATTTGAAATTTACTGGTTATGAGAAAGATTTGGTTATTGATGCTGATGGTATGTACGGTGATGTGTACATTTACAGCATGTTCATCGGACGATGAAGGTGATTCAACTCCACAGCTTCCTGTCAGCGGTGTGAACATTCCAACTTCGGCTGCGGTCGGCAGTGAGGTTATTATCAGAGGTTCTGGATTTACGGCTTCAGGCGTTAATCTGTATTTGGAGAACGCTTCCAAAGAACGGACAAAGATGGATGCTGCTTTTTCTAATTCGGGAGTCACGTTTACAGTTCCGATGACGTTGGTGTCAGGAGTTTATAATGTGATATTGACACAAAGCGGAAACGAGTGGACACTTGGTTCTATCACTTTGACGGATGCGGACAGTCCGATTACGAGTCCTTCGTTGTCCGACGAAGCGGTAAGTCCAGGAAGCGAAGTGACGCTTGGAGGTAGCGGATATGCGGACGGCGATAAGATTGTGTTGAAAGCAGAAGGAGCAGAAGCTATTGAAATTTCCGAAGCTACGGTTACTGCTGATGGATTGACATTCACTTTGTCGGCCGACTGTCCCGAAGGAGAATATACCGTAAATCTGGTTCGTGGAGCCAATTCTTGGAAATTGGAGAATGTTGTGCTGAAGGTGCAAAAGGCTATGAGAGTAAAATCTATCTATATGGATATGGGAGAAATGGGTAATCTTCTTCTTGATTTAGGATATGACGCTGAAGGACGTTTGAGTAATGCAGCGATAGCCGATATGGAATTGAATTGGGACTTTGAATATGATGGAAATACAATAAAGACAGTTAGCTGTATGGCTGGCATTGACTTGGTTTACACATTGCAGGACGGTAAAATAGTAAAAGCTACTGCAGCTGATATAGACTATGAACCTGAAGAATTTAATACTTGGAGCTATAAAGGTGATAATTTGTCTTCTGTCGTAAATCTCGGAAAAGATTATTATGGAATGGATCTGACATTTGCGTATAATGCGGACGGTAACTTGGAAGACCTTGATTTTGGTATGGGCGGTTTACACTATACTTATGGAGATGCTTCACTTTCGACAATTCCCAATACAATAGATCCTGCCATCGCACTCCATTTGCCGAATTTTGTTTTAGGTAAGGAAGATGCAGCTTTGGCATTCTTGCTGAACAAGACAGGAAACGTATCTAAAAAGATTCCAAACTCGCTTCAGATACCTGTTACTCAAGATGAGACAACTGGAGAACTGATTTATGAGACTTATGCGATTACAGCAACGATGAATAACAATGTGTTGTCAATAGATTGTGGTAATGCATTGGATGAAGTTGGGGTTCCCAATATAAAGATTACCTATGAAAAATAGGCGATAGATAAAGTATTCATACTATAACAATCGGGAGAGGGGATGTGTTTGTAAGAGCACATCTCCTTTTCTTCTTATAAAAACGTCTATATAGATTTTACCAAGTAGAATAAAAATTGTATTTTTGCGACAACTTTTTTAAAATAACCGGTTATGGATACCATTCAGATAAAAGACAAACAGTTTACCGTTTCTATTAAGGAACAGGATATTCAGAAAGAAGTGATTCGTGTAGCGAACGAAATCAATCGCGATTTGGCAGGTAAGAATCCGCTTTTCCTTAGTGTGTTGAACGGCTCTTTTATGTTTACCGCCGACCTATTGAAGCATATTACGATTCCTTGTGAGATCTCATTCGTGAAGCTGGCTTCTTATCAGGGAGTAACTTCCACAGGAGTTATCAAAGAGGTAATCGGTTTGAATGAAGACATTGCCGGACGTACGGTTGTCATTGTAGAAGATATTGTGGATACGGGGCTCACCATGCAACGTCTGCTGGATACATTAGGTACACGCAATCCGCAGGAAATTCACATCGCTTCTCTGCTGGTGAAGCCGGAGAAGTTGAAGGTAGACCTCAACATCGAGTATGTAGCGATGGAGATACCGAATGACTTTATCGTGGGATACGGTCTGGACTATGACGGCTTCGGACGTAACTATCCCGACATTTATACAGTAGTAGACTAAATTCAAATACAAATTAATTTTTAGGTAAAAAAGATGTTGAACATTGTAATTTTCGGTGCTCCGGGTTCCGGCAAAGGGACGCAGAGCGAACGTATTGTAGAAAAGTATGGGATCAATCACATCTCAACCGGAGATGTGTTGCGTGCTGAAATCAAGAACGGCACAGAACTGGGTAAAACGGCTAAAGGTTATATCGATCAAGGCCAATTGATTCCCGACGAATTGATGATTGATATTCTGGCAAGCGTATTTGATAGCTTTAAAGATAGCAAAGGTGTAATTTTCGATGGTTTCCCAAGAACAATTGCACAGGCGGAAGCATTAAAGAAAATGTTGGCGGAAAGAGGACAGGATGTTTCTGTAATGCTCGATTTGGATGTTCCGGAGGATGAACTGATGGTACGCCTTATCAAACGCGGTAAGGACTCCGGCCGTGCTGACGACAATGAAGAGACAATCAAGAAACGTCTGCACGTATATCACTCGCAGACTGCTCCGTTGATTGACTGGTACAAGAACGAAAAGAAATACCAACACATCAACGGTCTGGGCACTATGGAGGGTATCTTTGCGGATATCTGTGGAGCGGTGGACGGACTGTAGTCTTCTTTAAATATAAATCACTAACCAATTAATCATTAACCAACGTGGCTGAATCGAATTTTGTTGATTACGTAAAGATATACTGTCGCTCGGGTAAGGGCGGAAGAGGCTCTACGCACATGAGGCGCGAGAAATATTGTCCTAACGGAGGTCCCGATGGGGGCGATGGTGGAAGAGGAGGTCATATCATCTTGCGCGGTAACCGTAATTACTGGACATTGCTGCACTTGAAATATGACCGTCACGCAATGGCCGGTCATGGTGAATCGGGGAGCAAAGGACGTAGTTTCGGAAAAGACGGTGCGGATAAAGTAATAGAAGTGCCCTGTGGAACGGTCGTTTATAATGCCGAGACAGGCGAATATCTTTGTGACGTAACAGAAGACGGACAGGAAGTGATTTTGCTCAAAGGCGGTCGCGGTGGTCAGGGTAACTGGCATTTCAAGACGGCAACCCGTCAGGCTCCGCGTTTTGCGCAGCCGGGAGAACCGATGCAGGAAATGACCGTTATCATGGAGCTGAAACTACTTGCCGATGTCGGTCTGGTAGGTTTCCCGAATGCGGGTAAGTCAACTTTGCTTTCTTCCATTTCGGCTGCTAAACCGAAAATCGCCGATTATCCCTTTACTACGCTCGAACCCAATCTGGGTATCGTTTCCTATCATGGTGGAAAGTCTTTCGTGATGGCAGATATACCCGGTATTATCGAGGGAGCCAGTCAGGGTAAAGGCTTGGGACTGCGTTTCCTGCGTCATATCGAGCGCAATTCATTACTGCTGTTTATGGTTCCGGCAGACAGTGACGACATTCGTAAGGAATACGAAGTCTTGCTGAACGAACTGCGTACTTTCAATCCTGAAATGTTGGACAAGCAACGTGTGTTGGCTGTCACCAAGAGCGATATGCTCGATCAGGAATTGATGGACGAAATAGAACCTACATTGCCGGAAGGCATTCCCCACGTATTCATATCTTCTGTTTCCGGTTTGGGTATCTCGGTGTTGAAAGACATTCTTTGGGAAGAACTGAATAAGGAAAGCAATAAGATAGAGGACATCGTTCACCGTCCGAAGGACGTAACCCGTCTGCAACAGGAGCTCAAAGACATGGGCGAAGATGAAGACATCGTTTATGAATATGATGACAATGTTGATGATGATGACGATGATATCGACTATGAATACGAGGAAGAAGATTGGGAAGAAAAATGATTTCACTTACAAAAAATAATGAGTTGAAGGGATATAAGTCACTGGATGTATATCCCGAGGTAGCTCATTTCGTAACAACGCGTCACGAAGGTATAAGCACTGGAGCTTACGGCTCTTTCAACTGTTCGCCTTATACCAACGACTCATGCATGAACGTCAATCGCAATCAGAGCTGGTTGTTTCAGTGCATGAATCATCAGATAAAGGAGTTGTTTATTCCTGAACAGAGCCATGGTTGTGCCAGTCTGATTATCAATGAATCATTTTTTAAAGAGTCATTAGAAATGAGACGGCTACTTTTGCGAGGAATGGATGCCTTGATAACTAATGTGCCGGGGTATTGCGTTTGCGTCACGACGGCGGATTGTGTTTCTGTATTGCTGTACGACAAAAAACAACACGTTGTGGCTGCCGTTCATGCCGGATGGAAAGGAACTGTGAAGCATATTGTCAGTCATGTGATGGATCACTTGAATCAGAAATTCGGGACGCAAGGCGAAGATGTGGTAGCTTGCATCGGGCCGAGCATTTCGCTCGAATCATTTGAAGTAGGTGATGAGGTGTATGATGCTTTTAAAGAAAGCGGTTTCGATATGTCTCTTATTTCTATGAAGAAGAAGGAGACGGGCAAATATCATATTGATTTGTGGGAAGCCAACCGGATTGAATTACTGAATGCCGGAGTGCCTGCAGAACAGATAGAAGTAGCTGGCATCTGTACCTATATTCATCATGATGAATTCTTCTCCGCACGTAGACTGGGAATAGATTCCGGTCGTATCTTGTCGGGAATAATGATTAGAAAGTAATAATTGGTGTCCGTAATTGCAGGACGCTGATGATTGGTTTATGATAAGTTATGTTTGAAATAAAAGTATCTAAAGAAATAAAAGACGCATGCCCGGTTTTTGCCGGAGCCGCCGTGTATGCTGCAGTGAAGAATACTGCTTACAACGAAGGGCTTTGGCAGGAAATCAACGCTTTTACCAGGCAACTGACTTCCACTACACAGATGGAAGACATCAAACATCAACCCGTTATCTTTGCTACCCGTGAGGCTTATAAACGTTGTGGCAAAGACCCCGGACGTTATCGCCCGTCAGCCGAAGCTCTACGCCGCCGCCTGATGCGTGGAATCCCGCTATATCAGATTGATACACTGGTAGACCTGATTAACCTCGTGTCTCTTCGTACGGGACATTCTATTGGTGGTTTCGATGCGGATAAAATACAAGGTACACACCTTGAACTCGGTATCGGCAAAGCTGGAGAACCGTTTGAAGGTATCGGTCGCGGTGTGTTGAATATTGAAGGATTACCCGTATATCGCGATTCATTCGGAGGAATCGGAACACCGACAAGCGATCACGAACGTACGAAGATGGATCTCGGAACTACTCATATCCTGGCGATAGTCAACGGTTATAATGGGAAAGATGGTTTGCAAGAAGCTGTTGAAATGATACAAACCTTATTAAGAAACTATACAGAATCGGATGGAGGCGAAATCATATTCTTCGAATAATTAGAATGAGTGCTCTAAGAAAAAAGACATGAAAAACATACTTATCTTACTGACAGTTTTATTATTGCCACTGACTGCCGACGGGCAGGATAAACCTTCCTTCTCTGCCCGCGAAATGGCTGATGTACGGGTAGCTACTCCCGGGTTATTTGCTAAAAGCAATCATATCTATCTGCATTTGGATTCTCTGAAAGACCACGAATATGCATTCCCATTACCCGGAGGAAAAGTAATCTCTGCCTATGGAACTCGTGGAGGACATTCGGGAACAGATATTAAGACCTGTGCAAAAGATACGATTCGTGCTGCTTTTGATGGAGTAGTGCGTATGTCGAAACCCTATTATGCCTATGGAAATATCGTTGTAATCCGCCACGCTAACGGATTGGAAACGCTTTATAGCCACAATTTCAAGAATTTGGTTAAAGCTGGTGATGTCGTAAAAGCCGGACAAGCTATCGGGCTGACAGGACGTACCGGTCGTGCCACTACCGAACATGTACACTTCGAAACCCGTATTAACGGGCAACATTTTAATCCGAATCTCATTTTTGATTTAAAAGAGAGGACATTGCGGAAAGAACGTATCAAGTGTACCAAGAACGGGAGTAAAATCGTTGTGAAGACGCATACTCCTGATAGCCGGATTGCCCAGAGTAAGAAATAACTTATCGCACAAACCGTATACAGACCGGCTTGTCTACTTTAATATCCTGCTGTACGTCTGTTAATAGTCCTGTATCTGCATCTCTTTCATAGACTTGTATCACATTGCTGTCTCTGCAAGCAACCAATAAGTATTTGCCATTAGGTGTAATGATGAAATTGCGTGGATGAATTCCTGTCAGTTGGTAGCCTGCTTTTGACAACATTCCGTTATCCGGGTGGATATTGAATATAGCAATACCGTCTGCTTTCAAACGATTGCTGGCATACAGGAATTTTCCATCCGGGCTGATATGAATGTCAGCACTTCCTTGTGCGTTTACCGTGTCGGCAGCGATTGTTTGCATCTCTTTTAAATCTCCGTCTTTATATTCAAAGGCGATTACTGTGCCCGATAACTCATTAATCAGATAAGCGTAATGACCGTTTGGCGAGAAAGTCAGATGACGGGGACCTGAACCGGCTTTCACTTTAAAGGCAGCAGGCGATCCTTCTTTCAGAAACGCCTCTTTATTCTCTGCATTTGCAGTGGGGTTAATGATAAACTTATGTATTTGGTCTGTGCCCAAGTCATCGGCAAACAAGTATTTACCATCCGGAGTAATCTGGACACAATGCAGATGTGGCTTTTCTTGTCGTTCCTTATCTACTCCCGTACCTTTGAATTTTATAATATCGGAAGCGGGTAGGAGCGAGCCATCTTTTGCGATAGGGAATACAGAAATGCTGCCACCACTGTAGTTGGCAGTTATCACATTATTTCCACTGGCAATGATATAGCAAGGATCTTCACCTCCTGTTTGCTGTGAATTTAATAATTCCAAAGTACCTTTTTCTTTATTGAAGGCAAATGCATTGGCAGCAGCTTGTTTATTATTGAATTCACTGACTGCATAGATGAATTTCCCATCGGCAGACGGAACAAGATAAGAAGGATTTTCTATTTCCGCTTCACTTAACGGAGTGGTAGTCCCGTCTTCTTCGTTGAAGCGGTAGCTATATATCCCTTTACTGGTTCCTGATGTGTAAGTACCCACCAGCATGGTTAGTTCGTTTTCTGTTGTATCGATTGTTTCCATATGAGTCTTTTTTTTAGAAGTACAGCCACTGATACAGATTCCGAATATACAAACAGCGGCAAATGCTTTGAATATAGATGTTTTAGCTATAAGTGTCTTAGTCATAAGTAGTATGTTATTAGGTTGATTTTTCATGATGCTTTTTCTCATTAATCGTAAAATAGCTCCGTAAAGATAATGCTTTGATATAATATTTGCTAACGTCTTCTCGTAAATTAGAAAACATTTCCTATCTTTGCACCCTTGGAAAGCGTTCTAAACAATCGCTATTCTGTACGAATAAAAATTTGGGGTTGACTGGATTTGACAGCGGGCAGAAATGGTAGGTAAGCATGCAGTGGGTCGGTAATTTCCACTTAAATCTCAGTTATCAAAATTTTA
>ERZ827037.466-NODE-466-length-52852-cov-9.729511_pt1 | contig 52852 bp, 48 predicted proteins | sample MGYA00519924_ERZ827037 | MGnify/ENA primary metagenome ERZ827037 (study PRJEB31778, sample SAMEA3449250) | human gut metagenome | biome: human gut; feature: human-associated habitat; material: faeces | place: United Kingdom | collected 2010/2012 ... | reverse complement strand
TTCCCCGGGACACTATGGTGAATGTCTCCTGGGATATCAAGAAGATCAACTCTGTTTACAACTGGTACGGAGGTGGAGACCGGGGCATCCAGTATCTCTACAAGGAGATTGCCCAACTGGTGGGCTTTGAGCCGGACTATCAGGTGATTGTGGAGTGGGAGGCCGTGGGCCAGATCGTGGACGCTATGGGCGGCGTCTGGTTCGATGTGCCCCGGGACATGTATTACAGTGACCCCCTGCAAAACCTCTATATCAACCAGAAAGCGGGCTACCGCCTGCTCACGGGGGACGACGCCATGCAGGTACTGCGGTTCCGGGACGGAGCCAACGGCTACAAGGACGGCGATCTGGGCCGCATCAAGACGCAGCAGGCATTTTTGACCGCCATGGTGGAGCAGCTGCTGAAGATCGAGAACATCGCCAAGATCAACGCATTTGCCGAGGTGTTTCGTGAGAACGTGGAGACGGATCTGACCCTCCAGAATATTTTGTGGTTTGCCAAAGCGGCCTTCACCGGCGGCCTGAAGCCGGAGAACGTGGAGTTCGTCACCATGCCGAACACGCCCGCCTACGCATACAGCTCCACCACCAGCAAGCTCAACGGCCGGTATTCCGAACAGTCCTATGTAACGCCCAACACCAGCCAGCTGCTGGAGCTGGTGAACACCAAATTGAGCCCCTACGCCGAGGTATTTACCCGCAGCGATCTGGATATGATGACCGTGAACAGCGACGGCTCCGTCAGCTCCTCCACCGGTCATGTGGAAGACAGCAACGCCACCCATCCCCGGTCCCACTGGCAGGCCCAGTGGACGCCCCAGGAGCCGGAGGAGGAGACGCCTCCGGAGGGGGAGACCGGCACAGGGACCGGCCCTGATGCCGGAGCGCCGGAGACCGGCGGGGCGACCGGGACGCCCGGCGGCGGAGAGACCACGGATCCCGGCGGAGCCACGGAGCCCGGTACGGGGAGCATCGATCCGGACACGGGAGACCTGATCGACCCGGAGACCGGCGGTATCATCGATCCCGGCACCGGGCAGATCCTGGACCCCGGTACAGGACAGGTGATCGGCCAGCTCCCGGGCGGCAGCGGAGACCCGGCGGCAGGTGAGAGCGGCGGAACCGCCCCAGAGTCGCCGGATTCCCAGCCGTCTGATGGTGAGACGGCGCCTCCTGTAGACCCCGGTACGTCCGACGGCGGAACTGCGGCCCCGGATGACGGGTTTATTATTGTAACCTGAGCGGCAGGTGTGCCGCAGATTCAAACGATCAGAAAGGATGAGTCCATGACACCCAAAGAGATGGCCCTGACTGCGGCCAAAGCCCTGGACGAGAAAAAGGGCGGCGACATCGCCGCCATCGAGATCACGGAGCAGACCACCCTGGCGGACTATTTCGTCATTGCCACCGGCAATTCCAACACCCAGATCAACGCCCTGTGCGGCGCAGTGGAGAAGGCCATGAAGGAGCAGGCGGGGGAGGATCCTCTCCGCCGGGAGGGCTACCGGGACGGCACCTGGGTCCTGCTGGACTACGGCTGTGTGGTGGTCCACGTGTTCTCCGCCGAGGCCCGGGAGTTCTATTCGCTGGAGCGGCTTTGGCACGACGGCAAGCCGGTGGATCTCTCCGGTGTGCTGACGGAGAATTGATCGCCCTTCGCGCCAAGTGGCGTGTCCAAGCGTTTTGCCGCAGGCAAAAATATGAAATGGGCAGGCTCTGCCTGCCCATTTGAGTCCAATGTGGTGCCACGCAAAACGAAGATTTTGTGGGGCGCCGTGTCCGGTGAAAAGGGGAAACATCAGCTCCGATGGCGCTGACCGCCGGAGCTTTTTTCTGCTTATCAACCCAGAGTTGCGCGATAGCTGGTGGACGCAACCGCCCGCCCCGGGTATGCTGAGACCATCAAAACAAAAGGAGGCAACTGCAATGGCATTCAGTTCCATTATCATGCTCCCGCTGCTGCTCCTGTTTCTGGCCATCTGGGCAGGGCTCATTTATCTGCTGATCCTGCTGATCCGGGCTTTGCGGAAGTACCTGCGGGGCGGGGAGGCCCGCCGGGAAAAAGCGGAGACCTGCCGCACCCTGGGGGAGATCCTCAAGGCCCACCGGATGCGCTGCCAGATGACCCAGGAGTTCGTGGCGGAGGCCCTGGGGGTCAGCCGGCAGGCGGTCAGCAAATGGGAGACCGGCACGGCGGACCCCAGCACCTCCAACCTGCTGGCCCTGGCGAAGCTCTTCGGTGTGCCAGCGGAGGAGCTGCTGCATCAGGCGACCGGCGGGGGAGTATGAAACAATCGGAATCAAGGGGCAGCGATATAAGTCAGGGGGCGAAAAGCCTTCCCTGCGAAGTGTGAGGGCGCATTGGGCGCGCCTGTATGAAAATGGGCCTGCTTCCTGTGAGGCAGGTCCATGCATCAAGCACTTCGGTTTTAACAAGTCCGGCTGCCTCTGCGCCCAGCTTTTCTCCAATATCCATCTGTTCACACGTTCGGTTCTATAAAATGGGCAGCAGATTGGTCCCAATATTTTTTGTAAACCCGATCTGTATTCCCATCAAGATTCAGTTGGTACATCCGAAATGTAACCAGAAAATTCTTGGGCTGCCACTGGTCTTCGTAAGAATATTGGTACTTCATTCCAACGTTCCGCATAACGCCGCCGCTTCTTGGGTTGTTTCGGTCATGCGTTGCTGTGATATAAGGCAGGCCGTCCTTTTTCACTTGGGCGATCACCGCTTTGCCCGCTTCTGTGACAAGTCCCTGATGCCAGAATTCCCTGCGAAGCCCATATCCGAAATCGTGATGTTCCTCCATATCCACTTTTATGTAGCCGATGGGATGATCGTCCGTTTTCAAGCAGATCGCGTAAGCGTATGCCTGCGGCTGGACATATTTTGAAGCGTATCTTTCTTCGTAGAATTTCTTGGCTTCTTCTATGCTGTCTATCGGATACCAGGGCAGGAATTGATTGACGTCCTTATCATGGAGAATCAGAAACAGCCATTCCAGATCGCGCTCCGTGAATTTCCTCAAGATCAAACGCCCGGTTTCCAATGTGGGCGTGTTTATCAGGGTGCCCTTCACGGTTTCGCCTCCCCCCAAATTGCCAGAGTTTTTTCTGCTGCCATACGTTGGATTTTTCCCATTATACAGAGCAGGACGGGCAAAAACAAGATGTCGACTGGATTGTACAGCGCTTTTCCCGCTTACCTCTTGACAAAACGCGCAAAGCCACATAAAATAGACCTGTTAACGACATTGATGGGAAGAAAGGCGAAATGTCCCGCCTTCAGAGAGCCGGCGGCTGCTGCGAGCCGGTGGGGGACCTTCGCGGATGACTGTTCCCGGAGTCTCCCGCCTGAACGGACATAGTAGGGTGGGACGGCAGGCCCCGTTACTGGCCGAGGCCCTCCGGGCCGTTGAGCGCCATCCGGCAACGGCTGGCGAAACCAGGGTGGTACCGCGTAGCTTTTACGCCCCTGACCGTAAGGTCGGGGGCGCTTTTACAGCTTGAAGAGGGGATTGACATCTCCTTGCCCGCAGGGGGCACACCGCATCCGTCAGGCGGCAGAGCCGCCAATGGCTGCGCAGCAGAGTGCCTTCACCAGCGGCATCAGTCACTGGCGACGCCACCCAAGGCGGTTGGGTCAAAGTATTTTTGCCACGTACAGAAGGTGAATTGCCCCGTAGAAGCAAGAGAGGCCGCCCGGGGGCGCGCCGCGGCAAAAATAAATCGAACAGAGAAATCCATTCACAGGAATGAGGAGAAGGATATGAAATACGATTTTGCCAGCATTGAGAAAAAGTGGCAGCAGAAGTGGCTGGAGGAGAAGCCCTTCACCGCCGTCACGGGGGACAAGACTCGGGAGAAGTTCTTCGGCCTGATCGAGTTCCCCTATCCCTCCGGCCAGGGGCTCCACGTGGGCCACGCCCGGCCCTTCACCGCCATGGACATCATCTGCCGGAAGAAGCGGATGCAGGGCTACAACGTCCTGTTCCCCATCGGCTATGACGCCTTCGGCCTGCCCACAGAGAACTACGCCGTTCAGCACCACATCCACCCCGCCAAGGTGACCCACGACAACATCGAGAACTTCCGCAAGCAGCTCCACATGCTGGGCTACTCCTTCGACTGGGACCGGGAGGTGAACACCACCGACCCCAGCTACTACAAGTGGACCCAGTGGATCTTCCTGCAGATGTTCAAGAAGGGGCTGGCCTACAAGGCCTCCATGCCCGTCAACTGGTGCACCAGCTGCAAGATCGTCCTGGCCAATGAGGAGGTCGTGGACGGTGTGTGCGAACGCTGCGGCGGCCAGGTCATCCGCAAGGAGAAGAGCCAGTGGATGCTGGCCATCACCAAGTACGCCGACCGGCTCATCGACGACCTGGACGACCTGGACTTCATCGAGCGGGTGAAGATCCAGCAGAAGAATTGGATCGGCCGGTCCGAGGGCACGGAGGTGGACTTCACCGCCACCAACGGCGACAAGCTGACGGTCTACACTACCCGGTGCGACACGCTGTTCGGCGTGACCTATATGGTCATCTCCCCGGAGCATCCCTATCTCCAGCAGTGGAAGGACCAGATCCAGAACTGGGATGCTGTGGCCGCCTATATCGAGGAGGCCGCCCGCAAGTCCGACTTTGAGCGGGGCGAGCTGAACAAGGAGAAGACCGGCGTCCGGCTGGAGGGCATCGAGGCCGTCAACCCCGCCAGCGGCAAGCACGTGCCCCTGTTCGTCTCCGACTACGTGCTGATGGGCTACGGCACCGGCATCGTCATGGGCGTGCCGGGCCACGACCAGCGTGACTGGGAGTTCGCCACCAAGTTCGGCCTGCCTATCGTGGAGGTGGTCCAGGGCGGAGACATCACCAAGGAGGCCTTCACCCTGAAGGACGACACCGGCATCATGGTGAACTCCGGCTTCCTGGACGGCCTCACCGTGAAAGAGGCAATTCCCACCATGAAGAAGTGGGTGACGGAGCAGGGCATCGGCCGTCCCAAGACCAACTTCAAGCTCCGGGACTGGGTGTTCAGCCGCCAGCGTTATTGGGGCGAGCCCATCCCCCTGGTGAACTGCCCCAAGTGCGGCTGGGTCCCCCTGCCGGAGGAGCAGCTGCCCCTGCTGCTGCCGGAGGTGGACTCCTATGAGGTCACCGACACCGGTGAGAGCCCCCTCAGCAAGATGACTGACTGGGTGAACACCACCTGCCCCAAGTGCGGCGGCCCCGCCCAGCGGGAGACCGACACCATGCCCCAGTGGGCTGGCTCCAGCTGGTACTTCCTGCGGTATATGGATCCCCACAACGACAAGGCATTCGCCTCCAAGGAGGCCCTGGACTACTGGTCTCCCGTGGACTGGTACAACGGCGGCATGGAGCACACCACCCTGCATCTGCTGTACTCCCGGTTCTGGCACAAGTTCCTGTATGACATCGGCGCCGTGCCCACCAAGGAGCCCTATGCCAAGCGCACAAGCCACGGCATGATCCTGGGCGAGGGCGGCGAGAAGATGTCCAAGTCCCGGGGCAACGTGGTGAACCCCAACGACATCGTGGACCAGTACGGCGCCGACACCATGCGCCTCTATATCATGTTCATCGGCGACTTTGAGAAGGCCGCAACCTGGTCCAACGACGCGGTGAAGGGCTCCAAGCGGTTCCTGGACCGGGTGTGGAATCTGGCGGAGAGCGCCTCCGACAGCTATGATGTGACCCCCGCCAACGAGGCCGTCATCCACAAGACCATCAAGAAGGTCACAGAGGATGTGGACAGTCTGAAGATGAACACCGCCATCGCCGCCATGATGACCATGGTGAACGAGCTGAACGCCAACGGCTGCACCCGGGGCGACCTGAAGTATCTGCTCCTGCTGCTGAACCCCTTCGCCCCCCACATCACCGAGGAGCTGTGGGAGAACCTGGGCTTCGCCGCCCAGACGGGCAAGATGTGCTGCCAGGCGGAGTGGCCCGTGGCGGATGAGAGCAAGACCGTGGCCTCCACAGTGGAGCTGGCCGTCCAGGTAAACGGCAAGCTGAAGGGCACCATCTCCATGCCAACCGACAGTGAGGAGAAGGCCGTGGTGGATGCCGCCCTGGCGGTGGAGAAGGTCCGGAAGGCCACCGAAGGGATGCAGATCATCAAGACCATCCTGGTGAAGAACCGGCTGGTGAACCTGATCGTCAAGCCCGCGAAATAAGACTGCGCCCAGCGGTGCGTACAAGCGTTTTTGCCGGAGGCAACAACCTTGGGGCGGACGGCCTGTGCCTGTCCGGCTGCATTCCGATGCGGAAGCCCCGCTGGACCGGGAACCGGCCGATGCATCTGGTGGGAGTATCCCAGTTCATCCCAATCACACCAAAAGGCCGGACGGGAAATCCCGTCCGGCCTGCGCTTCAGGCCCTGCCTGAGAAAGGAGAACCTATGAGCCGTCTGGATGAATTCCTGCGCCTGCTGTGCGGCAGGTTTGACAATACCCGGCAGCTGGAGGAGCTGCGGCGGAGCAGCAGCCCCGCCCTGCCGCTGGCAGAGCATGTCAACACCGTGTGCAACGACAAGATTGACGGCCTCCCCGCGGATTTTGCGGGAGCATTTGTGCTGGAGGAGAGCTATTACACCACGGAGGGAAAGACCCACGCCTCACCCCATCTGTTCCTCTTTACGGAGGAGGGGGAGGCGGTGAAGCTGACATCCTATCAGCTGCCCAAGGCGGCGGACGGCGGCGCGGTCACCTATGAGACGCTGCCGCCCCTGAAATGGGAGGATCTGGAGATCTCCGAGAAATTCACGCCTGCCCTCTATACGCTGCACGACGGCGTGTGGGAGGGGGGCAGCGTCAGCATGTTCTCCCCGGTGCTGAAGTTCACCCTGTATGAGCGATTCTCTCAGGAGTCCCTGGAGGTGGCGGAGACCATGGAGGTGAACGGAAAGCGGACGTTCGGGTACGATGTGCCCATCGTGTACCGGAGAGCGGCGGACTGATCTCCCGGGAGAAATGCTGATTTTCCGGAAAATCTCTTGACAACGGCCCGGAAGGTTTGTATAATGCTTATGTTAAAGCCATAGATTATGGCCCTTAAAGTATCCTGGATTAAGCCGGATACCTCGGAGGGAGGGAAATATAGATGTCTGAGATCCATGTGAAGGACGGCGAGTCCATCGACAGCGCGCTGAAGCGTTTCAAGCGCAGCTGCGCCAAGGCCGGCGTCATCGCGGAAGTGCGGAAGAGAGAGCATTATGAGAGCCCCAGCGTCAAGCGCCGCAAGAAGTCTGAGGCCGCTCGCAAGAACAAGAAGCGCTATTATTGATCTGTCAAGGAAAAGTGCTGTGCCGAAAGGTACAGCACTTTTTATGTCCGCCGCCCGGGAAACAGCTTGGGCAGCAGATCCTGCACCTCCGGATACATCAGGAAGGCGGCGGCGAAGCCCATGTTCTCGCCGGTCCGCAGCTTCTGGGAAAGGGTGTCCGCGTCGTCGAAGAGGACGAAATGCGTCTCGCCGTCCCGGGCATAGGTGAAATACCGGGCGCACAGGTCCTGGGAGAAGAAAACGGAGGGGGACTCCCGGTCCAGCAGATCCTGGAGTTCCCGGCCGCTGAGAGGGCGGCCTTCGCCGCTTTGAGCCGGGAGGGTGAAGTCCATCCGCAGCCGCTGGACATCCAGGGCCAGACCGCCTGCCCTGTCCCGTCCGGCAGCGGCCTCCTGCAGGCGCTGGACAAAGTTCCCGCCGGAGATGGCGGTGCAGATCAGGGGAATGGCGCCTGACGCCGCGGCGTAGGACTCCGGCACATAAACGGGGCGGGGCGACAGGCGCCGGGCCAGCGTCTCCGCAAAGGCCAGCCGGTCCGGCGCAGGAGGCTGCTCGAAATCCAGCAGCACGCCGCCGTAGCTCCGCCGCCCGCACTCCCGCAGCGCGGCGGCCGACAGCCGCTCCGGGCTGGCGATAAAGGGCGCGCCCCGGTCTGTGACGGACAATAGCCCGCCCCGGGTCTGGAGCAACAGGTTCTGCCGCAGGAGCGTGGAGTCCGGCCCGATACAGTAGGCCACATGGGCCAGGGAACAGCGGAAGCGGGAGGCCTCCTGGGCCTCGGCCGGCGTCACGGCCAGATAGATCTGCAAAATGAACTCCCCCTTGTGGAATCCCGTTGGGACTGGTATACTAAAAGGAGACTATGCAGAGAAGGAGCCGCTTATGCCGTTTTCCCTGACGCCCCGCTGGGTGTTCCAGCATTACAGCGAGATCACGCCGGACTGGCTGCGGCAGCAGGGGATCACCCTGCTGCTCAGCGACCTGGACTTTACATTGGCCGCCAAGAAGACCCGTCGGCCGGATCAGTCCCTGCGGGACTGGATCGCCGCCCTCCGCAATGCGGGGATCGGTTTCATGATCGTCTCCAACAACCGCTCCGGCAGCCGGGTGACGGAGTTCTGCGCGGACCTGGGGGTGCCTTATCAGGGCCGTGCAGGAAAGCCCAGTCCCAGGGGCCTGGAGGCCGCCATGGCACGGGCTGGGGCAGACCGGGTCTGCACCGCCATGCTGGGGGACAAGCTGCTGACGGATATGCTGGCCGCCAATCGGGCCGGAGTCCTGCCTCTGATGGTGGAGCCGGTGGGCGGCGCCGTGACGGCATGGCAGAAGGTGCTCCACGCTCTCCAGGCCCCGTTTAAGGCTGTCTGCCGCCGCAAAATGGAAAAAAAGTCCTGAAAAATACTTGCATTACCGGACAACATAGGATAAAATAGCAGAGGAATTTTTGTAGAGATAGAGAGGCGGCCGGCTGGTCAGCTTTTCTTGAGATTTCAGAGGAGGATCATTTATGCCAACGATTACTGCCGGCGATTTCCGCAATGGTGTCACTTTTGAGAAGGACGGGAGCGTTTGCACCGTGGTGGAGTTCCAGCACGTGAAGCCCGGCAAGGGCGCGGCTTTCGTGCGCACCAAGTACAAGAACGTGATGACCGGCGCCATCCGCGAGGAGTCCTTCAACCCCACCGCCAAGTTCGAGCAGGCCACTGTGGAGCGCAAGGATGCCGAGTATAGCTACAACGACGGCGACCTGTACTACTTTATGGATCCCGAGACCTACGACATGGTCCCGCTGAACCGGGACGTGCTGGGCGATGCCTTCCGCTTCGTGAAGGAGAACACCGTCTGCAAGCTGGTGAGCTACAAGGGCAGCGTGTTCACCGTGGAAGTGCCCAACTTCATGGACCTGGAGGTCACGGAGACCGAGCCCGGCCTGCGGGGCGACACCGCCACCAACGTGACCAAGCCCGCGACGCTGGAGACCGGTGCTGAGGTGAAGGTGCCTCTGTTCATCAACACGGGCGACAAGATCCAGATCGACACCCGCACCGGCGAGTATATCGGCCGCAGCAAGGAGTAAGTGAGGCAAAGGGGGGGAAGCGTATTCCCCCCTTTTGTTCCTGAGAATGACTGCAACGCTGTTTGTAAAGGAAAGGAGCTGCTGTTATGGAGATTACGGAGAAGGTCGCGTATCTGAAGGGCCTGGCTGAAGGCATGGAACTGGACACCGAGAAGAAGGAGGGCAAGCTGCTTGCCGCCATCATCGACGTGCTGGACGACATCGCCCTGGAGATCGCGGATATGAAGGCGGACCAGGAGGAGCTGTACGACGGCCTGGACGCTGTCAGCGACGACCTGGAGGATGTGGAGGACGCTGTCTTCGGCGAGGATGACGAGGACGAAGAGGATGTATACGAGTATGAGGAGCCGGAGGAGGACGAGGACTGCTACGCCACCACCTGCCCCACCTGCGAGGAGACCATCTACTTCGACGAGTCCGTCCTGGAGGACGGCGAGGTCATCTGCCCCAACTGCGGCGAGAAGCTGGAGTTCGATCTGAACGGCCTGGAGGACGAGGACAAGCCCCAGGACGAGGAATAATCCCTATATGTGAGCGCAGGAGCCCGGTGCTGTGCACCGGGCTCCTATTTGCATTTTCCGCTGCTACTCCACTGTAACGGCGAACCGGCAGCAGGTCCCGCCGCCCAGCACCGTCTCCACGGTCCGGACCGTGATGTGTCTTTCGGGCAGCAGCTGTTCCAGAATATACAGCACACTCTGCCGGGAACATTCGCAGTGGGCGGCGTCGGCCGTCTCTCCCCCCAGCACCTCAGGGCAGACGCATTTGGGATAACCCACCTCATAGAGGCGCCCGGGCTGGAGAACCTTGGCAAAAAAGCTCTCCGTGTCCCCGTATTTTCGGTACTGGGCGTCCAGGTCGCAGCCGCACGCCCGGAACTGCGCCGCTTGGACAGGCAGGACGGTCTCCCGCACACACCGGACGGCTTTTTCTCTGAAATCCATGTCTCTTTCTCCCGATTTTTCAATCATTCTCTCCGGCGGTTTCCTCCGGAACACCGATCCAGCAGGCAAAGTCTGTGGCCAGGAAGGCCTCCTGGGCCTGCCGCACCCCGGCGTCCAAGCGAGAGACGCGGCCAAGGCCTGCCACCAGCGGATCAATGTACCGCAGCTTGGCGGGAATCCGGAACCAGAGTCCGTTCTCCGGCCTTTCCGCGCTCCGCTCCACCCGGCAGAAGCGCCGGAACCGGCGCCACCGGCGGGCGCTGGCTGGATCTGACTCCAGCTTTTGGATGACAAAAGACTCCGTCCGATACAGGTCATCCTCTGTCAAGACCTGCCGGTTCACGGCATCGCGCAGCAGGTCCGCCAGGGCCTGCATGGCGAAGCGGTCCTCGTCCGCCACGTAGACCCGGGCGGTCTGGAGCGATGCCTGTGTGAAGGCGCAGGCGGTCTCCCGCGTGCGGAAGGCCAGTTCCGGCCGGCCGGACTCGTCCCGCCAGACGGTGAGATCTTCGTAGAATACACGGAGGGCGTCCGCCCCGGCGAAGCCGTAGCACCGCAGGTCCCCCAGCGTGTACTCCAGACGGTCGGCGGAGAGCTGAGGGGAGTCATTGTCCGCGATGGGATAGCGGTGGTAATCCGCCACGTCTTCCGTGGTGAGGCCGTATTCTTTCAGCAGCGCCTGAAGCTCCGGCGAGGTCTCGATGAGTTCCGCCGTCCGTGCCTCGGTGGACTCCTGATGCAGGTGGTCCCCGTGGAGAAAATCCACCACATGGGCAAAGGCGGGGGTGGCCGCATCGTGGAGCAGTCCCGCCGCGCTTTGGCGGAGATCGCCGGTGAAGTGCCACACGATCAGCCCCACGCCCACGCTGTGGTCAAACCGGGAGTAGGGGGCCCACCCGGCAAAGTGGGGGAAGGACGTGTACTCGCACCCGCAGTTCATGCCCACCTGCCGCAGCCGGGCCATGGGCGGCGTCTCTGCCAGACGGCGGAGAAATTCCGGGATCTCCGGATGATACAGGGACCAATTTTCCGTCATGGCGCCCTCAGGCCTCCGGCTTTTTCTGCAGGCTGTACAGTCCCGCGCCGATGGCGGTGGCAAACGTGGCGTTTTCGGGAATGATATAGTGGATGCCGTACAGCTTTTCAAACAGCTGGAAATTCGTGACCGCCTGGGGCAGGGTGGTCATGGACCCGGTCAGCACCACGGTCTTGGAGTCACAGCACTGGCAGGCCAGCACCGTCATGGTGCCGATGGCCTGGAGCACCAGGTTCACCACGCCGGCCGCCAGGTCCGCGGGAGTGGCGTCCTCCGCCAGATCGCCGAAGTTGGCGGCAGTCATATCCGGGTCCAGAGTGGGAGCGGCGTGGACCGTGATGTCCTTCATGGTCAGGTCTACATGGTCCAGATTGCCGCTCTCCGCCAGCTTTTTGATCTGGCCGAAGCGCTCCATTCCCACCAGCTTGTGGCAGAGCCCGCCCAGAGTGCCGCCGCCGATGCCGCTGCCGCACAGGTGGCGGATGCCGTCGGGGGACGCCCAGAGGAAAGCGGTGCCGGTGCCCATGCTGACCACCACGGCGGAGGACTGGCCCGACAGGGCCAGGGCTCCGGTGCCGCTGGCGGAGAACTCGCCCACTTTACAGGTGGGCAGACCGTAGATGTCGCCCTCCACATAAGAGGCGCCCACGCCGGTGAGCACAACCCGCCGCACATCCCGCAGAGAGAGCCGGTTGCTGGTGAGATAGTTGCCAAGGGCGCCATACAGGCTGGTCACCTGATCCTCCGCCCGGACCCGCAGCATGGAGATCACACTGCCGTCCGTCCGCAGACCCACGATTTTGGTGGTGGAGCCGCCGATGTCAATGCCTAAGATCACATCCATTGTGATGACTTCCTTTCAGCGGCAGACGGCCGCTTGGTTTTCGGTGGGGGCGCTTACTGGATGGCGCCTCCGCTGAGGTCAAACGACTTGGTGATATCCCGCCCCTGGCTGTCATAAAAGACAATCTCCTCTATGCTGATAGGACCTGTGGAGACGGTATCATCCACTGAGGTGCTCACCAGAAAGACGGGAGAGGCCGGAATGTCCAGCGCATAAGGCCCGCCGCCCTCCAGTGAAAAGACCGCCCGGGCGATGCGGCCGTCGCCGTTCCGCCCCTCGAAGAGCAGCATCTGCTCCCCGTCGGACTCCACCACTCCGTTGCGGAAGGAGCCGGTCCCGCGACCGGAGTGGTCGAATTTATACCGCCCGGTGAATCCTCTCGAGAGACACAGGTATCCCAACCGTCCATCCAGAACCAGAGGATAATAGGTGAGACGCCCCACAGTCACAGGCTGGTACAGCTCCAACTGGTCCGCCTCGCAGGGAACGGACCTGCCCCGGTTGAACCATTGGAGCGCAGCCGGTTCCAGCCCATTGAGGTCCGCGTCCAGAGGAAATGAGCGGTGGTATGCAGTGAGGCCGGTCAGGATGCACAGAACGGCCGCCGCGGAGAAGAAGAGAGCAAACTTTTTCACGAGAAAACCCTCCAGTCCGCTGTGTACCGGAAAATGTGCGGTTCAATCTTTCCCCATCATAGGGGAGGGCGGAGTTGTTGTCAAGACGATTGATAAAAGATTGACAACAAATTCGGAAAAAGCATTGCTTTTCCTGGGGGAACCGCTTATAATTCAAGGGAATAACAACCCCGGACAGACCGCCTCCAGCGGTGTGGGGGCCTGAAACTTCATGGAAGGATCTGTGCCGGCGGCACAGGGGAAACGGTTATGAAAACGGAAGAGAAACTCAATCTGACGATGCTCTGCGATTTTTATGAGCTGACTATGGGCAACGGCTATTTCCGGGCAGGGCTCCAGGATCGGATCACCTATTTCGATGTGTTTTTCCGCAACGTGCCGGACAACGGCGGGTTCGCGGTCTGCGCGGGTCTGGAACAGTTGGTCCAGTATATTCAGAACCTGCACTTCGACGAGGAGGACATCGCCTTCCTGCGGGACAAGCACCTGTTCTCCGAGGATTTCTTGAGCTACCTGCGGGACTTCCGTTTCACAGGCGACATCTGGGCGGTGCCGGAGGGGACGCCTATCTTCCCCCGGGAGCCGGTGGTGACGGTCCGGGCGCCGGCCATCCAGGCCCAGCTGATCGAGACCTTCACCCTGCTGACCATCAACCACCAGAGCCTGATCGCCACCAAGGCCAACCGGATCGTCCGGGCGGCCCAGGGGCGAACGGTGCTGGAGTTCGGCTCCCGCCGGGCCCAGGGCACGGACGGCGCCATCTCCGGAGCCCGGGCGGCTTATATCGGCGGCTGTGCAGGCACCGCCTGCACGATCTCCGACCAGCTGTACGGCGTACCTGCCGGCGGCACCATGGCCCATTCCTGGGTCCAGATGTTCGACAGCCAGTATGAGGCATTCAAGACCTACTGCCAGATCTATCCCCACAATGCCACGCTGTTGGTGGATACCTACAATGTGCTCAAGTCCGGTGTGCCGGATGCCATCCGGGCCTTTGATGAGGTGCTGAAGCCCCTGGGCATCCGCAAGTGCGGCATCCGTCTGGACTCCGGCGACATGGCCTATCTGACCCAGGAGGCCCGCCGTAAGCTGGACGCCGCCGGCTGGACCGAGTGCCAGATCTCCGCCTCCAACTCCCTGGACGAGTATATTATTCAGGACCTGCTGCTGCAGGGCGCCAAGATCGATGTGTTCGGTGTGGGTGAGCGGATGATCACTGCCCGCAGCGAGCCGGTGTTCGGCGGTGTGTACAAGCTGGCGGCTGTGGAAGATGGAGACGGGAAGATCATCCCCAAGATCAAGGTCAGCGAAAACCTGGACAAGATCACCATTCCCCACTTCAAGAAGACCTATCGGATCTTTGACAACGCCACCGGCAAGGCGGAGGCGGACTACATCACCGTCTGGGACGAGACGGTGGACGAGAGCGCCCCACTGGAGCTCTTCGATCCCAGGGCCACCTGGAAGCGCAAGACCTATACGAACTTTACCGCAAAGCCCCTTCAGGTCCCGGTCTTTCAGGGAGGAGAGCTGGTCTATCAGCTGCCCGCCCTGCCGGAGATCCAGGCCTACTGCCGTGCCCAGGTGGATACCCTGTGGGACACGGTGAAGCGGTTCGAGAACCCTCACACCTACTATGTGGATCTGAGTCAGAAGCTGTTCGACATCAAGCAGGATCTGCTCTGCCGGAGCAGATGACCCAACAGCCCCGCCCTCCGGCGGGGCTGTTGGGTCACAGAATATTGGTTGCGGAGTGCTGGGTATTTCGGTATAATAATAAGATAAGCGGTCGAAGCTGAGAGAGAAGGAGGTGGACCGCACCATGCGAAAAAGAAGTCTGCCCCAGCCGGAAGAGCGGACGGAACGGCGGATCTCCGCCGCCACCAGCCTGTCCATCTGCGCACTGACGGTGATTGCCCAGATCGTGCTGACGCTGGCGCTGACCCAGTTGCTGGCGGAAAAGATCAGCTACGTCTATTTCATTCTGGAGCTGGCTGGCGCCGTGGTGGCGATCTGGGTGTATCTGCGCCCCGGCAGCCCCTCCTATAAGCTGGTGTGGATGTGCCTGCTGCTGGCCCTGCCGGTGGCCGGTATGATTCTTTTCCTTCTGTGGGGCGGGAGCCATCAGGCCAAAAGCCTGAGTCTGCGGAAGGTCGCCCCTCCGGTGGAGCGGGAGAGCGCCCGTCAGGCCAGCGCCGCCAATGTGGCCCACCTGAGCCGCCGCTCCCCGGCCTGGGGACGGCTGGCCTCCTATTTGCAGTCGCGGGACTTCCTGCTGTACGGCGGCTCACAGGCCCGGTATTTCGCGGAGGGAGCCGATTTCTTCGATGACTTGGTGCTCCACCTCCAGAGAGCAGAGATCTACATTTTCCTGGAGTATTACATCCTGGCGGAGGGCCAGATCTGGGACCGGATCTTCCATGTGCTGCGGGAGCGGGCCGCCGCCGGTGTGGAGGTGCGGATCATCTTCGACGACTTCGGCAACCTCACCCGCTTTTCCGACGCCTCCCTACAGGCCCTGCAGGACGCCGGCGTGGAGGTGGAGGTGTTCAATCCAGTCCACCGCTACGTGAATCGGATTTACTTCAACTACCGGGACCACCGGAAGATCGCCGTCATTGACGGGGTGCACGCCTACACCGGAGGCATCAATATTGCCGATGAATACGCCAACCTCTTTGTCCGGTTCGGCCACTGGAAGGATACCGGCGTCCGGATCGACGGTGCCGGGGCCTGGGGCTTTGCCTCCCAGTTCATTCAGATGTGGAAGATGATCGGCCGCTCCCTGCCCAATGAGGACGACTACTACCGTCCCCGGGTGGAGATCGAGGGCACCGGCTGGTGCCAGCCCTTCACGGACGGTCCGCTGAACAATCCGGACAATCCCATCGAGGACACCTACCTCCAGCTGATCGCCTCCGCCCAGAAGATGCTGTATATCACCACGCCCTATTACGCGGTGGAGGAGTCCATGCAGAAGGCCCTGTGCATCGCCGCCGACGCAGGGGTGGACGTGCGGCTGGTGGTACCCGCCATCCCGGACAAGAAATATGTCTATATGGTGGCGGAGACCTACTGGGGTGAGCTGCTGGCCCACGGCGTCAAGATTTACCGCTATACCCCCGGCTTCGTCCACGCCAAGAGCGTCATGGTAGACCGGGAGGTGGCCCTGGTGGGCAGCACCAACATGGACTACCGGACGTTCCAGCTGCACTACGAATGTGCCGTGCTCCTCTATCACATGCCCGCGGTGGAAGACCTGCTGGAGGATATGGACCGGATGGTGGCCCAGAGCGCGCCCTATACGCTGGCGGAGTGGAATCAGCGGTCTTGGCTGCGCAAAATGTGCGCCTCTCTGCTGCGGCTGGTGGCTATCTGGTTCTGACGCGGTCGCTCTCATTTTGCTTTAGGAGGTCCCCATGTCCCGCGAATTGACACCACAGGAGGCTGCGGAGCGCAGCCTCATCAAAAAATACCGCAAGGAGCTCTGGAACCCCTTCATTGCCGCCGTCAAGCGGTATGAGCTGATCGCTCCCGGAGACCGGATCGCCGTCTGTATCTCCGGGGGAAAGGACTCCATGGTGCTGGCCAAGCTGATGCAGGAGCTCCAGCGCCACACAGAACAGCCCTTTGAGCTGGTTTTTCTGGTGATGGATCCGGGCTACGCCCCGGCCAACCGGGCGCTGATCGAGGAGAACGCTGCCCGCCTGGGCATCCCCATCACCGTGTTCCGGAGCGATATTTTCGACGTTGCCTATCAGGTGGAGAAGAACCCCTGCTACTTATGCGCCCGGATGCGCCGGGGCTTTCTGTACAGCAAGGCTCAGGAGCTGGGCTGCAACAAGATCGCCCTGGGGCACCATCTCTCCGACGTGCTGGAGACCACGCTGCTGGGCCTGTTTTACGGTGCCCAGCTCCAGACCATGCCCCCCAAGCTCCGCAGCAGAAATTTCCCAGGCATGGAATTGATCCGTCCGCTGTATTGTGTCCATGAGGACGCCATCATTGCCTGGAAGAACTACAATGGGTTGCGGTTTCTCCAGTGCGCCTGCCGCTTCACAGAGGAGCGGGACGGTGCGGCCGACGGTGTGGGCGAGAGCAAGCGGCAGGAGATGAAGCTCCTGCTGCGGGAGCTGAAAAAGACCAATCCCAATATTGAGAAGAGCATGTTCCGGGCCATTCACGGCGTCCAGCTGGACACGTTCCCGGGCTTCAAATTCCGGGGCAGGGCGTTCGCATTTCCGGAGGCCTACAACCTGCGGGGCGCCTCCTCTGCGGAGGATGAAGCGGCGCTTTGATACAGAGGAGGTGCGCAGATGAATTACTATCGCTGTGAGAACCCGGACTGCGGGTTTCTGGCAGAGGAGGAACCGGATGTCTGCCCCCAGTGCGGGGGCACCTTTTTCCTCTCTGTGGACGAAGAGGAGCTGACGGGGCCCGATTGGGTGCAGCTGGGCAACCGGGCCGTAGATGAGGAGCGGCCGACGGACGCGCTGGCCTGCTACCAACAGGCGGCGGCCCTGGATGATATGCTGGGTGTGACGAACCTGGGGTGGTGCCTGGAGGCGGGGATCGGCGTGCCTGCAGACCCCCGGCAGGCGGTGGTGCTGTATGCCCAGGCCGCCGCCCGGGACTATATGCCCGCCCTGACGAACCTGGGGTACTGCTATGCCCATGGCATCGGTGTGGCGCGGGATGATTCCAAAGCGGTGGAGTGCTTCCGAAAGGGGGCGGAAAACGGCTTTCCCAGGGCCCAGTTCCTGCTGGGGGAGGCATATTCCCGCGGCCTGGGAGTGGAGCAGAGCGACGAGGAGGCCGCCCGCTGGTATCAGTCCGCCGCGTGGCTGGGTTATCCCGCGGCGCAGACAGAACTGGGGCGCTGCCTGGAGTTCGGCACCGGCCTGCCCCAGAGTATCGAGCAGGCGGTGAAATGGTACCGCGCTGCGGCGGAGAACGGCAACGCGCCGGGCCAATGCTGCCTGGGGTTCTTGTATGAGAGCGGCCAGGGCGTGGAGCAGAACTGGGAGGAGGCGGTGCGGTGGTACCGCGCTGCTGCGGAGCAGGACTATCCCCGGGCCTTGTGCAACCTGGCTTGGTGCTATGAGCATAGCAAGGGCGTGGAGCAGGACTACCCGGAGGCGGCCCGGCTGTATCTCCGCGCTGCGGAGCAGGACTATCCTCGGGGACAGCTGTGTATGGGCTTCTGCTGTGAGCGGGGCCGGGGTGTCCCGCTGGATCCGTCGGCTGCCGCGGATTGGTACCGGAAGGCGGCCGAGCAGGAGGACGAGGACGCCCAGTGCTGCCTGGGGTTTCTGTACGAGAGCGGCCAGGGGGTGGAGCAGAGCTGGGAGGAGGCGGTGCGGTGGTACCGTGCCGCCGCGGAACAGGGCCTGCCCCGTGCCCAGTGCAATCTGGCATGGTGCTATGAATACGGCAAGGGCGTCCCCCAGGATTTGGAAGAGAGCTACCGTCTGTACCGGAAAGCGGCCGAGCAGGGGGATGCCAGAGGACTTTTCTGCGTGGCCCGCTGCTTTGACTATGGCCGCGGTGTGACGCAGAACAGCACGGAGGCAGTGGCCTGGTATCAAAAAGCGGCGGACGCGGGTTCCGCGGCGGCCATGTGCGACCTGGGCGTGTGCTATGAACGCGGTGAGGGCGTGGAGCGGGACCTGAGCAGGGCTGTGAGCCTGTATCGCCAGGCAGCCGAGGCGGGCAATGCCGCCGGGCAGTGCAATCTGGGATTCCTGTATGAGAGCGGCGAGGGCGTGGAGCAGAGCTGGGAGGAGGCGGTGCGGTGGTACCGCGCTGCTGCGGAGCAGGGGATGCCCCGTGCCCAGTGCAACCTGGCCTGGTGCTATGAGTACGGCAAGGGCGTGGAGCAGAACTGGAAGCGGGCTGTCCACTGGTACCGACAGGCGGCGGACCAGGAGGACCCCCGGGGGATGTTCTGCATGGGCATCTGCTGCAAATACGGCCGCGGCGTGGAACAGAACTGGGAAGAGGCGGTCCACTGGTATCGCAGGGCGGTGGATGCCGGTTCCGCGGCGGCCATGTGCAACCTGGGCGTGTGCTACGAGCGGGGCGAAGGCGTGGAGCGGGACGCCGCGGAGGCAGCCCGGCTGTACCGACAGGCGGCGGAGCGGGAGGACGCGGCCGCCCAGTGCAACCTGGGATATCTGTATGAGACCGGAGAGGGTGTAGAACAGAACTGGCAAGAGGCTGTCCGCTGGTATCAGGCGGCGGCGGAGCAGGGCTATCCCCGTGCCCAGTGCAACCTGGGCGTCTGCTGGGAGTTCGGCCACGGCGTGGCGAAGGACCCGGCCAAGGCAGCCGATTTGTACCGGCAGGCTGCAGAGGGCGGCGACCGGGTGGCCGCCTGCAACCTGGGATATCTGTACGAGACCGGTGTCGGCGTGGCCCAGAGCTGGGCAGATGCGGTGAAGTGGTACCGCCAGGCAGTGGAGGAGTCCGAGCCCCGTGCCCAGTATAATCTGGCCTGGTGCTATGAGCACGGCAAAGGCGTGCCCCGGGATCTGAGGCAGGCGAGAGAACTCTATCAGGCCGCAGCGAAGCAAGGGTATGCGGGCGCCCAGGAGGCAGCGGACCGTATGGAGAAAGATGGGAGCAGGCGACGGGGCGGCGGATTCCTCCGGGGCTTTCTGGACGGCCTGCGGGGCCAGTGAACGGTCTTACATAGTGGCGGGCGCGGGATCGGGATTCCGCGCCCGCTTGAAAAAACATGTGGAAAAAAATAAAAAAGGGGGTTGACAAAATCACGCTTTTCTGTATAATAATATCTGTTCGCTGCGGAGTGAACACAACTTCATAGCGGGTTTGTGTAAGGGTAGCACAGCAGACTCTGACTCTGTATGTGAGGGTTCGAATCCTTCACCCGCTGCCAAGTTAAAAGCTACATTTTAGTCTTGAGATTAAGGCTAAAATGTAGCTTTTTCTATTGTAAAACCTCCATGATATACTACTGTTCAGTGGTATCATAGAGGTTTTGCTATGTCTGGCTATGTGATTGAGATTCCACAGGAGAAAGAGAACAGTACTATTTGGAGTCAGCAATTAAGAGTCGCTGCTTATTGTCGGATCAGCACTCCTTACGAAGAACAACAGCAAAGTCTGGAAAAGCAGATCGAGTACTTTACGCAATACATCAAAAGAAATCCCTTTTGGAGGTTTGTCGCTGTGTATGCGGACAATGCCTCCGGGCTCCACGCGAAGAACCGGCCAGGATACCAAAAGATGCTGAAAGACTGCTGGAAAGGAAAGATCGATTTGATTCTTGTTAAATCTCTGAGCCGCTTTGGACGAGATGCAAAAGAAACCATGACTACGATCAGGAGGTTAAAGCAAATGGGTATTGGAGTGTATATTGAACTTGGCGGGATCAATACACTGGCATCTCCGGATAGTATTGTTGATTTATATACCGCATTTGATCAAGCGGAAAGCCAGAACAAAAGCGACAATATCAAGTTCGGTTTGCGCCAGCGGATGAAAAGCGGAAAAACTATGCTGAACCATTCTCAATTTCTTGGCTATACAAAAGGACCAGACGGTGTACTGCAGGTGGTCCCGGAGGAGGCGGAGATCGTACGGAAGATATTTGATCTCTATGTGCAGGGGAACGGTGTGCGAAAGATTAAGCGCTACCTGGAAGAGCTCGGGATCAAGACAGTGACAGGAAAGAGAGAATGGAGCACCTCCACCATTGACCGAATGTTGAGTAACGAGAAGTATGTGGGGCAGGTGCTGATGCAGAAAACTTATACGCCGGATTTCCTGACCGGGAAGCAGGTCAAAAACGATGGACAGTTGGATATGTACATGGTAGAGGATGCTCATGAGTCAATCATTGACAGAGAAACTTTTAATCGAGTGCAGGAGATGAAAGGGCACATCAAACATACAGTACAAATGGAGCAGACGTTGTGATATAATACCAGAGAGGTTCTAATAAGTGTGCGGGTGAGGAACAAAATGAGAGAACTAAAAGATTTACTTAATCAAATCGGTGACTTCCATTTCCAGAATGGCAAGGATAGGATTGATTTTATTGGCACTTTGGTTAAAGAGAATAACCATGTAATAATCCAAACCCGAATCGAAAAGGAAAATCTGAACTATGCAAAACGGCAGATTCCATTTCAGATTTGGGGTAAAATCAGCGGGACAAATGTTACCTTACTTGATAACTATATTATTGCAACCTCTTACCACATCAATTCGGGTTGTGTAGAGATTTCTCTAGATCCGTCAGAAATAGTCATCGGTAGAGGCTATGTCAGTGACATATTCGTTACAAACATTTCTGCTTCAATACGGGCAATGAATCATATGTTTTCTGATAGAGTGTTTAACGAAAATGTCAGCTTCACAAAGGCAAATCCCACTGTACTGAGTTTTGCCTATCCGGAAGATATCGAGGCTATGGACACGGACGGAACCCTTCGCTTGTACCGAGGGTTTTCTCATGACTGGTCAAGGCATGGAATTGAGTATAGATTCCTGCCATATATTGACTATGTGTTTTCAGAGCCAACCAGAATCAGAGATGCTATTGCAAAAATTGCTTGTGTGAGAAATCTGTTATCTTTTTTTGCTGATTATTACCTGCCATTAGAAAATCTGTCATTTGCTGACGAACAAACAGATGAGACTAAAAAGTTTTCCGGATATTGTGATTGTCAATTATATCTAAATCATAAGGAGGATATTGAAGTTTCAGAGGAACCTTTTCTAATTATGACCAATAAGTTTTCTGAAAACTTTTCTGAAGTATGGACTAATTGGTTAAAGTTTTATGCAGATAGCATATATATTCCAACACTCTTTTACGAGATCATCTGTAACCGTTCTACTCGTATTAACCGTTTTCTAAATCTAACGCAGGCTATCGAATTGTACTCTGTCCACTATCGAGATGAACTTGCAAAAGATATTGCACAAGCGGATGGTTGCAGAAGGAAACAAATTCCGTTGAAATATCGCATTGAAGATGTTTTAGCGCAGATCAATGGGAGCCTTGATATTTCAAAAGAGAGAAGAAGACTCTTGGCTCGTGCAATCAGCAACGATAGAAACTTCTTTACACATTACAACGAGCAACGGTATAGTGAACCATCGTTTGAAGAAATATCTGCCGCTAACAGAGTTTTGAGATATGTTCTGCTTTCAATTGTATATAAGGTTGTAGGCATTCGTGATGACTATATTAGGGAATGCAAAAAAAGATTGAATTACAGCACTTTTGAGAGAGATGTATCTGTAATCTTAAAAGAACGAAAAGATACCAATTACACATCTTGGGCGGAATAATCAAGTAGATGCAAATATCGATTTTAACCGCCCTTTGCACGTCAGAGTAAGCTTTGTATCGCTTGCTCCGATTTATTTTATAAGTCAGAACGCGCTCACGTTGCTGCTCCTCCTCTCCAAATCGAACCCGCTACGCTGGGCTTCGATTTGGTTTCTGGTACAGACCTAAAGTCGTTACATTTTTTATAGATACCGTAAGAATTTTCACATGCTCGACGGAAGTAAATTCCGTCTGCGCCAAGGCTTTAACCTCCGGCCAAAATACTTGCACGGCGCAAATGCGCCGCCAGTCAGAGGTTGGTTGGTACTTCTCAAGCAAAATCGCAAACAACTTTAGAGGGTTCGGAACTGTTACCCCCTGCCATCGAAAGTTCCGCTTTCTGTTGAAAGCGGAACTTTTTTATAATTTTTTCACAATTTTCATGCGTGTTATGTAACCTTATTTTATCCCTGACCACTCAACCAGCCACAGTCAGGAAAAATACGGGCCTCCGAGAGCAGTTCGCCCTGGGAGGCCCGTTTGTTCAACCTGCCAGTTCTGCCTGCTTCCGCCGCTTTTTCTCGGCGGCGATCTCCGCGATCAGCCGGGCCAACTTCTCCTCGCACGCCGCCTCTGTATGGACGGAGACGTTGGTGCCATTCGTTTCCCGTTCACTTTCGGGGAGTAGAGAGGTTGGGACGCTCCAGTTCCCAGAAAAACCGCTGGTGCAGGGCCTTCATGTAGTCGTTCATACGTGTCGCCTCCCTTGTTCAGCAACACAACATACCCAGAAACAGAGAATAGCCAGGGCTCCGGCGCACCGGCCCGCGGACTCCGCTTTCTTCCAGGAGACTAATAGCGGAACCCGTAATCGTCTTATTTTTCAGACACCTGCACTCGGCTCTCCGCTCCCCCACTCACCTCCAGAAATACGCAGAGGGACTGCTTGCTTATCGTGTAATACTTGGGCGGGTCCAAGAACAGAAACAGAATCCGGATGGCAGTCTCCTCGCCGGTGTCGGCATCCATGGCCGCAGGAATCCCATCGATAGTTTTCCATCGCACCGCCGGTAGTACCCGGTATAGTCCCGCCCGCCCAGCATACCCTCCCCCCATTCCATGTTCTGCTTTCAGTATAGTGGGGTAAGGAGCATCTGCAAAGCATTCACATCTCATCATCTGATTTTATGGGTAAGTGTGAGCAGAGGGGCGACCGTTTGGCTGCCCCTCTGTTTCACGTTTACATTACTGCACTTCTGATGAATATTTATAGTGCCCCACAGAGCAACTTGCAGTCCTGAGAAAGAAAACTTATGGTGCCAGGAAACTGGCTCCCGTGTATAGCCAGTTGACGCATACAGACGTACGGGCACCGCCTCGGGAAGAAAAGATTCGGATCTCACACATGGACCAAAGACCGGTAGAGGGCTCTTGTTGCCGGATTCGTGTCCAGTGCATCTCCTGAGACTGGCTGTAGATCAGATCATCCACTACGAACACACCTGAGATTGTCAGGTTGTCATTGGTCTGGCTGTCAATAGAAGCTCCATCGTAAATACTTGCGCGGCGAATATCGGCCACAATAGACGTTCCTGTTACCGCAGGCTGGAGGGAAAAGCGGAGTGAAGTGGCCGAAGTGTTCTGCAAGGTCATGTTCAGCGCCTCCAGAGGAACCGTCAAGACACTTCCAGCAGAGGACAGATTTGCGTTGTAAACCTCCGGAACAGCTTTTAGATTGGGAGTCAGGAAATCTGTCTCCGCAGTTTTAAACCGAACCTTGTAGACAGTAGGTGTATTTTGCTCCACTGTAATTTCAGGAGTCTGCCCAGGGATGCCCTGCGGTCCTTCGGGTCCAACTTCACCAGGTTCACCTTTCGGCCCCTCGGGGCCAACGGGAACCACAAAGTCCAGGGAGATCCCGGTGTCTGTCGGATTGGCGGTGACGGCTGCGGCAGTACCGGAGGAGACAGTTCCCACAGTGACGGTAGGTGTCGTGCCCGCGGGTCCCTGAGGGCCAAGTTCACCCTGAGGCCCGGTTTCGCCCCGCTCGCCCTGAGGCCCTTCCGGGCCCTGGGGACCTGTCGGGCCGGATTCTCCCTGAGGGCCTGCAGGACCGACGGGAACCACGAAGTCCAGGGAGATCCCGGTGTCCGTCGGATTGGCGGTGACGGCTGCGGTAGTACCGGAGGAGACAGTTCCTACAGTGACGGTAGGCGTTGTGCCCGCGGGTCCCTGAGGGCCAAGTTCACCCTGAGGGCCGGTTTCACCCCGCTCACCCTGGGGTCCTGCCGGACCTTGAGGGCCGCTTTCGCCACGCTCGCCTTGGGGCCCTGCCGGACCGATGGGGCCCTGTTCTCCCTGTGGTCCGGGACAGCCGCGATCTCCTTGGAGTCCTTGGGGGCCGGTCTCACCAGGAAGTCCTTGCTCACCCTGAGGTCCCTGTTCTCCTTGAGGGCCGCGGTCGCCCGGAATGCCTCTTTCCCCCCTGGGGCCGACTGGGCCAGCCGGTCCCGGATCACCCTTAGGCCCTACGGGGCCGCGGTCGCCTTTGGGGCCCATGGGGCCGGGATCCCCGCGGACACCTTGCGGCCCGATATCTCCTGTGTCTCCTTTTGGCCCCATATCGCCCCGAATACCCTGAGGCCCCGGGAGTCCCTGAGGGCCCACCATTCCTTTTGGGCCCATGGGACCGGGACAGCCCTGCTCACCCTTTGGCCCCTGGGGACCACGCTCTCCGCGGGGGCCACGTTCACCCTGGGGCCCGCGTTCGCCCTGCGGCCCACGTTCACCTTGGGGGCCGCGTTCACCGGAGAGAATGGGGCAAAAACACTGACAGGAGGAGTCTCTGTCAGGTGCAGAGCCGCAATGACGCTCTTTATTTAAATTGTTGTTGGGAAAATAATTCATCTCATTGACCTCTCATCCAAAGTAAGGGAACTGTGGTTATAGCTAAAGTTGCTTCTTGTCTGTGTCCTTCTCGATCTTTTCATTCAGGCGCTGACTCTGTGTGCCGAAATAGAATGCGATGACAACTGAAAAAATTGTTAAAAAATCTTGGTTGGAAATTCGGTCCAAAACAGCGAGATAGGCAAATACTACCGTCAAGACAAGCGTTACAATGCTTTTAACACACAGAAGGTTGCTGAATTTCTTCAAGAGAGCAGACATTACAATCGTTCCTTTCTCATAAGGCCTATGCTCATGGTATGCTATGCACATGGTGGGGCTGAAGTGTGTGGTTTTGCTTCAGGGAAATTCGTCTGCATATAGTCGTCCATCACTCTAAACGGCATTTCCATGGCAATCTAACTGCTGGAAAATTCGGCATTTCGGGGCAAAGAGAGACATCTGCCTGTCCAGGGCTGAAAAACGAGCCCGCTTTTCAGCAGGCTCGCTTAATGGAACCATTCTCCCTTCAATGTTCTGTGAGTGTCCGGTGCACTCTCCGGCAGAAGTTTCTCCGCCTCCTCTTTGTCCTCCAGTTCGGCTGGTATTTTCATACAGCACGACAGGGTGTTCCTCATCCCTGCGGTCCGGTACAGCCGCATATAGCATTTGCTCCGGATAGTCCGGCCCTCCAGCTTCAAAACTTGCGGAGCTGCCAGGGATTCGGGCAGTCTTCTTTTCAGCTTTCAAGATGGGCATTTCCGTTTCTGCCGTGTGCAATTTTGACAAGCGTATGTATGCCCGAATCCTCACCTGTGTGGGGATCATGACTCATGTCCGCCGGACTTTTCTGCCAATCCCCTCCATGGGCGATCCGAAGCATACACGCCCAGATTCAGAAAGCCGGTGCTCCATCATCTCAATAGTGACATTTTCGGGCGGAAGCTCCTCCACTTGTAGGGACCGCTCCTGCCGGATATGGGGCTCTGCCGCGGTTCCCCTTATAGCAGCTCTGATAGACAACCATGCCTCCGTCTCATCAAGTATCGGGCTCAGTTGACCCGCCAATTCCTCTTTCATCTGTTCAGAGAATGCCCACAGGCTTTCTTTTGGCAAGACGCACCTGTTCCATCAGCCATTCCAGCTTCCGGTTTCGTTCCGTATACCCCGCGCTCTTTCGAAGCAGTTCATCCTATTCCGCACGGGAGAGCGTTACCATCTCCGTGCTGTTCATCTGTGTATTGGTCTTGTTTTTGCAAATTTGGCGGCTAAAAATTACCCGGAAAGTTATCATTTTCAATGCTTTTGACAATTAAGGATACTGCTGGTAACTTAACCTCCGAGCCTCTGCGCTGTTCCGAGGCCACTGGAAGCTTCCAGCCTCCAACCGCTTCGTGACCAGTACAAATCCATCCTCTTCCCAATAAAGCCTCTTGATCCAGTCCTGCCTATAACCACAGGGCAAAAACAGCGTACCGCTGAACGGAGCTAAACGGAACTTCTGCTGTACCAATGTCGCAAAGCCGCCAATCCCGTTCCGCAAATCCGCATACCCACAGGCAATATAAATCTGCCCTGCTCCCACAAGGTCATTCAGCATCCCTCAGCCCCCAGCACAACGCTTCCTCGGCCGCGCTGTCTGCTCGGATGTAAATCCCCACTTCAACTGCTCCGGTTTTAATCCCGGCAATCACCTTGCCTCGGCTCCCACGCAATTCCGAGGCGGTAATTTCCGCGAATACCGGCGCTGCTTCCGGCATCCGCCCCTCTTTCTGCCTGTTTTGGTTTTCGCTGTTTGTGCCGTACAGCTCCCGCTCTCACCGCTGGTATATCTTTGGACCGACACCGTGTTCCAAGCACCATTCACTTACTCGTCTCCCCCTGTTTCGGCAACCTTCTATCTGCTTCTTCCACGTTTCAAGCCGCGCCTCATGTCAGGCTGCTCTCATTGCCATTTGATTCACCTACTTCTGTTTATCCGTCCTTCTTTATTATATTGCGCCTGGGCAATCCGCTTTTCTATTTGACACTTGTTTTTATGGCGCTTAGAAGCCGTAGCGATATCCACTTTTCTATCGTAATACAGAAAGCCCGGGCGGAAAAAATCCGCCCGGGCTTTCTGTCAAATTGATTTTTGAGCTCCTTACTCGTACCGGCTCCAGTCGGGAGCGCGGTTCAGGTCGGTCCAGCTCTCATAGACCCGGTCCTTGGTGACAAAGTCGTGGGAGTTGGTGGCCTCCTGGATGGCCAGGTAGAACCAGTCGCTCTCGTGGCAGTCGGTCCAGGTGTTCATGCCGGAGAGCAGATCGTCCGTGTCCTCCGGCAGGCGGCACAGCACCCGGTTGATCATGGTCACCGCCTGGGCGCGGGAGATGTACTGGTCGGGCCGGAAGGAGTCGTCGCTGTATCCCTGGATCCAGCCCAGCGCCGCGGCGCGGCTGATCTCGTCCTCCGCCCAGTGGTCGGCGGTGTCCGTAAAGGTGGTGACGCCGGCGACGCCGCTGTCGTCGAACCGGGCGCAGATGGCCGCGAATTCGGCGCGGGTGATGTTAGCGTCGGGGTCGAACAGGCCGGAGTTGCGGCCGTTGATGACGCCCAGCCGGGCCATGGTGGAGATGGCCGTGTTGGCCCAGTAGTCCTCGTTCACATCCGGGAAGGCGTTGGACGTGGTGAGATTGTCGTCCCGCACATTCTCGTCCAGCAGGCGGAAGAAGATGGTGGCCACCTGGGCCCGGGTGATATTGGCGTTGGGCCGCACAGAGCCGTCAGAATAGCCCTGGATGTAGGCGTAGTGGTCGTCGCCGTTCAGCATGCCGGGCACGGAGGTCTCCGTCCAGCCGGCGAATAGCGTCACGGAGGAGGTCACCCGCAGAGTCTCATCCTCGTCCACCCGTATGGTCAGGCGGCTGTCCTTGTACCAACCGGTAAAGCGGTAGCCGGGCCGGGTGGGGATGTGGGCGCCGTACTCCTCATCATCGTACACATTGAGGGAGAAGCTCCTTCCGTCTTCATCGATGGGGTCGAAGCGGGTGCCGCCATTAGAGTCGAACCTCAGATAGGGATCGCTGTCATGGCCGCCACCGTCTCCGGAGCTATCGCGGGCAAAGGTTGCAGAAATGGTGTGGTTCGCATTAACATCCGTAAATGTATAGCTATCGACTGCTCCTACGCTCTTTTCATCCACTTTCACATTGGCGATGGTATAGCCGCCGCTCGGCGTGATGGTGAAAATCTTGTCTGCACCCTCGGCCACAGCAACGCTGCCGCGGGGGCTGATGGAGCCGCCGTCACCGGCGGAGGCGGTGATGGTGAAGGTCTGCGCGTTCTCCTGCCAGACAACAGCGAAAGGAGAGAATCCGGAACGGTCCACATCAAATTCGATACCATTGGCGTCAAATTCAGCGGTTATAACCTCCGGCTCACAGGCTTCAATGGCATCCGTCACCTCGGCCTGACCGGCAATGCCATATTCCCGGTGCAGGCCCGGAAAGTGGATGACCTGTACATCCAGGTCATTTGCGTTATCCATTGTCACACCGTCGGGATATGGCAAATAGATTGTGGTGCCATAGCTGGCAGAAACCCAGGCGTTGCCGTTGTAGGCGTCCACCAGATCCAGGTAGTGAAAGTCGTAGCGGTAGGTTTTGCCATCGGACAACTCATTCAGAAGATCAGAATCCTCTGCCTTTTGTTCCAGCAGAGCCTGGCGGTCCGTGCCGTCGTCATCAATCAGCAGCGAGTCGTCCAGGAGTTGGATACCGGCGATATCCTCGATCTCAAAGTCTTCGTTATCGTTGGTGTAGAAAGACGGCTGATACACGGTTCCCCATGAGCTGGTTTGTGTCTTTGCAATCGCCTCGGCGTGGATCACAGCCTTGATGGGCTCTGCGGTCAACAACACATATGTATTGGCGCCGTCCTGCGCTTCCTCAATATCCTGCGTATGGCGGACGATTAGTGTACCCGCACCGTCAAGGTTTACATTGTTGCCATTCACCCGAACGTCCTCATTGGTAAGTCCGTTCTTCCATTTGAGGGCAACTGTGTACACACCCGGCCTGGAATCATCTGTGGCGACAGTGCCGTCCTCATAGGTATAGCCCGCCTCAATGTTTTCAAGGAGCTGATCGAGCATGGTCTTGTCGTCCGTTGCCGGGATAGTCACACCCTTGATTTCCAAACTTGTAAGGTCGCCGGTGTATTTTACGTCAACACTGCCATTGATGGTGAGCTTGGGGAAACCGCCGTCGTCATAGTTCTCCTCGCCCTGACCGCCGCCGGTGTAGATGGTGATGTCGTCGGGGGCCAGGGTATACTCCTTGTTGTTGAAGAGCATCACCGCATACGGAGCACCTGCCGTCAGATCCTTCAAAGCGATGGGCACCTTCTCCGCATTCTCCACCTCTTCGACCGCCACTTCAGCCCCATCAATGGGTGAACCGTCCGGATTGACCTGTACATAGGCCACATAGAGGTCGGTCTTCTTAGGGGAGGAAGTAGGATCGAGCTCGAAGCTGTACTCAGTCGCAGACGGCTGAACCCACAGGGCGCTGCTGCCCACGGGGGTCCAGTCGGCGTGCTCGTTAGCAACGCCAGCTTTCAGCGTGTTGACTGCCTCATTCGTGGCGCGGCCCAGGTTCACATCCGCATAGCCCTCAGGAAGTTCCACCTTCCCGGCGCTGACGTATATGGTACGGGGTTCCCCCATCACATCAGCGCTTACATGGGTGTACTCATATCCGGCGCCTTCCTCCGTTTCAGCAACAGCATAACCGCCGGAGGAGGAGATTTGTCTGCCACTCGATCCCTTATTGCCGGAAATGGTGCCGCCATTGATCTCGACGAGGGACTTCCCTGCAACGGTATGGTAGATACCATAGCTGCCGTTGTCGCAGATTTTGCCGCCGTTCATAATGAACCTGACACCCGTCCAGTCGGTCTTGCCGCTGATCTGGATACCGTAGCTCGAGTTGCGGGCAATCTCACCGCCGTTCATGGTGAGATTGGAGCTGTTGTTCACACGAACGGCAAGACCCTTGTTGTCCACAATATGGGCAGTCTCCTCAATCGTGGCGATGACACCGCCGCCACCCTGGTTGGCAAGATAAATCATGCCTTTAGAGGCGGTATTGTTGCGGATGGTGCCCGCAAATGTGTAGTGGGAGCCGTTATTGGAATAGATCAGGCCGCCCGCACTGCTGGAACTACAGTTTTCAATCACGCTGTTCGGGCCAAATGTGATCTGGCCGTACCAGGACCGCAAAAGACTCGCCGAACCCGAAGCACATTCTGAGATCGTACCGTTGAGGTACACCTCATGGCTGTAGTTGTTGTTGTCGAGGTCATCAAAATAGAGCAGCTGGAAACCGTCCACATGAGAAATCTTAGATCCCGCTTTAGTGGTAAAGTTGCAAAATTGGGTCCAGATGGCGCAGTTATTGCCTGCGTTGGTGCCGGTCACATTGGTGATCTCTCCAGTGCTGGCAAGGGTAGCTTCACCGTGAGACCGCAGATGGACAGCAACACCGTTCTGCCCCTGCCAGGCCGCATCGGTACCATGAATATTTTGAATGGTGCCACCGATGTTAGCGGTGCCGCCGTCTGCATAGAGTGCACGCCCATTCATCATGACACCTTTATCGCCGCCTATCGTGCCGCCGTTCATGGTCAAGATGCCGCCCTGGAGCCAGACCGCACCAGCGGGGCCAAAGCTGCCGGACGCACCTTTCTCACGTTCGTTTTCGGTTGTATCCAAAATGGCGCTGCCTTCTTCCATGATCAGCTCGCCACCGGACAGGCGCACGGCACTCATACCGCCGTAGTTGCGAAGTTCCGCACCATCCCCCAAAGTAATCGTACCCATACCGTTGTAAGTTGCGATTATGGCGTCTTGCACAATGCTTGTATTTGGGACCTCACTCCTGCTAACGGTGGTCTCCCCATCGCCTTCGGAATCGGCCTGCACAAAGTATTCACCTTCGTATTTGCCCATATCATCCAAAATGATGTGGGTCAAAATAAGAGACGAAACGGTCCCTTGTTCCGTTTCCCCGCCTACTTCGATCATCGCGGGGTTGTAGTGCTGTCTGGCGGGATCTGTGTTGGTATGAAAATTTTCTCCGCGGGAGAGCGTCACAGGATCAACACCATAGCTGGTGATGGTCAGCTCTTTCTCCCAGACCCATGCCATTTGGTTCATTTCCACATCTGACATGACATAAATCGTCGCACCATCCGGGGCTGCTTCCGCCGCCTTTGCCAAGGTGGCATATGGAGCGTCTGCTGTGCCAGTGCCGTCCGCATCATCGCCTGCTGCCGACACATACACCGCGTTCTCAGCCACAGGTTCTTCTACCACTGTCCCCGGATCCTCAGCAGGCTCTATGGGATCCAGCTCTCCCGCAGGCTCCGTGGGGGCCGTGGGATCCGGACCCTGAGGGGGATCTCCCGGAACCTCTGTCGGCTCATTTTCCTCTGGATCCCCTGAAGTCCCCGGCTCATTTGGCGCACTGGGGCCATCCGGTTCATCGGCGGTCCCACTTTCCACGGCCTCCTGTTTCCCGCCTTCCTCTGCGGGGTCTTTCCGCAAGTCCGATCCATCCTGATTGATCGCAGGATCCGACTCGCCAGTCCCCTCCTCTGCCGCCAGTGTCGAAATCGGCAGCAGTGTCAGCAGCAGGCACAGCACCATCAAAGCTGATAAGATCCGTTTCTTCATCTCTTCTCCTCCTTTACACCTCTCGGCGAGAAAATATCTATCGCAAACATCCTTTTGGATGGAATTGCTCTCATTCTCCGTCCATCCGGCAGCCAACTGCTCCGTATCCAGAATCTGCTCATAGGCTTGCTCCGCCGGGAGCCGCACGTTCCGCTCGATCTCCGACCGGGTGGCCAGATACAACTTCCGCAGGCACCAGGGGTTGCACTTGGCCTCCTCCACCCGCTTGTCAGACGGCAGGTAGTGATAGAAGGCCCGCAGCTTGGCACCGTACATCTGTACCGTGTTCCGGCTCCTCCCCCGGCGGGAGAGTGTCTCCAGATAGGACCGGATCATCTCTGATGTGATGACAGCGCCAGTCTGGCTGCCTCCGCGCACCGCATATCCACACCCCCTGTCAACGGAATTCGCATTCCATCCCGCGCCCGACCAAGCTGGCGCAAGAAGCTCCGCAGAACAAGTGCGAAAAAAGCCCGTGCGGCTGGCACGGGCGTAAAAAATGGCGCAGGGACCAAGGCCGGACAAAATTTGACATTTTTCCGGCTTTTTTCTGCTGCCCAAAGCGGCAAAATCCCTTGCGGTTAGCTGTCCTTTGTGCTAAAATTTGTCTATTGATATGTAGGACGAACTATTTTTTCACGATCATTTGTGTCGGAATGCGAATTCCGTGATTAGGAGATCAGTCCCAGCCGGTCCAGCGTCCGCTGGTGTTCTGCGCCAGAGGTCACCAGGTAGATGCGGGTGGTCTCGATGCTGCTGTGGCCCAGCAGGTCCGCCAGCTTGACGATGTCCCGGCTGGTCCGGTAGAACACCATAGCAAACAGGTGCCGCAGATTGTGGGGGAACACCTTGCGCGGGTCCACCCCGGCGTGCCCGCACAGCCGCTTCATCTCCGCCCAGATCTGCCGGCGGCCCAGATCTTTTCCGCTTTTGGTGCGAAAGATTGCACCGGAGGCGGTTTTTTGTTTTTGGGCGTATTGGAGCAGCTTCCGGCAGAGCTTTTCCGGCAATAGGATGGTGCGGATCTTGCCCTTGAGGGAGATCTCGGCCTTGCCCTGCCGGGCGGCCTCCACCGTGAGATACCGCACCTCGCTGACCCGGATGCCCGTGGCCCCCATGGCTTCCACCAGCAGGCCCAGCCGCTCCTGTCCCAGCCGGTGCGCCGTGTCCAGCAGGCGCTGGTACTCCGCCTTCGTCAGTTCCCGGCCGGCGTCCCGGAACAGTCGCCGCTGGACCCTCAGGAATTTCACCCGGCAGCCGCCGAGGCCCAGGAACTCCAGCAGGCTGTTCAGTGCGGAGAGCTTGGCGTTGATGCTGGCGGGGGCGTAGCCCCGCTCCACCAGATGAGCCTTCCACGCCGCGCTCAACCCTTTGCTGATCTCCCGCCCGTCCAGCCAGCGTGCGAAGGCCCGGATGTCCCGGAGATACTTCTCCATAGTGGCTTCGCTCTTCTCCTCCAGCCGGAGGTGGCGGGCAAATGCCTGGATTTGCAGGGGAGTCAGTCTGTCTTCGGTCATAAGATGCCTCCTTTTGTGATTTCACAACGATATTTTACCGGATGTGCAAATATAACAAGGCCCACAGCGGCAGCTGCCGCTGTGGGCCTTGTTATTTTAGTGCCGTAATCGTAAGATTTCCTCCAGTTCCAAAAAGCTATACGCGGATCTGCCAGTTTTTCTATGAAGGGACGCGCCTCCTCCCGTTTTACGGCGAACATGATACCAGAGGCCGTACCGGAAGTCGGTATGTAGAAAAACGTATATGCAAGTTCTTGATTCCGCAAAGGTTCTATCTTTCAATACCATCTCAAACGGCTCAGATAGTGCATGTCTGTATTCCTTCCGGAACAGCGGCATGGAATTCCATACCGCTGTCGTTCTAAAAATACTTCTCTTTTTCTGTCAGGGTCTCATTTCCGATGATATTCTCTAAACTGTCCCATTTTTAGCTGATAGCTTCGATTCCCGCCCCTGGTCACGATGGCCCCCTGAAATCAGATCATTCAGATAATCTCTTGTACAGGACGGCTTCAGGCCAATAGACTCTGCAATTTCCGATGCTTTGCTTCGGAATGATCGGCCAGGTATGTCATGATGGTCTCTTCCACCCTTACACTTATCGCTGTTTTTCTTAAGGAAGAGCTCCAGCAGAGTCCCCTCCGGCTCAAACCGCTCTGTGATTACAGGCGCCATACGTGAAAGATATTGCGATGCCACTGCCGGCATGTTTGCCGACATCAATGAGGCTGCATATTTTCAGTATCGTCCCATTGCGGGAATCGAAGACGCCACCGCTCTTTGCCTCATTGATTTCCATGCGAACACTACTGGGGTTCGCCATGGTGATGGCGTCCCATTCTTTGATGACCACTCCGAGTCCCGGCAGCTCGCTTCGGGAGCCCTTGATTCCCCTGAGAAACATACTGTCAAGGCCCGGCGGATGTTGCGCCGCAAAGGCAATGGCAATATCATACCGCAGAAATTTGAATCGTTTTTCCCGGTTCTATTGCAGAAAATCGCCGCACCGGACAGCGACAAAGCCGGAAAAGCCCCCGAAAACGCGGAATGCTTTTTCCTTTTGAGTGGAGCGATTGTTTCTTGACGGTTTCTTTTGTGAAAGGCTTTCAATTTTCACAGCTTCTTTCCAAGAATTCGGATATCTTTTCCACTTTTTATAGAATTCGTTGAAAATACTTTACAGGATACACGCTTTTTTGATATGATAAAAAAGTAACAAATCAGAAGTACTATGCTCATTTCTGGGAGCTCATCTCTACGCCGCATCAATCCCAGGATCGGAGGAAAATCGGATGAAAAAATTTTTAACAGCGATTTTAGTCGCAGCAGCTCTTTTTACAACTGTCGGCTGCAGCGGCCGGCCCGCCACGACAGCGGATGTTCTCCAGAGTTCCGCGGATGCGGAGGAAGGTTCGTCCCATGACAGCCAGGGCAGCCTCCGCACCGGCCTCTATGCGGTGGGCTCCCTATCCTCCAGCGCCAGTGCGGGAGAGGAGGACGGTCTGATCCAAACGGATGTGACGATCGTCGCCGTCACCGTGGATGAGACGGGCGTCATCACTGACTGCGTGATCGACGCCGTACAGGCAAAGGCAAATTTTGACAGCCAGGGCCAGCTCCTCACGGATCTCACCGTCCCGGTGCCCAGCAAAAATGAACTGGGCGCTGATTACGGCATGGGCAGCATCAGCGGCATCGGAAAAGAGTGGAACGAGCAGGCCCAGGCTCTGGCGGACTATGTGGTGGGCAAGACGGCCGATGAGGTGCTGGGCATTGCCGTGGATGAGGCCACCAAGCCCGCAGAGGCGGACCTGGCCTCCAGCGTCACCATCTCCATCGGCGGCTTCCAGAACGCCATCGCGGAGGCGGTGGATCGCGCCCAGCCGCTGGGCGCTCAGGCCGGAGATGAGCTGCGGCTGGTGACCAGCAATTCCATGGCCGCCGGCAATGCACCAGAGGGCGCCGCCGGCATGGTGGAGACCAATGTGAACATCGCCGCCGTGACCATGAACGGAGATGCCATCACCTCCTGCGTGATCGACGCCGTGCAGGCCCAGGTCAGCTTTGACGGCCAAGGACAGCTCCTCACGGATCTCTCCGCCCCGGTGCCCAGCAAGAATGACCGGGGAGCGGACTACGGCATGGGCGCCGTCAGCAGCATCGGCAAGGAGTGGAATGAACAGGCGGCGGCCTTTGCCGCCTATGTCACCGGCAAGACCCTGGACGAGGTGGCGGGCATCGCGGTGGATGAGGCCACCAAGCCCGCAGAGGCGGACCTGGCCTCCAGGGTCACCATCTCCATCGGCGGCTTCCAGGCCCTGCTGGAAAAACTCCGGTGAGGCTCCGGCTGCTGTCCCTGCTGCTCCCCTGCCTCCTTCTGACCGCCTGCGCCGCTCCGGAGGAGGTGGAGACGAGGCCCAAGCAATATCAGGCGACCTTTCTGGACGTGTTCGATACAGTGACCACGGTCATGGGCTATGCGGAGAGCCAGGAGGTCTTTACAGAGACGGCGGAGATGGCTCACGATCTGCTGCTGGAATACCACCAGCTCTACGACATTTACAACGACTATGAGGGGATCCACAACCTCAAGACCGTCAATGACCAGGCGGGGATCGCCCCGGTGACGGTGGATGCGCGGATCCTGGACCTGCTGCTCCTGTGCCGGGACCTGTATGCGGACAGCGGCGGCAAGGTGAATGCCGCCATGGGGAGCGTCCTTCTGCTGTGGCACGAGGCCCGTGAGGCGTCCGTCAACGACCCGGAGCATGCCTATCTCCCAGAGGAGGATGCTATCCAGGCCGCGTTGGAGCATACCTCCTTTGACAATGTCGTGCTGGATGAAGCGGCCTCCACGGTGTATCTGACGGACCCGGCACAGCGCCTGGACGTGGGGGCTGTCGCCAAGGGGTACGCCGCCGGTGCCGTGGCCGCCGCACTGCCGACGGGCATGGTGCTGAGTTTGGGCGGCAACGTCTGCGTCACGGGCCCCAAACCCGACGGCAGCCCCTGGGTGATCGGCGTCCAGAACCCTGATGGGGACGACACGGAGTATGTCCAGCGCCTGGATATCACCAGCGGCGCGGTGGTCACCAGCGGGGACTATCAACGGTATTACACGGTGGACGGCGTCGCCTACCACCATATCATAGACCCGGATACCGGCTGGCCCGCCCGGCATTACCGGTCCGTGACGGTCATCTGCGCGGACTCGGGGCTGGCAGACGCCCTCTCCACGGCGGCATTCATCATGGATGAGGAGAGCGGCCGGACCCTGCTGGAGACGTATGGCGCAGAGGCGTTGTGGGTCTACGCAAACGGCTCCGCCTCCTGGACGGGGGGCTGTGACGCCTATTTTCATTCATAAACGGAACATGAGGAGAGGTGAGATCATATGCTGCGAAAGCAAACCTTCTGGGGTGGCGTCCACCCCGCGGGGCGCAAGGAGCTGTCCAGCGGAGCACCGCTGGAGGACTGCCCGCCGCCGCGGGAGGTGGTCATTCCGCTGCTCCAGCATATCGGAAAGCCCTGCACGCCCCTGGTAAAGGCCGGGGACCATGTGGACATGGGGCAGAAGATCGGTGACGGCGAGGGACTGTGCGTCCCTGTTCACGCCTCGGTGTCAGGCACCGTGAAGGCCGTGGAGCCCCGGAGCCACCCCAGCGGCCAGCCCCATCTGGCTGTGGTGATCGAGAACGACTTTCAGAACACCTACCACAGCGCGGTCCCGCCCTGCGCCGACACGGATGCCCTGGACGCCGACGCCTTGATCCGCCGCATTCGGGAGGCCGGGCTGGTGGGCATGGGCGGTGCCACGTTCCCCACCGATATCAAGGCGAACATCGGGAAGGTGGAGACCCTGATCGCCAACGCCTGTGAGTGTGAGCCCTATATCACGGCGGATGACGCCCTACTCTGCACGGATGCGGACCGGGCGATTCGCGGACTGCGGCTGCTGCGGCAGCTGCTGAAGCCCCGGCGGACAGTGATCGCCATTGAGGACAACAAGGAGCGGGCCGTTTCGATCCTGACGGACAAGCTGAAGCAGCAGGACGAGGTGGAACTGGTCGTGCTGCCCACCCGCTACCCCCAGGGGGCGGAGAAGCAGCTCATCCAGGCAGTCACCGGCCGCCAGGTCCCCTCCGGCGGATTTCCCAAGGATGTGGGGTGTGCGGTCTTCAACATCGCCACCTGCGCCAGCGTATGCCGGGCCGTGGCGGACGGGGAGCCCATCCTCCGCCGGATCGTCACGATCACCGGCCACGGGATCAAGGAGCCGAAAAACCTGATCGTCCCCATCGGGACGCCTTTCGCCCACGCTATCGAGGCGGCGGGCGGCCTGCAGGGGGATGTGTGGAAGGTCATCGCCGGAGGCCCCATGATGGGCCGTTCCCAGGCGGATCTCTCCACGCCGGTAATCAAGGGCACCAACGCCATTGTGGCGCTGACCAGCGCCGATGACCTGGAGTCTCCCCACCCCTCCTGCATCCGCTGCGGCAGGTGCGTGTCCGTCTGCCCGATGGGGCTCCAGCCGCTGTACCTCTATCGCTTCTCCCGCTGCCGGGATGTGGGAATGCTTCGGCAATACAGCATTCTGGACTGCGTGGAGTGCGGCTGCTGCGCCTACACTTGCCCGGGGAAGCTGCCCATCGTGGCGGCGATCCGGGAGGGAAAACAGCGGGTAAGGGAGGAACCATCATGAGGTTTGCCATGTCTTCATCCCCGCATATCCGCTGCGGCGACAACACCCGGCGGATCATGCTGGACGTTTTGATCGCGCTGCTGCCCACCCTCCTGGCGGGAACGATCTTCTTCGGGCTCCGCTGCCTGCTGCTTGCGGCGGTATCCATTGCGGCCGCAGGATTGGCCGAGGCGCTCTGGAACAAGCTTACCCGCCGGTACCAGACCGTGGAAGATCTCTCGGCCGCCGTCACGGGGCTGCTGCTGGCGCTGACGCTCCCGGCCACCGTGCCCTATTGGATGGCGGCGGTGGGTGCGGTGTTTGCCGTCATTGTAGTGAAGGCTGCCTTCGGTGGCCTGGGCCAGAACATTTTCAATCCCGCGCTGGCGGCCCGCGCCCTGCTGCTGTTGCTGTTTCCCGCGTCCATGACCCGTTTCGCGGCCCCTGGGGCATCCGTTCCCCTGGACCTGGGCTCCGCAGACGTGGTCACAGCCGCCACGCCCCTCCACAGCATGGTGATGCCCGCGCTGCCGGACGTCCCGCTTTCGGAGATGTTCCTGGGCAGCATCGGTGGGTGTATCGGTGAGGTCTCCGCGCTGGCGCTGCTGATCGGGGGCGGATATCTGGTGGTCCGCGGGGTCATCAAGCTGCGGATCCCCGTCAGCTATCTCGGAACGATGGCGGTCCTGAGCTTCGCCTTCGCACCGATGGAACCGCTTCGGTGGATGCTGTACAGTCTTCTGGGCGGCGGGGTCCTGCTGGGGGCCCTCTTCATGGCATCGGACTACGCCACCTCCCCCGCCACGCCCGGCGGGCAGGTGCTCTATGGGATCGGCTGCGGCGTGCTGACCGTGCTCTTCCGCTCCGTCGGTCTCTACCCGGAGGGCGTCACCTACGCGATTTTACTGATGAATGCCGCGTCCTGGCTGCTGGAGCGCTTCACGCCCACCCGCCTGTTCGGCGCGCCGCAACGGAAAGGAGGCCTTCGATGAAGGCAAAAGAGCTGCTTGTCAGTGCCGGTTCCCTGCTGCTTGCCGGCCTGATCCTGGTAGTGGCTGGGAATGCCGTGGCTCCCGCCGCGGCCGCAAACGCCGCAGCGGAGCAACAGGAGATGATGGAGACCCTGCTTCCCGGAAGCACGGTCTTCACCCCGGAAGAGGACACGGGGACCGATGCCAATATTACGGCCGTCTGGAAAGGGGAAGGCGGCTGGATCATAGAGACCACTGTGGACGGCTATGCCGGCCCCATCCGCCAGTGGACCGGTGTGGACAGCAATGGCCATGTAACAGGTTTGGTGGTCCGGGACATGGAGGAGACCTTCGGCCTGGGCCGGAACGCATTGACGGACATTGATTTTCTGGTACAGTTCGTCGGCACCTCCGGAGAGGCGGAGGTGGGCGGTGGTGTGGACGCGATCACCGGCGCCACCGTCACCTCGCGGGCGGTTGCCCGTGGCGTCAGTTCCGCCTGCGCGTATGTCACCGGTGCAGATGTCAGCACGTCTGCGACAGAGTGGGGAGGTTGATGCTGTTTGAAAAAGATCATTGTATCGCCGCTGTGCACGGCGTCCATCTGCCTTTCCGTGACCTTGCTGGCAGCGGGTCTTGCCGCCCAGATTGCAGCGGCGCTGGTCCCCAACATCATCCTGCCCGCGCTGGACATTCCCACGCTGGCGGCCCTCTCTCTCCTCGCGCTGGTCCTGGAGGTGATCCTCTTTGGGGAGAACCACCGGTTCTGGGCAACCTCGCTGATCGTGGGCACTGTGGCGTTCGGCGTGCTCTCTCTGTGCGCCGGCAGTGTGCCGACGGTGCTGGACGCGCTGCGGGTCGGGATCCTGGGCGGCGCTGTGTTCCTGATCTGTGAGGTACTGCTCCACTCCATCCTGGACCGGATCTCCTCCGGTGCCGCGGGCAAGTACCCCAGGAGCATGGCTGTGGTGTCCGCGCTGCTGCTGTGGCTTGCTGCACAGATTCTGATGAGTATTGGGATTTAAAACTGCGGTCGGGGTTCCCATACGGCAGGGCAGCGAGCTGCGTGGATCGGTTCGCCGGTACAGTCCAGCTGTTCTGCAAGCCCGGACTATCCGTTCCGGTACCGGTTGTATGCGGAGCACCGGAAGGCCGAAGCCGCCTGGAAAACCCTCCATCGCTAAAAAACAAGGGCCTCCGGCAAGATGCCGGAGGCCTTTTTCATATCCCTGAGAACTGCCGTGAGCTGTGAAAACATCGGACCGCAGCGAAGGATTGGGCGGCAACGTGATCCCGCAAGCTCTGTGTTCTTGTCAATACCGTTGCAAACGCGGCTTTGACGCAAGCCGTTTCAGCTGCCGGCAGGCATTTGGGGATGGTAGTCCATTTTCCCGTGGAGACCCCACCGAGTCTTCCGCACCTCTGTCCCATTTACACAGGGATCACCGGCAGGCAGGGATTTCAATGCGCCTCCCCGGGTGGGGGAAGGTCTCAGTGCTCCAGCAGGGTGAGTCGTTTCAGAATATGTCCGATGTCCGCAGGGATGCAGACAGACCGCCCCCGAATCTCCGGGGGAATATAGGACTCCTTCTGATTGATACAGGCATAGGCAGCGCTCCGGTTCTCCAGGGTCATCTTCCAGAAGGGATACTTGATGATGCCCGGGGTGTTGCCGCCCACCCCCAGCTCCAGGAACAGCAGCCGCCGTCCCCTGTGCCGCCGTAGGAAGTCCTCGTACCGCCGGGCGGCGGCATACCAGCCCGCATCCTGGACGAAGGTATCGTCGCACCGCAGGTTCATGGCCATGGGACGGCCGCACCTGGGGCAGCGTGGCACCAGCTCCGTGGGGATCCGCATGTTCCTCTGTTCTGCAAACATTTTGCGGACGGTCTCCTCGTTGTCATAGGTCTCCTGATGGCAGGGCTTGGAGCACTGCCACAGGCCATAGTCCCCCTGGGTGTAGAACAGCCGCTGCTTGTCGAAGCCCGCCAGCTGGAACTGGTGGTCCACATTGGTGGTCAGGACAAAGTAGTCCTTGTCCTTTATCAGCTTCAGCAGATCGCCATATACAGGCTTCGGCGCCTTTTCATAGCGGTTTACCAGGATCTGCCGGCTCCACCAGGCCCAGTACTCCTCCAGGCTTTCAAAGGGATAGAATCCGCCGGAGTACATGTCCTGGATGTCGTACCTGGACTGAAAGTCGCTGAAATACCGCCGGAACCGTTCGCCGGAGTAGGTCATCCCCGCAGAGGCGGACAGACCCGCCCCCGCCCCGACCACCACTGCGTCCGCAGAGGCCAGGGCCCCCTTCAGCTGCTCAATCGGGTCCGAGGAGACGGCGGTAGATGGCTGCGTCCAGGTCTTTGAAAACATTGAAGATCACCCTTTCTACGGAAGTTGTCTGCTGCTCCAGAAATTCCCGGACCGTTCTCACGGCGATCTCGGCGGCCTCCTGGTTTGGAAAGTGGAACTCCCCGGTGGAGATGCAGCAGAAGGCCACACTGCGGAGACCATGCTCCGCGGCTAGCGCCAGGCAGGAGCGGTAGCAGGCGGCCAGCTCCCGCCGGTCCTTCCAGGTCACCCATCTGCCCACGATGGGCCCTACGGTGTGGAGCACATACCGGGCCGGCAGGTTATAGGCACATGTCAGCTTGGCCCGGCCGGCGGGCTCAGGATGCCCCTGGGCCCGCATGATTTCTGCGCACGCGTCCCGGAGCTGGAGCCCCGCCGCCGAGTGGATGGCGTTGTCGATGCAGCCGTGGCAGGGAGCGAAGCACCCCAGCAGGGCGGAGTTGTCCGCATCCACAATGGCGTCCGCCCGCAGCCGGGTGATGTCCCCCTGCCAAAGGATCAGGCGGGGATCTCCTGCAGTGGGCGGCAGGGCATCCCCGTCCACCACGCCCTTTTCCTCCCGCTCGGTGGACAGGAGGGCATCCTGGACTTCCAAAAATTCAGGGGCTAGGGGCATGGGCGGCCGGACATTCATCAGAGAGCGGAGCAGCCGCCGCTGCGAGATCTCATCCGCCGGAAATGATTCCGCCTGCTCCCGGTACTGGGGCATTTCCGCCAGGAGGGCTTGATTCAAATATTGTACCTGTTCCCTGCGATCCATGGGTCTCCTCCAAAGGAAAGATTCATTGTACGGTCTGATACCGGAAATGCCAGAGCGGAAGCCTGCGCAGAGCGCTCTCCCAGGTGCTTACAGAGGGCGTCCCCTTCTGCGGGAAAGCGCAGGCTGCTTCACCCCTTGCTTTCTATTGTACGGCGGGATTCACCACTCGTAAAGTACGCACAATGCTGTGACATAGGCACCGGGAGGTAACCAATGGGCTGCGGGGCTTTCCACGGGGCGAAATTTTTCATCGCCGCCCCATGGGAGCTTGACAATCGCTCTGCAGGTACCATAAAATATGGATGATATCAGAGGATTTGAAGTGATCGGTATACAGGAGGGACCTGCAGATGGCAGCCGCGGCAAAAGAACTTCCGGCCTGTCCGGTGGAAACCACGCTGACGCTGATCAGTGACAAGTGGAAGGTGCTCATTCTCCGGGATCTGATGCCGGGGACAAAGCGTTTTGGAGAATTGAAGAAGTCCATCGGCTCGGTCAGCCAGAAAGTGCTGACGGCCCAGCTCCGGGAGATGGAGCGGAGCGGCCTGCTGACCCGTACGGTCTATCCGGAGGTCCCGCCCCGCGTGGAATACACGCTGACCGACCTGGGGTACAGCCTGAAACCCATTCTGGACGCCATGAGGAACTGGGGCGAGGCGTATAAGGCCCAAAAACAGGGGTAGCCCTCCCTCAGCGTCAAGCCGCCTGCTTTGGCGGCCTTTGCGGGGCGGTCCCGAGAGAGCCCCGGCCCAGCAAAAAACAGACTGCTCGTGCAGTCTGTTTTTTGGATCCCGCCGTCCCGCAGCGGCAGGGCCCGCAAGGGTGCAGGCTCCCTCAAAGGGGAAACGACTCCATTACCAGAGTCAGGAGCGGGATCGTCAGGATCGAACACAGGGTGGAGGCAAACGCGATCTGCGAGGCAAAGACGGCGTCGCAGTCATACTTGTCCGCCAGAATAGAGCCCGTGCTGCCGGCGGGCATCCCCGTCATCAGGATGCAGACATTGGTCAGCGTCGTGTCCAGGTGGAGCGGTTTGAGCAGTACGCACAGCAGAAGCGGGTACAGGACCAGCCGCAGGCAGGTGTACCACAGAACAGGCTTTGAGAACATGGAGCGGATGGGGGCGTCCGCCAGGATTGTCCCGATGACGAACATGGAGACCGGGACGGTGCAGCTGCTGACCGAGGCGACGGCGCTGTCCAGGAAGCCCGGCAGGGACACCGGAGCGGCCATCAGGAGCAGCCCCGCGAAAACGGCGATGATGCAGGGGTGGCGGACCAGCTTGCGGAAGGCGTCCTTCCTGCTGACGCTGGTGAAGAGGGACAGCCCCGCCGGCCACATGGTGAAGCGGAGCGGGATCTGGAACATGGACGTGTAGATCACGCCCAGATCCCCAAACAGCAGGCGGGCCACCGGCAACCCCACAAAGCTGGAGTTGGAACAGATGATGCCGTAGGAGAGAACGCTCCTCTGCTCCCGAGGGTACTTTCGGAAGAGCAGCTTGCTGCCGTATATGGACATCAGCTGGATGACTGCGGAAAGTCCAACCGCCAGCAGGCAGTTCCGGGCGAAGCCGTCTGGGAACACCATCCCGCCTAAAAAGGACTCGACGATATTGCAGGGCAGGATCACATCGATCAGCAGGTCGGAGAGCATCTTCCGCCCCGCCGCGTCGATGATCTTCAGCTTTTTGATGAGTACGCCCGTCAGGATCAGAAGGAACATCGTCTCCTGCAGGGACAGCATCTCCCAGAAAAACTCCATCCGCACGCCTCCTGTCCGGTCCCCCGCAGGCCCCGGTCTGCATTGTTATTCATTATATACCACCCAGACGGGATTGCAAGCGCCGGACACTTCTGTGCTTTTGTCACAGAAATCCCGGTCGGCGTGTGGTATACTCTTTTTAAAAGAGCCGCCGGACGGCCCGGCTCCCGGTGCCGGGAGCCTCGCCGCAGCAGCGGCGCGGACAGAAAGGATGCGTATGATGGGATTCTTTGGATTTCTGCAGCGGCCGGACCTGGGACAGGGGCTGGAGCGGTTTGCCGCCACGCCGAACGCCCTGCTGCTGGACGTGCGCACACAGGAGGAATATGCGGACGGTCATATTCCGGAGAGCCGGAATCTGCCGCTGCAGACGTTGGGGCGGACAGAGCTTCTGCCCCCTGCCCGGGAGACGCCCCTCTTCGTCTACTGTCTCAGCGGCGTCAGGAGCCGTCAGGCGGCCGGCCTGCTGCGGCGCATGGGGTATACTGATGTGACGGATCTGGGCGGCATCTGCAACTATCGTGGAAAGGTGGTCAAGTGAGATGAAAGTCATCATTGTAGGCGGCGTGGCCGGAGGCGCCACCGCCGCGGCCCGGCTCCGCCGGCTGGACGAGACCGCGGAAATCGTGGTATTTGAGCGGTCCGGATATGTATCCTACGCCAACTGTGGTCTGCCCTATTACATCGGCGGCGTCATCACCGACAAAGAGGAGCTGACGCTTCAGACGCCGGAGAGCTTCTGGCGGCGCTTCCGGGTGGACATGCGGGTGCGCCACGAAGTCACGGCCATCCACCCGGCAGAGAAGACCGTGGACGTGCGGAATCTCGCCACCGGCGAGACCTTTACCGAATCCTATGACAAACTGGTCCTCTCCCCCGGTGCCCGGCCCACCCAGCCGGCGCTGCCCGGCGTAGGGATCGACCGCCTGTTCACCCTCCGCACGGTAGAGGACACCCTGAAGATCCGGGAATTCATCGAACAGCACCATCCCCGGTCCGCGGTGCTGGCCGGCGGCGGCTTCATCGGCGTGGAGCTGATGGAAAACCTGCGGGAGCTGGGCATCGACGTCACCGTGGTCCAGCGGCCCCGCCAGCTGCTGAATCCCCTGGACGCGGACATGGCCGCCTTCCTCCACGCCAAGCTGCGGCAAAAAGGGGTGCGGCTGCATCTGGGCTGCACTGTGGAGGGCTTTGCCGCCAACGGTGACCGGGTCAATGTGCTGCTGAAGAACGAGGCGCCCCTCACCGCCGACATGGTGGTGCTGGCCATCGGCGTCACGCCGGACACCGGCCTCGCCAAGGCGGCCGGGCTGGAGCTGGGGATCAAGGGCAGCATCCTGGTGAACGACCGGATGGAGACCTCCGCGCCGGACATCTACGCTGTGGGGGATGCGGTACAGGTGAAGCACTTCGTCACCGGGCAGGACACCCTCCTCTCCCTGGCGGGCCCCGCCAACAAGCAGGGGCGCATCGCGGCGGACAACATCTGCGGCGGAGACAGCCGGTATCCCGGCTCCCAGGGCAGCTCCGTCATCAAGGTATTCGATATGACCATCGCCACCACCGGCGTCAATGAGAAGACGGCAAAACAGGCGGGCATCGACTGCGACAAGGTCTACCTCTCCCCCATGAGTCACGCCGGATACTATCCCGGCGGCAAAGTCATGACCTTGAAGGTGGTGTTCGAGAAGGGCACATACCGCCTGCTGGGCGCGCAGATCGTGGGTTACGAGGGTGTGGACAAGCGGATCGACGTGCTGGCCACGGCCATCCATGCGGGACTCTCCGCCCTCCAGCTGAAGGATCTGGATCTGGCCTACGCGCCGCCCTACTCCTCCGCCAAGGATCCGGTGAACATGGCAGGCTTTATGATCGAGAACCTGTCCCATGGGCTGGTGGAGCAGTTCTTCCCGGAGGATGTGGACGCCCTGCCCCGGGACGGCAGTGTGACGCTGCTGGACGTGCGGACCCCCGGCGAGTACGCCGACGGCCACGCGGAGGGCTTTGTTAACCTCCCGGTGGATGACCTGCGGGAGCGGCTGCGGGAAGTCCCGGTAGGCAAGCCGGTGTACGTTATCTGCCAGAGCGGCCTGCGGAGCTATATCGCGTGCCGTATTCTGGCCCAGCAGGGGTTCAAATGCTATAACCTCTCCGGCGGCTGGCGGCTGTATGAGACGGTGGTGCGGGACCGGACCGCCGCACAGGAGGCCTGGCCCTGCGGGATGGAGAAGTAAACAGGAAAACGCAAGCCACCCGCTGCAAAGGCAGCGGGTGGCTTCATTCATGATTGATTTCGACGGAAAGGACATCTTGAGTAGCATCTTTCTGCGGGGCTGCACGACGCGCCGCCCGATCCTGCCGCAGGGCCGCCAGGATCCCCAAGGATATGATCCCGCACACATAGAGATACTGAAATCCCTCATCGCCGCCGCTGGAATCAAAAAAGTGGACAGAGGAAAAATCGTCATCCGGAAACACCAGAACACCGCAGTACCGTAGCAGTCCATAGATCATTCCTGCGGCCAGAAGGGCCAGCCCGATCAGAAGGCACACCCTGACGATCTGCCGAATTCGCGGCCCTTTCCGCTCCAGTCCCCAGCGGGCGGCGGCAAAGCAGAGAATGCCGCAGGGTAACGACAGCGGCAGATACGTCAGTGCTTCCACCAGAAACAGCTTCATATCGGCTCCCCCCTTTTCCACTATGATACACACTCTTTGGCCGGAAGTCAACAATGCCCTCCGGCGCGGGGCGGAGGCAGCGAGTTCGCTTTCTGATGAAAAAACAGGACACCCAAAGCTGGGTGTCCTGTTTCACTCTGGAGCGGGCAACGAGGCTCGAGCTCGCTTCCCGGCATCCCGCGAATGGCTGACCGCCATTCGCAGGACCCCTGCCTCACCTCTGATCCAATCGCGCCTTCGGCGCGGGGCGGAGGCAGCGAGTTCGCTTTCTGATGAAAAAACAGAACACCCAAAATTGGGTGTCCTGTTTCACTCTGGAGCGGGCAACGAGGCTCGAACTCGCTACCTCCACCTTGGCAAGGTGGCGCTCTACCAGATGAGCTATGCCCGCGGAACAAGAGGTATTCTACCAGAGAAACACCCGCTTGTCAAGACTCTTCTGCAAGATTTTCCGAATTTTCTTCCGCAGCAGCCGCGGCGTCTCCGCCCATCACAAACTCGATCAGCCCCACCGGACCCTGTGCCGGATAATAGGAGATCGTCCAGGGCGGCGTCTCTGCCAGACCTCGCGCCTCCCGGAGCTGTGCCACCGTCTCCTCCACCCGGGCCTGGCCGTCCTCTCCCCAATAGCCGACCCGGACCGCCAGCTCCGTGCGGCCCTCGTCCAGCGCCGCCTCCAGCAGGGCGGACAGCGCCTCCGTACTGGTGGCATTCACCACCGCCTGGATCTGCTCCGCCGTCCGGCGGTAGCTGACCTGGATGCTGATCTCATAGTACCCCCGCTGGGACCGGCTGGAGGCGGTGATATACTCCACGGCATAGGCGCCCATAGGCGTCTCCTGCTGGACCTCCGTAGTGGCCTGCTCCAGTGTGTCCGCCACCGTCAGATCGTCCTCGTAGTTGTAGAGGCGGACCGTGGCGCTCTCCGTGTGCTGGCCGATGAGGATCAGCAGGTCGTTCACGATGTCCTGGTAGTTCTCCGCCCGGAGAGTCCCGGCGGCCTCGCTCTCCCAGAACTTGCTGCTGTGGGGCTCCACGGTGGCATAGTTCCGCTCCAGCAGGGCGCTGCACCCCGTCAGGGACAGGCTGACGCACAGGAGCAGGGTGAGATGGCGCAGCTTCACGGCTCGGCGCCTCCTTTCCGGTCAGAATGGCCCAGGGACGGGCAGGGGCGCGCTTACAGCCCCAGGTCCTCGTCCACCAGCAGGACCTCCGTCTCCATGCCCAGCATGGGCCCCCAGAGAGTCACCAAGGCGCGGCAGACCCGCTCAGGACTCCGGCAGTCGTAGCAGCGGTCCGCCTTCACGGCGCAGGGCGTCTTCTTCCCCAGCTGCCGGGCGCGCTGGGGTGCAGCCACGTTCCGGGCCCGGTACACCGCCGCCTCGTAGGTGGGGGCCAGCTTGTTCCGGCCGATGACAAAGTACACCTTCTCATGGCCGAACAGCGTAGCGGACACCCGGTTGCCGGTGCCGTCGATGTTGACGATCTCCCCCGACTCCGCCAGGCCATTGGCAGAGGACAGGTACACCTGGGTCTGCATGGCCGCCTTCCGGGCGGCGTTCGCCTCCTGCTTCCAGTGCCAGATGACGGTGTTGTGGGCCGCCAGCTTGTCGTACACCCCCAGAGCGTCCAGGGTGGCGGAGCCGCCGAAGCCCACGGTCTTGCCGTCGATGGCGCCGTCCAGGTAGGCCGCGGCCTCCGCCGCCGCCGCAAAGGTGCGTACGGTGTAGCCCCGGCGCTCCAGGGCCTGCTGAACCTTCGTGAAATCTGTCATGTCAAATTTCCTCCTTCTGATAATCCCCAAATCCCTCGCCCAGGATCTCATGGGCGTCGCACACGATGAAAAAAGCCTTCGGGTCGATCTCCCGCAGCATCCGCTTGATGGGCACGATCTCCCGCTGCCTGAAGGCCACCAGCAGCACCTGCTTCTCCGCGCCGGTGTATGCGCCTTTTCCCTGAAGCAGCGTCACGCCCCGGTTCATATCCAGCAGTCCCCGGACCGTCTCCTCCCACCGGTCGGTGATGATGTAGGCCACACGAGAGGTATCCCACCCGTACAGGATCATATCCATGACCTTGGACAGCAGATACATCTGAATCAAGCCATAAAGTGCCGCGTTGACGGTGCCGAACACCACTGCAGCCAGGATCACCACCACCATGTCCGGGATCATCACCAGCTTACCGATGGGCAGCCAGGGGAATTTCAGCTTCAGCAGCTTGCCGATGATATCCGTGCCGCCCGTCGTGGCCCCCTGGGAGAATACCAATCCCAGCCCTACCCCCATCCCGGCGCCGCCGTACAGGGTCGCCAGGATCGGGTCCATCGGGGGGAAGGTATGCATCCATGCAATCACGTCAATGGCCAAGGAACTGACTGCCATGGCGTACAGGCTGCTCACCAGCAGGCGGCCTCCCAGCAGCCGCCAGCCCGCCAGAAACAGCGGCACATTGACAAGGATGGACAGCACTCCCACCGGCAGGACCGGCACCAGGGCGTTCACGATCTGGGCTAGACCCGTCACGCCGCCCATGGCGATCTGGTTGGGGGCTACGAACCAGTCAAATGCCAGGGCGTAGATCACTGCCCCCAGCGTGATGATACCGCAGCTCCTCACCTTCTGCGCCATAGATCTACTCCTTTTCTATCTGATTCAGTCCAGCAGATCCATCTGCCGCTCCTCGGAGTCCTCCTCCCGCAGCAGGGCGCCCGCCGCCGGGAGACTGCGCACCCGGTAGCGGCTCTGGTTGGTGATGGGCGTGTCCTCCAGCGCCTTCACCGTCTCCAGCTGGTACTTTGGCTTCAGGGTCATCACCGCCACCCCCTGGGTGGTGCGGGTGGTCTTGGGAGCCAGCAGAGCGGTGTGGAAAATCAGCGCCCGGGGCTCCGTGGAGTACACCGCCAGCTCGCAGTCTGTATCCAGCCTGCGGATACAGGCCAGGGGCGCCTTGTCGGAGTAGGCCCCCGTCAGCTTGCGGCGGTTGGAGGTGGTCTTGTAGGCGGTCAGGTCCACCCGGGCCGCCTTGCCGTTTGCAAAGAAGAACAGCAGGGCCCCGGCGTAGTCCGGTCCCGGCAGGACGGCGTAGATCACATTCTCGCCGCTGTCCATGGAGAGTTTCGCGGGCAGATAATCCCCCAAGGCGCTGGCCTTGGTGTCTTCAAACTCGCTGAGGCGGGTCTTGTACACCTGGCACCGGTCCGTGAAGAACATGATCTCCGCGCCGTTGGTGGTCTCAAAGGTCTGGGACAATCCGTCCCCGTCCTTGTACTTCTGGTCCGCCGCCATTCGCAAAGAGGCAGGGGTGATCTTCTTGAAGTACCCCTCCCTGGAGAGGAACACATGGACGGAGTAGTCCTCCACCTGAGCCTCCTCCACATAGGTCTCGATCTCGTGGCTGTACACGATGGAGGTTCGGCGGGGCTCGCCGTATTTCCTGGCCGCCTCCGTCAGCTCGTCCACCAGGATCTGCTTCAGCCGCCGGGGGGAGTTCAGGGTGTCCTCCAGGTCGGCGATCTCGTCCTGGAGGGCGGCGGTCTCGTTGACACGCTTGAGGATATACTCCTTGTTGATGTTGCGGAGCTTGATCTCCGCCACGTACTCCGCCTGGATCTGGTCGATGCCGAAGCCGATCATCAGGTTGGGGATGACCTCGGCCTCCTCCTCTGTCTCCCGGATGATTTGGATGGCCTTATCGATGTCCAGCAGGATCCGCTTGAGGCCCTTTAAGAGGTGCAGCTTGTCCTGTTTCTTCTTCATCACGAAGTAGACCCGCCGCCGGACGGACCCGGTCCGCCAGGCAGTCCACTCCTCCAGGATCTGCCGCACCCCCAGCACCTTGGGAGTACCGGCGATCAGCACGTTGAAGTTGCAGGCAAAGGCGTCCTCCAGGGGTGTCAGCTTGTAGAGCTTGGTCATCAGCTTGTCCGGGTCCACGCCCCGCTTCAGGTCGATGGCCAGTTTCAGGCCGGAGAGGTCCGTCTCGTCCCGCATGTCGGCGATCTCTTTCGCCCGGCCCGCCTTGATGAGCTCCGCCACCTTGTCCAGGATGGCCTCCACGGTGGTGGAGTAGGGGATCTCGTAGATCTCGATGAGATTCTCCTCTTTGACGTAGCGGTACTTGGCCCGGACCCGGACGCTGCCCCGGCCGGTCTCATAGATCTCCCGGATGGTGTTCCGGTCGAAGATCAGCTCTCCGCCGGTGGGGAAATCCGGCGCCAGCAGGGTCTCCATCAGGTCGCAGTCCGGGTTCTTCAGATAGGCGATGGTGGTGTCGCAGACCTCCTTCAGATTGAACCCACAGAACTGGGAGGCCATGCCCACGGCGATGCCGCTGTTGGCGGACACCAGAATGTTGGGGAAGGTGGTGGGCAGCAGGGCCGGCTCCTTCATGGTGTTGTCGTAGTTGTCCACAAAGTCCACGGTGTCGCTGTCGATATCCCGGAACAGCTCGGCGCAGATGGGCGTCAGCTTGGCCTCTGTGTACCGGGGGGCGGCCCAGGCCATGTCCCGGGAGTAGACCTTGCCGAAGTTGCCTTTGGAATCCACAAAAGGCGTCAGCAGGGCGCCGTAGCCCCGGGAGAGGCGCACCATGGTGTCGTAGATGGCGGCGTCGCCGTGGGGGTTGAGGCGCATGGTCTGGCCCACGATGTTGGCGGACTTGGTCCGGGCTCCCGTCAGCAGACCCATCTTGTACATGGTGTACAGCAGCTTGCGGTGGGAGGGCTTGAACCCGTCGATCTCCGGAATGGCCCGGGAGACAATGACGCTCATGGCGTAGGGCATGTAGTTGGTCTCCAGCGTGTCGGTGATGGGCTGTTCCACCACCGCCGCGTGAAGGCCGATGACGTTGGACGCGTCTACCTTATGCTTGTTGTCGTCGGTTTTTTTCTTTTTGGGCAAGTGTAATCAGTCCTTATCTTGTATCCATTTCAAGGGGTTGTTGCGGATGTACTGGCGAACATTGGCTAGGTCCTCGTCATTGCGGATCACATGGTCATAGAAGCCCTTCTGCCAAAGAGAAATGCCCGCTTGCTTGCTGGTGATCCGCTTCATCTGCTGGATGACGTTCGACAGCGGCGTAGGGGCGGCAATCTGCCGCCCGTCCGGCCCGATGTGCCGGAGTGCCAAAATCAAATGCACATGGTCCGGCATGATGATATATTGATCTACCGATATGCCGGGGTAGTGATCCGGGATCGCTCGGATGGTTTCATCCACGATCCGCCCCAGAGGTGTCAGGGAGATTCGAGGCGGGCGATTGATAATCGCCCCTACGGCGGGTTCGATGGAACACAGGACCTCCTGATTCCGCTCCCTGGTGCAGATGGTGATGAAATAAGATCCCGGCTGGCTGTAATCATAGGACTCCAGCCGCAGGCGCTTCCGCTGGGGGCGTTCCATGGCATCCTCTCCGCTATCCGTTGATTGGGAGTGTATTTTCCGTTGTCGAAACAGAGGGTGCTTTCTGTCCCAACGGCTACGCATTTATTAACCCAAACAGCCAAAATACTTGAAATAATTCACGTATTGCGCATTTTCCGAAACTCTAGTATGCTGTATTCATAAAATTCAAAGGAGGCTGCTCCATGAATGAGACCTATAAATGGCTGTATGACTACTACGCCCTGCCGTTGATGAAAGTCGGCAAACAGGCGGATGCGCTCAAAGAGCGGATCGTCTCCCACGGCAGCCCTGCGGACGCGCTGTTCCTGTGGGACCGGCTGGAAGACCTGTGCCTGCTGTGGGGCACGGAGTCCTTTGCCATCGGGCTCCAACTGGGCCTGCGGCTCATGGCGGGCCAGCGGGCGGACGGGCTGCTGATCTCATAAAACTCTCACGAAATATCCGCCATCTCCAGGTACTTGTACCCGTTCTCGGCGATGTGGTCCTTCCGGCCCTGGAGGTTGTCCCCCAGCAGCAGGTCGAACACCGCCGCCGTCTGCTCTACGTCCTCCGGCATCACCCGGATCAGCCGCCGGGTCTCCGGGTTCATGGTGGTCAGCCACATCATGTCCGGGTCGTTCTCGCCCAGGCCCTTGGACCGGTCGATCTTGTACTTCTTCCCCTCCAGGGATTTCACGATGTCATTCTTCTCCTTGTCGGAGTAGGCGAACCACGTCTTGTCGCCGCTGTTGATCTCAAACAGGGGCGTCTCCGCGATATACACGTACCCCTCCCGGATCAGGGTGGGGGTCAGCCGGTACAGCATGGTGAGGATCAGCGTCCGGATCTGGAAACCGTCCACGTCGCCGTCGGTGCAGATGACCACCTTGCTCCACCGCAGGTTGCTCAAGTCAAAGGGCGCCACGTTCTTCACGTGCTTGTTCTGGACCTCCACGCCGCAGCCCAGGACCTTGATGAGGTCCGTGA
>ERZ827037.461-NODE-461-length-53127-cov-10.388981_pt1 | contig 53127 bp, 40 predicted proteins | sample MGYA00519924_ERZ827037 | MGnify/ENA primary metagenome ERZ827037 (study PRJEB31778, sample SAMEA3449250) | human gut metagenome | biome: human gut; feature: human-associated habitat; material: faeces | place: United Kingdom | collected 2010/2012 ... | reverse complement strand
TAGCCATAATAAAAAGTGAACCTCCTAAGTTGTCCAACTTTTTCAGTTCACTTCATAAATAGGAACCTCTGTTTTTTGATAAACTATAATCATTTGATTAATTTAATAAAATTTTTATTTCTTAGGTTCTCTAATAATGAATTGGAGTAAATCTTTTCCATTAAAAGGAATTAATGGATAAAGATAGGAAAAGCCAAAAGGTTTTAATGATATTAAATACATATATAAAATAACTTGATAAGCAATAAATCCTAGCCAACCAAATAATCCTGAAAATAGAATCATAAATATTTTTACATATTTATTGGTTAAAGATAATTCATAATTAGGTGTGGCAAAACCACAAACATTTCCAATAGATACAAATAAAAGAATCTCTCCTGAAAAAAAACCGAGTTCAATCGCAAATTCTCCTAGTAAAATAGCAGCAATCATCCCCATCGTATTTGAAATAGAATTGGGCGTATGAATGGTTGCAATTCTTAAAAGCTCTACTGCCAGTTCAACTAAAATAATTGAAAATAATTTTTTTAGACTGACACTTCCTTGATTTACAATCAACATCCATAAAGGAACCAAATAAATCGAAAGAAATACAGCACTAAAACGAATTAAACGAATAAAAGTACCAATAATAGGTGTTTGTCGATGTTCTTCAACATGTTCTAGAATTTCAAACAAAGTTGTAGGTAACATCATAACAGAACTTGAAGTATCGCATATAATGGCAAGATAACCATGATGAATATGTGTAGAAACCACATCTGGTCTTTCACTGTATCTTACAAGGGGAAAAGGATTATAACTTTGGTCAAAAATCAATTCTTCCAAAGCACGATCTGTCATAATTAAATCTTCATTTTTTATTTCATTAAGTCTTTCTTTAATACTTTTTAACATGGTTTGATCTATTTCACTTTTTAAATAACATAAACAAATATCTAATTTATTTTTTTTACCTACCGTAACTTTTTCCATTACTAAATCTAATGTACGAATACGTCTTCTAATCAAACCTGCACAATTTAATAGATTTTCATTAAATCCATCTTTACTTCCTCTAACCGATTTTTCTGTATCTGGTTCTTCGATTGAACGTGTAGGAAAATGTCTTGTATCTAAAACATAGACTTTACTTTTATCTATATCTTTAACGATTGCACAACCTGTAAGCATCGCATATTCGTAATTTTCTTTATTTAATTCTTCTTTGACATCTCCATTATTTAAACAATCTTTTAAAGTTTTTCCTTTTGCATTTGTAATTCCTTCAACTAAATAAGCAATCAATTCATCAGAACATAAACTAGAAATATAATCAATTTCAATTTTTCGACCATCAAAATCTAAATATCTAACATTTAAATCAAACGAAGGGTTTTTCATGATTTTGGTTTAAAGAAAAGAGCAATAATAAACGCAAATAAAATGGCCGAAGAAATTCCTGCTGCTGTTAAATCAAACATTCCCATTGCTAGACCAAAGAACCCGTATTCTTTTGTCATTGCCATGGCCCCATGCATTAAAGAATGGCCAAAACTCGTAATGGGAAGCATTGCCCCTGCATGAAAAATTTTAATCAAGCGATCATAAATATGAAATAAATCTAACAGTGCTCCTAGTACAACAAAACTACATGTAATATGTCCTGGCGTTAATTTAGTATATTCATAAATTAGTTGAGCAACAGCGCAGACAAACCCACAAAACAAAAAGGATAAGACGTAATTCATTTGACAACCTCCAATACATAGCCATGACAAACACAAGGAATCGATAATTTTTGATTTGTCATCACCGGATTTAACAAAGCCCCTGTTGCTAGAACAAGCACACGTTGATACTTTCCTTTTAACATCATCTGATAAATATAGCCAAAACTAACAAGTCCATTACAAACAGGACCACTTCCTCCTTGATAGACATTTTGAGTAACATCATAAAGTAAACAACCACAATCATCATACTCGTTATACTTTTGATTTTCTTCTTTTAAAAGATCTTTCATAATTGTTTTTCCATAACGAGAAAGATCTCCGGTTAAAATTAAATCATAATAAGTACCATCTCTCTTTAGATCTTTCATATGTTGTAAATAGGTATCTAAAGCTGCTGGTGCCATGGCACGCCCCATATCATTAGCGTCATATTGATCGAAGTCGATGACTTTTCCTAAAGTAATAGATTCAATTCTTATTTGACTTGGTTTATTTGATAAAAAGACAGCGACACTTCCTGTAGCCGTAAAAGTCATCGTTTCTTTTCTTTGTATACCATATTCTAAAGGATATCTAAATTGTCTTTCTGCTGTGGCATTATGAGAAACTGTACAAGCAATAGCACTATGAATATTATGATTTTCAATCATAATTGAAGCATTTGCTAGAGCAAGTCCAATCGTACTACATGCACTATATAAGCCAATAAAAGGTCGATGTAAATGATTAGCGTAATAATAACACGCTGTAATTTGATTATTTAAGTCTCCTCCAAAATATAAATCAATTTCTTCTTTTTTTACTTTTCCTTTTTTTAAACAAATAAGGATAGCATCTTTCAGCATTTCAATTTCTGCCTGTTCATAACTTGCATGATGATGATAATGATTAGGATAATGTTTATCAAAATAATGTCCTAAAGGCCCTTGATGTTCAACAATTCCTGCTGTTGTCCCAACACTTTGAATATAAACATCTTGAAAAACAAAACTACTACCAGAAATAGGTGATGACATAACGAATTCCTCCTAATACAAATGAAGCAACAATTCCAAAAGTAATCACCGCTCCACCAAGTTTAAAAATATTAGTCCCTATTCCCGTCACGAAACCCTCACTTCTTGCATCCATTGCACTTGAAGTCATTGCATTTGAAAAACCTGTAATAGGAATAAAAGAACCTGCCCCTGCAAAATCACCTAAACGGTCATAGATTCCTAAACCCGTTAGTATTGCTGCAATTAAAATAAGAGTAATCAACATAATAGGGGTGGCTTCCTTTTCACTAAAAGAAAATAATTCTTTGTAAAGATTTAAAAAAAATTCTCCTATCATACCAATCACTCCACCCACTAAAAAAGCACTTGCTGTATGTTTTAATACTTGCTTTTGTGGTTTATTTTTATCTGCAATTTCATTATATTTTTTTATATTCATAGATTTACCTCCACATTTTTAGGATAGACAAAAACAATGAATATAAACATTTTAATTAAATTATCGATATTCGATATAACTAACAAAATAAAAAGGCAAGACTTAGCTTGCACTTTTATAGTTCATTTGTAAGTGATTGAATATATTCTTTTAAAGGTTCATCTGCTTGACTTCCATGTTCTTTAATAATATTAACAATTGCACTACCAACAATGACACCATCAGCATATTGTTTAAACTCTTTTACTTGTTCTGGTTTATTAATACCAAAACCAATAGCTACTGGTGTATTTGTTACTTGACGAATATGTCCAATAATTTCTTCAAGATTATTAGCAAATGAAGTATTATCTCTTGTCCCTGTAACACCCATTGACGATACAAGATAGATAAATCCTTTTGCTTCTTTTGCAATCATTTCAACACGATCTTTACTTGTTGGGGCAATCATTGAAATTAAAGTAACATCATAATTATAACAAACATCTTTGACTTCTTGGCTTTCTTCATAAGGTAAATCTGGAAGAATAATACCATCAATGCCAACTTCTTGACATTTTTTAAAGAATTCATCATAACCGTAATGGAAAACAACATTTAAATAAGTCATAAAACATAAAGGAATATCACTTTTTTCTCTTACTTTTTTAACCATTTCAAAAACATCATCTGTTGTAACTTTGTTTTTTAAAGCACGTACATTTGCTTCTTGAATGGTTGGTCCTTCAGCAATTGGATCAGAAAAGGGAATACCAATTTCAATCAAACTAGCCCCTGCTTGTTCCATATCTAAAATATAGTCTACTGTTTTATCTATTACAGGATCTCCTGCTGTTAAAAACCCAATGAAAGCTTTTTTATTTTCAAAAGCTTTATATATTCTATTCATAGATTTCTTTCCCCCTATATCTTGCAATCGCTGCAACATCCTTATCTCCTCTACCTGAAAGACAGACAATTAAAATATCATCTTTTTTCATAGTTGGTGCTATTTTGATTGCATGTGCAATCGCATGTGCACTTTCAATGGCACAAATAATTCCTTCAGTTTTTGCAATGTATTCAAAAGCATCCACTGCTTCATCATCTGTAACTGGTACATATTGCGCACGTTTTGTATCATGTAAATAAGCATGTTCAGGTCCAATACCTGGGTAATCTAAACCGGCTGAAATAGAATAAACAGGTGCAATTTGACCGTATTTATCTTGACAGAAGTAAGATTTCATTCCATGGAAGACACCTAATGATCCTGTCGCAATTGTTGCTGCTGTTAAAGCTGTATCGACACCTTTACCAGCAGCTTCACAACCAATAAGTTTTACATCTTTATCATTGATAAAATTATAGAACATTCCCATCGCATTACTTCCACCACCAACACAAGCCATCACAGCTGTAGGAAGTTTACCTTCATATTCAAGAATTTGTTCTCTTGCTTCTTTAGAAATCACACTTTGGAAATCTCTAACCATCATTGGAAATGGATGAGGTCCCATCACAGAACCTAAAACATACATCGTATCATCCACACGTTTTGTCCATTCTCTCATTGCTTCATTGACCGCATCTTTTAAAGTCATTGTCCCTGTAGTTACAGGATGTACTTTAGCTCCTAAAAGTTCCATACGATAAACATTTAAAGCTTGACGATCTGTATCTTCTTTTCCCATAAAAATTTCACATTCAAGTCCAAGCAAGGCTGCTGCTGTAGCTGTAGCTACACCATGTTGTCCAGCACCAGTTTCAGCAATAATTCTTGTTTTTCCCATTTTTTTAGCCATTAAAGCTTGTCCTAATACATTGTTGATTTTATGAGAACCTGTATGGTTTAAATCTTCTCTTTTTAAATAGATTTTAGCGCCACCTAAATCTTCTGTCATCTTTTTCGCATAATATAATAAAGATGGTCTACCAGCATATTCTTTTAATAATGTATTAAGTTCATCATTAAATGCTTGATCATTTTTATAAAATTCATAAGCCTCTTCAATTTTATGAATTTCACTCATTAAAGTTTCAGGTATGTACTGTCCCCCATGTATTCCATATCTACCTTTCATTTCTAACTCTCCTTACGATTTCCTTAATTTTTTCCCTATCTTTAAAACCATCTGTTTCAACACCACTTGAAACATCTAATCCATAAACATTCATTTTTAAAGCTTCATCAATATTAGAAAGATTGATTCCCCCTGCCAAAAATACAGGTTTATTGACTTCTTTCAACATAGACCAATCAAAACTTTCCCCAGTTCCTCCAGAACCATGATCGAAAAGATAATAATCAACGTCATAGTCTACATTGAAAGAATCATCATTTTTAATTTGAATTGCTTTAATAATTGGAACATCTATTTTTTGTTTTAAAATCTTTATATATTCATTTGTTTCTTGACCATGCAATTGTACTAGATCAATAACATCATTTTTAACTAATTTTTCAACAAAAGAAATATCCTCATTTACAAAAACACCTACAACTTGAATCGAAGACAAAAGACCTTTTTTTAATTCTTTTGCCTGATCATAAGTAATCTTTCTTTTTTTTCCCGCAAAAACAAAGCCAACATAATCAGGTTGATATGTATTTACATAATCAACATCTTCGCTTCTTTTTAAACCACAAATTTTAATCTTCTTCATCAATACCTTTTAAAACTTCTAATGTATGTCTTTTATCATGGCTTTTCATCATAGCTTCACCAATTAAGACAGCATTTACATGATGTTTTTCTAATAATTCAATATCTTTTCTTGTTTTAATACCACTTTCAGAGACAAAGATAACATCATCATCGACCATATCTCTTAATTTTAATGTTGTATTTAAATCAACACTGAAATCTCTTAAATCTCTGTTATTTACACCAATAATTTTAGCGCCTACACGCAACGCTTTTTTTACTTGCATTGAACTGTGTGTTTCAACAATTGCTGACATACCTAAATTATGTGCTAAATTAACACAACGCATTAATGTAATTTCATCTAAAACACCTGCAATTAATAAAATTGCATCTGCTCCTAAGATTTTAGCTTCATAAACCATATATTCATCTACAACAAAATCTTTTCTTAAAACAGGAATTTTCACAATACGTTTGATTTCTCTTAAAAAATCATCATCCCCTTTAAAATAATCAGGTTCAGTTACTACTGAAATAGCATCTGCTCCAATCATTTCATATTCTTTCGCAATTGCTTTAAAATCAAAAGTGGAAACAATTTGTCCTTTTGATGGTGAATGTCTTTTAACTTCTAAAATATAAGACATTCCATCTTTTTCTAAAGCTTTTTTAAAAGGAAAACTTTGGTCAATAGGCATTGCAAAGGCTTTTTCTTTTAATTCATAAATTGAATGACGTTTTTTATTTGTTTCAACACGTTCTTTTGTACTTTCAACAATATCTTCTAAAATCATAATATACGCTCCTATTTGTTTGATTCTTTTATAAACTCTTCTAGTTTTTCATTTGCCTTTCCACTATCAATCAACTTTGCTGCTAAATCAATTCCTGCTTGTAAAGAATCAACTTTACCACCAATATATAAACCTGCCCCCGCATTCATTAAGACAGCTGTTCTAGATCCACCTTGTTTACCATTTAAAACATCTCGTGTAATTTGAGCGTTTTCTTTTGGAGTTCCTCCAACAAGTTCATCTTTTAAACATCTTTGTAAACCAAATTGTTCAGGTGAAATTGTATATGTTTTAAATTGATTCTCATTAATTTCACAAACAAAAGTTTCATTAGATGCTGAGATTTCATCTAAACCATCTCTTCCATAAACCACCATAGCTCTTTTAACCCCTAAATTACTTAAAACTTGAGCAAGTGGTTCAACTAATGATTCATCATAAACTCCCATTACTTGATAAGTCGCTCCTGCTGGATTCGTAAGTGGTCCTAAAATATTAAAGACTGTACGAATACCTAGTTCTTTTCTTACTGGTGCAACATATTTCATCGCTAAATGATAGTTTTGAGCAAATAAGAAACAAATATTAATATCGTTTAATAATTCCTTACTTCTTTTTTCATTGATTGTAATATCCACTCCAAGAGCTTCTAAACAATCTGCTGCGCCACTTCTTGAACTTGCTGCACGATTTCCATGCTTAGCAACTTTAACACCACCACTAGCAATCACAATAGATGAAGTTGTAGAAATATTGAAAGAATTTGATCCATCTCCTCCAGTTCCTACAATTTCAAGAACATCTTGATCATTCAATAACTTCACACAATGTTCTCTCATTCCTTTAGCACTTGCAGTTATTTCATCAATTGTTTCACCTTTTAATGAAAGTGCTGTTAAATAAGCAGCCTTTTGAATATCAGAAGCTTGATCATCCATGATCTCATTCATACATTCATAAGCTTCTTGATATGTTAAATCTTCTTTTTTTGATAATTTAATAATTGCTTCCCTAATCATTTTGTATCTCCTTTAAAAAATTTTCAACTATTTTTTTACCTTCTTTTGTTAAAATCGACTCCGGATGAAACTGTAACCCATAAACAGGATAGTTTTTATGACTGATTGCCATGATTTCACCATCATCGCTTTCCCCTATAATCTTCAAACATTCTGGTAAATTTTCTTTTTTAGCAGCTAAGCTATGATATCTAGCCACTGCTGTCTTTTTCTCGATTCCCTTAAAAATTGGATTTGTAGTATCTACTTTAATTATCGAAGACTTTCCATGCATGACGCTTTGAGCATAACTTACTGTTCCTCCAAAAGCTTCAACAATTGCTTGATGCCCTAAACAAACTCCCAAAATAGGATATTTCGTATAACATTTTTGAACAACTTCTTCAATAATACCCGCTTCACTTGGTTTCCCTGGACCTGGTGAAATAATAATACATGATGGCTGAAGTTCTTCTATTTCTTCAACTGTCATTTCATCATTTCTTATAACCTTGATATCTTCATCGATTGAACCTATCAATTGATAAAGGTTATAAGCAAAACTATCATAATTATCAATGAGTAGAATCATAATCAATACCTCCATCTGCCATCTTGATTGCTTCAACAACCGCACCTGCCTTATTTAAACATTCTTGATATTCATTTTCAGGAACACTGTCATAAACAATTCCTGCACCACTACAAATAGAAATTTCATTATTTCTTTTATAAGCTAAACGAATACCAATACATAGATCCATATTTCCTGTAAAATCTAAATAACCAATCGCTCCTCCATAAATACCTCTTTTATTTTGTTCTAATTGATTAATAATTTGACATGCCCTGATCTTTGGTGCTCCTGATAAAGTACCTGCAGGGAGTAAAGCATCAACTGCATCTAAAGCATCATATTTTTCTTTAATTTCACTGCTAACAATACTTGCTATATGGATAACTTTTGAAAACTTTAAGATATCCATATAAGATACCACATGTACACTATTGAATTTAGAAATTCTTCCTAAATCATTTCTTCCTAAATCAACGAGCATATTATGTTCAGCTAATTCTTTTTCATCTTTTAATAAATCATCTATTAATTGTTGATCTTCTTGATCATCTTTTCCTCTTTTTCTCGTTCCAGCAATTGGAAAAGTTGTTAACTTTGTTCCCTCCAATTTAATTAAAGTTTCTGGAGAAGCTCCAGCTACTTCAATATTATCACTTGCAAAATAGAACATATAAGGTGATGGATTCGTTGTTCTTAAAACACGATAGCTATCAAATAATGAACCTGTTGCTTTTGCATAAAGTCTATTTGATAAAACAACTTGGAAGATATCACCTTCTTTAATATAATCAATACCTTTTTCAACCATTTGACAATATTCTTTTTTAGAGAGAACGGGTTTAAAATCTTCTAATAATTTTAATGGTTGAACAAGTGTTTTAACATGTTTTCTAATAATATAATCTAATTCATCTAATTCTTTGATTCCTTCTTTATAACTCTTTTGTAAATCATTTGTTCCAATATTAACAATTAAAATCAACTTTTGCTTAAAATGATCAAAACAAATAACTTTATCAAATAACATTAAATCAACATCATTAAAACCATTATCTTTTTGATTTTTAATAATTGAAGGTTCGCTATATTTGAAATAATCAAAACTAAAATAGCCAACTAAGCCTCCTGTAAAAGTAGGAAAACCCTCTAATTTTAAACTACGATGTTCATTTAAAACTTTTCTAATATATTCTTTGGGATGTGTCACTTTAAAAATCTTATCATCCACTTTCATCATCTTGTTATAACAAGTAATTTCGCTTTTAGAATCAAATCCTATAAAAGTATATCTTCCCCATTTATTTTTATCTTCATGACTTTCTAACATATAAACATGTTTAGAATATTGTTTTAATTTTCTCATTAATTCTATAGGTGTAATCATATCACTATAGATTTCTTTTTTTATTGGAACTAAATCATAAGATTTTAGATCTAATTTTTCTAACATTTCTAAACTTGGATAATACATATAATTCCCCCTAATAATTAAAAAAACCGTCTTGAAAGTTAAACTTTCAAGGACGGTTATATCCGCGGTGCCACCTTGATTCATGATACACTCATGCACTTTACTAGATGCTATCACATCTATGACTACTTACGTAAGCCTTACGTCAAAGAATACTCAGCTAATGCCTTTCCTTTTGCCCTCAGTGGTCCATTTAATAGACTGCGTTCTGTTTGCTTCCACCATCCAAACTCTCTATAAGTGCACGTTCTATTTTTATCTCCACTTCATCGGTTTCACTTATTGTATGTATTATAAATCGGTTTTAAAAATAAAGTCAACATTATTAAATAATGTTTTATTTTTTGTACACTTAGGTATATCCTTTTATTTTACAAAATATGTTTGATATACCAATTCTGCAAACAATGAATTAGCCCATGCAAACCAAGATCTTGTATATTCACTTGGTTCATCCTTATTAAATCCCTCATGACATAATCCTTCATTATTACTTGTTTCTAAAATCAAATTAATCATTTTTTTAGCTTCTTCTTTAGTCCCTGTTAATCCTTGCATTGATAAAGCAATATGCCAAATATAATTTTTAGGAGTATGTGGACTACCGATACCACTTGCACAGGTTCCTTGATAATAATAAGGATTATGATGACTTAAAATAAATGATCGTGTATGTTGATAAAGTGTATCCTCCTTTTTACAATAGCCTAAATAAGGCATAGAAAGTAAAGATGGTACGTTAGCATCATCCATCAAACAATAATTACCGAAGCCATCCGTTTCATAAGCGTATATTTTCCCAAACTGAGGATGTAAATAAATTCCATAACATTGAACTTGTTTATTAATAAGTCCAGCAATTAGATCTGACAATTCTTAATCTTGAGCTACAAAAGGTAAATAGTGATTCACTTGAGCTGAAGAATCTCTTAACCACATGGCGGGAATGTCTCCTGTAATGATAAAAGTTTCATCATCATTCATCTTTTTTAAAGTTGTTTCAATTGTTGAAACAAAACATTGTTTAAACATTTTTAATAATTAGGGATTGTCTTTTAAAACATAATCTGCCTCTTTTAATACTTTTTCTATTTGTATTGTCCTCATAATTTTCTCCTCTTTTTCTTATTATATAATGAAATAAGAAAAATATATATTTTAAATTATTGGTAAAACATCACCCTTTTCTTTATTCAATCAAATTTTATTTTATAAAATAAAAAAAAGACCTTTTGGTCTTTACTTCAAGTCCATGTACAAATTTAGAATGTTGTTGTCAAAAAAAATATTTAAGGAAGAAAAACCTGTTCATGACTTGTCTACAAAACTTATTATATTTTTTTCTTTTTAAAAATCAATTTTATTGTCATAATTTAATAAATAAAAGCGATTACATCTCCTAACATTAAAAAAAAACCGCTTTTATCACGGTTTTTTAGGATATATAAATAATAAGTATGGTATTTATCTTTTAGCTTTCTTTAACATTTTTTGAATTATTTGTATTTGATTTTGATAATCATCAAATGAAGTAAGTTTATAAGACCAGTTATGTGGACCTACTGTCCCTGGTAAATTAATACGAGCTTCTTTGCCATAGCTAAGTAGATCTTGTAAAGGAACAATAGAAATCACTGCATCACATTCAAGTGTATATGCAAGCATATCTTCCACAAGATTTTCTCCTGTATATCCTAGACCCTTCATAATTTCTTTTATTCTTTCTTTATCATCTAATTCTTCATACCATTGTTTAAGAGTAGCATTATCATGTGTTCCTGTATAAACAACACAATGTTGAGGAATTTTATATTTAACTTTTCTTTCATCTTCTCCAAAAGAGAATTGCATAACTTTCATTCCCAATAAATCATAATGATCTCTCAGTTCATGTACTTGTGGACGTAATTCTCCTAAATCTTCAACAATCATATTAAGTTTAGGCAATTGTTTATAAACTGAATCTAAAAAATGATAACTTGGTCCTTCTATCCATTTTCCTTCTCTTGCTGTAGCACTTCCATAAGGAACTGACCAATATGTATCAAAAGCCCTAAAATGATCAACTCTTAAAATATCAAAAATTTCATTATTCCATTTTAATCTTTTGATCCAAAAATTATATCTTGTTTTCTTTAAATAATCCCAATCATATAAAGGATGTCCCCATAGTTGGCCATCTTTTGAAAAATAATCAGGTGATGCTCCAGATACGAATTTAGGATAAAATTTATCATCTAATTGAAAACATTTACGATACTCATAAACATCCGCAGAATCATCACCTACATATAAAGGTAAATCTCCCATGATAGATATTCCTTTTTGATGTGCATGTATTTTTAATAAATTAAATTGTTTTACAAAAACGTATTGAAGAAATTGAATATAATCAATTTCTGCTTCTAATCCTTCATTACTTCCTTTAATATTTTGATCTTCATCATTCCAATCTACCCAAGGTAAACCTTCGTTTGCTTTATTTAAAGCCATAAAACGCGCATATTTTTTTAACCAAAATGTTCCTTTAACAAAAGTACGATATTCTTTCTTTAATTCTTTATCTTTTAAGAAAACTTGATAAGCTTTTCTTAAATAACGATCTTTAAATAAACGTACGCGTTTATAATCAACTCTTTTTAAATCTTGTAAATAGTTAGGAACTTCATCTAACAAATGCCAATCTTTTAAAAGTTCTAAAGAAATATATATTTCATCACCAGCAAAAGATGAATAAGGAGTATAGGGTGAATTCCCAGAGCTTGATGGATTTAATGGTAAAATTTGCCAAATAGAAAAACCTGCTTGAGCAGATAAGTCAACAAATTCATAAGCTTCTTTTCCTAAATCCCCTATTCCATGTTTTCCTGGTAAACTAAATAACGGTAACAAAATACCAGCTTGTCTTTGATCAAGTGCTTTTAATTTCATGATTTTCACCTCTTCTTTAAATATACCATAAAAAAAGCGTCTTCGCTTATGAAAACGCTATCTTTTTTTAGTTTTAAAATGAAAAGGTTCTATTTTCTTAATCTTGAAAATAGAAACCTTTTATTTTAGTCTTCTTTTGTTCTTTTTCTTAAAGATACATAAATGATTGCTGCCATTAATGCAAATGTTGCAAATGTCCATGCAGATGTTGAATCACCTGTTTTCACTTTGTTATTTGTTACAACTTGAGGTTTATGAGCAGGTTCATTTGTATCTGTAGTGATTGTTGGTGCTTTTTCTAATGCATTAATAGCGTCTTGTAATTCACTTACAAGGGCATCGACTTCTTCTTGTGTCATTTCTGATGAATTTTCTAACTTCTTAGAAATTTCAGTAACAACATCTATTAATTTAGAATAAGATGCTTCTGTATATTTTTTACTATCTAATTGTTTAATTTGATCTAATAAACCATGGATACCATCTAAATTACCACGTTTAACAAGTTTTTGAGCAGCTTCTTTTAAAGTATTAGTTAATGCTTGAACATCATCACTTGTGTTTTCATTTTCTAAAGCAGCTTTAACATCATTGTAAACTTTTTCAAATTCTTTCCATGATGATGCTGTATAATCTTTTTCTTGATATTGATCCATTAATGCTTTTAATGCATTTACTTCATCATCTGTTGCTTTTAAAACTAATTGTGTTCTTGCATCTTGTAATTGTTTTAAAGCTTCATCTAATTGTTCTTTTGTTGCATCTTCTTGTTCGATTAATGTTTGTGCATTCTTTAATGCTTCTTTAAATGAATCAGCAGTAGATGTTAAATATTTATTTGTATCTAACTTATCTAATTCATTTGCTGCAATATAATCTTTTAACTCTTTTTTACTTACTGATACTTTTGTTACTAATTGAGCTTTTGCTTTTTGTAAAGCATCTACCATATCAATAACTTCTTTTTCAGTAATTGTTGCTTCATCCTTTTTAATGAATTCTTGAGCAAGTTTCACTTGATCTTTTAAAATAGTCCATGTTTCACTTGTATAATCTTTTTCTTTTAACTTGTTAATTCTATCAAGTTCATCTTTAACACTTTGAATATCTCCACGTTTAACAAGATTTGCATAAGCAACTTCTAATTCAGCTTTTGCATTTGTAATAGCATCTAATTCACCAGCTTGTTTATCTAAAACTTTTTGAGCTTGTTTTAATGCCTTTTCAAATTCTTTATAAGAATCTGCTGTATATTTATTTTCTTTAACATCTAAAGAATCAATATAACTTTGTAAATCATTAGCTTCTGTTGAAGCATATTCATCATCATTTAACATAATAACTTCTGAAATTGTTGGAATTTTATTTTCATCCCATTCAATCTTTAATTCATAAACGTTTCCTTCAGGCATATAGAATTCATTTAATGATTTTTTAAGAGTTCCAACTTGAACCCATTTCTTTCCATTTTCACCATCTACAAGAACAGATACTCTTGCATTTGAAATTTCACCTTTTTGAATAATATGCATTTTCTTAACATCTAAATCACTTGATAATGTATAAGTAATGCTTCCAGCTTCTTTAGAACCTGGTCTATAAGCTGTAGATAAATCTCCATCAAACATATATTGAGGAATAAATCCATTTGCTTCTACAGTTGAAGAAGTATATGTTGGATCATTTGAAACTGGTACATATTCTCCATCATTGATAACAATTTCATTGAAAACAACAGCTCTATTATTATTTGTTGCTGTCATTAAGATCTTTAAGTAACGTGCTTTAACATTATTAGCAGTTCCTTCTACATAGACTTTATTTGGATATGTGCTTGATGCTTTATAACCTACATCTGAATCAATACATTTAACCTCAGCATCATTTGTATTTTCAACACCATCTCCAATAGTAATAACTTTTGTCCAGTTTTCTAAATCATCTGATACTAAAATATCAGCATCTCTAATATAGTTAACTGCACTATCTTGGCAATACATTTGAATTTTAGAAATTGTTCTTTCTTGTCCTAAATCATAAATAATATATTGTCCTTTTTGTGGAAAATCACCAAATTCTGTTGTTGAATCGATATTACCATCAAAAGCAGCACCATTATTTCTAGTATCTTCATTAACACCCCATGAAGGATTAATATTCATAGTTGTTTTATATAAATATGGAGCTGTAATTTCATTTGAATGTACTTCAAAATGATTAATTGTTAATTTAATAGCTTTGTCTGTTTTATTAATTAATCTTACATATCTTCCATCTGGAAGTTCTTTTTCTTGACCTGTTACAGTTGTCCATTCAACACCATTTTTTGAAACTTGTAAAGTTGCTCCTTGACCATTTTCATAATCAATATTGAATGTACTTAAATCTTTGATTCTTGATAAATCAACACCAACGTATTGACCTTTTTCTAAAGTAATTTCTTGATTATAGATCAATTCTGTAAGTGCTTCTTCACTTTGTGAAGCTAATCTATAATCTGTATTTGTATAAACATTAGCATTATTGAAATCTTCATCTGGATTATAAGCTTTTACAGAGAATTCAGAGAAAATAACCCATACAGCTCTCTCTTCTTCATTCACTAAACGTACATAACGTGCTTTTAAACCATAGAAGTTTTCTTCAACTGTATCTTTACCACTAGCTAAACCTTGATATGTTTTATAAGTAGTCCAGTTTTGGTTGTCATTAGAGTATTGTAAACTATATTTTTTCCATTTATCTCCAGCACTACGATCTCCACCGATGACTGCATAAACTTTACCAATAGCTGTTTCTTTACCTAAATCCCAACCTATATAATCACCTTTTCTTGTTCTATCACCTGAGGTACTAAAATCTAATGCTGTTGAACTATCACCATCTGTTAAATTAGCTACTGTTCCTTGATAAATTCCCCATGTATCTGTATACATAAATGTTGCATTGATTTGTCCTGGATCAGCCATTTTAAATGTATTGACTTTCCACCAATATCCTGCTGTATTACTTTTTAAATTTAATTCTTTGTTTCTAATACGAACTGCTTTTGCTTTAATATTTTGACTTGATACATCTAATTCAACAGAAGCATCACCATTATATTCTTTTAATACTTTCCATGTTTGACCATCCGTTGTATATTCAATGACATATTTTGTTGATTTATCTGTTCCTGCATCTTGTCCAAAATAAATTGTACCTAATGTTTTTGCTTTTTTGAAAGTTAATGTAATACTTGCATCAACTGGTAAATAATCTTTAATTTCTCCACCTTTATAAGGACTTTCAGCAAAATGAGCATAAGTAGCATTACTGTCATCTAATAAATTATTTAAAGAACCACCTTTAAGTGTCAATTTATCGACAGATAATGTACCTGGATCTTCTTCAGTTACTACTTCATCTGCATTAACAGCAATATCTCTAATACCTAACCAAGTATTCGCTTTATCTTCAGTAGCAATCATGCGAATACCTTTAACCCCTTTTAAATTTAAGTCAGTTAAAGCTACATCATTTGGTAAAGTATATTCTTGATTATCTAAATCAACCCATTTTTTACCATCTGTTGTATATTGCACTTTAGCTTTAGAAAAAGTATCTTTTGAATTTGAATTTGTTCCTAATCTAAAAGTCACTCTATCAATATCAATTGCTTTTGAATAACTAACGCCTACATAAGTTCCTTTACTAATTGTATTTGGTGTTTTATAAACGATTTCTGTATTGGCTTTATTATCGAATACATTATCAATATTACCTGTTGGTGTATCACTACGATTTGTAATAAATTTAGTAACTTGTTTATTTGGATTTACAATTGTAGAAGCAATATCTCCTAAATAAGAATCCATTGCTTTAATAAATGGTACGATATGTTGTACTCCTACTTCTGCATATTCTAAATGATCAACATAATTGAATCCATATGTTTTTGATTTTTCAAAAGCAGCTTGTCCAGTAGCATATAGATCCCAAATCTTATCATTAGCTTCTTCATCTTGTACAGCTTTAACAGCTTTAAGATAATTTATTGCTGCATCTGCTGTATCATCCCAACAGTTTAACCAATATACAATTTGATCTTTTACTCTTGTATCACCTGCTTGTGCTCTATATGTAGCACTGGCATTTTTTAAGATTGTAAATTCATTGATCAAATCTTCAAATTGTTCATCACTGATTGTTGTTCCATTTGTAAGAGCTTCTTTGAAGCTTGTTAAACGATCTTTTAAATCTACTGATTCTTGTAATGCTGTTACACGACCATCCATATTTTGATTGATCATATGTTTTGAAAGTTCTCTTAAAGCAGCTGATGCTTGAGTTTCAATAGCGCTATTATGATCGACATATTTAAATGAAGCATTCCAGCATTTTTGAGCTTCTTCTTCACTTTGCCAAATATTCCATGAGTAACATGCATTCCCAAAAATTGCAACTTTACTTGGCTCAGATTGTTGCATTGGATTTAAAACGATTCCTTGAATCTTATTTGGATCTACACCAGGGTGTAAAAATGTTGTATATCCACCCATAATTAAGTGTTTTTTAGAGTTATCTGTACATGGCCAGTTGATCCACATATAAGGTCCACGTCCCACATTATTAGTAAATTTCGTTGTGAAATCATTTGTTACTTCTCCCCAAACTCTACCACCTGTCATGACAATTTGAATATTTGCTGGGAAATTTTGATAATAACTTTCACCATTATACATATATTCTTGTGTACAGAATGGTAATGTTAATTTTAAATCTGGATATGTTTTTTGCATTTCTTTTAACCATGCTGTCATATCAGTTAATGTTTTTGTATAGTTAGCACCACCAACATTTCCAGCATCATCTGCTAAAATAGCAATTTGACGAACACCTGCTTTAATAACTTGTTCAAATTTAGCTTGTAATACTTTTAAGTCTGCTTGATAGTTTTCTTCACTATTATACCTGATGGCATTATACATATATGGATGTAATGCAAATACAAAACGACATTTTGATTTATTTCCTGCTTCAGCAAGAGGTTTGATTTTTGTTTCAATTTCTTCATCTGTATAAAGTTCACGCCATTTGGAGTTATGTTTAGGATCATCTTTAGGAGCATAGAAATAAGAATTCAACTTGTAGTATCCTCCCCATTCCATTAATTTCATACGATCCGTAGTAGACCATGGATTTCCATAATAACCTTCAATAAATCCACGACTAGCAACATTAGCATAATCTTCCATTGTAAAATTACGGATATTTGTTCCGTCTAATTGTTTAAAGATATGATACAAACTTGTAAGACCATAAAAAGCCGCATCTGTATCTTTACCTAATACTGTAATTGTTCCATTATCAACTTTTAATAAGTATGAATCTAATTGATCAAATAATTGGGTTGTTTTTACTGAATAATGTTCACCAACATATTGATCAACATATTGATTTGAATCTTTAATACCTACTAAAATGTTTGTTTGGTCTTCTTTTACTTCTTCAGAAGTACTTGCTTTTATATTTTTAATAGCTAATACTTCATTCATTCTATCCTTTGTATATTCATCAATACCATCTTCATAGACAACATTGACAGTAGATGTCATATCAAATGAACCATCTTGATAATCCATCATATGAGGATTTGGATAGACTTCATAATCATTTTCCAAAGCACTGACGATTGGATAAGAGTGAATACATCCAATTGACATTAAAAATGCAAGTGCTAGAGAAACAATTCTCTTTACCTTTTCTTTCATATTCTTCTTCCTTTCTTATTTACATTACTGCTCCCTTAAATGAATAATGTAATCTTAATTTGCAAATACAAACCAAAAAATAAAGACCAAATAAGATACACTAAAAAAGCGTAAGTTATTTGGTCTTGCCTACTTAAAGTAACAATCCGTATTTACATCCTGTATTGTAACATACACTCTTTGTCTATGCAAGGGCTTACAATAAATTTGTCTAGACAAAATAAATACCACTACTTAATAGTGGCATCTATTTTTATAATTCTTCTTTTTTTACTTTTTTAATACCTAACCATGACATGAAAGCCATTAATACAAATAAAATAATATTTGTTTCATCACCTGTTTTAGCAGTTGAAGATTGTTTTTTATCATTTTTAGTAGTAGAAGTAATTACTTGATTATCTTTAGATGAAGTATTTCCTTTTGAAGTATTATCATCTTTAGTAGATGAATCTACTTTTTTAAGAGCATTCATAGTTTTTTCTAGATTAAAAATAGCTTCGTTGATTTCTTCTTTTGTAGCATCTTCTTTAGCAGATACTTCTTTTGCTTGAGTTAATGCTTCTACCAGTTGTTTCCATGAATCTTTTGTATAATCTTTTTCTTGAAGTTGATTAGCTTTACTAATCAAATCAGTTAATCCAGATTTATCATTAAGTGTAACAAGTCCATTATAAGCATCTAATAATTTTTGATACATATCATTGATTTCTTCTTTTGTTGCATCATGATTACTTACAACATCCTGCGCTTCTTTAAGAACAGTTTGGAATTGTTTCCATGAATCCTTTGTATAATCTTTTTGTTCAAGATTTGATAAATCATCAACGAATGATTTTAATTGTTCATTATCAACAGATAATACAAGTTTTACCATTGCATCTGTTAATTGACGTTTCATAATTTCAATTTCATTAGCGTTAGGATTTTCTGCATTGACTAAACCTTCAGCAGCTTTAATTGTATCCTGTAAACGATTCCATGAAGTAGATAAATATCCAATATCTTCCATAGCTTTAGCTTTATTGATAACATCTTTTAAACCATCAACATCTGCTGGTACATCTGCACGATGTAATTTAATTTCTGCAGCACTTCCGTTATTATTAACAGCTTCTACGTAGTATAAACGAAGATGTTTTGTTTTTACTGTATCAAATTCAATGACTTTTGTAGATGAATCACTTGATAAATTACCTTCTTTAACTGTTTTCCAATTAATACCATCATCACTTGTTTCAATACGATATTTTGTAACATTTCCATTTTTACCAGTTTGACGAGGAACATATGTTAAACCATTGACACTCATTTCTTCTTTATTTTCAAAAGCAATCCAATGAGGTGTTGATAAATTCCAATCTGTATGCCACATTGTTGATAGATTATCATCTAATACATTTTTAGGATCTGATCCATCATGTTGATAAGATGAAGCAGTTGCTGTAAGTTTGCTGTTATCAATGTAATTTACATTAACTTGTGATTTTAATTGTAGTTTAGTAAGTGCTTTTGTAAGTTCTACTTCATATTGATCGACTGTATCTTGCATTAATTTAGGTAATTCTCTTTGAATCATATCAATAACAAATTGCAAGTTTTTAACAGAATCTTCTGTATAAATAGATAAATCTTTTGGAATTGAATTTAAATAGTGATCTACTCTTGTATAATTTGCTTTTTTGTAATCAATTCCATTTACTAATTCTTTAATTTCATTTGTAAGTGTTAAAATTGTTTGTTCATTTGGATCATATTCTTTTAAAGCAACTTTTGCTTCTTTTATTTTTTCTTGTAATTGTTTATTTTGTGATTCATCTGCTATATAACTTGCACTTGTTACTAAATAATCTAATTCCATTGTTGAAGCAAATGATTTTTCTGAACCTAAACGAATATCATCTACATATCCTTTAAAGGCATGTTCTTTACTTCCAATTCTTCCCATTGGAATCATCATTGTTGCTTTTAATGGTCTACCATTTACTTGTTCATCATCTCCAAGTGTATCTACAAGTTGACCATTTACATAAAGATCAATAACTTCTTTTCTATTTTTAAATTCTAATTCAACCCATTGATTAGCAGGTAATTCATAATTAAATGAATAGTCATGATTTTCTCTACTTAATCCAACTTTACCTGTTCCTTTTTGAACAGCTTTAATTGAACCATAGCTACTTTCAAATAAAATTTGTTCTTCTTCACTTGATGATTCACGTTTTACTTTTACACGTAAATCATTATTTAAACCAACTGTATCTAATGAAGTTGTTGCATAACTTGTATCTCCTAATAAGTGCAATGCATCATGACTATCTAATGATGCAAGTTCGATATTTTCATGGCCTTTTAATTGATCAAGATTATCTAAATCATAATGAGCAATCATACCATTTTCATCTTTAGCTGCTTCATAACCAAAATTTGTACCTGGAGCATCCCCTAATGTTGTTCTTAAACTATTAGCTTGATCTAATGTTTTATCTCCTTTACCCCATAATTTAGCACCAAATAATGGAATTGCATTTTGTAAACGATCATAAACATCATATTCACTAATACCATTTTCTAAATAGTCTGTCATATCGTTCCATACAGCAATAGCGCCCCCTAACATTTGTTCATCACCAGCAGGAATTGTGACACCACTAATCGAGTTGATTGCTTGATTATATAAAATGTTGCTATTTAAATAATCATAGTAATATCCAGCATTAGGAACAATATAATATTGTGCATCATTACAGTTAATTAAATCATAACCTTGTTCATACATTTGATCCATATTCGCATAACCAAAGTTCCATAAATTCATTTGAACATCTTTACTTCTAACCGGAGTTTTTCCTGAACATTGAGTTAAACTTCCCCAAATACGTGCTGTTCTTCCTGAATTTTGTACATATTTTAACATATCATCTGAGAATCGACGATAAGCTTCTTTGTCTGCATTATATTCATCTGCACCCACATGAACTGTTGTTTGTTCATCGAAAACAGGATCACTTGTTTTCATATATTCATCAAAAATACTTTGTACAAATCCTAATGATTCATCATATTTATCTCTTAAAGCTAAATGGTCATTTTCTCGTCCGTTTGTCCCATGTCTTAAATCAGGTCTTACTTTTGTAAGTGCTAATGAATGGGCTGGTGTATCGATTTCTGGTACAATATCTACCCCATAATCTCTTGAATCCTTAATAAAATCTTTAAATTCTTTTTTTGTATAGAATAAATCTGTACTTGTTAAATCTTGTTGATTTAAACCATTGTTTCCACCTTTTTTAACATCTGATTCTAATCTAAATGCTGAATAACCTGTCATTGGATCAGCTAAACTTTCAATTGGAATTAAGTTATCATTTAAGTGAACTTGGAAATCGTTCATTTTATACCATGACATTTGTTTAACGATTTGTTTTAAATAATCCATTGTAAATGTTTTACGTCCAACATCTAAAATAAAACTTCTTACTTTATAAAGTGGATAATCTCTTGTTGTCCCACAAGGAACATTTCCTGATTGTTTAATACTTTGTAAAATCGTTCTGGTTGCCCAATAAGCCCCTGTTGTTGTTTCAGCTTTAATATTGATTGAATCATCAATATCCATTAAATACCCTTCATCTTGTAACCCTAACGATTTATCTTTTGTAAGAGCTAAAGTAATATCTCCTGTTTTGCTTTCACCTTTTACAACAGCAATACTTTTTCCAGTAATATCTTCATAATCATTAGCAAGTGCTTCTGCAGTTTTTTGAAGTGAACTATCTTTATAAACAATTCTTGCCCCTTTAGAAACTGTATAGTTTCCATGTCCACCATTCCATTCAGCTAATTCTGGTAAAACATTTGGTGCTTTATTCGCTGTTTCATCATTTTTTTGACTACCTGGAACTGTAACAGCAATTTCTTTGAATTTATAATCATTTGTATCATTATCTGTAATCTTGAATGATACTTTAACATCTTTATCACTAATAGGTTGATAAATTGTTAAATCTTCATCAATGATTTGTTCAAAATCAGTACCATTATATTCAACAGTATAACCTTCAACTTCTGGTAAAGTGACTTTTAACTTTTTATCTCCAGTTTTTGGTGTTTCTACTTGAATTTCATTTAAAACATCACTCATTGACATTTTTTCATCAGGATTTCCACCATAAACTTCTAATTCATAAATAGAAATCGTATTCCAAGCAATACCACCATCTGGATCTTCTGAAGTATGTGAATCAACATATAAACGCACATATCTTGCTTTATAGATTTGATCTAAAACAATTTTTTCTGTTAAAGATTTTGGACGATCTTTAAATTCTTTAACTGTTTGCCAATCACTTTCTTGAGGCGTAGATTCAGTATCAGCAATTTGAATCTTATAAGCTGTTGCTTTACGTGTTTCCCAGAATACCTTAACCGTATTGACATTCATTCTTTCACCTAAATCAACATAGATCCAATCTGGTCCGTTTCCAATATTACTTCCCCAACGAGAACTACGTGATGATGTATTTCCATCTACTGCATTTGCTGCTTTAACACTCGCTGCTTCTTCAGAACTTGCAACTGCAGTTTTCTTTAAAGCGATATTTTCACTTGGATCTTGTACTTTTTCATCCGTATTAAAGATTTTAAATTCTCGACAAGATACACTTGGATAACCTTTAACTGCTGTTACTTCTAATTTAACATATCTTCCACTGACTTTACTTCCTAATAATTCTTCACTGATAACATTTTTATTATCTGTTCTTGAAAGTACTGGTTCTCCCCAATTATTAGGGTCATTTGAAACATAAATATTATAATTTGAAGCATAATTACCTTCATTTTCCCAAATCATTTGGAATTTATTCATTTCAAATTCTTGACCTAAGTCTACATAGGCCCATTGAGTTGGTGCACTTTCAGTTGACCAGCGTGTATCATCATCACCATCTGTTAGGTTTTTTCTCGGCAATGTTCCATATTCAGCTGAAACATAAGCCGTTTTGTTTAACGCTAAGTTTTGTTGCGCTGACTCTGCAAAAACAGGAACCATCGATAATACTGAACCCATCGACATCGATAATGTTAATACAGCTGCAACACTTTTCTTTTTCAATTTCATATTTTTCTTCCCTTTCTCTTTAAAAAGAAAAGACCAAACATAAAAACAACATTCAAAAATGCCGTTAATATATCTGGTCTTGCCTACTTAAAGTAACAACCCTTGTCTATACAATAACAAAAAAACACTTCTATTGTCAAACGCTTACATTTTAAATATGACAATTCTTTTTAATATGTATACATAAATATGTCTGTTCATCTGGAGTTAATAGATAATGATATTTATTTTCTATTCGTTTTTTTATTCGATTAATGCATAAGGATAAGCGTATATTTTCTTTTAGCATATCTCTAATATTTTCTGTCGTATCAATATTATTTTCAACATCATTACGAAAAACTCTTTCAGCTAAAAATTTAAGATGTGTTGATAATCTTGCATAATTAATTGAATCTAATTCTAATTGAACATTCATTGTCTGTTCAATCACTTCAATGACATCTCTTACAAAGTTAACAATTTTAGAAGTATTTTGTGAACTATTATTAGTAGAAAAATTCACTAAATGTAAAGCTATATATCCCGCTTCAGCTTCTTCTAACTGTATACCTATTTTTTCTTTAATAAGTTTTATTGTCCATAAACCTAATTGATATTCATTTTTATAAATTGCTTTCGTTTCCGATAAAACAACATTAGGTAAATCAATTTTTTCTTTTTTTCGTTTAATAGCAAAAGCAATATGATCACTAATTGCTAGAAAGATTTCCCTATAAAATTGGGTATTCAATTGTTCTGTTGCTTTGCTTACTAATAAACTAGTAATTTCATAATAAATAGGTTCAATATCATTGATTCCTCTACGTATACGTTTTTCACCTTTTTCTTTAAAGATATACGTTTTTTCAATCCGTGATTCATCAACTAAATCACCTATCTTTTTTTGAAAGCCGATTCCTGATCCTGTTAAAATAATATCCCCTAATTCATCAGATAAAGCAGCAATACTATTATTATTAAATATTTTTATAATCTTCAATTTCATTTCTCCTACATTAGTATTTCATTTAATATTTCAGCAATAAATTGAACTTCAGTTCCTACAATGATTTGTATTTCATGCTCACTTGCTTCAACAATATGAGAAAAATTCATCTTTGATAGAGTCTGTTTATCTATTATTGAGATATCTTTAACTTCTACACGTAAACGCGTAATACAATGATCAACACTTATAATATTCTTTTTACCACCTAATGCTTCAAATAATTGAATAGCAATTTCATCAAAATTATTTTCGACTTTCTCTACTTTCTTTACCTCATTTTCTTCTCTTCCAGGTGTCATAATATTATAACGTGTAATCAATACTCTAAAAACAATGTAATAAATCAATCCGCATATAATTCCTAAAGGAATTAAAAATAAAATATTATTAGCAAATGGTGATTTAAAACTTAAAACATAATCTATAAGTCCTGCAGAAAAACCAAACCCTGCCATCCATTTAAAAGTTGCAGCAATAAAAAGCATCAATCCTGTAAGTAAAGCATGGATCAAATAAAGTGTTGGTGCTACAAACATAAAAGCAAACTCAAGAGGTTCAGTCACACCTGTAAAAAATGAAGCCAAAGCAGCTGAAAATAAGATAGCACCTACTTTTTTCTTATTCTCTTTTCTAGCACAACGATACATAGCTAGAGCAGCTCCAGGAAGACCAAACATCATTACTGGGAAAAATCCCGCTTGATACATTCCTGTTACACCTTTAACACCACCGGAAATTGTTCCCCAGAATTTTCCAATATCATTAATACCAGTAACATCAAACCAAAATACAGAATTGAGGGCATGATGTAAGCCTGTTGGAATCAATAAACGATTTAAAACACCATAGATTCCTGCACTTATAGGTCCAAAATTAGCGATTTCTTTTCCAAACCAAATAAAAAAGTGATAACACATTGGCCAAATATCAATAAATATTAAAGATATCAAAAGTGTAATTCCTATAGAAACAATGGAAGCAAATCTCTTTCCATCAAAAAAAGCTAAAAACTGAGGTAATCTTTTTTGATCAAACTTTTGAAAAGAAATAGCCACAATCAAACCTACCAAAATACCAATAAAAGCACTTTGCGTATTATGAAAAGCTAAATCCACAGCATATTCTGGAATTTGCAACATTAATGCGATGCATTTAGATGATAGAATTGTTGTCATCATCATATAACAAGCAAGAGCACTTAACACTATTGCTGTATCTCTTTTTTTAGACATTTCCATGGCAACAGCTATCGCAAATAAAATGGGAAGGTTATCTATAATTGCTCCACCAGCAGCAATGAGTAAAGCAGCAATTGGGTTATGTACACCCCATCCAGTAGGATCAATCCAATACCCAATTCCTTTAAGTAGTGCTGCTATAGGCATGATTGAAACAGGTAACATGAGTGATCTACCTAATCTTTGTAAATATTTCATAGCGAACTCCTTTAGTAAGCGCTTACGTATCATGCCAAATAATACTAAGTAGACACATACGGTAAAGATTATTATACACTTGTCTAGTCAAAATAGCTAATAAAAAATACTGCAAAAGCAGTATTTTTTACTTGAACCATTTTTCTATTTTTATACCATATACAATACCAATTGTATCCGCTAAAATCCATCCAATAACAATTGCCCACCAAATCATTTCTACACCAAATGAAGGCGCTAATAAGTAGGCTAGAAGAACTCTTGTTCCAAGTGAAACAATTGTTAGAATCAATGACATTTTTATCTTTTCATATTTTTTAGCTCCAAAATACATTGAAAATACCGCTTCCCATACATAAACCAATAATAATAGAAGTTAGAAATGTCATTAATGTATAACTTGATCCAACAGCAACTAATGCATTACTACCAATATATTTTCCTACAATATAAGTATCAACTATAAAATTGTTGTAATAAATTCCCTAAAATCATCAGAATAGAAAATAATAAAATAGACTTTCCTATCTTTCCTTGTGTTAAATCTCTTTCCATAAAATCACCTTCCATTTCTCAACTAATTTTTCAAGTGAATACATGGCATTCGCTGGTGAAGTAGAAGGTAATTGAATAACGGGTAAATTATAATCAAAATATTGATGATAATAACGATTGGCAGCTTTGCCATTAGTAATGATTTTTTCAACAGGACAATTTTTAACAATTAAATCTAAATCATTGACTTTAACATTCGTAATACTTGAATCACTTGATCCTTTAATGTCACAACTTTCAATAACATCCCATAAAGCAAGATGATTTCTAAGTAAAAAAGTTTTCTTCTCTTCAATTGTTTGTGGAACTTCTTCTTGAAATAAAGCAGCTAAAACTTTCCAAAAACGATTTTGAGGATGATGATAAAAAAACTTGGCTTCTCTTGATTTTACAGATGGAAAAGATCCTAGAATAAGAATCCTAGAATCTTGATTATAAACGGGTTCTATATTATGCTTTGTCATCTTTTTTAACAATAACATCTATTAATTGATCAAGAGAATCATAACATCCTACAGTTAAATCAAGAATATCTTTAGAATGATGAATCAAATCAGGAATACAAATAACAGGAATATTTCCTGCATGTGCTGCTAAAATTCCATTTTTACTATCTTCTAAAACAAGGGCATCTTCTTTACTTACCCCTAGCAACTCAACTGCTTTTAAAAAGATATCTGGAGCTGGCTTCCCATGTTGTATTTGGTCACCACCAATAATGGCATCAAAATAATGATCAACTTTAATACTCTTTAAATTAGATAAAACACGTTCATAACGTGTTGAAGAAGCCACTGCCATTTTAATATTTTTCTTTTTTAAATCTTCTAATAAATCATATAAACCTTTTTTTACTTCTAAAGGATGACTATTAAAATATTCTTTTCTTAATTGATCTCGATAATCTTTAATCTTTTGATAAGGATAATCTTCACCAAAAACACTATGATAATAAGCTTTTGATGTCTTTTCATTTGTACCAATCAAATGATAAAACATTTCTTCAGTAATTTCATAACCAAATTTTTCATGAGATGTTTTCACTAACATCTTTCCTACAGGTTCTGTATCAATCATCAAACCATCCATATCAAAAATAACAGCATTTAATTCTAACATACTACACTCTCACTTTCTTAGGCATTCTAAAGAAAAGTGTCACTACAAAAGCAATCGTAATTCCTGCAAACAAGAATAAATAGAAACCATTCATTCCTATGGAATCAATAATTCTACCTCCAATTAATTGGAAAAGCATTGCACCTACGCCTTTACCAAGCATAGCTTGAATTCCATAGGCTGTAGAGACATATTCTTCTTTTACTAAAACCATTACTAATCTTACAGTAATCATCGTAAAGAGTACAGTAGAAAAACCTTTAAATACAAAAACATAAATAATCATATTAACAGAAGGTAAAGTTGCATACCATGCAAAATTGATCATTGACATGATAATCGCAAACATCATGATATAACGATAAGGTATCTTTTTAATGATATAGTCTGTTGCTAGAATCATCGGAATTTCAAATAATGTCGCAAAAAGTTGGTAGGTTCCTACTTGTGAAGCTGTTCCACCCTGAGATTTAATAAATAATGATAAATAGTTAAAGTTTGTGGAGCATGCTCCCCAAAAGAAAAATGAAATCACTAGAAAGAGCATAAATGGTATATTATGAACAAGCTCTTTCATAACAACAACTGTCGATAATTTATTTTCTTCTTTTTTGGGAACTTCTGAAAGCTTTGGATCAGAAACCATATAAATACAAATAATGGTAATTAATGTTCCTAAAATACCAGCCATGAAGTTAGCAAATGGTGAAATATATTGATATAAAAGTCCACTGACTTGTGCCATAATGGCATAACCTACAGAACCCCATAAACGAATCTTACCAAATTGATAAGGTGAAGAAACACCAATACGATCTGTTAAAGGAGTAACAGCATTCATAAAAGATACTGCTAGACCTGATGATAAAAGTAAAATCCAAAAATTACGACTAATTGCAAAAATAAACATACAAAGTATATTCGCAAATGATAATAAAATAGATACTTTTCTTGGTGATTGCCACTTATCTGCCAAGTATCCAAAAAATGGTTGTGTTGCAATAGATAAAAGTGGTGCAAAGGATACAATGTAAGCAATTTGTGAGGCTGACATTCCTATATCTTGACAATACATTGACAAAACAACTGTAAAGGCACCATACCCTAAATAAAAAAAGCATGAAATACCTGCATGAAATAAATAATGATCTCTTAATTTACTCATATAAGCCCTCCCTCGTAAAAGACATTATATAGAATATCTTTAAAAGAAAAGAAGTCTTTTCATTTTTTGAAAGACTTCTTTATTTATTTAAAGATTTAACATAGTTACAAATAATATCTTTGATTGTTTCATTTCCTAATTTACAATCTAAACATAAATCATAGTTTGATTTATCACCCCATGTTTTATTAGAAATAACTTCATAATAACTTTTTCTAGAATGATCCGCTTTATGAATATATCGAAGAGCATCCTCATGACTATCATGATAAATTTCCATTACTTTATTTAGACGATATTCTAAAGGAGCATATAAGAAGATTCTTACTAATTTTTCATCTTCTTTTAAAATATAATCTGCAGCTCTTCCAACAATAACACAATTTCCTTTCTTCGCAATTTCTTTAATAACATTTGATAAAAGAATAATTGAATTTTTATTGATGTCTAATGATAAGAATTGACTATAAATATAATCTTCACTTTCTTTATTACTTACAAATCCATGTTTAAGAGCAAATTCTTTGATTCTTTCTTTATCATAAAATTCAATGTTTAATTCTTTAGCGACTTGTCTCGCAATTTCTTTTCCATTTGTGCCATGTTCTCTTGAAATAGCAATTACTAAATTATTTGTTATACTTTCATTTTTAATAGGACTTATTCTTTCATTATATGATTTTTTCAAGATAATAAATGAAACAATAACTGTCAACAATTCAGAAATTGGAAATGTCCACCAAACAAGTGTTGTTACATTTTCTGTTAAAGTAAAGAAGTAGGCTATTGGAAATACAAAAATAACCAAGCGAAGTAAAGCAATCATTAAAGGTCTAATGGCATAACCAATAGATTGTAAGACACCTTGAATCGCGACAGAAATACCCATAAAAACAAATCCCAGACTTGCTATATGTAAAGCTGTACTACAAATATCAATCATTTCTTGTGTACTTCCTGATAATCCAAATAATTGTGATAATGGATGAGCAAGAAGTTCAAATAATAAAGTAATCATTAAAGAAACAATGATTGTATCAACAATACCAAACTTAATACATTCATCTATTCTTTTTCTATCTTTCATTCCATAATTAAAAGATAAAATGGAAATAATTGTATTAGACAATCCAAATGCTGAAAATAAAGCAATTTGTTGGATCTTATAGTAAATACCAAAAGAACCAATTAAAATAGCTGGATCAACTTGAGCTAATCCTAATATAGCATTCATTCCTGCCATCATCACTGCAAGTAAACATTGCATTAAAGCAGCTGAAGCACCAATCATATAGATTCCTTTAATTAGAAAAGCATTCGCTTTGATATAACAAATATTTCCATTAATTTCTTTATTTTTATAATAATGAAAATACATTGCTACAAACAAAGAAACAAATTGTCCAATAATTGTTGCTAAAGCGGCTCCCGCAACGCCCATCTTCATAGGATAAATAAAGATATAATCTAAAACAATATTTGTAAGTGCTCCTGATATTTGAGCAATTGTTGAAAAGTGTGTTTTACCTGTTGATTGTAGAAATCTTTCATAGACGGTAAAACCAATAGAACCATAAGAAAAACAACAACAAATTTTAAGATAGGTTGTTCCCATTTCAATAACCTTTTGATTACTTCCAGCAAACAATCTTATAAATTTTTCTGATCCAAATAATCCAAACACTAAGAAAACAACATAAATACAAATACTTAAAAAGATTCCTGTTCCGGCAATTTTATTAACTTTATCTTTATTTTGTTCACCTAAACTTTTAGATAATAAAGCATTAATACCAACACCGGTTCCTACACCAATAGCGATAATTAATAATTGAATAGGAAAAGCTAAAGTTAAGGCTTGATTAGCAATAACTCCATCACTTCCCATGTTTGTTATAAATATACTATCTATAACATTATAGAGAGCTTGTAAAACCATTGATATGATCATTGGTAATCCCATTTTCAAAAATAATTTTTTTAAAGGCACTACGGCCATCTTATTTTTTTCCATCATTTCCTCCTTTTTTGTATAAAAAAATGCGCAAGTACCAATCTCCAAATAGATTGGACTTACGCATTTAGCTACACATCATTTTTACAAAAGCATTATAACAAAAAATTAAAAATGATGTAAGAATTTTTTAATCTAATTCAAATTGTCCTGTATAAAGTTGATAATAACGTCCTTTCTTTTCAAGCAATTCATCATGACTACCACGTTCAATAATTTGTCCATGATCTAAGACCATGATGGCATCAGAATTTCTAACTGTAGATAGACGATGAGCAATCACGAAAACTGTTCTATTTTCCATTAAACGATCCATTCCTTTTTCAATCAACTTTTCAGTACGGGTATCAATCGAACTTGTTGCTTCATCTAAAATCAATACAGGTGGATTACAAATAGCTGCTCTAGCAATCGCTAAGAGTTGTCTTTGCCCTTGTGAAAGATTTGTTCCATCACTAGAAAGCATTGTTTGATAACCATTTGGTAATCTTCTAATAAAGCTATCTGCATTAGCTAGCTTAGCGGCTTCAATAACTTCTTCATCACTTGCATCAAGTTTTCCATAACGAATGTTATCCGCAATAGTTCCCGTAAATAAATGAGTGTCCTGTAAAACAATAGAAATCGATTTTCTTAAATCATCTTTTTTAATCAATTTTACATCAATACCATCATAAGTAATTGACCCTTTCGTAATATCATAGAAACGATTAATTAAGTTAATGATCGTTGTTTTCCCAGCCCCTGTACTTCCAACAAAAGCAATTTTTTGTCCCGGTTTTGCAAAAAGATTAATATCTTTTAAAATCGGATGTGTTTCATTGTAACCAAAAACAACATCATGGAAACGAACATCTCCTTTTAATTCAACAAGTTCAATGCCATTGTCTCTTGGATGTCTCCAAGCCCAATGTCCTGTATAATGATTACTTTCTTGCATTGAACCGTCTTCTTTGATTTCTACTTGTGTTAAAGTTACTTTTCCTTCATCGATTTCTTCACTTTCATTCATTAAATCAAAGATTCTTTCGGCACCTGCCATCGCCGCAAGAATAAAGTTAAGTTGTTGTGTAAATTGATTAATAGGCATTGCTGTTTGTCTTACAAAGACAAGATAAGATGATAAACTTCCTAGATCCATAATACCATTAATAGCAAATAAACCACCGATACTTGCGACAAGAGCATAGTTGAAATAAGAAATAGAAACAACAGTTGGTATTGTTCTTCCTGAATAAGTTAATGCTTCTACTGCTGAATCATAAAGTTCTTGGTTTCGATAATCAAATTCAATTGAGTTTTCTTTTTCATGGTTAAAGACTTTAACAACTTTGATACCATCAACCATTTCTTCAATGAAACCATTTAAATAACCCATCGCATTTTGTTGTTTCTTAAAGTATTTTTTACTTCTTTGACTTAAATATTGAATTAAAAAATACATTAAGATCATACAAGCAAATACAATCAAGGATAATTTCCAACTTAATACAAAAATCAAAAAGAGTGTACCTACAATCATAATAAGACTTTGAATCAATGTATCAAAACAGTTATTTAAAGCATCTTGAATCGTATCTAAATCGTTGGTAAAGCGACTCATGATTTCTCCATGAGGGTGTCCATCAAAATAAGAAATAGGTAATTTTTGCATTTTCGCAAATAAATCATTTCTTAATTCTTGGACAATACTTTGAGCAGTATGTACCATTAATTGTTTATAAATAGCTATAGCAGTAGCTCCTATAAAATAAACAATCGCCATTAAAATAATAAATGAAACGAGTCCATGATAATCATTTTTTAAAACATAACGATTAACGACTGTTTTAATTTGATAAGTCCCCCATAAACTAATCGAAGTCGAAAGAATAACAAGCAATCCAATAAAAACAAAAGCGTATTTATGATTACCAATATATTTCTTAAAAGATGAAAGTGTCTTTTTCATATTTTTTGGTTTCGCATTTGTAAGTTGTCTAGCCATTATAAATCAACTCCTTTCAATTGAGAATCATAGATTTCTTGATAAATTTCATCATTCTTTAATAATTCTTCATGATTTCCAATTGCATGAATTTTTCCATTATCTAAGATAATGATTTGATTAGCATGTTGAAGTGAAGAAATACGTTGAGCAATAATAATCTTTGTTGTTCCTTTTAAAGAAGCTAAAGCTTCTTTAATACTTGCTTCTGTCGCTGTATCAACTGCACTTGTTGAATCATCTAAAATAAGAATTTTAGGATGTTTCAACAATGCTCTAGCAATACATAAACGTTGTTTTTGTCCCCCGGAAACATTGACACCACCTTGTTTTAAATATGTATCATAACCTTCTGGAAAGTATTCTATAAATTCATCCACACAAGCTTGTTTACAAGCCCATTTGATTTCTTCATCGCTTGCTTCTTTATTACCCCATAAAAGATTTTCTTTCACTGTTCCAGAAAATAAAGTATTTTTTTGTAAGACCATGCCTACTTGATCTCTTAAATACTCTAACGAATAATCTTTGACATTATGTCCATCAATCAATATTTCTCCTTCACTTACATCATAAAGACGATCAATCAATTGAACTAAACTTGTTTTAGCAGAACCTGTTCCTCCTAAGATACCAACTGTAGAACCAGGTTCAATATGTAAATTAATATTGCTTAAAACATTTTCTTGAGCAGTTTCCTTATATTTAAATGAAACATTTTTAAATTCAATTTCACCTTGATTCATTTCTGTAATTGGATCAAGTGGATCATGTAAATTATTCACTTCATCTAAAACATCTACAATACGTTTACAACTAGCAAGTGAACGAGTCAACAATAAGAAAACATTTGAAATCATCATTAAAGCATTTAAGATTTGTAGGACATAACTTAAAAATCCTGTAAGTTGTCCAACTTTCATTTCACCGGCAAAAATCATTTGACTTCCAAAGAAAAGAATACAAACGATTGTGGTATACATCATGTATTGAAATAAAGGCATGTTGAGTACTGAATAACGAAAAGCTTTTTCACTATGAGTTCTAAGTTCTTGATTGATTTTTTCAAACTTTTCGTTTTCATAATCACCTTTAACATACGCTTTTACTGTACGAATAGCAATTAAGTTTTCTTGAACAACTGTATTGACTTCATCGACATTACTTTGCATAAAGCGAAATAATGGTCCGACTGTTTTAACAATAAAAAATAAACCAATTCCTAAAATAGGTGCAACGAAAATAAAAATCAAAGCAAGTTTGGCATTCATCTTAATTGATAAAAATAAAGCCATTGAAAACATAAATGGTGCTCTTACAAGTGGTCTAAAACCATTACAAATAGCATTTTGAATAATCGTCACATCACTTGTAAGTCGTGTAATTAAAGAGGATGTTGAAAAATGATCTGTATTTGAAAAAGAAAAGTTTTGGACTTTTTCAAATTCAGTTTTTCTTATTTCAAAACCAACCCCTTGACCAGCAACAGCCGCAAAACGTGAATAAAGAATTCCTAATACTAAAGCAATTAAAGCACAAACTGCCATTAAAACACCTTGCATAATAATATAATGTTGATCTTTTTGAGCTACTCCAATATCAATAATATTAGCCATCAATACTGGTATCACTAATTCAAAGACTGTTTCTCCTACTACACATAAAAACGCTAGAATAAACGCTTTTTTATATTTTTTCGCAAATGGTATTAAACGTTTAATCATAAAATAACTCCCCCTATAATTCTTTATTTGTCAGATTTTTATACATACGGTTTAAAAAATCTTCAAATTGTTCCTTTTCTTCCTCACTAAAATCTTTCAAAGAAATATTTTCAATTTCAATACAGTGAGCATTCCATTTTTTTAAAGACTCTTTTCCATATTCTGTAATATTTAATTGATAAGCTCTTTTATTTTTAGGATTGATCTTTCTTGTCAACATTTCCTTTTTCTCTAAGTTATCAATCATCTTACTGACAGTAGCACTTTCAATATCACATTCATCCGCAATATCTTTTAATTTACAATCTTGATGAGCATTTAAATATCTCAAGACTTTTGGTTGTCCTGGTGATAAATGATACTCATCCATCGTTTCTCGATTCTTTTTACTTTGAGCATGTTGTGTTTTAAACAACATCAAATAAAATGGTGTCTTCATAATACCTCCTATGTTAGTATCCTAACTATTAGTATACTAACATTATTCCTATAAAGAAAAAAGTCAAGAAAAAAGCTTTGGACAATACCCGTCTTTAGAAGTTAGCACCATTTTTGTTTAGAAATATAATAACCATAGATTTCCCAAAGCACTTGAAAAATAAAGTGCTTTTTTATTTCAAAAATTATTTCTTTTATTTCTTATTTACGTTATAACAATGGTGTCGTGGTGTTAGGTGTAGAGGAGGTCCAACATGGCTTATTTTCTAAACAACAAACTCGTACTTATCTTGCTATCTATGAAAGCTTCTACTCTCCTGATGTTAAAGGTACAAAACATAGAAGCATTAAGAATCTCGGTAACATCAATAAGCTCATTGATGCTGGCATTGATGATCCTATTTCCTTCTATCAAAAAGAAGTAGACAGAATGAATGCTGAAAAGAAAAAAGAAAAGGAAGTTCAAGAGAAAACTGAAAAACTTATTTCCGATATTTCTCCTGAAAAATATCTTGACTATTTTCCTCTGGCCAATATTCTTAATAACCTGGACGTTGAACAGCACTTTGATTTCTTACAGTCCAACAGGAATTTTCAGTTCAATGTCTTTGACATCTTTTCATCACTTGTATTTGCCAGAGCTGTTGCGCCCTATTCCAAATATAAGACTTTTCATGATGTTCTTCCTTCTTTATTTAAGGAAATGAACTATTCCTATGATCAGCTTCTTGACGCTGTAGAATTCGTTGGCAGCGAATATGAAAAGCTGGTTGAAATATTTACTGTAGCTACCAAAGAAAACTACGGTACGGATACTTCTCATTCTTTTTTTGACTGTACCAACTTCTTCTTTGAAATCGATAAGGAAAATGATTTTCAAAGACGCGGTCCATCCAAAGAAAACAGAAACGATCCTATTGTTGGTATGGGGCTTCTTCTTGATGCCAATATGATTCCTATCGGCATGAAGATGTATCCTGGAAACGAATCTGAAAAACCAATACTGAGAAACATCATTCAGGATATGAAAAATCAAAACAATATAGCTGGAAGAACTATTCAGATAACCGATAAAGGGCTGAACTGCGCAAGAAATATAATACAGGCAGTCAATAACAGTGATGGATATATATTTTCAAAATCTGTAAAACAGCTTTCTGAAAAAGAAAAGGTATGGTACTTCTTAATAATGATTATAAAGATGTAAAGGATGAATATGGAAATACAGTATACAGATACAAGTCATGTATTGAAGATTTTGACTATTCTTATAAAGATGATGATGGTAAGATTGTCAAAAAAACAATAAGAGAAAAAAGAGTCTGTACCTACAATCCAAAACTTGCAAGAAAAAAACTTATGGAAATCGATAAGATGGTTGAAAAAGCAAGAAATTTAAAAACATATTCCGCTAAAAAAAGTGAATATGGAGAATCTGGAAAATATATAACTATTACATCAAACGATGGTGATCATCCTATAGTAACATTAAATGAAGAAGCAATAAAAAAAGACAGAGACCTTGCAGGATATAATATGCTTGTTACTTCTGAAATAAAAATGAAGGATGTTGAAATATATGATGCCTATCATAACTTGTGGAGAATCGAAGAGTCATTTAGAGTAATGAAAAGTGAACTTGATGCACGTCCTGTATATCTTCAAAAAGAAAACAGTATCAAGGGACATTTCTTAATATGTTATGTTACGATTTTACTTACAAGAATATTACAGTTCAAAGTTCTGGATAATAAATACAGCACATCAAAGATATGTGAATTCTATAGAAATTTTAGGCTAGTCAAAGTAAATGATAAAAAATACATCAATATAACTCGAGCTTCTGAATTCATAACAGAACTTGGCAAAAAACTCAATCAGTCACTTACAAATTACTATCTTACAGATAGACAAAAAAATGATGCATACTCGCTAGGTTAACGAGTTAGCACCATTTTTTTGTCTTGAACTTCTAAAGTCAGGTAGTATATGAATTATTCGTGTAAAAATCAATGTATTTTTATCGTTTTTTTACACTAAACTACACGAACTTTTCTTAATTTTTTACATTATTCTACACATAAGCACTTCAATGGTCTGACTTAATTGTCTTTATTAAACCTCCAGCTCTGCCGGATCTACACCCTGTTTTTTCAGCTTCAAATACACAATTTCCCGGAACAATGCATATGCCACCGACACAATCGGTATAAATATCAGCATTCCAACTACTCCCATAAGGCTGCCTCCGATGCTGACCGCTGCCAGCACCCAGATGGACGGCAACCCTACAGAATTACCTACCACATGCGGATAAATCAGGTTCCCTTCTATCTGCTGAAGCACAAGAAACAACACGATGAACATAAGTGCCTTCATCGGATCGACCATGAAGATTAAAAATGCTCCCTCCGCACAGCCAAAAAATGCTCCAAAGATCGGTATCAGTGCGGTAAATGCGATAAAGATTCCCACTAGCAGTGCATACGGCAGCCGGAAGATTGTCATGGCCAATACGAACATGCTTCCGAGAATCACAGCCTCCAGGAACTGTCCGGTCAGGAAGCTTGAAAATGTGCTGTAAGTAAGGGAAGAGACTTCCACCACAGCCTCCGCACGACCTCTTCGTACGAATGCAAACAGTACCTTTTTCGCCTGTATCCCAAGCTTTTTCTTCTGCAGCAAAATATAAATTGCAAATAAAAAAGCTATGACAAATGTTGAAACTCCGCTGATAATGCTTTTTGCAGCGGTGAGTGTCGAACTCAGCATATTTCCAGCACCATTATTTAGGAAATCAATCAGTGTCTCCACAATCTTGTCCCAGTCAAACTGTACACTGTTGATCAGTTCGACAACCTCCTTGTTTCCATGAAAGACCTCTTTTCCCCCCACGCCTGTGCATGTGGGATGAACTGGGTAATACTCTGCCCCAGATTTCCAAATGTATTTACAAGCTGAGGTACAACACCAAAGATTACTACCGTCAACACGCCAACTACGATACAAAGTACACTCAACAGACTCACCGGTCTTGCAAGCTTATCTGACACTTTATTTTTTCTTACTTTTTCCGTAAACAAGTGCCGCTCGATAAAGTTCATCGGTACATTCAGTACAAACGCAATGGCTCCTCCAAGCAGAAACGGAAAGATCAGATGTCCCACATATCCCAGTACCTCCAACACCTCTTCATATTTCCACAGCACCACGATCAGCAGTGCTGTGAACAAAATCAGCTTCCGGATTTTCCGCATATTTTCCTTATTCAGTTCCATTCAATTCCTTCCTTTATTCAATATCCTATCAAATCCTCTATTTCTTTCGTGTTCTAATCCATTTCAGCAGCTGAATAACCGGCAGATTCAAAAGTGCCAGTCCATATACAGTCATCAACTGTGCCACCGTCAGTGTCTGCACTTTGAACATTTCCTGAAGTGCTGGGATCATCAGTACTCCTGTAATCAAAAGCCAGCCAAGTACAAATGCTCCGATCAGATAAATGTTATTCCAGAATCGTTTCGTAAAAATGATCGGTTTGTTTGCCTTACAGTTAAATCCGTGAACCAGACGGCTACTGCAAAGTGTTCCAAATGCCATCGTACTTGCCAGCACTGCATTTCCATCGCGATATCCGATCATAAATGCTGTCATGGTCATGATTCCGATACACAGACCTTCCACTCCGATGCTTGTAAGAAATGGTTTTGTCAAAATGGACTCTCCCATGGCACGCGGTTTTTCTTTCATCACTTCCGGATTGTGCGGCTCCAGTCCAAGTGCGATCGCCGGCAGGCTGTCTGTCAGAAGGTTGATGAACAGCAGATGTACCGGTGCAAATGGAACCGGCAGACTTGCAAGTGATGCGTACAAAACTGCAAGAATCGCTGCAAAATTTCCAGAAAGCAAGAACTGAATCGCATTTTTAATATTTTGAAAAATGTTTCGTCCATTTTCCACTGCCTTGACAATCGTTGCAAAGTTATCATCCGTCAGCACCATAGCTGCCGCATCTTTCGCCACTTCACTTCCCGTAATTCCCATGGCAACTCCGATATCTGACTGCTTCAGTGCCGGAGCGTCATTCACTCCGTCTCCCGTCATTGCCACGATATTTCCACGCTCCTGCCATGCCCGCACAATACGGATCTTGTGCTCCGGTGAAACCCTCGCATAGACGGATATCTGTGGTACGAAATCCTGAAGTTCTTCATCAGTCATATCCTCAATAACCGCACCTTCACAGGCTTCCGACATATTTTCCAGAATTCCGATTCGTTTGGCAATAGACGCTGCTGTTACTTTATGGTCTCCTGTAATCATGATCGGTTTGATTCCAGCCTTGATGCATTCTGCGACTGCATCTTTAGACTCCACTCTCGGCGGATCCATCATGGAAATCAGTCCCAGGAATGTCAGGTCATTTTCATCATTTAATGTAAGCCCTTGCTCCTGTTTCATCGTCTTAAATGCAAATGCAAGAACTCGCAGTCCGTTTTCTGAAAAATGTTTATTCTGCACTTCAATTCTGACGCGGTCTTCTTCTGTAATCTTTCTTAGAGTATCTCCATCCTGAATGTGACTCATGCGATCAAGCAGCACATCGACCGCACCTTTTACGACCATAACGTACCGTCCGTCTATAAAATGTTCCGTGGACATAAGTTTTCTGTCACTGTCGAACGGTACCTCGGAAAGCCTTGGGTGTTCATCACGTACTTGTGCATAATCTTCTCCCAAAAGGCTGCCAAGATTAATAAGAGCTGTCTCCGTCGGATCCCCAATCTCCTGACCATCGTGATTTGTAGAATCGTTGCAAAGCATACTGAACATCAGTAACCCTCGCTGTGCCGGATCCTTCAGATCAATCTCTTCGGAACAGAGACTCTCTCCATTTACATAATAATTTTCCACAGTCATTTTATTCTGCGTCAAAGTTCCCGTCTTATCAGAGCAGATGATTGACACACTGCCAAGTCCTTCAACCGCCTGAAGCTTACGGATGATTGCATGCTCCTTCGCCATCTTCTGTGTACCAAAGGAAAGCACGATGGTCACGATAGAACTAAGCGCCTCTGGGATAGCTGCCACCGCCAGCGCTACCGCAAATAGAAATGCATTTACAATCGATTCTCCGCGAATCACGCTGATGGCAAATAAAATTCCGCAAAATACAAGGATTGTAATAGACAACTTCTTACCAAAATCATCCAGATTCTTTTGAAGCGGTGTCTGCTTCTCTGATGCATTTTTCAGAAGTCCGGCAATCTTACCGACCTCCGTACTCATTCCGACTTCCGTTACTTCAAAAGATGCTCGCCCATAAGTCACGAAGCTTCCGGAAAATACACGATTTGTCTGATCTCCGAGTGCTGCGCCCTCCGGCACTTCATCTAAAGACTTCTCCACTGGAAGACTCTCACCTGTCAGTGCACTTTCGTCCACTTTAAGACTTGCAACTGTAAGTAACTTTCCATCTGCCGGAATTAAATCTCCTGCCTCCACAATCACTTCATCACCGACGGTCACTTCTTTCGCCGGCACCTGCATCAACTGCCCGTCACGCACAACTTTCGCATCCGGTGCCGACAGCTGCTTCAAACTATTCAGCGACTGCTCTGCCTTCACCGTCTGCACCGTTCCAAGAATCGCATTCATCGTAATAACTACAAAAATTACAATCGCACTCTCCACATCTCCAAGAAATCCTGAGATCACCGCGGAGATGATCAGAATAATTACAAGAAAATCCTTGAACTGTTCTAAAAATATTTGAAAGACGCTTTTTTTCTTTCCCTCTTCCAGTTCATTCGGTCCGTATTTCTTTAGATTTTCCTTCGCCTGCTCATTTGTCAACATAATTTGTACCTCCTTTTTCCTATTATGGCTCATCTGGTGTACAAAAATAGAGACCTTTATTGCACACCAAAAATATGCAATAAAAGTCTCACCATTTCATTACGATACGGATGATCACTCATCGTACTGACGACATCGCAAACGCCTGATTTTCTACTTTGCAAGACTTACAGGCGCCAGTTACTCCCTTTTATTAAAGTTAATATAGTCGATTCTTTCGAATCTGTCAACGGGTTTTTTACCTTTCCATCAAATAATCTATTATATTCTGATGTATGATTCCTTCTCTTGAAAAATCAAATCTGTCCATGGAAAGTACATATTTCGGATAATGATCTTGAATATCCTTATATGCCCCAAATTCTCTTTCTATGACATCTTCCGTTGCTAGCAAATATGCGACCTGGTAATACTCTTTCCGTCTTTCACTGCTACAAAATCAATCTCACCCTTTGTCGTTTTTCCCACATATACTTCATATCCCCGAACTAAAAACTCATTATATACAACATTTTCTATAAGACCACCTATTTCTGTCTTGAATCTGTATTTTTGATTTTTCCAAACCCTACATCTGTCAGATAATATTTATCAAACCTGGTCAATACCCTTTTTCCTCGGATAGCATAGCGCATTGCTTTATTCATGACCATCGCTGCAACTATCTTTTCCATATAATTATTATAGTATCCGGTGCTACTTTTCGATTTACACTTTCAAAATACTTGGCAATCGATGTTGGAGAAAATGTCTGCGAAGAGTTCAATACAATGTATTCCAACAGTCTGTTCAGTGCATCTACATCCCTCACCTGACCTCGCCAGAAAATATCCTTCAACACAATAGAATCATACAAATCTGTCATAAACACTTTAGTTTCTTCTTCGGTTTTAAAATAAAAGCGCTGTGGCATTACGCCCCATGTAATATAGTCCATAAATTCTTTTTCAGACGCTTCTTCTTTCTTTACTCCCAACATCTCACACATTTCCTGAAAACGAAACGGCATCACCCGAAAACTCACGTATCTTCCGGATAACAATGTTGCTAATTCTCCCGACAACAGCCAGCTATTGGAACCCGTGATAAAAATACTTACATTTTTTGTTGCGTGAAAAGAATTTATAGCCCGTTCAAATTCTTCAACCATCTGAATCTCATCTAAGAAAATGTAATACTTTTCTTCATCAACGATAAGTTTCTCCACATACCCATACAAATCCATCGCATTCTTTATAAATGCGTATTTCATATCTTCCAGGTTCATATATATAATATGATCATCGGTAACACCTTGATCCTCTTTCATTTCATCCATAATCTGCTTAAGCAAAATAGATTTCCCACAACGTCTTATACCCGTTACTAAAAGTGCTTTATTAGAATTTTCAAGCCATTCTCTAATAGAAATCGAACTTTTTCTATGCATAAAGCAACACCTCCATCTATACAATACACCAATTGTCCTGTTTTTTAATTTTAAGTACAACAAATTGCCCGTTTTGTAATTTTTGCTATAAATTTGTCAAAAATTATCAAATTTTCTTTATTAATTTGATCTTTTATTTTTGGTACAAAATAAAAAGCTTTGGACAATATCCAAAACTTTATCTAATAACTTTTTGAATCATTCGATTCATTGTATATACAATGATAATACCTACAGGTATCATCACACACGATTTTAAAATTCTTACAAATTGTGATGCAAAGAATGGTATTCCATACATTGTTTGTAACCAATATGGTGTTAAAAACATCGTTACTGTTAGTTCAATAGCCACAACTGATAGAATACTTAAATGAAATAAGCGTAAATCTTTTTCTTTGAGTTTATTTTTATAATATCTTATAAAAATAAAGAGAATAGTAAGCATTGCTGCAATGATGACAAAGATTGTAAATTTAATTGGTAATGTTACTTGATATGAAGATCCTGAAATATTAACTTCATTGATTTTAAAAACATAAAGACATCCTAGTAACGAAATAATGACCATTACTATTTTTACAATTCTTTCTAATAATCTTTCATTTTTTTCATTTAAATAAATCTTTAATAGACATGGTATTTCAGTTTGTAAAACCGCATTTAAAGTAAATCCTAAAAATGGAAATCCTCCAGCATTTGCTAGAACAAGACCTAGAAAATCTGTGGCAATAGAAACTATAAAACAATACCCTGGTTGTAATGTTAAACCAGCAACGATTAAAGGTAATACCTCTAATGTAATTTTTAAACTTGGAAAGCCAAGAAAAGGTACCATCACAGCTAACCTTTTTAAAATAATAGCTAGAATGACAAATAAAGCCCCCAATGTCATTTGTCGCACATCGCTTTTCATTGGATATTTATAAAAAACAAATATCCCAATCGAAACAATAATAACCCCTAAAATAATTTGAATCATCGTTTGATTGCTACTTAAAAAACCAATTGTTCCTGCTTCGTCCTCTTATAAGTCCACAGGCGTTAATTCCGGTAAGAAACCGTACATATGTTTTTTCCCACTTCGTCCTCTTTCTAGTCCATGGGCGTTAATTCCGATATAAAACCGTACATATGCTTTCCCGCTTCGTCCTCTTGCTAGTCCACGGGCGTTAATTCCGATATAAAACCGTACACAATTGCTACTAAAAGTAGACTCCTCCTTCTTTATTATTTGCTATGAATCTTTTGTAATAAGTATTTCGTTACTTCAGAAATAAAATACAATGATCCTGTAATCAAAAATGTTCCTTCTTGTAAATAAATATCGTCTAAAGCTTTTCTAAAGTCCGGTTCAATTTTTACCGGATAGTCCCCTGCTAATAATTTTGCACTTTGACTACGTGGATGTTTAAATTCACAGACGGTTATATCATACGTCAAATCTAATAATCTTTCAATCATATAGTCCGTATCTTTATCTCTTAATGCTGAAAAGATGATTTTTAAATTATGTAATTTACGTGCAGAACGATAGAGTTCATCAACACCTTCTCGATTATGGGCCCCATCTAAAATAATCAGTGGTTTTTCACTTATGATTTCAAAACGTCCTGCCCACTTAGCTTCAAATAAACCTTCAACAATTGAAGATTCATCTAATTCAATAAAATGATGCTCCTTTAAATATAATAAGGTTTCTAATGCTAAAGCACTATTTTCAATTTGATAAAGAGCTGGTGTATTTAAAACAATATTATAATCCTTATATGTATATTTAACATTTTCACCATCTTGTAAATCATGAATACGATCTAAACGAATCAAATGACTATGACGCTTTTCACAAGTATCTCTAAAAATATCAACACATTCTTGTTTATGTTCTCCGGTAATAAAATCAACATGATCTTTAATAATTCCCGCTTTCGCTCTAGCAATACTTTCATAGCTATCACCTAAATAATCCATATGATCTAAACCAATATTCGTATTAACACAAACCATTGGTAAAATAATATTCGTTGCATCTAATTCTCCACCTAAACCAACTTCATAAATAGCATAGTCGACTCCTTGATAAATAAAATAAAGAATAGAAATAAAAACTTCTATTTCAAATAAAGAAATCTCATACTTTAACCAATTATCCACATATCTATTAGCAACATCAACAATAAATTGTTCCTTGATCCATTCATCATTGATACGTACGACATCTAACCTAGAAATAAGTGCTGGTGAAGTAAAAGTTCCTACAGTATATCCCTGTTTTTTTAAAACTTCTTTCATGTAATTAACAGTCGAACCTTTCCCATTTGTTCCACAAACATGGATACATTTTAAAGCATGTTGGATATTATAAAATTCTTGCATATATTTTTTAAAGTTATCTAAACTATAGACACGATCTTTTTGTTGATGAATAAAGTCATAGACTTCTTCATAGTGTTTAAATTGTTTTTTTGTTTTTATTTGTATGATTTTATTTTGATAAACGATATCTTTTAGAGCTATTTTTTTAATGACTGCTATTAATTGTTGTTTAATTTCATCAGTTCCTAAACAAAGTTCTATTTCATTTTTGATAACATCAAAAATAATAACCCCATTGATATTTTGATTTTCATTGATATAAATAATCTTTTGATTTTGTTTTAAATATTCTTTTGTTATTTCTTCTTGATGGACAAATTGTATTAATTCATCCATTCTTTTTTCATTTAATAATTTGATAGACATAATTTCACCCACAAATATTATAAAGGATTAAAAAAAAAGGACAATGTCCTTTTTCTAAAATTTTTCAAATTGTTCAATATCTAATACAAAAACTGTTGCTCCACCAACAAGTACATCTACCATGATTGGAGTAAAGAATTCTCCCATTTCAGTAGGTGGAACAGTAGGTTCTTTTTCTACACGTTTTTTAGAATTTTCTTTAATAATACCTACAGCATGTTCAACTTTATCATCATTTGTTCCAATAAAGAATGTTGTATTTCCTTTCTTTAAGAATCCACCTGTTGTTGATAATTTTGTAACGAAGTATCCTTCTTCTGTAAGTGCGGCTTGTACTGATGAACTATCATCAGAATTTACGATAGCAATAATTAATTTCATAAGCCATCCCTCCTGTATATTTACATTTTACACCAAATAAAATAATTATTAAAGTTTTTCACCATGAAGAATTGGTAAAAACTTTCTTTCATAATCATTTAAAACATAAGTATCCGTCATCATTGATAAATAATCAGAAACAATCAAAGGATTGGGCATATTTTGATAATTTTCTACCATCTTATTTTTAAACTTAACAATATTCGAATCTTGATCATTATTTTCCAATTCTTCTAAATAAACATCAAAGAGTTCTTTAACCATTCTTGAAAGTTTAGCATTTTCTTTTTCAAGAACAGGATGATGATGGACTTTTTCTCCTAAAAAGAAAAGTAGGGATGATAATGCTTCAAAGACTTCATGAGAAAAACGTAAATATGGTTTTTGATAACTATGAATCATCAAATCACCAATTAATTTATTCATAATTGATTTATTATTATCTCCTAATACTTTTACTACATTTTCAGGAAGATCTTTCTTTTGTAAGATACCTACACTCATAGCATCTTCAATATCTTTTCCAATATAAGAAATCACATCTGAAATACGAACCACACATCCTTCTAAAGTCATTGGTTTTAACTCAAGACTGGCATTTTCTTTATGCCAACAATCATGATACTCTTGTAAGAATTGTTCTTTTGTTTTTTTACGATCTGGTTCGTATTTTTTAGAAAGCATTTCACCATTATGACACAAAATAGCATCTAAGACTTGTAAAGAAACATTATAGCCTTTCCCATTTCTTTCTAAATAAAGAATATTCCGTACACTATTAGCATTATGACAAAAATATCCAAAACCTTTTTCTTGTAGTTTTTCATTCAACGCTCTTTCTCCTACATGACCATAAGGAGCATGTCCTAAATCATGTCCTAAAGCAGCCGCTTCAATTAAATCTAAATTTAAATTCAAACCTTTTCCTATTTGTCTGGCAATACGTGAAACCCATTGAACATGGATTGAACGTTTAGAAATATGGGCACTTTGAAAAAATGAAAGAGCCTGTGTTTTATCTGTGTAACGTTGATAAGATTTACAATATAAAATACGATCAATATCTTCTTCAAAAGGCCAACGAATATCAAACTCTTCATGTTCACTTTCTTCTTTTCTTAATTTTTGGCATTCACTTGTTTTACAAGCATAGGGAGAAAGTGTTCGATCATATTCTTTTGTTCTCTTTATAGTATTTTTTATAATTTTTTCTTCTTCTTTCATACTTGTCACCTATTTCATTATATACTTTTTTCAAAAGAGATGCTCCAACAATGTTTTAAAAGCAATTAAAATCAAAACAATGCCCCCAAAAATAAGTGCCTTATTTTGAAACTTATTGTTTAAATAACGTCCAATTTGTAAAGCAAACAAACATAATAGAAAAGTAATAATTCCTATAATCAATAAAGCTTGATAAATAGCTACTTCTAAAAAAGCAAAAGTCATACCAATAGCAAAAGCATCAATACTTGTTGCAAAAGCAAGAATTGTTAAATCTAATAATTTAAAATTATAATTTGTTTCTTCTTCACTAAAAGCATCTTTTAACATATTGATGCCAACAATCATTAAAAAGATAAAAGCGATATAATGATCATAGGCTTGTATCTTTTTTGAAAATACACATCCTAAATGATATCCTAAAAAAGGCATCAATGCCTGAAAAAAGCCAAAATAAAAAGCAATGAAGCTTTGTTTCTTAATATTTCCTTTTGGCATAGAAATACCATACATCATCGAAACAGTAAAAGCATCCATCGCTAATGAAATTGAAATAACAACAAGTTCAAATAATGACACATTATCTCTCTCCTTTGAGTAATACCTCACTACATTTCAAACCATCAATTGCACTTGACATAATACCTCCAGCATATCCAGCACCTTCGCCAATTGGATAAATACCTTTAATATTACTTTCCATATTTTCATCTCGATAAAAACGGATTGGTGCAGAACTTCTTGATTCAACACCAAGTAATGTGGCATTACTTGTAAATCCATTAATCTTATTATTCATTAAAAGAAGTCCTTCTTTTAAATTTATATTCAAGATTTCAGGAAGTAATGCATTGAGATTAGCATTTTTAACTCTTTTTAAACTTGTTTCAATATTTTCAATACCTTCTTTATTTTCTAAATAATCTTCTACTTTTTGAACAGGTATTGAATAATCACTTCCACCGAGTTCAAAAGCTTTTTCTTCCAATTTTCTTTGAAAATACATCCCAGCAAGAGGATGTGAACTACCAAAATCATCAGGTGTCACATTGACTAAGATAGCACTATTAGCGTATTTATTATCACGTTTGTAATTAGACATACCGTTAACAACCAGTCTTTTTTCTTCACTGGCTGCATTCATGACATAACCACCAGGACACATACAGAAAGTATAGACTCCTCTTTTTTGACTTGTATGCACCGCCAATTTATAATCAGCCGCTTTTAATGCAGGATGATCATAGAATTTTCCATATTGGCTTTTATTAATAAATTCTTGACTGTGTTCAATACGCATTCCTACTGCAAAAGCTTTTTGAGAAATTTCTAATTGTTTTTGATAAAGCATTTCATATGTTTTTCTCGCACTATGACCAATAGCCAATACCAGTTGATCTACTTTTTCTTTATATGTTCCTTCATTATTTTCTAAAACAACTTCTTTTAATTGATTATCTTCAATAATGATATCTACTAATTTTGTTTCAAAACGAACATCTCCACATTTTTCAATATCTTTTCTGATATTTTTAACCACATTAATTAAAACATCTGTTCCTAAATGTGGTTTATTTAAATAAAGAATATCTTCACTTGCACCATGTTCATAAAAAGTATTCAATACAAATTGTTTACGATAATCCTTAATACCTGTCGTCAACTTTCCATCAGAGAACGTTCCTGCTCCTCCTTCTCCAAATTGAACATTACTTTGAGTATTTAACTTACCTATTTCTAAATAAGTTTCAATGTCTTTTTTTCTTTCATCAACACATTTACCTTGTTCAATCAAGATTACCTTTTGCCCACTACGCGCTAAATTATAGGCACAGAATAATCCTGCTGGCCCACTTCCAACAACCATAATTGTTTGATTATTTGGTGTTAACTTGTCATAATGATATTCTTTAACTTTACTTACTTGTTTACTATGTGTTTTTAATAATTGATCTTCATCGACATATTCAAAAGTAAAGCCCATATTAAAATGTACTTTATTCTTTCTTCTTGCATCGACTGCCTTTTTAGCAATCTTTACATTCTTTACTTGTGATTTTCTTATATTTGATGTATTCGCAATAACTTTAGCATAATCTTTTTCATCTAAAGAAACTGCAATATTACTTACTTTTAACATACCTTCTCCTATCTCTTTATTTTCCAATATCCTTTTTTGTTATTTCCAACTCTTTCAATAATTCCTAAATCCTTTAACTTTTTAATATTATTTGAAATACTCTTTCTACTCATTTTCATAATATTTGCAAGTTCGGTAATTGTATATCCAGGATCATCATATAGGGATTCTAGTATCTTATTCATTGTATCGTTCACCCTATTAGTCACCTAAGATTACTAAACTACTTATCTTCTCTAAAAGATTTTGCCACATGTACACCACTTGCAAAAGCAAAATGTAAATTGTAACCTCCACAATCACCATCAACATCCAAAGCTTCTCCACAAACATAAATGCCTGGATATTTCTTAAGTTGTAAATTTTCATCTACTTCTTTTAAAGAAACGCCTCCGTGACAAACTTGTGCTTTTTCAATTGACATGGTATCAAGAATCTTTATTTCTATATGTTGAGGATCAATATTTTTTTCTTTAAAAACCTGAACGATTTTTTCATGAAAGAATCCTTCCAAACCATAGTGTTGAAATTCTTCTTTTTCAATATCAGGCAATAAATTTAAAACAAGTTTTGGATTTTTTAAATGCTCTAAATATCTAGATAATTGCATAATACAAATACCTGATAGACCATAATCCGTAAACATGATTTCTCCTGTTTGTTTTTCAATCAATTGATTTTGATCATAAAGCATTGCAATTCCCTTTACTCTTTGTCCTTTTAAAGCTTTAAAAACGGGGTTTGTTTTTAATTGAACAAGACTTGGTGTAAATGGAATCATGGAAATATGTATTTTTTCTAACATTTTTAAATTATTTTGTCCTGATAAATGACTGGCTGGTGATCCTGTCGCAATGACTATTTTATCCGCTTGATAATGACCATTAGTCGTAATAATTTCATATGTTTTAGCTTTTTTTATTGCTAGAACCTCACAATTATCGATATACGATACATTATCCATATTTTTCATTAAAGCATTTTTAACAGATAAACTTGAAAGTGAATATGGATAAACAAGGTTCTTTTCATAACGTAGTTTTAAAGAAAATTGTTTAAAAAAATTGACGACATCAAATTCTTTAATTAATTTTTCTATTAAAGGGTCTTGATGATTATAGTACTTAATATCCATATTCAAATTTGAAACATTACATCTTCCATTACCGCTAGCAAGTATTTTTCTAGCTGCTTTATTAGATTGTTCCAAGACAATAATATTATATTTATTTGTTTTTACTAATTCATTCATACATGCAAGTCCACTTGCACCTGCTCCAATAATAACAATTGTTTCCATCTTTATCCCTCATTTGCTTTTTCATTATACATGAACAAAACTCGTTTGTCATTTATATTAAACCTTGAAAAACCTCGATGTATTCGCTATAATAACCAAGTATTGAGATTACATACAATTAAGGAGGCTTTTTTATGGGTAGAGCACATGAAGTGCGTAAAGTTGCTATGGCAAAAACTGCTGCAGCAAAAGCAAAATTATATTCTCGTTATGGAAAAGAAATCTATTTAGCTGCTAAAGCTGGTGGTACTGATCCAGATGGTAACTTAGCATTAAGAAGAATTATTGCTAAAGCTAAAAAAGAACAAGTTCCTGCTGACGTTATTAAACGTGCAGTTGATAAAGTAAAAAGTGGAGCTACTGAAGATTATCAAGAAAAAACATTTGAAGGATATGGTCCAAGTGGTTCAACTGTTATTGTTAAATGCTTAACTGATAATATTAATCGTACTATTTCTCAAGTACGTCCTGCATTTACAAAATCTAAAGCTAAATTAGGAAATGAAGGTTCAGTATCTTATTTATATGATACATATTCTATTTTAACTTTTAAAGGATTAGATGAAGAACAAACTTTAGAAGCTTTAATGGAAGGTGAAGCTGATTGTCAAGAAATTGAAACTCATGAAGATGGTTCAATTGAATTAACTGGTGCACCAACTGATTTATATAAAATGAAAGATGCTATTGAAGCAGCTTGTCCTAATGCTGAATTTGATGTAGAAGAAATCGCTACAACACCTCAAGAATATGTATCTCTTGAAGGTGAAGATATGGAATTATTTGAAAGATTAATGAATCTTTTAAATGCTTGTGATGACGTAGATAAAATCTACCATAACGTTGAAAATTATGAAGGAGAATAATTCTCCTTCTTTTTCTTCATAATGAAAAAATGAAAGATGTTTTGTCTCTTTCATTTTTTTATTTACTAACAACTTTTATCCCATGACATTTGCCAAAATGCAAGTTCATATCTTGAACATGCTACAAAGATATCAATAAGATGTTGAATTTGTTTTTCTGTATAATCTTTAGTAAGTTGATTCATTGTTTCTATTAAAATAATATTACCATTAGCATATTCATTAGAAGCATAGCCTTTGATCCAATCCCCATAAAATTCATCATTGATTGAATTTGGATTATTTTCAACAATCTTTTTCGCAATAACTTCATAACTATAAGCACAAGATAATATAGCTGCCAAGATTTCTGCTTCTCCTTCTTCATAAGCAACACGTAGCATATAAGAGGTATAAGATAAATTATCAAGTGATGGTTTCATATCATCTATTTCTTCTTGGCTTACATTAAATTTTCCCATATAACCACTATGAACATCTAATTCACCATTCATTACAGCAATATATTTAGCAAAAAGATTTGCTGTTTCTAAAGTTTTTGCTTTAGCAACTCCAATTGCAAAAACTTTAGCGTATTCTTTTAAATAAAGATAATCTTGCATAATATAATATTTAAATTTATCTTTATCTAATGAACCATCTTGTATTCCTTTAACAAAAGGATGTTCATTATAAGATTTCCATAGTTCTTTTGTTGCTTCTAACATCTTATCTGTTGTTTTCATAATCTTCCTCTTTTCATTATTTTAGAGCAATCACATATCTAGTTAGATTTTTTTATATTGAGATCCTTCTTGTAATTGCTTAGGAGTCATATTATAAATAGCATCAATAATATAATTTCGATAACTTGCATTACCATCTAACGCTGTTAATCTTTCATGTGCGATTTCTCCAGCAAGACCCATGGTACATACTGCAGCAACTGTTGCTTCAAGTAAATAATCAGGATTTGCGGAAACAAACGAAGCCGTAAGTGCTGATAATTGACATCCTGTTCCTGTAATCGAAGACATCATTTCATGACCATTATAAATTGCATAAGCAATATTTTCATTGCATACTAAGTCAATAGCTCCTGTAATAGCGATAACTGCTCCTGTTTTTTTAGAAAACTCTTGAGCAAAACTGACAACTTCATGGATATTTTCTGCTGTCACTTTATCTGCAAGATTAGCATCAACACCCTTCGTTGTACCACTTCCTAAAGCTAAAGTTTTGATTTCTGAAATATTTCCACGAATAACTGAAAACTGAATTTCTTTTAATAACTTTAAAGCTGTTTGAGTTCTTAACGTAGATGCTCCAACTCCTACAGGATCTAAGACAATCGGATGATGCAGTTCATTAGCTTTTTTCCCAGCAATGATCATTGATTCAATCGTACGCATATTAAGTGTTCCAATATTAATATTAAGTCCTGTACAAATCGAAGTAATTTCAGCAACTTCTTCTTGATCATCTGCCATAATTGGTGATGCTCCACATGCAAGAACGACATTAGCACAATCATTGACTGTAACATAATTTGTAATATTGTGAATGAGTGGACTTTTTTCTCTAACATTTTTTAACATTTCTTCTAACATATTTTCTCTCCTTGTTTTTTACAAGTTATTTCATAAATATGAAGATGACCAAACTTACCCATCATCAAAAACATAAACTTCGTTTATGAAATAACTTTATGGTAGTTCGGTCGATACTTTGTGGTATCCTCTCACGCTGGAACACAGCTTCCCTTCGCTTAATACAAGATTCAAGGCGCTCCCCTTCAATCCGCCACATATGTGGACACTTCTTTTTAAATAAAAAACAGGAGACATGCTCCTGTAAAAAAATCGAAATGTTGACTTCCTACGATGGCATTATCCATATCAGGTTAAAGGGTCGAAGTTTGATGACTTCCTCTCAGCCTGCATACAAGCTCCCCTGTTTCTATTTACATATTTAATGATACTCTTTATTTTTTTAAATACAAGTTTTATTCAATTTCTTCAATTTCATATTTACCTAAATAAATTAAAATATTATTCATAATAATATCAATGGCCCAATAAAAGATTACAAAGACCGCAAGTCCAACAATAAATGCATATCTTAAAATTGTTACCATATATAAAGCCGGTATAAAGGCAATCACAATAGGAATAAATCCTACTCCTGAAGGAAAATGGATTTGATAAATACTATGACATTCTTTACATTCTTGTCTACCCTTATAAGCAAAAGCAGAATCTTTTATTTCATGACTACAATGATAACATCTCATTATAATGTACAAATCATTACTGTCATTGTTCCATCAAAATCAACTTCTTTTTGA
>ERZ827037.449-NODE-449-length-53944-cov-3.958470_pt1 | contig 53944 bp, 42 predicted proteins | sample MGYA00519924_ERZ827037 | MGnify/ENA primary metagenome ERZ827037 (study PRJEB31778, sample SAMEA3449250) | human gut metagenome | biome: human gut; feature: human-associated habitat; material: faeces | place: United Kingdom | collected 2010/2012 ... | reverse complement strand
ACTTGCATGTGTTAGGCACGCCGCCAGCGTTCGTCCTGAGCCAGGATCAAACTCTCTAAAAATGATATTAAAGCAGCCTTTCGGCTGTTTCAATCAATCTCAGAGCTCAATCGCTCATTCGATGCTAGCGCATCTTTGTACTGCTTCGTTGCCGAAGCGTACCCACAAGTTTTCTATCAAAACTTATCAAAAAAATCTCAGGGTTCCTTGTTTGTTTCGTTGTTTAATTTTCAAGGTCCGTTGCCTCTTAAAGAAAGGGCGTTTTGTATCTTACCACATCATCGCCGCTTTGTCAACACCTTTTTTCAGCCTGTCCGGTTTTTCTCCGGCTCTCTGCTGAAGCCTTCTTGTGCTGGCGTTTCTTTGCTTGAGGCTGCTCTCTGGCCTGCGGCAAGTGGCCGTTTGTGTTCAGAGCGCAAAGCCCTCTGTTCCAGAGCGCTTGATTATATTATCAAATCCATTCCCCTTTGTCAACTACTTTTTCTCCTTTTTTCTCCCCTTCTTTACACCCCTCCGCGCGTTGCGCGCTGGTCTATCCTGAAATGCCTGCGTTTGATCGCTCTTCGCATCTGCGAACCAGAGCCATGGAGCGGAAAGCCGCTGTTGCCACCCTCCGATCCTATATATTAAGTATAGAGGAAAGGGCTTAACTTTTCCCCTTATCAATGCTATAATGAAGCATATTGTAAGAAGCAGAACCATTCCGGGCATAGCTTCTGCTCGAAAGAAGGAGGAATTCTTTGCATATAAAGGACATTTCCATCAAAACCAGGCTGATTATTTCCAATATCCTGATGCTGATTATTCCGTGTTCTCTGGTTGTTATTATTACCGCAGTGATCTTTACCGGCTTCGTTTACCGGTTTGACGGCGCCGACGTTCGAACGCAACTCACCGATTCTCTCGGCTTCATCTCTGTTTATCAGTTACAGTTTCACGTCAATCAATTGGAAAAGGAAGTGCTGAAAACAGGCGAAAACATAAGGGAACAGGAAGAGGTCATTTCCAAGTGCAAGGAGCTTGAGGATACCGGCGCATTGGTTGCAATCTTATTTGACAAGGAGCCTGCCTATTCAACGCCCGGTTATACGTTAGAGGAATGGGAAAATAAAGTGGAGCAGATTGCACGCGGGGCCAACTTTGATGAAGACTCCCTGCTCTACACAAGCTCCCGTGGAACGATCCTCTCAACTGTGACGCACACGGCGGATGGGAAGCGGCTATGTATTCTCATCTGCGACCCGACGCTCGTCAGCGTGGTTGCCAGCACGACAGAGGATTTGCCCAAGCGTGCATTTGAATATATGGATACGATGGGATGGGTTTTTATCGGCCTCGCCATCCTGGTAACGCTGGCGACCGATATTATGCTCGTCACCTTTATTTCGCGCGGCATTCTGGTTCCTTTGGACAAACTGCGCCGGGCAACCCACGAAATACGCGACGGCAACCTGGATTATCGGGTCGATTATGAAGGAAAAAACGAGCTTGGCGACGTGTGTGCGGATTTTGACGAAATGCGGCTGCGGCTGCGGGATTCCGTGGAAGCACAGCAGCGCTATGAGGATAACCGCAAAGAGCTGCTCGCCGGCATCTCGCACGATTTGAGTACCCCGCTGACGGCCATCAAAGGCTATGTTTCCGGCTTGATCGATGGAATCGCCGATACGCCGGAGAAACAGGCGCATTATCTGAAAACCATCTACAGCACTGCCTGCGATATGGATAACCTCGTCAGCGAGCTTTTCACCTTTTCCAAGCTGGATTTGGACAGAATCCCCTTCTACTTTGAGCAGGTGGATCTGGTTGGATTTTTTGAGGACTGCTGCGATGAACTACAGCCGAAATTTGCAACGCAGGAAACGGAAATTCTTTTTGACAACCAATGCGTCCCCTCCGCCTATTCGAGCGTTGACCGCGTGCAGATGAAGCGCGCCGTGATGAATATCATCAACAACTGCGTCAAATATAAAAAACCCGGGGTTTGCACAATCCGGATTACTCTCCGCACGGAAGGCCCCGATATCCGCATTGAAATCGCCGATAACGGCATGGGCGTGTCGGAAGAGGATCTGACCAAAATTTTTGACAGCTTCTACCGCACCGACCGCGCGCGCACCAACGTGCGCAGCGGAAGCGGCCTGGGGCTTGCCATTACGAAACAGATTATCGACCGGCACAGCGGAAAAATCTGGGCGAGCGGCAGTATCGGCAAGGGGTTGACCATCTGCATCCTGCTGCCCGCTGTGAACCCCGAGCCAAAGCAATAGCATCTGCGGCTTTCGGCCGCATGGATGCATAGAAAGGACGAACAACATGGCAAAATCCATTTTAATTATTGAGGACGATAAGAATATTGCGGAGCTTGAGCGCGACTACCTGGAGGCCAACGGTTATGAGGTGGATACCAAGCTCAACGGAGAAAGCGGCCTGGAGGCCGCGCTCAAGCAAAATTACAGCCTGATCCTGCTGGATCTGATGCTCCCCGGCATGGATGGATTCGAAATCTGCCGCTGCATCCGCCGGGAAAAGGATATCCCGATCCTGATGGTGTCGGCCAAAAAAGAGGATATTGATAAAATACGCGGCTTTGGCATTGGCGCTGATGACTATATTGTAAAGCCCTTCAGCCCTTCCGAACTGGTGGCCCGCGTGCATGCGCATATTGCCCGCTATGACCGCCTGACGGCGAAGGGCGAGGGCACGGCAGATGATTATATTTCCATCGGCAACCTCTATATTGATAAAAACGCGCGGCGCGTTTATGTGAACAAAAAAGAAGCCGTGCTGACCAACAAGGAATTTGACCTGCTGGTATTTCTCGCCTCCAACCCCAACATTGTTTTCAGCAAAAACACGCTGTTTGACCGCATTTGGGGCTTTGACGCGATCGGTGAAACCTCCACGGTGACGGTGCACATCAACCGCATCCGTGAAAAAATTGAGGATGACAGCTCCAACCCGCAGTATATTGAAACGGTATGGGGCGCGGGCTACCGCTTTAAGCTCTGATTTTCAGCGGCATATTGATTGAATGCATCCTCAATATTTTAGATTTATTTTATTTTTTCTTTGTATAGAGTTAATGATTCATGGCTATACTATAGGCACAGTGTAGCTGAGGTGGTTGTCAGCCAACACTGTGGATTCGTTTTCTTCTCTCTCTCTTTTTCAATCGCGTTGGGGTTACCCAAGGCGATTGAACCCTTTTTAGGGAATTTTTCACGGTCGGCGGGATTGCCGGCCGTTTTTTATTTTCCGCCTGACCGCTTGCATGTATGACAAAAAGCGGATATGATGATAGCATATCAATTTTTGACATTCTGCAAAGGTTTTGTGTGGAAGAAAGGAAGGAACTATTTCTATGCTAATTGCTGATTTACATATCCACTCCAAATACTCGCGCGCAACCAGCCGGGACTGTGTGCCGGAGGCGCTGGAGCTTTGGGCGCGCCGCAAGGGCATCAATGTTGTGGGCACGGGCGATTTTACACACCCTGCCTGGCGTGAGGAGCTGCGGGCAAAGCTGATTCCGGCGGAGGACGGGCTTTACCGGCTGAAGGACGAGCTGCGTTTGCCCGACGCACCGGACGGCGCAGCGCACACGCCGCGCTTTCTGGTGACGGGCGAAATCAGCTCCATCTATAAAAAAGACGGCAAGGTGCGAAAGGTACACAATGTGATCCTTCTCCCCTCGCTGGAGGATGCGGAAAAGCTCGCCCTGCGCCTGGAGGAGATCGGCAACCTGCACTCCGACGGGCGGCCGATTTTGGGGCTGGACAGCCGCGATCTACTGGAGATTACGATGGACGTTTGCCCACAGGCAATGTTGATCCCCGCGCATATCTGGACGCCTCATTTTTCGATGTTTGGCGCGTTCTCCGGCTTTGATACAGTAGAGGCGTGCTTTGGCGATATGACGCCGTATATCCACGCGGTGGAAACCGGCCTCTCCTCCGACCCGCCGATGAACTGGCGGCTCTCCGCGCTCGACCGGTTTACACTCGTTTCCAACTCCGACGCGCACTCCCCTCAAAAGCTCGGCCGGGAGGCGAACCTCTTCAACACCCCCTTCTCCTACGCCGCGATGGCGGCGGCGCTGGAGCGCCCTGATTCCGAGGGCTTTGCGGGCACGATCGAGTTTTTCCCGGAGGAGGGGAAATACCATTTTGACGGGCACCGCAACTGCCGGCTCTGCCTGAAGCCCTCCGAAACGCTGGCAACGGACGGCCGCTGCCCAGTCTGCGGCAAAAAGCTGACCATCGGCGTGCTACACCGCGTGGAGGATTTGGCAGACCGGGAGGAAGGCTACCGCCCCGCCCACGCGCGCCCCTTTGAGAGCATCGTCCCGCTGCCGGAGGTGATCGCCGCCTCCATCGGCTTCACGCCCGCAAGCGCAAAGGTGCAAACCCGTTACAGCGCGCTGCTGCATCACCTCGGCCCGGAATTTACGATCCTGCGCGAAGCGCCGCTGGAGGAGATTGCGCACGCCGCAGGGCCGAGCGTGGCCGAGGGCATCCGCCGCATGCGAGCCGGTGAAGTGACTCTCTCCCCCGGCTACGATGGAGAATATGGTAAAATCCACCTGCTTGATGAGGAGGAAATCAACACCCTTTCCGGCCAAATCAGCCTGTTTGGCGCGCCCGACCCCTCCCCTGTGAAACAACAGAAGCCGGACGCACCAAAGCCAAAATCAAAACGCGCCTCCCCAAAACAGGCCAAAGCGGCGCCATTGCCGCAAAACCTGCTCGATGGGCTGAACGAGAGGCAGAAAGCTGCGGTCACCGCGCCGGAACAGGCCGTGATCGTCACGGCCGGGCCGGGCACGGGCAAAACGAAAACGCTCGTTTCCCGCATTGCCTGGCTGATTGGAGAGCAAAAGGTGAAGCCTGCGGACATCACGGCCGTCACCTTCACCAATAAGGCTGCGGATGAAATGCGGCAGCGGCTCATCCAGCATTTTGGCGGCCGCCGTGCCATTCAGGGGATGCGGATCGGCACATTCCACTCCTTGTGCCTCGACCTGCTTTCCGGAGATGGGCAGGAGATTCCCCTTGCGGATGAAAACGAGGCCGCGGCGCTTGCCGCTGAAATTTTAAAGGAAGTGGAGCTGAAGCTCTCCCCGCGGAAGTTTTTGCAGGAGGTTTCCCAGGTGAAAAGCGGCGTTATCGAAACGCCGCCGCACCCGGAAGCCTACCAGCGCTACTGCGCCCGGCTGCGGGAATACGGCGTGCGTGATTTTGACGATTTGCTGCTTGACGCTTTGCAGCTTGATACGGCCTTCCCCCATCTTCTCGTGGATGAATTTCAGGACAGCAACGAAATCCAATACCAGCTGGTTCAGAAATGGTGCGGCGGCGGGAAGAGCGTGTTTCTCATCGGCGACCCTGATCAATCGATTTATGGCTTCCGCGGATCGAGCGCGCGATGCTTTGACCGTTTTGCGGCGGAGCATCCGGGCGCACGTCAGATCCGTTTCACGGAAAATTACCGCTCCACGCCGGAAATATTGGGCTGCGCCCTCCCCCTGATTTCCCATAACGACGGGCCGGAACGCCAGCTCACCGCCATGCGCCCGGGGGGCGAACGCGTGCGGCTCATGACGGCGGAGGACGATTTTTCCCAAGCGCTTTTCCTTGCGAAAGAGATCAACCGCATGGTCGGCGGTATCGATATGCTCGATGTGCAAACCGCCGCATCGCAGCGCGGCGGCCCGCTGGGTTTTTCCGATATCGCCGTGCTCTACCGCACCCACCGGCAGGCCGAGCTGATGGAAAAATGCCTGGGCATTGAGGGCGTGCCCTACGTTGTCACCGGGCGGGACAGCTTCCTTGCGGATGATATGGTGCGCGGCACGGTGGGATTTTTCCGCTATTTGCTGCATCCGGCCGACCTGCTTTCCCTGCGTGCCTGCCTGCTGACCGTTTTGCGCTGCCCGGCAAACGCGGCGCAAAAGCTGCTGGCCTATTGCCGCGAAACAGAACCAGGCACCCTCCTCTCTAACGAACTCCCCGCGCCCCTGTGCGCCATGCCGGAGCTGCAAAAGTTTTCGGATCTCTTGCGCCAATACGCGCCGCGCGCCGCGAAGGAAAAGCCGCTCAAGCTCCTCACAAGCTGGGCGGAAAGCACCGGCCTTACTGAACATGCGGCGGTCAACCGGCTGCTCGACGCGGCAGTCCTCCAGCCGGACCTCGCTTCTCTGCTGAACAGCCTCTCGCTCGGCAAAGAGGGTGATGTGGCACGCAGCGGAAACCGGGCTTACACGGCGGACGCAGTCACGCTCTCCACCCTGCACGGAGCCAAGGGGTTGGAATTCCCGGTGGTGTTCCTCTGCGGCGTTTCTAAGAGGGTGCTGCCGCTGGATGCGCCGGGCCGGCCCACGGATGTGCAGGAGGAACGCAGGCTTTTCTTCGTTGGCATGACGCGCGCCAGGGAGGAACTGATTTTGCTGACAAACAGCGAGCCTTCGCCGTTCCTGGCCGAAATTCCGGCGGCCAATTTGGAAAACGGCACGGCCGCCGAGCTCAAGCGCCCACAAGCGGTTCAGCAGCTTCATCTTTTTTAATACTGCGCTGTCATAACAAAAAATCACGAAGGGAAAGGAGCATATCGGATGCAGATTGCGGCTGTCCGCTTAACAGAAGGCGTCAATGAAGCTATTTGCACGCGCTGGCTCTCCTGTTTGCCTGGGAAAAGGCAGGAGGAAATCCTGAGGCGACAAAGGCCCAAGGATCGGGAGCGTTCCCTCAGCGGGGAGATACTCGCCCGCGCCATGCTGGCACGGGAGCTGCGCTGCCCCCTGCGCGACGTTCCAATCTGCCGGGAAACGCATGGAAAGCCGGTTTTAAAAGATTGTACAAACCTCTTTTTTAATATCAGCCATTCCGGGGATTATGCGGTATGCGCAGTTTCTAAACAGCCGGTGGGAATCGATATTGAACGAATCGGGGCGTACCAGCCGAACGTTGCGCGCCGGGTTTGCAGTGATGCGGAGCAAAAATTGTTGGAACAGTGTGAAGACCCTGCCCGCCTGTTTTACAGGTTGTGGACGCTCAAGGAAAGTTATGTGAAATTAACGGGGACAGGCATTAGCGTGCCGCTGAGCCAAATCACGTTTTCTTTTCTGGCAGACGGCAGGGTGGAATCCAATCAAAATAGGGTTCAATTTGCGAGTTTCCCGTTTGGGGACGGGTATTGGCTGGCCGTTGGGGAAAAAATGAAGTGAGCTGCATGATTGCCGCTATTCGCGCTTGTGCGCCCAGGCCGCGAAGGCGAAGCTTTTTGCAGGTATCAAATGAAATCAACAAATAACTGCGCCCTGGCCATGATAAGCCAGGGCGCAGTCTTTTCCGCAAGGAGGGATCGAAATTAGAAGCTCGTAACCCTTCCCGCAAAATCTGCAACAATTAGGTTGCCATTGGAAAGCGCCACACTGCCAAACACCGGCGCGCCCACATTCTGCTTCTTCAAAACCGCTCCGTTCGCCGGATCAATCGCATAGAGATACCCATCTGACGCGCCGAAGATCAGCTTGCCATTCGAAAGAATCGGCGTGCCTTCTACGGTTTTAGAGCCAACGCCCGCATAAGGAGCCGTGCCAACGAGCGCACCGCCGACCTCACGCTCCCAAAGGATCGTTTTCGTCTCCAAATCAAAGGCAAGCACACCCTTATTCACCGTGGCAATATAGGCAACCTTACCGGAGATGACCGGCTGGGCGCTGGAAGCAAAGTTATAGCCATCGAAATTCGTCTTGCTTGTGATTTTTCCGGAGCCGTTATCCACGATCATCACCGCGTCGTCCTCCGCCACAAGGAGCGTGTTCGCATCAATCACCGCCGGGGTGGAGCTGCGGAAGCGGATGTCGCTGTCGTTATTTTCCCAAAGCTTTTTGCCGGTGTTTTTATTGAGCGCCACCAGCGCATCCCAATGGGAGCTGACGATCAAATGATCGCCCGCGATCACAAATTCGGCCGGTGAATTTTCGCCTTTACCGCGGCGGTTGTTCCAGCGTGTGTCGCCTGTTTCCATATCCAGCGCGGTGATACTGGCCGCGCAGCCGGCATAGACGGTACCGCCATCCGCGCACAGGCCGGAACTAGTGCCGAGCGATCCGCCGAGATCCACCTTCTTCTGCCAAAGCAGAGCGCCTGTTTTTGCATTCAGGCAATAAACCGTGCCCTCGCAATCCTGCGCGACGATCTTTCCATCTGCATAAATCAGCTTGTTTTTCACGGAATTGATGGTTTCAAAGAACCAATTCACCGAGCCATCCGCCGCATTCAGGCCGTAAACGCCGCAGGTGCGGGGGTAGTCGTCATCCACCGTGGCGGCAAAAACCTGATTGCCAACGGCAAGCGGATCGGCAAACAGGAGGTTCCCCTCCAGCTGCGCGCTCCATTTCGCCCCATCGGAAGCCTGCGGTTTCTCAAAATCATAATAATACATCCGGGTGGAAACCTGGCCGGTTGCGGTGACGTTGATGAGCCTGGAGCCGCCCGCGGAGGAATCGATGCCGCCGCAGTCAGGCCTCCCGGTGCTGATATTAAGCACGCCGTCCGTTTCCGTAATATAGTTATAATGATAGTGGCCATACACCCAGGCAATGAGGTCATGCTCTTTTAAATCCAGTTTTTTCAAGCCATAGGATAGCACATAGTCATCAGACGGCGCTTTGGTATGATTGAACATAACGACCTTCATGCCGGGCTCTACATTTGCCAAGTCGTTTTCCAGCCACTTCCAACGGTCATTTTTGTTGTAGCCGGAGGCATAATCCGCGCCGGACTGGAAGGGTGTGACAACATAGTGGACGTTGCCCACATCAAACGAATACCACACCGGGCCATAGATGCTCTCAAAGAGCGCCTCGCCATATTTCCCGGCGACATAGTCGTGGTTGCCGATCACATAGCGCACAGGAACGCCCATATTCTCTGAATTCATATCCTTAATATGCTGCTTGAGGCCATCCTCATAGCAGATATCGCCCGTGTGGATAAGGAAGGCCGGATCGGTTTTTTTCACCGTATCCCGGACATGCTCGATCCAAGCGCCGACTCCGCCTGCGCCGATCTCCGAATCGGAAATTTGCAGGAAGGAGTGATCCTCCTGTGCGGTTTTCTCGCTCTTATCCAGCTGGAAGTCATAGGTTTCCCGATCCTTGGTGACCGGAATATAATAGTTTTCCGTCCAGTAACCCGCAGGCGTTGTTACCGTGACAAAACGACTCTTGCTGTAGCCCGGCAGGGTATATGCGCCGTTTTCATCCGTTTTGACCACATTCCGACCATCGGAAACGCTTACGTTTGCAATCGGCTCGCCCGTAGCGGCATCTGTCACCGTGCCGTGGAACGGGCCGGGCATCAGGGCGCCGATGAGCGCAAAGAGCGCTTCCATGACGACAATCAGAATGACTGTGCACAGAATAATGAGTTTTTTCTTCATCTTTATGATTCTCCCTTTCTTGCCCCAAGCGCGGATTTGTGCAGTTTTGGCGCAGCTAAAATTTCGAGCGGCGTTGATGCTCACAAAGCGCAAAGCTCCCCCTTATTCGCCTGAGATTTGTATCATTTTACCACAAAGAAGCCCATAGAGCAAACTGTTTTTTCATCTTTCTCACGGTAAGTAACAAAGGGGAGAAGATTTTTCACCTGTCGCCCGCCTGTGAATATCCACCGTCTGCTCTCAGCTGGTCAAGTGTGATTACCCGCTCGTCCTGATAAGCCTCACGCAGTTCTTTCGCGGTGGCATATTTTTCGCTGTATTCCGGCGTGGTCGCCCCCCATGCCGTCGATTCATCTATCACACATACAAACTCACGGCACCAGGTGCAAAAGGTCAGCCATTTGGTGCCTTTTTCGAACATTCGATCGATATTGGGAACGAAATCATTCTCCGTCATGGCAATCATTTTATTCTGAGAGGTCTTATAACAAGTTTTAAAGCGGTTGGCATTGGCCTGATTGAAACGATATAGTATCCTGCTGCTATTGGTATAGTAGGGATCGTCTCCAATGATATCACACTTGTCGTCCCCAACATACCAGCGTGGATTCTGTCCGTTATAAACCCAGATGAGATTGTTCAGACCATTCACATTCGTCATCCGGTCATACATTAGGTTCCACAGTTCTTTATAAGCCTCCGCTCCGCTCGCGCCCCACCAGAACCATCCACCGCTCGCCTCATGCAGCGGCCGCCACAGGACGGGCACACCCGCATCCTGCAACTTTTTCATCTCTTTGGAGATGATGTCAATATCGCGGAGCAGGCCCTGATACTCCGGGCTGTTGGGATTGTCGAGCGCCTGTTTGAGATTAAAATCCGTTTGCTCTGTGTAAAAATGCCGCTTTCCCTCCGTTTGGGAAGGCGCCATCCAGTGCCAGCAGAAGGTGACGATTCCGCCAGCTTGATGCCATTCGATTGCCTGCTGGACGGAATAGCATTTCCGGCCGGTTTCTGTTTCGGAAAGATCCAGCCCGATCATCGCCGGATATGCGTTTGTAACGCTGTGCACCGCCTGAAGCTCATTCGCCTTGAAAACGGTCATAGGGCTATTGGGGTCGTTTTCATCCACACGGAACTGCGGCGCGGAAAAATCCTCATACTCGTTGATATATTGCCCGCTGATCACGCGCTTGCCATAGCAATCCAACAAAAAGCGGTACAACGCCTTGGCACTCTCATCCGCATTGGGGTTGATCAACGCCTGGTCTACCATTTCATAATGCGCATCCTCCACCTGAATCATCCCATTCCACCCCACCAGTGATAAAATACAGCTGATAACAGCCATTAACATGCTAAAAATTCGCCGCAGCATGCCCTTTTCCTCCTCTTTTCTACGATCTGTTTTCCAGCTTCGCATTCTGCTCTTTCATGGCCATATTCCCCATTGATAGACCTCCGCATCCCACTCCACAGCGCCGAATCGGATGAAGTGCGCCGCGATCATCGCCAGAAAGAACTCTATGCAGCCTATTATAGCACCGAGTCCTAGTAAAACAATATGGTGATAAACAGCCATCAAATTTCAAAATCCGGATATCATCCCCTCGGTGGACAAAGGGTATCAGCCATTTGAGAAGGCATCGCCCCGCCCTGCCGGGCCTCCTGCTTGCATTCCCGCAATCAGAAATGATAGAATAGTTTCGTCAGTTTTGAAAATCAAATACAGGAGGCATTTCAATGAATCTGTTTGAGCAGCTCAAAACCTGGACCAGCGAAAATTTTTGGGATAAGCTATTGGGCTTCCTGCCGAATCTCGTCGGCGCCATTCTTACGCTCGCCGTCGGCTTTTGGCTGGCAAAGCTTGCGGGGAACCTGCTCGTGAAAGGCCTGACAGCGAAAAACGTTGACCCAGCCGTCCATCCCTTCATCCGCAACGTGGTGGAGCTGGTGATTAAATTCGGCATCGTGCTCTCCGCCCTTTCCACGCTGGGCATCAATCTCAGCTCCTTCATTACCGCCCTGGGCGCGGCTGGCGTGACGGCGGGCATCGGCCTGAAGGACAGCATCTCCCAGTTTGCCAGTGGCCTGCAAATCCTCATCAGCAAGCCCTTCAAGAGCGGTGATTTTATTGAGCTGGAAGCTGTTTCCGGCAAGGTGGCGGAAATCGGCTTTATGAACACCACGCTCAATACGATCGACAACAAGCGCATCATTATCCCGAATTCCCACCTGACCTCCAACAGCATCATCAACTACACCGCCGAGAATAAACGCAGGCTGGATCTGACCTACAGCATCGGCTATGACGATGATATTTCCCTGGCAAAGCGGGTCCTGAACGAAATTGTTACGGACAATGCCATGGTATTGAATGATCCCGCGCCCGTGATCGGCGTGAAGGCGCACGATGCGCATGCGATTGAGATTGCCTGCTTGGTTTGGTGCCGGTCGGACGATTACTGGACGCTGTTTTATGAATTGCAGGAGACGGTGAAGCTCAAATTCGATGAAAATGGAATCACAATCCCCTATGAACAGCTGGATGTGCATGTGGTGAGCAGGGAGGCGTGAGGCGGGAACGCTGTCTTTCAATATATTTCAGTAATACAGAACTGATTTTATCGTCAGTTCTGTATTTTTTTATGATTTGTGTTGCAAATTACTTCTTAGTTGATATAATAGGGATGGAGAGATTCCCCTTTAAATACAGAAAGAAGGTGATTCCAATGTTTTGAGCATCCGCTTTTTGTATGGAAGCATCAAAACATGTCTGTTGAAAGGAGAAGAACATTTTATGAAAAAGGCTATTTCGTTGTTTTTGACTGCGGTGTTACTGCTCTGTTCCTTCAGCTTCCTCATGCCGGCCTATGCGACAAATCTGGCACAAGCGCAATTGGATCTTTCACAGTATACGATGGACGATCTGATGAACATGTCCGCAGAGGAATACCGCGCCCTGCTGCGGGAGTTCGAGCGGGTGTACGATCCGTTTGACACATATGATACCAATCCGATTATGGAAGAGGAAGAGACACCGCCGCGGATTGCACCAAGGTGGGCTTCTGGGAATATAGAAAACGGAGAATATGTAGAACAGGGTTCTCATGAATACATCACGGCAAAAGCATGCGACATATTAACAAAAGATAAGGGCTTCTTCTCAATGAATGAAAGTGCAAATGTTTTTATTGTGCTTGCAATTTCCATAGCCTCTTTAACGCCGGATAAAGATGAAAACAAAAATATTTTCGAAGGCCATTTTTACCATGCGATTGATGGCGATAGCTGGACCGGCTCCAAAACAAACACAGCGCTCGTCAATTGCCGGAATCATTTTGATTCCGCCGTACATGCCGCAAAGGTTGGAGACATAGATGTTATGTACAGCGAACTCGGACGGGCGCTCCATTATATTCAAGATGCGGGAGAACCGCATCATGCGGCGAATATCACAAACGTCAACATAGCACACAATAGTTTTGAATCGTTTGTTGATAAAGATATTGATTCTTACATCAAACTAATCTCAAGTGTAAACGGCTACCGGTTCAGCACATCCTCAAACCCCTCTTACGCAAGTGTTACTTCCCATAGCGTAGATTTTCTAGTGCAGCAAACAGCCTCCATTGCATATACATTTCGAAGCCAGGTAAATAACGCGTTAAATAAAACCTATTGGGATTATGCCGCGTCAAAAACCGTTCCAAACGCTGTTGGATTTTCTGCTTTGCTTATCTATAAATTTGCCTATGCTTCCGGAATGAATTTATACTGAGCTCCATATTTGGGAGTGAATCGCAATGCGTTATCAAATCAAAAAGTTTTTCTTTTTTCTATTCGCTCTTTTGTCGATACCTCTTCTATTAGCCTTGTTCCTGTTCTATCTAGATTCCGCTTTGGATATCGGCAGTAAAATAGATATCAGCATCGCGCTCGACTTGTTCCGTGATGATGGAATTATCCTCCCAATTTTTCAATCTATCTTGTGCCTGGATTTAGGCGGATTGATTTATTTATTTTTTTATCGCACGGAGTGCAAAATCTGGCCGAAGCTATTGATGCTTTTTAATGGAACGGTTTCCACATATACTTCTTTACTCATTGATTGTCTAATCTATACATTCGGCAATCCGCTGCCGACCGGCTGGACAAATCTGGCCCTGATTTTGATTTTGCTACTCTTCGCCGCAATTGCGCTCGCCGCCGTCTGGCTCATCGCCGCCATGGTCAAATACCCAAAACCAAAAACTATTTGAGCAGTTCAAATTTCAATTTTCTATCTCTGGCAAAGCGCAGCATGTGCTCCGCTCCCACCATGTGTAACCACTTATTTTAATAAAAGAGGCGAAACATCATGTTATATCAGATTAAAAAAATTATTTTCTTTCTGTTTGCCATTGTATCAATACCACTTTTATTCTCTTGGATTCTTTACGATTTGGATTCAGCCTTTCATATAGGCTCTCAAATAGGCATAAAACTGCTGCCGGATACACTTTTTCGCGATGACGCGATCATACTCCCCATCTTTTTATCTCTCCTGTTTCCGACCCTGGGTTCGCTCATCTATCTCATTTTTTATCGCAGGGAATGCAGCGTTTGGCCGAAGCTTTTGATTCTTTTTACCGGCACGGTCAATGCGTTTACCTCTCTGCAAATTTCTTCGGCAATCTTTACAGCGCAGTTTCAGGATGACAACTCCGCCATCGGCTGGAAGCTGTTGCTGGCGGCTTATGCCGCGATTGCGCTTGCCGCCATCATCTGGCTCATCGTCGCCATGGTGAAATACCCAAAGCCAGAGCCGAAAGCAGCGTAAGCAATTCAAATTATAAATTCTCGATCTCCGGCGGGGAAGCGGGGCAAACGCCCTTCTTCCCCGCCCTTTTCATGTTATCGTCCCATAACATCCCGCCAAAAAATTGTAACTTTGCCCCCGCCGTGTTATAATCCATCTCACACGAACTTCGAACATACACGGGGATGGATACAATGACAAAACTACTGATCAAGCTCTTTATCAAGGATGCGGGCAACACGGAAAACCCCGCTGTGCGCGTACGCTATGGCGTTCTCAGCGGCGCGGTGGGGATTGCCTGCAACCTTTTGCTGACCATTGCAAAATTTTTGATCGGCTCGCTCACCAACAGCATCGCCATCACGGCGGATGCAGTCAACAACCTCTCAGACGCGGGCTCCTCTGCCGTGACGCTTTTCAGCTTCAAGGCTGCCAACCGCCCGGCGGATGATGAGCACCCCTTCGGCCACGGCCGGATTGAATATATCGCCGCGCTGGGGGTCGCCTTCCTGATCCTGATGATGGGCTTTGAACTGGTGCGCTCCTCCATTGATAAAATCATGCATCCGGAAGCGCTCGCCTTCAGCGTGCCCGCGCTGATCGTGCTGCTTTTATCCATCGGTGTGAAGATCTGGATGGCGATATTTAACCATCAGCTCGGCAAGCGGATTGATTCCCCCGCCGTCGGCGCGGTGGTGATGGATAGCGTCAGCGATACGGCGGCGACGACTGTTTCGATGCTCGCGCTGATCCTCTCAAAATTTACCGCCCTGCCGCTTGATGGCTATATGGGCATTGTCGTCGCCCTTTTCATCTTCTATACCGGCATCCAGATCGTTCGCGACACCGTGGGAAGCCTGCTGGGCCAGGCGCCGGATCCCAAGCTCGTCAAGGAACTGGAGAGCGAGATTCTCTCCTTCGACGGCGTGGTCGGCGTGCACGACCTGATCGTTCACAACTACGGGCCAAACCGCATTTTCGCTTCCGCTCACGCGGAAGTCCCCTCCAACGAGGATATCATGAAAAGCCACGACACCATTGACCTGATCGAACGGGAAATCAAGAAAAAATTCCACATAGACATGGTCATCCATATGGATCCGATTGTAGTGGACGATGAGCAGATCAACCGCCTGCGGCTTCAGCTCTCTGAGATTGCAAGGGAGATCGACCCCCGCTTTACGATCCATGATTTCCGCATGGTGGAGGGGCCGACGCACACCAACCTGATTTTTGACCTTGTCATCCCGCACAATTGCAAGATGAAAAAAAGCGAGATCTACCGGCGGGGAAACGAACTGGTAAGCGAGCTTGGCCCGGAATATTATACGGTGATCACGGTTGAAAACAGCTTTGTTACGGAAACAGGGCTGGAATCCTGATCCTTTTTCAGAGAGGGCGCGTTTTGCGCCCTTTTTTGTAAAATTTCGCTCGGATTTTAGTAATCCGACATAGAATTTCAGTGAAAAACCTGTTATAATAGGACGCACGCAAACGATTGCATTGTACCGGAGACTTTATGCTTTCCGGCCAAAAGGCTGGCCGAAACTTGGCTCGGCCTTTTGCAGAAAGGCCATGGCCAACACCACAAAAAAACTATGACTGTCAGAGAAAGGTATGATCCTACTGATGAGCGTTACCATTAAGGACATTGCGCGGGAGGCCGGCGTATCCTATGCCAGCGTATCCCGTGCGCTCAGCGGCAGCCGCGGCGTGAGCGTCAAAACGGCGCAGCGCATCCTGGCGGTTGCCAAAAAGCTCAACTACTTACCCAATGGCATTGCGCGCAACCTCGTCAACCAGCGCTCCAAAACGCTCGGCCTGATCCTGCCGGATATCTCCAACCCCTTCTTCTCCGATATTGCGCTGGCCGTGATCCATACGGCGGAGCGCGCCGGGTATCAGACGATCCTCTCCAACACGGATTGGGAGCCGCGCGCGCAGGAGCGCCAGCTCCAGCTCATGCGGGAACAGCGGGTGGATGGGATCATCCTAAAGCCGGTGCAGGATACAGTGGATGGCGCAGCCTATGAAGACCTCGGCCTGCCTGCTGTGCTGCTGCATTACAGTGGCTCGAAGGTGGTGAGCTGCGTGGATACGGATCATGACTACGGCGGCTATCTAATGACGCGCCATCTGCTGGATTGCGGGTGCAGGCGCATCGCCTTTTTGGGCGGCCTGCCGGATTCGCGCTCCAACCTCCAGCGGCTGGAGGGCTACACCCGGGCGCTGCTGGAAGATGGGCTTGCGCCGGATGACCGCCTCGTACGCCACGGCCCCTTCACCAGCGAAAGCGGATATGCCCTAGCGAAAGAGCTGCTCACGCTTCCGGAAGTCGAGGAACGGCCGGACGCGCTCTTTTGCGGCAATGATGTGATCGCCCTCGGCGCGCTGCAATATGCGCAGGAGACGGGCATCCGGGTGCCACAGGAGCTTTGCATCGCGGGTTTTGACGGTATTTCCTACGCATCGCTCGCGCAGATCCGGCTGACCACCATTCGGCAGGACCGCCAGCGCATGGGGGAAACGGCCACGCACCTTCTACTCGACGAAATTGAGAGCAATTCTGAGCCGGCGGTGCAGAAAGTGCTGCTGACCCCTACCCTGCTCGCCCAGGCCACCACGGGAAACATGCGGCTGGACGGGGCCGCTTCCAGATAAAGAATAAAAAAGGACCGTAAAGAAAGGCAGGGTACTTCACGATGGGAGAACTACTGAAATTTCACCTGATAACAGACCTGCATCACTATGCAAAGAGCCTCGGCACAACCGGCCCCGCCTATGAATGGCGCAGCCAAAGCGACCAGAAATGCCTGGCTGAAACAGGGGCGATCATTGATGCCGCGGTGGACTGGCTGCTGCAAAGCGATATCGATATCATCCTCGTCGGGGGTGACGTGAGCTGTGACGGTGAGAAGGAGAGCCATCTCGAGCTGATCCCAAAGCTCAACCGCCTCAGGGAGGCTGGCAAGCGCGTCATCCTCATCACCGCAACGCATGACTATAACGATGACCCCATCCGCTGCGTGGGCGACGAGCGGTTGCCCGCCACGCCGACCACGCGGGAGGAATTGCTCGAGCTATACCACGATTTTGGCTTGAATGAGGCCATCTCCTTCAACGCGGAAACGCACTCCTATGTGGTGCAGCTCGCCCCCGGCTGGCGGCTGCTCGCCCTGAATGACGATGGCGACGGGCGCGCCTTCTGCGGCTATGATGAGAGCCATCTCGACTGGATTCTAGAGCAAATCAGGCTTGCGCACGAGGCGGGCGACGAGGTGCTCGCGATGACGCACCATCCGGTGCTGCCGCCCTCCCCCATCTATCCGCTCTTCAGCCGCCGCGATATGCTCGGCGATTTTGAGCACACTTCCACGGTGCTGGCAGATGCGGGCGTACAGTTCATCTTCACCGGCCACACGCACATGCAGAATATCGCCGTAAAAACCACGGAAAAGGGCAACACGATTTATGATATCAACACCAGCGCCCTGATCGGCTACGCGAGTGCAATCCGCACAGTGACGGTTTACGATGACCGCATGGAGGTCAAAAGCGACCACATCGATCACTTCGACTGGGATCTGCACGGCATGACGGTGGATGAATATTTTAAATCGGTATTCGACCGGCTGCTCAACGATATTTTCGACTCCATGGCCTTTGATATCGAGCGCCTCTCCCGGCTGGCGGTCGGCTTCAGCGTGGAGGCGGAAACGATCCTGAAGCTGCGCGTCCCGCTCACGCTCGCGGGCAAGGCGCTGCAAAAGCTGACGGTCGGGCAGCTCGCACGGCTGCTCTGCATCTCCAGGGATATCAGCCCGGAGGTAAAGCCGATTTTGCTCAAGGATCTGTTTGTGGAAGTGGTGCGCAATATCTATGGCGGCGACGAGCCGTATACGCCCGACACACCGGTGTATCAGGCGATCAAGCGGATCATGGAGCGGGGAAAGCCCCTCGTGCGGCGTATAAAAAACAGCGAGGAAATCTTCAAGATGATGGATGTAATTTTGGACGGTGTGCTGTATGACGCGCCGCCGGCGGATAATGACGCGGTACTGCCGCGGATGGCATGGAAACAATAGATGAAATGAATCAATAATGAACCCCCGCTGCGTTTGACGAATCAAATGCAGCGGGAGTTTTTATGATACATTTTGATCCGGTGGGGCGAACTGCGTTCGACCGAGATATTACAGATCGTTTTTAAACTTGCTTGCAGATATTTCGTGTATTTTATCATGGGCTTGCGCCTCATTTCTCCACTCGAAATGGATTGATCGGTTCCACATCAATTTCATCATAAATCGATTCAAATTCATCTACGCGTTTTTTAATATATTGTTCAATTTCTTTGTTTGCGGAACGGCCCTCTGATTCTGCAATATATCGGAATTTTTGAAAGTAAAGTCTATCTATGCGCAATGTATAAAGTAAAAATTGAACCTCCATCCTTCTACTCCATTTCTTCCACGCTATATCAAAAGGAGCGCTACTTTCTCCTTTTCCGTTTGTTATTATCAGTCTACCACAATCAAGAAGAATGTAGCGGATTTAGTACCAATCTGTTCTATCGGTAAAAGATCGGCCCCCTGCGCGGAAAATGCCGCGCAGGGGGCCGATCTTCTATTGAAAATTTTTTTACTCCATCTAATCCGCCGACTTCTGCCCCGTCCTTCTCACCGTCGTTTTCACCGCTACCGTCAGCTCCGCCTTCGGCAGCACCTCCCGCCAACGGTCTTCCACGCTGCGAAACGCATTTGGCTCTGAGAGCCACAGCCGGTTCCCGAGCCGGAGTACATCGCTGCGATAGCTCTTCAGGCAGATTTCCGCCGTTCCACGGAGCTGGCTTTCCAGCATTGCGGAAACCGCTGCCTCAATCTGCGCGCGCACATTGCTCTGCACGTTGCCAAAATCCTCGCGCTCAATCTCGTTGAGATCGCATACGCAGGTGATCTCGGCGCGGTAGGCGGGCAGCCCGTTTTTCATTTCCGTTTTAAATTTCGCATCCGCTTTGATAAGCTCCAGCGACGCTTTGCCGAAGGGCTCCCCCTCCACAACGAGATCGCCGCTCTCCGCCTGGCCGGTTAGAAATAACAGGGCGCGCGTTTCGTCCGCATCAAGGTCACCTACATACTTCCCCTCCCGGAAGATCGCAAGACCGTCCAACAATACCGTATCCATATCCTGCGCCTTGTCCACCACCGGCTTCAAAAGCGGGAGATACACGTCCGAGGTTTTATCCTCCAGCAGCGTAACCGCCTTGTGCAACGGCATCTGGAGCGTTTTGGCGTTCACCTGCCCCATCTTCAGCCCCATCTGGATTTCCCGCGCGGGAATCGAGCTGCCGTTGAAAGGCGATTTGATGATATCCGCCGCCTTCCCCCGCGCCACGGCGAGATCAACCATTGGCCGTGTGGCGTAATCCCGCACAAAGAAATCGAGCGTTTCATTCAGCCCCTCGCGCGCTACCTCCGCTCCGAACACGATGATCCAGTTGTGCGAATACAGCGGCCTTCGCCCCGCGGTGAGCGTAACATTGCGCATGGCGTCCGCGATGGTTGCACCGCTCGTTTCATAAACCTTCGTCACATTGCCGGACATGCCGTTATCCTGCCCGCCTGATACCGCCGTATTGAAGGCCTGGAGCGTCAGGAGATAGCCGCCATCCGCCGTCCGATCCACACCGATGCCCTGCACGATCAGGCGGTCGCGGATCTCACGCCCGTCGTTGCCATAGTTGTTATCACAGCCCGCCAATCCAAGGGTCAAGAGGAACACCGCACAAATCGCGAACACCTTTTTCATAGGGCTGCCGCCTCCTTCTCCAGTTTCGCCTGCCTGCGCACCGGCGGCAGCAGGCACAGTGGGATGAGAATGACGAAAACGACGAACAGGATCATCATGATCTCCGGCCTGGCAATGGCGGCAAAGCGCTCATAATCCCCAGAGATGAACACGGCAGCCGCACCGAGCACCAGGATGCACCCAGCGATCCATGCCTTTTTGAACCGCCTGCCAAAGGCCCTGCGCAGGCAGGTGACCGTCAGCAGTGTAAAAAATGCGAGCTTGACAAACAGGCAGAGAATCCACACGCCTGTATGGAACGCGTCGAGCCGCTGCAGCACGCTGAATTCCGCGAGCACTGCCAGCGAATGAAACGGGAAGAACTGCGTTTGAAAGAACACGCCAAGCACGGAAATCGCGCAGAAGAAGAGAAGCGCCATTGCGAGCGTCAGCCATAGCGTCCATTTGACATAGCCTTTTTCAAGCTTTCCGCGCACGCGCGGCGCGATGACCGCGAGAGCCGCCGTTTCCGCCGTGCCGGCGAGGAAGGTTGCCGCCCCCCGAAATGTAGGCATCACGCCATCGTAAAACAGCGGTGTAAAATTCAGCGGCTCAAAGCGCGGCAGGAGGACGGCGACGACGAAGCCGAGCGTTATGCACACTAGCAGCACCACAAGGCCTGAGAGCCGCCCGATCGCCTCCAGCCCGAAACCAGCCGCTGCACAGCTGATGAGGATGATAATCAGCAGAAAGATGGTGAAATCTGAATCTGGAAACAGCCGCGAGGTGGCAAACAAATCAAAGCGCGTCACGCTGAGCAGCTCCACGAAGAGGAAAAACAATGCATACAATACCGCAAGAATGCGGGAAAGCACGGGTGAAATCCGGTATGCACAGTCAAAGATATCCCAATCCGGGCGCGCCTGATACAGCGCATACAACGGCAGCGCGCTCACCAGCATCCCCAACGGATAAAGAAACGATTGCACGAGCAAATCGGAGGAAAGCGCAATCTCGTTGAGTGCGGGAATATACGTCAGCGTGACGAGAATCCGGCTGACGAAAAAGATGGAGTAGAGCTGAGCCGGGCTGATCTGATGCGTGTTTGTCATTCTGCATGCCGTCCTTTCTGGATGAACTGATTAAAAATCCTCCGTCTCCCGCTTATCCGAGCCGTTGAGATCCTGCACCTTCATCTTATAGTGGCCGAGGCGCTTCCAGCCGACCCGCAGCACGAGATCACGCATCGCGCCTTTTTCAAAGGGCGTGATGGGCGCGGAATACGGCACGCCATAGGGGTTGATCGAGCAGGCGTTTAGGAGGAGCAACCCCAGGATGAGCATGATCCCGTAAAGGCCCGTCAGCCCACCCACGAAGATAAAGAGAAACCGCAGTACCGCCGCCGGCTCGTAGAGAGACGGCACGACGAATGAGCTGATCGCCGTCAGAGCGAGCACAATCAGCATGGGCGCAGCGATGAGACCCGCTGTGACGGCCGCGTCACCGATGACGAGCGCGCCGACGATGCTCACGGCATGGCCTACGTTTTTGGGCATTCGCAGCCCCGCTTCGCGCATGATTTCATACATAAAATGGATCACAAGCGCCTCCAGCATGATGGGAAAGGGCGTGCGCCCCTCCGATACCGCGATATCAAAGAGCATGCTCGCGGGCAGCAGCTCCTGATGAAAAATTGCCACAGCCACATACGTGCCCGGCAGCAGCATGCTGATGGCAAAGGAGATAAATTTGAGCGCGCGCAGAAAGAGCGCGTAAAAGGGGCGGTTGGAATAATCATCGACCGACTGAAAATTTTCAATGAAAAGGTGAGGCACGATCAGGGCGAACGGCGTGCCGTCCACAATGACGCCCACCCGTCCCTCACTGATTTTTGCGCACAGGGTATCCGGCCGCTCCGTGACGCCCACGCCGGAGAAAAACGAAAGCCCCTTGTGATCCAGAAACGGCTGGATATAGCCGGATTCCAGCACCATATCGAGCTTCGCATTCTGAAGCCGCTGCTTGACCTCCTCCAGGATATCAGGATTGACCCGGTCTGAGAGGTAGCAAAGGCAGACCATCGTTCGGCTCGTATCGCCCATATTGAGCATCTCGAAACGGGCGTAAGGCGTTTTGAGCCTGCGGCGGATCAACGTGGTATTCACCTTGAGCGTTTCCACAAAGCCATCGCGCGAGCCTCGCTCCTGCACCTCCGTCTCCGGGTCGGAAATCGAGCGCCGCTCAAAGCCCTGCACCCCGAAAACCTCGCAGCGTGTCACACCGTCGATAAACAGTGCCGCAAAGCCCGACATCATCAGGTTGAGCATTTCTGTCATGTCGAAAGCTTCTTTATGATCCGTGCCGGAGAGCACATGATCCCGCAGGTATAAAAACTGCTCGTCCGGCTCTTTCGGGATATCCGTCGCATGCAGGATGGGTGTGACCGCGATCTGGGAGAGCAGGAGATCATCGCACATCCCTTCGCACAGTACAAAGGCCGCCCGGTTGCCATTGACGGGCAGCTCGCGCACCATCAGATCAAAGCTCGGACCAAACACGCCGCGCAGGTAGATCAGGTTTTCCTGCAAGGAGGCGGAAATCTCCGCGGGCGGCACCTCCGTCGTTTGCGCATTGACCGGGGTAAAATCCTTTTGTACGGCATTTTTAAGCCATTGAAACATAAAACAGTCCTTCCTTTCCATTTGGCGGAAAAACAAATCAAACCGAATCTTCGCCGCTGACGGCAAAGCATAAGCCTTGCTGAAAGAGGTTCCTCCGGATGAAAGATATACGCTACTGTTTTTTCCATCCTCCTCCTGTTTATGCGGTGGAATATTACAGCGCAGAAACGCCATACTAGATATCGCTAAAGGCGGAAAATGAAAGCTTTGTACTACACGCTGTGAAAGGCATGGATTTCGTATTGCTAAGCTGTACAAAATTTTGAATGGAATAGGTCCGGAATGATCTGCATGCTGTTTTTCCATTTCTTTTCCGCCTTTAGACGGATGAAACAGGCCTTGCAAGGGAGGAAACAGGATGATTATTACGCTCATCCGCGCGGCGATCCTATATTTTTTGATTGTTTGTTCCGTACGTATCATGGGCAAGCGGCAAATCGGTGAGCTACAGCCATCCGAGCTCGTTATCACAATCCTGATCTCCGAGATCGCTGCCATCCCGATGCAGGATAATGGCGCGCCGCTGATTAATTCGGTCATCCCCGTACTGCTGCTGATCTCCTTTGAGGTGATCGCCTCTGTGGTCAGCATGAAATTTCCAAAACTTCGCGGCATCATGCAGGGGCACTCCCTCATCGTCATCCGCAACGGGATTATCGACCAAACGCAGCTTAAGCGGCTTCGCTTTACCATAGATGACCTGATGGAAGCGTTACGGCAGAAAGACGTTTTCCGTATTGAGGATGTGCAATATGCAATCGCGGAGACCAACGGCACGCTGAGCATTTTGCTCAAGCCGGAAAAGCGCGTTCCCGTGGCGGAAGAATTGAACGTAACACTGCCGGATGACGGCCTGCCATGCATCGTCATCAGCGATGGGCGCATCATCACCTCTGCTTTTAAGGATTGTGGGATGACCATGAAAAAGCTCCAGACCCATATCAAGAAAAGCGGGCTGGAGCTGAAGGATATTCTGGTTATGGAGATTGACCGCAGCGGCAACACGACGGTCATTAAACGGGATGAGAGGCTGAGCAACGGAAAAATGGGATGAATCCCCTCCCCCCATTTTAGGGTTGGAAGAAAGCCAAAAGGGAACGGGCGATCGCCCGTTCCCCATTCAATGGATCCATTTATGGTGCGTGAAAGGAGCAAGTTTCAATGAAACGCCTGATTACAGCAATTTCACTGCTCACAATAGCGGGAATTTTATGCGGGATTGGATTCTTGGGCATGAAAAAACAAGTAAATACGCTGACGCAGCTGTTCAATGAGGGCGCTCAAGCCGCACAGGCAGAAGATGAAGAACGGCTCCATACCTGCACAAAAGAACTGCAAAAAGCATGGGAAAAAAGCCACGTCGTTTTTTCTATGCTGATCCAGCATCACGATCTCGATGATTTGGAGGCGGACATTCTGGACTTGAACAACCTTCTGAAAGAAAAGGAGTTTAAAGAATATAAACGGACGTGCGAAGCAGGGATCATTGAACTGGAGCATATTTATAATTCGGAGATACCGTCGGTGGGGAATGTGTTTTGATCAAATGGACTTATTGCGAATTCGATTCATAACTTGGCGTAGGAGCAGAACCACAGAAGGCAAATTAATGATTGCGATTACACAACACAATACGAGTCCCAGATAAAAAGAATACGGTACCTGTTGGCTAATAAGCAAAACCAAAATGAACAATCCAATTTGAGAGCTTATCATACGTTTTTGATCAACGTCAACATGTAAGATTTTTTTAGAATCCAATACGCGGGCAATCCATACAACAAAATGGCTGATACAAGTGGCAATAGAGGCACCAGTAACACCCCAAAAAGGAATGAATATCAAATTAAAAACAACGCCAATGAAAGTTCCTAAAATCGTCGTGGTAAATAAAAATTTCGTCTTTTTGCTTGCGGTATAAATCGTTCCATAAAAGGTATTTAAGGCGCTATAATAGAACCCTAACACAAGCCAGGGAACAAATATCCAAGCCTCATAAAATTCCTTTTGAAGCAAAAATAAGCCAATCCACTTAGCAAACGATATCAAAAAGCAGGAAGCTGCTAAGATACACAGATGATATACTTCATAAATACGGGAAAAAAATTTGGAGCTTTCTTCGGATTGGTATTCCTGAATCGCAGAAACACTCCACGCCTGCTGAAAAATTGAAGTTACCATATTCAGCATAGAAGGAATTTTGCTGGCGGCGGCAAAAAGCCCTACTGCACTCACCGAAACCATTGCGGTTAAAAAGTAGCGATTGATACTGCTGTTCGCCCACCAAAACAGAGCATTTGGGATCATTGGAATACAGTATAGCAGCATCCTTTTCAGCAGAGCCTTATCCACGAGCCGATAACTGATATAACGATAATAACGGCCCCATATGAAATAGACAATACAGCCGATTAGATTGCCAAGGATCAAGGACCAAAAGTACCCGTTCAAACCCAAATGAAAATAGGAAATCAACAAGATATTTAGGCCGCAAGTGATTAATGTAGAGATAATCGAAGCAACAGCGATAATCTTTACCTGATCAATCGTGCGGGCAAAGGTAGAAAATAAAGAGTTAAACGCTGTGACAACATATATGCCGCATAAAAACAGTTTGCAATCCTCTAAGCCCGGAATCAGACCTAACAGAGGGGAACAAACAAAAATCGCCAGAGAACTAATCGTGACAAAACCCAGGCCGACGGTAAAAACGCTCCTCTTATTCTCTGTGCGATCTAATGCAAAACGCAGAACACCCTCCGTAACGGAGAGTGTTAAAATCGGGAAAAGAAGCTGAACCGTTGTATTGACCAAATCCGAGGTTCCATACTCGCTTGTGGTGAGGTAATAGGTGTAAAAAGGTAACAGAAAAAAGGTAATCAGCTTCGTCGATATATTACTGATTGTAAATAGGCCTATGTTTTTAAAGAGATACTTATATTTATTCATTGCATATTCCCATCATAGAGTCCCTAATCTGTTCAAAATAAGCCATCAAGCTTTCATTGGTGTAACTGTTTCCGCGAACTCCCCTTAACTCAATGAGCAACTGGGCGAATTCATCGAGGGAATGAGCGAATTTGATAAACGGCAAGTAAGATATCCATTCATAGGTACCCTGGACTTTGTGATTATAATTTGAAAACACGATGCACGGGGTACCCGTTATCGCTGAAAAAACCATCCCGTGCAAACGATCTGTGACAATCAGCTCTGCGCTGCGAAATTCATCCAACTTCTGTTGCAGCAACATATAACGCTGATTAGGGAAAATATATTTCTGCGCCACTACTGTATCGGAAAAACGCACTTTTGAATAATATTTTTGCGACAGCTCTTGAAGTTTTTCCTTTGAGTGCTCATCCAGGAGTCCTTCCGCATCATTACGCAAAACGATCATAACGCCCTGCCGCTCTAACACCTTTTGACTTTCATTTAAGAAAAGAACAATATCTGGAGAGAGACAAACCCGATTATCCGGAAAAGCTGTTTTCATCATCTGATAAGAGAGCTCTTCCCTTGCAAAGAGAGTAAGGAGCGAATGATTTCTATAAATCTCCTGTGTCTTTTTTAATTCGTGTTTTCCAATATCACTTGGGCCAAAATCAATCGTTTGTGGAAACATAGTAACACTGTAATCCGAAAAAAGTTGTATAGCCTTTCTGCGCGCTTCCTCCTCGGCAAAATATTCAACGCCCATGTTCCCACCGCCATGCAGGCATATCAAATCCTGCGGTTGGATATACTGCCGCACAATATGTAACCAGTGGTCAAAATATTCCTCAGTAAAATAGGGCACTTCTACAACAACATGTTCTGGAAAATATTTTTTTAAAAAATCTATTTCTGCATACGCAATTGCCTGATCTCCTAAATTGCTATGCAGAGGAGTCCCAACCAAATAGATGATAGGCAAAGCGGTTTCCTTCTTCTTTTTCACATAGTGCTCAAACCAAATCCCCACAGGTAGTTTCAAACATTTCTTTACCAAATCTTTGATATATGACATCTTAGATTCTCCTTCAGTGTGCTATCCCTTGATTTTCAAATACAGGTTTATTAACCTTTCATATATCGACGTGCGAATTAGCAAAAGGCCCATCTTATGTTTGAACGTTACATATGGGTTCCGAAGCAATGCCTTTTGATGCTGTTCCAAAAAAGTTCGCAACTGATTTTTAACGGACTCCGATTTTACTTGCTTGTTTAACAATTCGTTCAACAAATTAAAATAGATCAGCATTTCATAATTCTCTGCCTGCCGCTGCAAAGGGAGATGGTGTTCGGATACAAATGCTTTTGTCTGCGCTGTGGCCTCCAATACCTGCAATCTCCTCTCATCAAAATCCCGTCCCATAATACTATCATTGCGTTGCAGGTAATAGTATAGAGGAATATCAATGTACACCACTTTTTGAGCCTCATAAAATAGCTTATAAGTCGTAAAATTATCTTCATGGATCTTACCAACCGGGAAACGAATTCCCGTGTCTTTAAATAAACGAGCGGCGTACAATTTATTCCAAGTAATCACTTCACATAGATTAGAGGCTGTAAAAATATCCTCCATTGCTTCTAAATTTGTCATTACTTTCTCTTGAACCGTTTTTGGCTGATACAGCTTTTCTCCATTTTCAAAAACTTTGTAATAGTTACAAACAGAAATATCTGCCTCTTTATCAATTGCATATTGCAACAAAGTCTGTATCATTTGGGGAGCGATATAATCGTCGCTGTCTACGAAGGTGATATAGTCTCCTGATGCAGCATCGATTCCCGCGTTTCTCGCATCCGATAATCCGCCGTTCTCTTTATGAATCACTTTCACGCGGGGATCCTTATTGGTATAAGAATCACATATTTGCGGGCAGGCATCGGGTGAGCCATCATCGACAAGGATTATTTCTAAATTTGAATAAGTCTGAGCTATAATACTTTTTATACAATTATCTAGATATTTTTCTGTCTTATATACTGGAACAACTACAGAAATCATTTTTTCTTCATTTTGTATCTTAGGAATCCCAGTTGTCATCATAACATTATTTTTGGATTTAAAGAAATAAAACATAAAAATTAAAATTAGCAGTATAGCTGCTGCGACCATTCCAACTATTATCAACCAAGTCGGTATAAGCATGACTGTCTGATACGGTAAAAATGGATAGCCATCTCTTGGGCCCTGCCAAGTATGCAACATCAGATAACAGAAAGCAAGGCCGCAGGCAATTACTCCGCATTTATAGAATATACGTAAAGGCTTTCTCTGCTCGTAAGAAATCAGTTTCGGAATAAAAAGAATATACGAAAAACTCATATAATAGCCAATTCGAGTAGATTCAGGAATCCATGCACCATAAAAACAGTAGAATATACTCGCCATCCATACCAGATTAAAATAAAATTGATCTTTTTTCTTATACCAGTGTTTATAATAGAGCAGTGACCACACTAACATTCCACACGAAAAAAGGATATTAAAAATAGAACCCTTTCCATCATCATACTGACTACCCTGATATTCTGTATATATAGAGAATAGAACTTCTCGAATCGGCTCTTTTAAAAGGCTAACCAATATCGTTATCAACGATAAAATCCCATAACCAATCGTATTAAAATGAATTTTCGCAATTAATATAATCGGTATCATGATTAAAACCGATTTATGAAAAAATAGTGCAGTAATACAAATTAGGATCAGAGCAAAAATCGTTTTTCGATTTTGGGCTAAAGCTCCAATTAATAAAGACAAAGCAAGTGCAATATAATAACGGGGATTATTCATAGAATAAAAATAAAAACCCAGTGTAGTAAACAAAAATAAGGATAATGTAACGCTGGAAGAATACTTAACTACTACCCAGCCGATAATAAACATCGTTAATATAGCACTAACAACTAATATCCACTGTGAATTATCTGTTAATTTACCAATAATAAGATTAATCCAATAAAATCCCAGTTCATAGTGTACACGATAACCATGTTCACGGATCAGGTGAAAAATATTTCCATAATTAAAATAATCCACTCCAACATCATATCTTAATGACGAAATGATAATCAAAGGAATTACGGCCAAAAAAGTGCAAACCCAACTCATTCGTATTTTACTGCTTACGGCTCGTTCTTTTTCTAATACACGGCCATGATCTGCCAATAAAGAAAACGCTAACGTAAAAGCTAACATTATGCTGTATGTAATCATACTATTTTCACCAACTACTTCGTAATTCTTTTATAATACCTATTCTTATATTTCTGTTTATATAGTCCAATCGCCAAAGATAGTATGTAAATTAGGAATACGTTTCCGCTTGTAACAAACCTTATTATAACCTTTTTAAAAAAGTCCAAAGAAGAGACTCGAATATCCTGTAAATGTTCTCTTTCTATTACTGTCTTTATATAAATACATTTTTCATTAAAATTTTTATTAGAAGTAACCATTTCAATAAAACAGGATAAAAACCAGCGTATTTTCATCCACAAAATGATATCTTTAACATACGGATCGGACAATTCCTGTGAAAAAGCAAATAACTCTTTTATCCATATTCCCATAATTTCCGCCTTATCTTCTCGGAACTGTGACATTATATTTAATCCAGTATCACGTTGATAATAGTGGTAATAACAAGTAGAAATCATGGTAAGAGTATCTATAAAACCGATATAATTCAAGTTGAATACTAGATCCTCACCAATATCAATATCTGTCCGCATGAGTAAAGAATGATTTCTAATAATAGATGTAACATAAAGCTTATTACAAGGTGAATACATTATACTCTTATCCATTGTCTTAATAGTATATTCTCGAATGGTATAATTCCCTTTCACCACTTGGTCCGGCGCCGACATAGTGGCCGAAGATACTACTTGTCCTTTTTCGATAATATCCGTATAAATACCGCATACCACCAATTCGCTCTGATGCTCATAAGCATTGTCCACCATTACCTGTAACATATCGGCTTCTATTGCATCGTCCGCATCTAAAAAGGTGAGATACTTCCCATGGGACTCTTCGATCCCCCGGTTTCTTGCGGCTGCCGCTCCGCTGTTTTCCTGGTTAATCACATGAATCCGGGGATCCCGCTCTCGGTATTCTTCTATAATTTCAGCGCTTTTATCCGACGATCCGTCATTTACTAATATCAGCTCGTAATCCTGAAACGTTTGCTTTTTTACGCTATCCAAGAGACGCCCTAAATAGTTTTCCGCATTAAATACTGGTATTACAATTGAAACAACCGGTAAACTTTTCATATTCATTCCCTCAAAAATTTTTCATATATCCATTTTTTCATTTTTGTTGGTACAATGCATACGACACACTCAGCCAAACAAGGTACCAAAAAGTCTCGAAATTTGGAAAAACCCATGCGGTACATCTTCCAACGCACTGAAACAAATCCCGCAAAAGTGTCCCATTTTCCCCGGCGCTTATAAGCATCTTCCGTCAAACGAAAATAAACGAGAGGCTCGTCAATATTCATTGCCATATATCCGTTATGTAAGAGTCGAATATAAAGATCATAATCTTCACAACGACGCAAATCTGAATATCCTCCTACTGATAATACAGCAGATTTTCGATACATGACCGTTTGATTATTAAAAGGCATTCTCCTTTTTGCAAATGACAATATATCGTCCTGATATAATGGTACCTTTCGTAATGAAGTCACACAACAGGGTTCGCCTACAAATTCAGCAATGTGTCCACCGACAAGCACGACACTGGGATTTTCAGAAAACACATCTAATTGCTTTTCACAGCGAGTAGGATTAGCGATGTCATCTGCATCCATCTTGGCTACCAAGTCATTTTTACAATATTGGAGCCCAATATTCGCTGCCCTTCCAATTCCAAGATTCTTTTTCAAGCGAATTACTTGAAATAGAGATGGATAATCCTCTAGAAAATTCTGAATCACCTCATCCAATGCTTCGGTCAATGATCCATCACATACGAGCACGAAATCATTCGTCAGGACGGTCTGATCCATCATGCTCTGTATACTCTCTTTAAAATATACCGGATCTTCGCCTTGATATACCGACATTAATACACTGTAGTTTTCCATAATTCTCTATTCCCTCATCCGTCTATATAAAACATCTCTATCCCGCTTGCTATCTTCCCGAATTATACTTTTTCATTTTTTACAAATTTATTTTATTATAGCTTAATTACGCTGCTTTTTCAACTGGAAATAGTAAAATGCACGCATTTATGACCATATAGGAAGTTATTTGCAGAAGTTTTCCCAATTTTGAAAGATATCTGATTCATAAAATGATCTCACCCTTTCTCCCCTCCCCCATATACTAAATATCGAGAGCAGACCATTTTCAAGCGGCTCGATTCCGTCCGCTCCGGTCTGCTCTCTTTTTCCATCACAAATAAGCAAAGGAGATTATTCTCATGCGTAACATAGATTCCCTTGATAAGCTCCCCGTCGGGCAGACGGCCCGCGTGGATGAGCTTCGCCTCAACGGCAGCATCCGAAGGCGGATGCAGGATATCGGCCTGATCGAAGGCACTCCGGTGGAATGCCTGCAAAAAAGCCCCTCCGGCGACCCGGTGGCCTATTTGATCCGCGGCGCCGTTATCGCCCTGCGCCGGGAGGATTCCGGCCGCGTTATGGTACATTTGAGCTGACGTTTCCCTGCGCGCCGTCCTAGGCGGCCCAACGAAGCATATCATTAAGGAGCGGTTTTTATGGGATTGACTCGAAATTCGCACAAGGGCGAGCCGGTGGACGGCCCGCTGACGATTGAAAAAGAGGCGGAAAGCGACCGCGTGATTGCGCTGGCCGGCAACCCAAACGTCGGCAAGAGCACCGTGTTCAACGCCCTGACCGGCATGAACCAGCACACGGGGAACTGGCCGGGAAAAACGGTTGCCAGCGCGCAGGGCCGGCATGTCTACAAAGATACCGGGTATATCCTTGTAGACCTGCCCGGTACATATTCCCTGATGGCACACTCCGCTGAGGAAGAGGTAGCCCGCAATTTCATCTGTTTCGGCGGCGCGGACGCGGTGATCGTTGTATGCGATGCCACCTGCCTGGAGCGAAATTTGAACTTGGTTTTGCAAACACTCGAAATTACCCCCCATGTTGCCGTTTGTGTCAACCTGATGGATGAAGCGCGGCGCAAGGGCATTCAAATCGACCTGGCCGGGCTGGAGAAAAAGCTCGGCGTGCCCGTGCTCGGGGCAAGCGCCCGCAGCGGAAAAGGGCTGGAGGAACTGAGCGAGCAAATGAGCCGGGCGGCAGCCGGGCAAAACGATGGTCAACCGCTTCAGGTCACCTATATCACGCCGGTCGAAGAAGCGCTCTCCATACTCATCCCGCTCATTGAGCAAAAAATCGCGGGAGCCGGAAAGCCAATCAGCAGCCGCTGGATCGCCCTGCGGCTGCTGGATGCGGATGAAAGCCTCCGGCAGCCCTTATCGGAATATCTCGGGTTTGACCTGACGCAGGATGAGGAGATTCAAGAAAAGCTCGCAAGCCTTGCCAGCCTGTTTGAGCGGTACGGCCTGTCACAGGCCCGCATCCAGGATAAAATCGTTTCCGGGCTCGTCCGCGCGGCGGAACGCACCTGCCGCGGCGTAATCACCTATCAGCGGAAAAATTACGACGCCCGCGACCGGCGTCTTGATAAACTCCTGACAAACCGCTGGACGGGGCTTCCCGTGATGCTCCTGCTGCTGGGGCTGATCTTTTGGCTGACGATCACCGGGGCCAATTACCCCTCCCAATGGCTTTCAGCCGGGCTGTTCTGGATCGGCGACCGGATGACCGACTTTTTCTTGTGGCTGGGGACGCCGCCCTGGGTGGAGGGCCTCTTGGTACAGGGGATTTACCGAGTGCTTGCGTGGGTGATTTCAGTGATGCTGCCGCCAATGGCGATTTTCTTCCCGTTATTTACTCTTTTAGAAGATTTTGGATATCTTCCGCGTGTTGCCTTTAATCTGGACCACCACTTTAAAAAAGCACACGCCTGCGGAAAGCAAGCGCTGACGATTTGTATGGGCTTCGGCTGCAATGCTGCCGGAGTGATCGGCTGTCGGATCATTGATTCCCCACGGGAACGCCTGATTGCGATTTTAACCAATAATTTTGCCCCCTGCAACGGCAGGCTGCCGACCATCATCGCCCTGATTACCATGTTTTTTGTTGGCAGCGTGATCGCCCCGCTGCAATCGGCCGTATCCGCGCTGATGCTCGTCGGCGTAATTGTCTTAGGCGTTGCCGTCACCTTCCTGATTTCACGGCTACTCTCCGGCACAATTCTGAAGGGCATCCCCTCCTCCTTTACCCTGGAGCTTCCGCCCTACCGCCGCCCACAGATTGGCAAGGTGATTATCCGCTCGATTTTTGACCGCACACTTTTTGTGCTGGGGCGCGCCGTCGCCGTCGCGGCCCCGGCAGGGCTTATCATCTGGCTCGCCGCAAACGTCCAGATCGGGGGCGTGAGCCTCTTGATGCACTGCGCCCATTTTCTTGACCCACTCGCCCACTTGATGGGGCTGGACGGGGTCATCCTCTTCGCCTTTATCCTTGGGTTTCCCGCAAATGAAATTGTGATCCCCATCATTCTGATGGCCTATATGGCGACGGGGCATATCATTGATTTTGAAAGCTATGCCGCCCTCCATGAGCTGCTTGTGGCCAACGGATGGACGTGGCTGACCGCCGTATGCACGATGCTCTTTTCCCTGCTGCACTGGCCTTGCTCCACCACCTGCCTCACCATTCATAAGGAGACCGGCAGCTGGAAATGGACGGCTGCAGCCTTCCTGATCCCCACACTGACAGGGATGGCGGCCTGCATGCTGGTAACGTTTGTTGCACGCATCACGGGGCTTGCGTAAGATAAGTTCCCGCATAGAGAGAAGAGAACGCAACAAAGAAATGCGAAGGAAGGCTCATAGGAGTTTCCTTCGCATTGCTTCTTTATAAAACATAGAAAAAAATTCGTTCAGACAACCCGCAAAAAGTATAAAGCTGGGATAACGAAAACACAACGCAATTCATTTGAATATGAACCAAAACAAACAACATCTAAAATACTGAAAATTTTTATTCTCACCAATTTATGAATCAATGTTATCATTTTCCCCATCAAGGATTATGAGATTCTTCATTTATACAAAAACAATAATATATTGTTGACAGTTTCTATAAAATATAGTAGTGTAAAAATTGGGAATTACCAGTTTGAACATATTAATTATTTTAATCTTAATACTTAACTAGAAGGAGAGATTTATATGAGTAAAATGGTGAAACGAATCATCTGTATCGCATTAGTAGTTTGTTTCGTACAGGTTTTTTCTAATGAATCAATTGCGGCATTTATAAAAGGAACATGTATCCCGTCTATAGGAATTTATACGCTTTCACCAACAAATGAAATCGATATGGGACGGGCCGGAATTATCAAAGTAAATCAATTTAATCAGGAATTAATGGCGATCCGAAATGATATCGAGTTACCCGGAGATAATATGCCCGTGTCAATTTGCTTTTTTTATTCCTCTTTTCCTAATAATGACGGAAATGAAAAATGGAAAAACAATTATGCCATAAAAATTTCATGGACAAGAGAGAAAAACATTGAATTTCTTAAAGAGGATGGAACAAAATCCATATTTGAAAAATCAGATACGATTCAGGATGGAAAGCAGAAATGGATCACCTCAGATGAACTTTCCAGTTTGGAAACCCTGTGGTTACCAGTAAATGCGAAGGATTTTTCACAAGCCGTGATGGAAACAATTCTAAAAAAAGTATATTATTTTGATTCTATGGGGAGGGTCATAAAAATATATCAAAAGGATGAAGAGAACAGTTTTATTGAAATAACATATCTAGATGATTCTTTTAAAATAGACAAAATAGTAGACGGATCCGGTCATATCTATCAGTTTACGTATAATGAAAAAGATTTATTGTCAGAAATTCAGGTACAAAATCAAATGGGAGTTCCCATTAGCATGGAGTCAGAGTCAGGCGATAGAATTTATTTCTCTGTAAAGTATTTCTATGACTGGCGTAACAACTTAATCCAGGTCACCTATCCGGATTCAAAATCAGTGTTCTATAAATATTCATGGAACAGGTTGAAACAAATCAAAAATGTCGATGGTAAGACAATTAGCATCCAATATGATGGTAACATGGTAACAGATTTGGAGCAGTGTGTAGGGAAATCAATTAAGCAGTTGCTTGCAATAAAAAGAACTGGTAAGAATAAAATTCTATATTCCGATGAGTATAATAAAAATATTGAAAAATCCTTTAATGAATTGGGAATGCCCGAAGTAAACGCTGAGGCACAAAAAGATATGCCCAAACATAAAGAAAACAAGGGGATTGCCAAAGAAACAGCACCTACAGATCAGACGCATAAGCTTTCTGTTCAAAGAGGCGAGCAGTCGACGATATACACGGATGGATCAGAGTCAATGATTGATCAATATATTTTAGACAAAGGCTATTTGTCCGAGAAAATTGATATCAATGGTATCTACCAAAAATACGAGTATGATCAAAATACAGGATTGCTATTGTACGAGAAAAAAGGCCAAAACAATGCAATAGAATACCAATATGACTCTTCTATGAATTTAATAAGAGCTTCTATGGATTTGTCCAGTATAGCAGAGACGATCGAAAATCAATATGTTTATGACAACGATAAACTTGTAGAAATCAAGCATAACGATATGTCGTATCAGATACTTTATGATATCTGGGGAAATGAGTCCGGCGTTTCAGTCGGGAGAGAACCCCTGATCTGTTATCGCTATATGGATGGTAAAACCCAACTATGCCAAACAGTCGAATACGGAAACGGGCAGAGCATCAGATATGAATATGACTCTAAAAATCGGATCACCAAAATTTCTAGTGAAAACGATAAATGTTTATTTTCATTTGACTATTCCGAGGATAACATCACAACAGTATATGATTACTGTAATGGAACGAGACAAATATATTATGATGAAAAAGTTGAAATTTACGATATGAGTACTTCTAAAAAGATATTTGGTATTTATCTATCAGAAAATGAAGATATTATCATGCAAATCGGCCAGTATGAATATTGTATCCAGAATAAAAATTATTATAATGAAGACGGGAAGACTGTGGTGTATACCTTCGGAGATAATCAGATATCGGTTGATCTTGAAATTATAAGGGACTACTTTGAACGCTCCAAAAGTGTTTCTGTCATAAATAGAAACGGCGAGTCCTATTCAGTCCATTATCAATATCAGGGCAACGGAGACTATACGACAGGATTAATTCAGAGTTACGCAACAGAATATACATATCAAGGAATTCCGCGCAACAATGTTTGGTCTTATGAATATAATCAAAATGGACAGATTATAGAAATTAAAAAGGATAATAAATTATATGCAAGTTATAAATATGATTTATCTGGCCAACTCATACAAGAGGACAATCGGACGATGCAGGAGCGAACGGAGTATCTATATGACAAAGGAGGAAATCTTACACAAAAAATCAGATATTTATCCCGTGCGATATCTCCAACAGAAATAATTAACTATACTTATAACAATGATACTTGGAAGGATGAAATGACAAGCTATAACAACATTGAGATTGAATACGATGCTGTAGGAAATCCGGTCCAATATGGCTCATGTAAATACACGTGGGCATCCGGCAAACATTTAGAGGTCTATGAAAACAATGCACAAAAAGTAAAATATACTTATGACACGGAAGGTCGCCGTTTAAGTAAATCTATCTTTGATCAAAAAAGTGGTGATTTTCTCTATCAATATAATTATTTTTGGTATGGAAACCACCTGCTTTCACAAAAAATAGCGGACTATACGAAGGGAGAGGCAATTGAAGATACGGTTATCTATCAATTTGACGAAAATGGGAATTATTACGGATTTATTGTAAATGGATCTACTTCATATCTATACGAAAAGAATGCGCAGGGTGATATCACAGGAATTTTAAAAGATGGAGCATATGTAGGGCAATATGCTTATGATGCCTTCGGTAATATCATCGTACAAAGGGAGAATCCAGAAATTCAAAAATGGAATTGTATTTATTATAGAAATTATTGCTACGATAAAGAAAGTAAGATGTATTATTTAAATTCCAGATACTATGTACCGGAATGGGGACGCTTTTTGAACGCTGACACATATATTGATACAGGAACAGGTTTGATCGGAACCAATATGTTCGCCTATTGCGACAATGATCCAGTTAATAAAATCGATCCGATGGGTAATTGGAGTCAGGAGGTTCATCAGGAATTGACGAAATTGCTTTCCGCCGATTTCAAAAATTATAATATTAATAATATTGCATACTGGAATGCTGATACAGATGATACCTATTCGGCGTGGAAGTTTTCTTATTTCCCCTCCTATCAGGGAAAACACTTCGACAGACATATTCGTTTGAGTGAAACAAATGGAGAGGATTCGCGTGTCTATTATGGGACCAATTATTTCGATCAGGCTATCGCTGCATATCGGGCAAATAAAATAAACGAAATGAACAAATGGTTAGGGTATGGCCTGCATTGTTATCAGGATCTATCGGCACATGGCAATATTGATGCCAATACATGGGCTTTGGCAAGCCATGTGGGGATTAATGCTGATGAAACAAATTATATATGGGCAGATGATAAAGATCGCGGCCTAAGTTACAAAATTGGATGCGTGACCAAAATCCCGAATACAAGCGGAAGCTATAGAGGGCCTAGGTATGAAGAAGCATGCGTATCAACGGTTTTATACATGGCGCTCTTCAACTATGCCATTTCTTAAAGGGAGGGAGTTTGTTCAATGGAGTTCTTGATAACAGTCCTGATGCCCTATAAAAATCTTATTCTATTGCTGGTTCTGGTTACCGCTCTCATTATCTGTCTGATTTGTGTCGTTCGCTGGAAAAGAAAGCCGTTAAAAACGATTTTGATCGCCTCTGCCATCATTGACGGCGGGCGGGCTGATCGCCGGATTTTATGATGCGAGAGTTCGTCCGCAATACAGGGAAAGCGAGATTTCTGAAACAGACGCATCTGCCCTGTGTGAATCGATCATGAAAAATCATTTTGATTATGAAGATTTCCTGCCCAACCGTAAAAATGACTTTGTCAAACCAGTAGAATCGGGAGAACGCTATCCTTCATCCGGAGAAGGACTAAAAAAAGTTTCTATGAAATCTGTCACCTATAAAACCGCTTCTTCCATGGGATTTTTTAAATTCGAATACCAAACAGAGCAGGACGCCGCGAATGAATACCAGAGGGAAAAGCAGCAATGGGGGGATGCACCGATTCGTGTTGTGGAAACGGCACAATATCGGATCCTCATAGCCCCCCGCTCACACGAAACGAGATTTTTAGATTTTGAAACCGGAGACAGGTGTAGCTATAGTGAAGGGCTCATACTGCAATATCAGAATTTTGTGGTCCGGATCGGAGAAGATACTTGGTGCAAAAAAATGATGCTACCAGATTTCATTCAAAAAAATAGGTTGTTTGACAAGGACTATGTATGAAAGAGACAGCTTAAAGCTGAAACGCATCCTGAAACCCATCCCACAGCAGAGATGATCAAACGGAAACGAGGCTTGAGCAAACTTTTTTTTTTCCCCCCGCCTCGTTTTTATTTGATTTCACTTATTTCTCATCGTGCACCATCTGCTCATAGGGCAGGATTTCAAACCCATAGCGCTCATACAGCTTTTTGACGCGCTGGTTACGCGGGCAAACTTCCAAGCGGAATCGCCTTGCGCTCCCCTCATATTCCCGCAGCAGCCAATCCATAAACTGCGAGCCAAGCCCGTGGCCACGCGCCCGCTCGGAGAGATAGAGCTCCTCCAGCTGCACCGTTTGGCCGCCCGCCTCACAGCTCCAGTAAAGCACCATTAGCGCATAACCCACAACCTGCCCCTCATGCTCCAGAATGCAGCCGCGCAGGCCCGGCTCTCCCCGCATCAGGCAGTCAAAGGTATCCAGCAGTTTTTGATCGGAGATGGGAAAGAGCGTCCCCTCCCCGGCATAAAAATCCCTGCCCATGGCAAGATAACAAGCCTTATCTTCCGGCATAAAAGCACGAATCACCACAAAAACCGCCCCTTTCCCTAATATTGTTACTCGCCGGTAGACTCCTCCGGCACCACGGTAATCACAATCTGAGTAGCCTCTTTTGTTTCGATCTCGCCCCAAACCTTTACATAGATCACGGTGCCCTTTTTATAGCCTTTCCCCGGCGTCGTCAGCATCTCTGCAACCTTGCCCGCACGCTCCGGATCATCATTTTTCTCCACAATGGCACGGCATTGGAAACCCATATCTTCTAAGCTTAATTTCACAGTGGCATAATTTTGCCCCGTAAAATCCTTCAGCGTAATTTCTTCATTCCCGCTGCTGAGAACTAATTTGATCGTTGAACCCTTGGGCACTTCCGTCCCATAGGCGATATCCTGAGAGAGTACAACATCCTTGCCCTGCGTATCACTATCCTGATATTCTGTTTCAAAGATAAAAGTGTTTGTATAATCCGGATTGCTCTTAATGTTGTTATAATTCAGCCCCCTCAAATCAGGCACCTTAACAAGCTCAGGCGCATTGGAAGAGGCCTGCGTGCTCGCTCCACCTGTAAAAAGCATGCCGATATCTTCCCGCCATACCGTCAAGGAGAGAACTGCAAAAATCACCAGGCAGGCCGCAATGCTGGCAAGGCCAGCAATCAGCGCTGTTTTCGAACCGGAGGCACTTTTTTTCCGCCCACTGGGGGTAGGCTCCTGATGGGGCACCTCCTCCTTCCCGGCATAGGCGATGGCGGCTGTGGACGTGCCCGGGGCAGCAGAAAGCTCCGCTCTCAGCTGATCCACCGTGCGCGTGCGGTCCTCCGGCAGAATTTGCAGCCCATTCATCAGCGCATTGATGACATAAGCGGGGAGCTGCTCCGCAAATTTGCCGGGCACCATCAGCCGATCGTTCGTCACGCGGGAGGTCGCCTCCAGCGGCGTGCTGCCGATCAGCGTGCGATAAAGCACGGCGCTAAAGGCATAGATATCCGTCCAAGGGCCCTGCTGCCCCTCAAAGCCATATTGCTCAATTGCCGCATAGCCCGGAAACAGCTGCGCCGTGAGGTCTCCCCGTGCAGTGCGGGCCTGCCAGATGCTGAAGCCAGTAATCCGCATTTTTCCATTCTTCCCGACGACCAGGGTCGTGGGGGAAATGCCGCGGTGGATGATCCCCGCACTGTGCAGCGTGCCGAGGGTAGAAAGCACGGGCATAAATAGAATCCGCGCCTGCTCCCAGGAAAGATAGCCGGAGGGGCTGCGCAGGAGATACTCCCGCAGGCTGACGCCCTCCATATATTCGGAAATCGCATACGCGGTGCCATGATCCTCTACAATATCAAACACCAGGATCAGCGCAGAGAGCCCACGCATACGCGCCAGCTTGCGCCATAATTCCAAAAAGCTCTGATAACAATCCCGATATGTAATTTCACAGCCCGCCATCGGCGCGAGCGATAAATCTTCACGGCGTTCGGCAATGGAATCCGGCAGGAACTCCCGTATGGTAACCGGCGCGTTCATCTCCAGATCCCAGCCCATATAGGTGGCGCCGTCGCCATTATCATCCAGCAGCTTCCCGGCCAGATAGCGCTCCGCCACGACTGTGCGCAGGGGCAAATACGGTGCAAGCTGCGGCGAATCCGCATGGAAGCCGCAGTATGGGCACTGATTCTCATCACCGATCTCGCGCATACAGCTCATGCACAGATGATCTGTATTCATCATTATGGTCACTCCTCATTGATGCACCCGTCAAACGGGCGAGGCCCTCAAACGATTCGCCCCATCAAGGCAAATCCAAAAAATGCATCCAATCAACGGCAGAAATCTTTTGTCTAAAGGGTATCATATCAAATTCCGCTTATCATTGTCAAGCAACAGGGCTTCCCGCCGTTTGTGCCCGATGCGTGAAAATGATATACTCCATTTATAAACGAAGCCTTTATCACTTCAGGAGGCGAATGGAACATGAATCGAAAATTTCGCAAGACGGCACGCGTTGTTTATCGGGAAAATTTTGCTTTTATTTTGCTGTGTTCCCTGCCTGTTTTTGGACTTTTCCCTATGACAGACCTGCTTATACAGGCCGTTCCATCCTTATCCGCTCCCGGTTTTCCAGTTATTCTCCACCTGTTGAGCGGCATCTTGGGCGCGCCTCTTTTCTGCGGGTATCTAAGCGCCTTGGTGCATCTGCGAAAAACGAGAGAAAAACAGGGCCGCCTGCTTTTCCATTTTTATTTCCGCGCCAGCCTGGCCGGAAAATCCGTTTGTATCGGCTTTCCCGCGTTTGTGTTGCCGCTGCTCCTCACCACAGCCCCGCAGCCGGTTGGAACCATTTTGCTCATTTTGTATATGCCAGTTGCGTCAAAGCTGTTTTGGGCGGCCTATCTGTTCGTGAGCGATGAGTCGATTGCCGCATTTTCTGCATGGCAGGGCGCTAACATTCTGGTGGATGGTTCTGCCGGTGCCCGCTGTCCTGCTGGCCTGCATCCTGATCGTTCCTGAGCAGTTGGAGCTTTCTCTCGCGATTATTCTTTTCACCGGCTACCTGACAGATTTGCTGGCCGGGCCGTATCTGATGCTCAGCATGGCGGAACTGGTCCGCTACCTGAGCACCACAAATCCGGAAGAAAGCAGCAGCACGCCCCGACACCCCGTCGGATTCGCCGATCGTATGTATGAGTGGATGCAGGGATTGCACGGCACGAACCTCGATCTCCCGGAAAACGATGTTCAAGAGCCTGACGCGGAGCCGGAAAACCGCAACTGAGAGGTTGCTCCCCATGCATATTTGGCCGTATCCTGACCAGACTATTGATAAGTAGATCAAATATTTGGAAACGGTTTGCAGGGGTGGCAGGATGATACCGATTTTTTTACTGGGCGAGGAGCGTGATGCGGCGCTCCGGCTCCCGCTTTGCCGTATTTTGGAGCGTTACGGAGGCGTGCTTCATATCTGTGGGGCGCATGCCGCGCAATACGCCATCGGCCAGGCCCGGTTTTTATTGTGCGAAACCAGCCGTTTGGATTCCATCCAAGCGGAACAGGCCATCCTCATTTTTAAATCCCGGCAGGCGGTTTCCAGCAGCCCGCTTTCCCTTTCGGATGGGGTTATATCGATTCTGGAAACAGGGAACGAGGCGGCCGCGCGCATGCTGCTGCATACGGGCGCCACTGCCCTGACCTGTGGGCTCACCGCACGGGATACCCTGACGCTTTCCAGCATTTCCGACACGGCTCCCGTGGTGACTATCCAGCGTGCCATCACCACATTCGATGGCCATACGCTGGAGCCCTGTGAAAAACGCATCGCGCTGCATACGCCGCTGCCCGATTATGCACTGCTGAGCATCTGCGCCCTGCTGCTGCTCACCGGGCACGCATCGGAAAACCTGTTGGAGTTGTAATACAGGCTTCGCTGTATTTTCGCCCAAAAATCAGGGGAAGCCGGCGCCAATGCGCGGCCTCCCCTTTTTGCCGATTCAGGCAAACCTTATTTCATGCCGTTTTCGTAGGACTGGATCATCTTTTTGACCATCTGTCCACCAACAGAACCAGCCTCACGGGAGGTCAGATCGCCGTTGTAGCCCTGCTTGAGGTTTACGCCGACTTCGTTGGCAGCCTCCATCTTAAAACGATTAAGCGCCTCGCGCGCCTCCGGGACGATACTGGAATTACCGCTTCTTGCCATTGTGATATACACTCCTTCATTCAAAATTTACTTTTCGCGTTTGCCTTCCTAGTATCGGAGGATACGGCGGAATTATAACTGTAAACTTTTTGTTGTCCTTCCAGCTTTTTCAGAAGGTCAAAAAACAAAGCTTGAAAGGCTATTTTTTCATAACCGGTACATGGTTCGGAACATGAAATCGGCGTGGCTTCGGCCGGATATACGGCGGCTTCCTCTGGACTTGCGCATCTGAGCCCCAAATCGCCTTGGAGTGAGGAAAAAGCTTTTTCGAATGGACCGTTGCAAAAACATTTTGCAACGGCCCTTTTGCTTTCCTTTCGTCGGTTTTCCGCAATGCTGAAGCCTTTCCGCTTTTCCTACAAAAACCTTTGTGGTCAGGCATTCTTTCGTAAAATTTACCGGAACGGCGCGCCTTGATTGTTCCGCTCCTGTATTGTATAATAAACTATCAAGGAATATGCATGCTGCATACTCCCCGCACGTTTTAGCGAAAGGATGATCATAAACAATGAAACGTGAATTGCAAATTGCCACATTGCCCGTCGTTGCACTGCGCGGGCTTGTCATATTTCCGAAAATGATGCTGCATTTTGATATCGGTCGCAAAAAAAGCGCCGCCGCACTCAACGCCGCGATGGAGGGCGAGCGGGAAATTTTTCTCGTTGCCCAAAAAGATTTGCAGGAGGACGACCCAAATCAGGCTGATTTATATACCTGCGGTGTTGTCGCCTCTGTGCGGCAGGTACTGCGCCTGCCCGGCACGGATAATATCCGCATTGTTGTGGAGGGACGCTACCGCGCAGGGCTGATTGAGCTGACGCAGGACGAGCCGTTTCTCTGCGGCATTGTGCGCGAAAAGCGTACCGTTCGCGCAAGGGCGGCGGACGACTTATATCAAACCGCGTTGGTGCGCCATATCAAGGATCTATTCGGCGATTACGCAGAAGTAGCGCCCAAGGTTGCGCCCGATATGATGCTCGCGATCCTCTCAAACGATGACCCGGGCGATTTGGCGGATTTCATTGCCGGTAACATTATGCTTGATTACACGGAGAAGCAGCGCATCCTAAACGAGCTCAACCCTATCAAGCGGCTGGAGGCGCTTTCCGTCATCCTCACGCGGGAAACAGAGCTTCTGAGCGTGGAGGAAGAGATTCAGCAGCATGTGCAGGAGCAGATGGATAAAAACCAGCGCGAATATTTTTTGCGGGAGCAGTTAAAGGTGATCTCTGAGGAATTGGGCGACGCGGATAATCCGCAGGACGAAGCGGAAAGCTACCGTGAAAAAATCCTCTCCGCCGCCATGCCGCAGGAAACAGAGGAGAAACTGCTGGAAACCTGCGGTCGCCTCTTCAAAATGAGCCCCGGCTCACAGGAGGCCACTGTGCTGCGCAATTATCTCGACACCGTGCTCGCGCTGCCCTGGAACCAATTTACCAAAGACCATTTGGATTTAGAGGCCGCGCGCAGGCAGCTCGACCGCGACCACTATGGCCTTAAAAAAGTGAAAGAGCGCATGATTGAGATGCTGGCCGTGCGCAAGCTTTCGCCGGATATCAAGGGGCAGATCATCTGCCTGGTTGGCCCGCCCGGCGTGGGCAAAACATCGATTGCACGCTCCGTTGCCAAGGCGATGGGCCGCAAATATGCCCGCATTTCGCTCGGCGGCGTGCATGACGAGGCGGAAATCCGCGGCCACCGCAAAACCTACATAGGCGCGATGCCCGGACGTATCATCGACGCAGTGAAGCAGGCAGGCAGTTCCAATCCGCTGATTCTGCTCGACGAGATCGACAAAGTGGGCGCGGATTATCGTGGCGACCCTGCCTCCGCGCTGCTGGAGGCGCTCGACGGCGAGCAGAATTTTGCCTTCCGCGATCATTATATCGAAGTTCCCTTCGACCTGAGCAAGGCTTTGTTTATTACAACCGCAAATGATGCAAGCACAATCCCCGCTCCCCTGCTCGACCGCATGGAGCTCATTGAGCTGACGAGCTATACGCATGAGGAAAAATTCCATATTGCCAAAAAGCACTTGATCCCAAAGCAGGCAAAGCGCCACGGCCTGAACGGGCGCACCCTGCGCATCCAGGATGATGCCATCCATGCGCTGATCGACGGCTACACCCGCGAGGCAGGCGTGAGAAAGCTTGAGCGCGCCGTCGCCGCCCTCTGCCGGCGCGCGGCAGTGCAGGTCGCCTCGGAAGAGAAAAAGCGCGTCACAGTTTCGGCAAGTGATCTGGAAAGCTTTCTCGGCCCGCAGAAGTATAAGCCGGAAGCCCTCCGCTCCCGCGACGAAGTGGGCGTGGTGACCGGGCTCGCTTGGACCTCCGTCGGCGGGGAGACGATGCCCGTGGAGGTTGCCGTGATGGATGGCACCGGGAAGCTGGAATTGACCGGCTCGCTCGGCGATGTGATGAAGGAATCCGCTCATGCGGCGGTCAGCTTCATCCGCAGCCATGCGGACGCGCTGCATATTGATCAAAACTTTTATAAAGAAAAAGATATCCACATCCATGTGCCGGAAGGCGCAGTGCCGAAGGACGGCCCTTCCGCCGGCGTAACGCTGGCGACGGCGCTGGTCTCCGCACTGACGGATGTACCCGTCCGCCGCGATCTCGCCATGACGGGCGAAATTACGCTGCGCGGGCGCGTACTGCCCATTGGCGGACTCAAGGAAAAATCCATGGCCGCCTATCGCACCGGCGTGAAAACCGTGGTCATCCCGGCGGACAATGTGCCGGATCTCGCGGAGATCGACCCCGCCGTGAAAGCCGGCGTGGAGTTTGTGCCCGCGAGCGAGCTTTCCACCGTATTCCGCACCGCTTTGCTACCGCAAACCAATCAGCCGGACGCGGCCGCTCCGGAAGCGGAAAAGCCTGCCGACCCGGTGCCGCTTATCAAGCCGCGGCAGCAGCCGGTTGTGGCGCAGTAAAAAACGGCCATTCAGTTCGCCTCTAATGAAAAAATGGATTGTTGAGGACTGGGAATTTGAAATCACAGTCCTTCACGGTGAAGCGGAGCAGTGCCGGATGGGTCTGGAGACCGGCGACCAGTTTCATTGCACCTATGAATGTCCCGCCGGCTTCTGTCCGAAAACGATGCCGGTACTGCATACCCTATGTGAAATTGCCCGCTGTGGCGGCGATTATAAACTGCGTGGAAGCGCCGCAAGCCATGAAATTGATTTTCCCTGTGCCGACCATTGCATAACGTTTCATTTGACTGCAATGCATATCAAGTGACAAACGGGCACGATCCCGTTATAAATTCTCATTCAGAAAAGAGGAATCCCATGCGCTTCGACAACGCCCGCTTTGAGATGGCCTGCGGCACCTTTGCACAGTTGCCCGCCTGCACGGCCCCGGAAATCGCTTTTGCCGGCCGCTCAAACGTCGGCAAATCCTCCCTGCTCAATAAGCTGCTCAACCGCAAGAGTCTGGCCCGTGTGAGCGCAAAACCGGGCAAAACAATCACAATCAACTTTTATGCGCTCGACGGCGTGCGCCTGACCGATCTGCCGGGCTATGGTTATGCAAAGGTGGCGCAGTCGGAGAAAAAGCGCTGGGCAGAGATGATGGAAGGCTATTTCGGCTCGGAGCGGGATATCCGTCTGGTCGTGCAGCTCATTGATATGCGCCATCCGCCGAGCGCGGACGATTTTTCGATGCTCGATTATCTGGCTCAGATGCAGTATCCTTTCGTGATTGCCCTAACAAAATGCGATAAGCTCAACAAAATGGAGCGCGCCGAGCGCACGCAGGCGCTGAAAGAGGAGCTCGCCGCATACCCGGAGATTTTAAAGATTCCGTTCTCCGCTGTGACCGGCGAGGGCACAGAAGAGCTTCGGGCGGCGATTGCCGCGGCTGTTGAAAATGGCGCGGGGCAAACGGATCAAGATTGACGAATCAATGGAATGTGAAGGAGTGTTTAGGAGATGTTTGTTTCAGACTGCCTGGATGTGAATGCACAGGGCCACCTGACAATCGGCGGGCTCGATACGGTGGAGCTTGCCAAAGAATTCGGCACGCCGGTTTATATCATGGATGAAAACCAGATTCGACAGCACTGCCGGGATTTTGTGGAATCCATGAATCAAACGTACAACGGCCACGGCCATGTGCTCTATGCGAGCAAAGCCTTTTCCTGCAAGGAGATGTGCCGCATCTGCAAGGAGGAGGGCATGGGGCTTGACGTTGTTTCCGGCGGCGAGCTATATACCGCTCTGCAGGCGGGCTTTCCGGTCAGCCGGATCTATATGCACGGCAATAACAAAACAGTGGAAGAGCTGCAGATGGCGCTCGATGCAGGGATTGCCCGCATCATTGTGGACAACCTCACCGAGCTGCACACCTTGAACGGTCTGGCGGCTCAGGCGGGCAAAAAGGCTGATATCATGTTCCGCATCAAGCCCGGCATCGATGCGCACACGCACAGCTTCATCCGCACGGGGCAGATCGATTCCAAATTTGGCCTCGCGCTAGAAACGGGTGAAGCGCTGGAGGGCGTGCGCGAAGCGCTTAAAATGGAGCACATCCATCTCTGCGGCCTGCACTGCCACATCGGCTCCCAAATTTTTGACATTGATCCGTTCGAGCACGCGGCCAAGGTAATGATCGAATTCATCGCGGAGATTCAAAAGAAAACCGGCTTTGCCATAAAGGAGCTCAACCTCGGCGGCGGTTTTGGCATCAAATACCGCTCGAAGGACCGTCCGGAGGCTTACGGCGCCTATATGGGCCGTGTGGCCCGCATTGTCAAAGAGCATTCCGCATTCTGCGGCATCGAAACGCCTGATATTCTCATTGAGCCGGGCCGCTCCATTGTGGGCACGGCGGGCATTACGCTCTATACGGTTGGCGCGGTGAAAAACATCCCGAACGTTCGCACCTATGTTTCTATCGACGGCGGCATGGATGACAACCCACGCTACATCCTCTATCAATCGGATTATGAGGCCGTCTGTGCCAACAAGGCGGACAAGCCCAAGGATATGACGGTTACCATCGCGGGCAAATGCTGCGAGAGCGGCGACCTGATCCAGGAAAATGCGCCCGTTCAAACGCTTGAACCCGGCGATATTTTGGCGGTGCTCTCCACCGGGGCCTACAATTATTCGATGTCCTCCAACTATAACCGGATTCCCCGCCCTCCCGTCGTGATGGTCAAGGATGGTAAGGCCCGTGTTGTGGTAAAGCGGGAAACGTTTGACGACCTGATTCGAAACGATCTTTGATTTTGACGCTGAAAATTGTGGCTGCGCGGATTGCGGATGATACGCAACCTGCACAGCCACAATTTATTCTGCTGCAATCGCCTGTGACGGCCTGCTCCTATATTATGAATCCAACAAAGCCAATTGTTCGCAGCGGGCGATGCCACGCTCTAGAATGGCCAGGGATTCCTCCCTGCTGTAAACCCATTCCCCCTCCGGCATGGACTGAATAAAATCATAAAACGCCCCACACAGGCTCTGCTCATCAAAGATAATGCTGGCATACAGCTGTGTAGCGCTGTCATGCACTTCAAAAGCAGCTTTCCGCTCGCCCTGGCAGTGGAGAGAAAAGCCCTCCACAAATGGGAAGCGCGACTCATTGACAAAATAGAGCAAAATTTTTCCATCCATGACGCCCTGATGGAATCGCTTGAGGAGTTCTAACCTGTCCTGTTTGTCAGATGCACGCGCATAAGCAGGAGGAAACGCGCACAGGCGGCCTTCGTCAATAAAAAGATCCAGCCCACGCTCCCAGCAGATGCTGGTGATTTTCGTCATGCGGGGGGCCATTGTTTGATAATACTCATAAAGCGCGTGCGCAAGCTCTTCTGTCCCTTCTTCCTCCAGATTCACGATCCGCTCTATCATCTCTTTGGTAAGAAATGGCCCCAGGCATGGCTGTAACTCCAAAGAGTAGGTCTGGTATGGCTCTGCGCTGGCATAGAAGTTGGCGCTGGCGTCAATCATTTGCTTTGCCGAAGGCGCCCGGTGAATCAACGGCCTAGAGAGCTTGACCGCCTGGTCAAAACGCTCTTTGTATGCCGCCAATAAGTCATCACTGCTGACAAGAGCCGCTGTTTCCAAATTATCAGAGAGCCACAGCAGCCTTTGATTGGTATAAAGATAGAAAGAGAAAGGAGTAGACACATCTGCATAGAGCGGCGCGGTGCTGTAATAAAACCAGGGATGGTATGCACAGCCCGGTGCGATACAAAAGGGCAGCACGCCGAAAAGCGCCTTCAGGTTATTCAGATCCGTTCTCGTATCTTTCGTAAGCGGAAGAACGTGGCGCAGCTCCAGCTTCCCTCCCGCGCCGAGATACATCCAGAGCAGGATGCGCTGCAACATCCCCTGCCGCAAAATTGCATTTGTGCACACCATTGGATGCTCCTGCGTGCCGATCTCCTCGCTCAAAATTTGGTGCAGGACACCCTCCACGGCAAACGGGCCGCGGTAAAGCTGAATTCCCTCTTTCGGAAGCGTGTGGAAATCAATGGGCTCGATCGGATTGCAATCAGGCCGTGCCGCGTCCTGAGGGATCATCTCGGCCAGCGTCGAAAGCTGCTGCTGCATATAGGAACGCCTCCGATAGGCCCATTCGCCCACACTGCTGACATAATAACAATGCGACAAAATACGCTCTTCCTCCACCGTAAGCGGCAACTCGCGCAGCAAAAGCCGAAATACCGCTTGTTCCGGCAGATTCTTCCCCTTCAGGAAGCTGGCAATGACGCTGCGCGGCACGCCGGTTCGTTCCGCTAAAAGTGCAGTATCCGTTTTTCCCTCCTTGATGAAGTGGCCCAGGCATGCGCTGAACTCAGACATATTGCACCCCACCTTCTTCCCCGCATGACGCTGCAATCAAATTGCGCAGGATCGCTTCTGATTCCTTCCCCGTATAAAGCAGCCCACTCTCCGGAAGGCCGGAGAGAAAGCCCAAAATCGCCTGCCGCAGCGTTTTCTCCCGAATCTGCACGTTGGCGCCCCCGCGGCCATTGAACGGATACGCATAGATGATGCATTTTTCATCCTCACTTGCATGAATGGATACCCGATCGGGAAAACGGAAGCGTGCCGGATTCATCAGATACAGCTTGATCCGTCCAGTCTGGATCAGGCTCAGCAGCCGTTTTAAAATAGAAATCCTGTCAGGATGTGCAAAGGGACGAAAATATTGCTCCGGCAACGAGTCGCTCCGGCCGGTTTTCAAAAATTGGGAAAAACAGTCGACCGTCGTCATCGCAACGCAAGTTTTAATGCTTTGCTCCAGGCATTCAAAGTGGCGGCAAGTGCGTTCCACAACAGCGCGCGCACTGGGCGATTCATCCCGCCTGACCGAATACAGGAGCTCAGGGGGGCAGCATAGCGCAAGGCACGGAAAGCCGCCTGAAGCGACGAATTGATCTCTCGCCCTTTTGCCCCGATAAAAAGATTCCCCCATTTGATATGCTTCCTCCAGCGATACGGCCCGCTGCAGAAGTGGCTCCGCATTTGCAAACGTTTGCTGAAAACGCTGCTCGTAGCACATTCTTATTTCAGGCTCCCGAATCAAAGTGGCAAGCTTATTCTCCTCAGAAAAGCAAAGCACGCATTTCGTTGTGATCAAATAGGAATGAAACAGGGACGATGGGTTGGAATGGGGAGAAACATTCTCATAATAAAAGCGGGGATCATAGCCGTCTACTGATGAAAAGCTGAACAGCAGTGCATCAAACAGCATTTTTAAATTATGCGGATGGGAACCAATGCTTTTATGAAAACGGATCAGATGACGAATTTCGATCCGATCATTCTGTTCCAGATAAAGTTGCAACAGCGCCCTGCCCACGCCAGTCATCCCATCCAGCATATTGGTGGATACTTGGGGGTGCTCCTGCCCCTTTAATTCCTCCAAAAGCACTTGACGGGCAACGTTTTCCACCATATACTCGCCCCGGATGCAGGAAACGCTCCCCCGCAGCAGCTCCGCCTGCTCGGTGAAATGCCCGCCAGCAGAAATAGGAGGGAGACCTACCATCACCTCGTTAAACCGCTCCAGCCGCTTTTTGATATAGGCCCTCTGATAAAAAATGCTTTCCCCGTTTTTTAGGATGTTATAATTCTCCAACAGCTGCTCTCGCTCGTGCGGGAACAGACGAAGCGTTTTCACTACCTTTTGGAAAAAAGACGCGCTGGGAACCAATTGTCCTTTCAAAACCCGGTGCAGTGTTGGCCGGTCAACGCCCGCTTCCTGCGCAAAGCCATAAACCGAATACCCATCTTCCTGGATGAGGCGTTCCAAAAAAACACTAAAATCCGACATGCTATGTTTCTCTCCCTCACATAGATGTTTCTGGAATCATTCCATTTTAGCCCATATAGTACACGATAACAAAAATTTCATTTTACCACAGTCGGAACCACAGGTTGCTTTTTTGCAATCAATCGGCTATGATGAATACGACATAAGTAAGGGGGTATCTTTTACTTATGGGTGTGACTGCGTGTCATACACCTTTCCATACCTGCTTTGGCAGGCGCGAAGAGCCGTGGCGTTGGGGGGCGCTACGGCTCTTCGCGTTTTTTTAGGACGAACAAGGTAGGGGCGCACTGTTTGCTCCGTATACTAAGATCATAAACAGTTTTTAAGTAAAATGAGGTTTTCCTCACGAGGCGGGATGCGCCATTCCTGCAAACTGGCTGTTGTAGAGCTCCGCATAAAAACCGCCCTGCTCCAGCAGGCCCGCATGTTGGCCCATTTCAACGATCCGGCCATGGTTCATTGCCAAAATGAGATCCGCTGTGCGGATGGTGGAGAGCCGGTGCGCAATCACGAAGCAGGTGCGGTTTTGCATCAACTCCTGCATCGCCTTCTGGATGAGCACCTCCGTGCGGGTATCGACGGAGCTGGTCGCTTCATCGAGGATCAAAATGGCCGGATCGGCCAGGATGGCGCGTGCAATGGTCAACAGCTGCCGCTGGCCCTGCGAGAGGTTCATGCCTTCCTCTTCCAGAACCGTATCGTATCCGTCTGGCAGTGTATGGATGAAATGCGTCACCCGCGCCATACGCGCCGCCGCCTCTACCTCCTCCCGCGTTGCGCCGGGCCGGCCATAGGCGATGTTATCATAGATCGTGCCTTCAAAAAGCCAGGTATCTTGCAACACCATGCCGAACAGATGCCGCAGGTTTTCCCGGGAAAGCTCCCGGATATCGGCGCCGTCTACCGTAATCCGACCGCTATCCACATCGTAAAAACGCATGAGAAGATTGACAAGCGTGGTCTTGCCCGCCCCGGTGGGGCCGACGATGGCAACCAACTGCCCGGGCTTTGCCTCCAAATTCAAATCCTGAATCAGCGGTTTTTCCGGCAGATACTGAAAATCCACATGCTCAAAGCGGACTTTCCCAACTTCCCCCCGCGCCTTTTCAATCGTGTGGAGCGGCTGCTCCGGAACCTCCTCTTCCTCATCGAGCAGCCGGAAAACGCGCTCCGCCGATGCGAGGGAGGATTGAATATTGTTTGCGATATTGCCCAGATCCGCGATCGGCTGGGTAAACATCTTCGAATACATGATAAACGAAGTCACGTCGCCCAGCGAGATGCTGCCGGAGAGAACATAACTCCCTCCTGCCACACAGATCAGAACATAGCTGATGTTATTGATAAAGCCCAAAAGCGGCATGATCGTGCCGGAGATAAACTGCGCCTTGCGGCTGACGCGGTATAATTCATCATTGATTTCGTCAAATTCCGCAATCGCATTCTGCTCATGGCCGAATACTTTGACGATATTGTGGCCTGTATACATCTCCTCGATATGGCCGTTCAATTCACCCATGTGATCCCACTGGCGGCGGAAATAACGCCGGGAGTAGCGGGAGATCACGAATGTGACAACCAGGCAGGCCGGAAGAACGGAAATCGCGATCAGCGTCATTCGCCAGCTCACATAAAACATCATCCCCATCACAGAAATCAGCATCACCAGGGAGGATAAGATCTGCGTGAGGTTATTTTGCAGCGTATTGCTCACATTATCGATATCGTTCATAATGCGGCTGAGGATATCGCCCTTGGAATGACCGTCAAAGTAGCGAAGCGGCAGGCGGGAAAGCTTTTCATTCACCTGCTCGCGCATGGCACAGACCACCTTCTGCGTTACGCCCGCCATCGTATAGGCCTGCACATAGCTGAAAACAGCGCTCATCCCAAACAACCCCGCGAGCAGCAGTAAAATCCGGCCGATTTTGCCAAAATTCATGGTGCCGCCTGAAAGCTTTACTTCCACCTGCGCCTGAATCGCATCCACCGCGTCGCCCAAGAGCATGGGGCCAAACACCGTGACAAAAGTGCCAAGTACCGCCGTGACCAGCACGAGCAAGACGGCGGGCCAGAACGGTTGCAACAGGCCGAGCAGGCGCAGCGTTGTTCCGCGCACATCGCGCGGTCGCTCATTGGGCGGGCGGCGGTTTTTGCTGCGGTTATAAGCCTTCGCGCGCAGATTTCGGTTGGATTCCCTTGCCGGGCCGGCGGAGTGATGTTTGCTCATTCTTATGATTCATTCCTTTCCATAGAAGGCGCAAAACTCGTTTGAAAGGATCGATTCTTTCAAACGACCTCCTCCTTCGCCAGCTGGGATTCTACAATTTCCTGATAGACTCGGCAGTTCTCAAGCAGTTCACGATGCGTGCCAATTCCGGCCACCTTGCCCTCATCGAGCACAATGATCCGGTCGGCATCCAAAATCGTGCCCACGCGCTGAGCCACGATAATCAGGTTCGCATCCTTGAAATGCTCCCGGATCGCGGCTCTCAAGCGCGCGTCCGTGCGGAAATCGAGGGCGGAAAAGCTATCGTCAAAAATATAAAACTCCGCCGGGCGGATGAGCGCCCTGGCAATCGCAAGGCGCTGCTTCTGCCCGCCAGACAGGTTGGTGCCGCTTTGCGACACCATATCATAAAGCCCGTTGGGCAGCTTCTCGACAAAAGAACGCGCCTGCGCGATCTCCAGCGTTTGAAGCATTTCCTCCGGGGTTGCGTCCTCCTTGCCGTAGCGCAGATTATCCGCCACCGTCCCGCTGAACAGAAAGGCCTTTTGCGGGATAATGCCGATTTTGCGGTGCAGCACATCCTGCTCCTGCTCGCGGACATCCACGCCATCCACCAGCACGCGGCCGCCCGTCACATCATAAAAGCGGGGGATTAAATTCACCAGCGTTGATTTGCCGCAGCCGGTACCGCCGACGATCGCCGTGACCTCCCCCGCACGCGCCTCAAAGCTGATATGGCTGAGCACTGGCTCCTGCGCCCCCGGGTAGGAAAAGGAAACATTTTCAAAAACGAGATGTCCGCTCTCCCTTTTTGCCGGCGCCTTCGGGGCCTGCGGCTCCAAAATCATCGGCTCCAGATCGAGCACCTCAGCGATCC
>ERZ827037.446-NODE-446-length-54277-cov-13.222880_pt1 | contig 54277 bp, 50 predicted proteins | sample MGYA00519924_ERZ827037 | MGnify/ENA primary metagenome ERZ827037 (study PRJEB31778, sample SAMEA3449250) | human gut metagenome | biome: human gut; feature: human-associated habitat; material: faeces | place: United Kingdom | collected 2010/2012 ... | reverse complement strand
AAAACAGAAAGAAATAAAAAAATCTTTTTCATTTGTTCTATCTTTTAAATGGTTATATGTAATATTACAGACAATCGTGATAAAAACTCCTGAGCTTCGTCCATTGTTAGGCAAAGAGGCGGTAAGATACGGATTACATTGTTTCCTGCAACTCCGGTAAAAACTTTCTGCTCAAATAATAGTCTTTGACGAATTTCTCTGACTGCCACATCAAATTCCAATCCTATCATCAATCCTCGTCCACGTACTTCTTTTATATATGGCATTTTGCGGAGTTCATCAATCAGAAAATCACCTACCTGTTTGGCATTCACGACAAGTTCTTCTTTCTCCATAATGTCCAATACGGAAATAGCGGCAGCACAAGCCAAATGGTTCCCTCCGAAGGTTGTTCCTAATTGACCATATATGGATGTGAATTGGGGAGAAATCAATACGGCTCCCATAGGGAAACCATTGGCGATTCCCTTTGCGACAGTGATTAAATCCGGACGAATACCATCATACTGATGTGCAAAAAACTTTCCACTACGCCCGTATCCTGATTGTATTTCATCGAGGATTAAGATTGTATCGGTCTTATTGCACTCTTGTTGTAGTATCTGCATAAATTGCGATGTAGGTAATTGGATTCCTCCGATTCCCTGTATTCCTTCTATAATGACGGCACACACATCGCCTTTAGAAAGTTCCCGCACCAATGATTCGGTATCATTCAATGGCAGATAGGTTACATGCCCATTCTGATTAATAGGGGCTATAATTTGGGGATTATCGGTAGCCTCAACCGCCAATGAAGTCCGACCATGAAAAGCGTTTTTAAAAGCTATGACTCTGGTTCTTCTATTATAAAAGGAAGCCAATTTCAATGCGTTTTCATTGGCTTCTGCCCCCGAATTTACCAGAAAAAGCTTATAATCCTCATATTGGGACATTCTTCCCAAGCGTTCTGCCAACTCTTGTTGTAGTTCGTTTTTTACAGAGTTTGAATAAAAAGCTAATTTACCGGCTTGCTTGGTAAGGGCATCTATAAAGGAAGGGTGCGAATGGCCTACCGAAATAACGGCATGACCTCCATAAAGATCCATATACTTGGTTCCTTTGTCATCCCAAACAGAGCACCTTTCTCCTTTGACAATGTTTATGTCAAAAACAGGATATACATCAAATGGTTTCATTGTTTGTCTCATTAAATCAGATTCTATACCAGAAGTTCCAAAGCACTCTTGATTCTTTTCATTGCTTCTACAATGTTCTCATCACTTGTCGCATAGCTGATACGAAAATATCCGGGTGCGCCGAAAGCGTCTCCACTGACAGCTGCCACGTGTCCGACTTCCAGCAAGTACATCACCAAGTCTGTGGAATTGTTGATTACCCAGTCTTTGTATCTCTTACCAAAAAAACTGCTGCATTTAGGGAATAAATAGAATGCCCCTTCAGGTATATTGACTTCCAGACCTGCAATCTCTTTTCCCAGTCTCACTACCAAATCTCTACGTCGCTCAAATGCTAAACGCATTTCTTCCACACAGTCCTGCAAACCTCTATATGCGGCTTCTGCGGCTTTCTGAGAGATAGAACAAGGACCACTGGTATATTGTCCTTGTAATTTAGAACATCCTTTTACAACCCATTCCGGACCGGCAACGAATCCTATTCTCCATCCGGTCATGGCGTATGCTTTGGATACTCCGTTGATAATGATAACCCGTTCTTTGATAGTCGGAAATTGAGCTATACTTTCGTGCTTGTCCACATAATTTATGTGTTCGTATATTTCATCGGATAAAATGAGTACATGCTCATGTTTGGATAACACGTTTGCCAATTCTTGAAGTTCTTGCCGGGAATAAACAGTTCCGGTGGGATTGTTGGGAGAACTCAGAATGATTACACGTGTCTTTGAAGTAATGACGGCTTCCAATTGTGAAGGTGTTATTTTAAAATCTTGTTCTATTTCAGTAGGTACAACTACAGGTACACCTTCAGCCAGTTTTACCATTTCCGGATAGCTTACCCAATAAGGAGCCGGAATTATCACCTCATCTCCCGGATTCACTACTGCCAATATAGCATTGCAAACAGATTGTTTAGCACCATTTGAACATATAATTTGGGAGGCTGAGTAGTTCACCCCATTTTCATTATTCAATTTATTCGCAATGGCTTCCCGTAAAGACAAAAAGCCCATTACGGGCGAATAATAAGAATAGTTCTGTTCTATGGCTTCGATTGCTGCCTTTTTAATATGTCCGGGAGTATTAAAGTCGGGTTCTCCCACACTCATATTAATGACATCTACTCCTTTAGCCTTCAACTCTGCACTCTTTTGGGACATCAAGAGTGTAGCTGAAGGGGATAGACGGGTTACATGACTGGAAACTTGATTCATCTGTTCTATCTTTTAGTTCAACATTACGTTTTATCCTTTAAGCAAATTCAACAACTCATATGGCTCTTCTATTATATATTGGGCGCCATTTGTCAATAGCTCGTTTCTATCTCCATATCCATACAGGACACCAATAGTATCAATACCTATTTTTTGGGCAGCCAACATATCATACTTTCTGTCACCTATCATAACCACATTATCAGTGGCTGATATGTTGTTTGCAGATAGTACATATTGTATCACGTCTGCTTTGTTCGAACGGGTGAATTCTTCGTTATCCCCACCTATAAATTTGAAATAAGTATCTAACTTGCAATCAGCCAAGAGTTGTTTTGCGGCATATTCCGGTTTTGTTGTTGCCACATATAATTCCTTGTTGTCATTTTGTAATTGCGACAAAACTTTCTCAATATTTTGGAACACCTTGTATTCATGAATACCTTTCTTCATATAATATTCGTCATACAGCTTGCAGGCAATTTCAACCTGTTGAGGTGAGAAATTGTATATTTCCCGAAGAGAATCCTGAAGAGGAGGACCAATCATTGGTTTGAATTCATCCAAACAAGTAACTTCGATATTGAAATATTTTAAACAATATCTTATTGACTCGGAAACTCCAATCTTAGAATCAATTATCGTTCCATCCAAATCCCATAATATGTGCTTATACCTTTTCTGTGCCATTTTTATTTTTTTTGCAAAAATACAACCTCTTAATTCTTTGCCTGTTACATAATTCGGGTATTTATTTGTATAATTCCAGTTGTTTGTATTCCCCTCTAAATAAGTTCATAACTACATACTTGAATAGGCGTATCAAGGTTGTGCAATACTTTTTCAAGTTGTATTCCTTCCCGATTGTCATATTCATATCCGAAAGTGGCGCGAATACCTTGCAATATGAATTGAGTGGCACGGTCTAAGGCAATGGGTAGGCTATCACCTTGCAGCAAGGCTCCGGTGATAACGCTTGTAAAAGTATCGCCCGTTCCGGGATAATGGGCAGGCAGGTAAGGGCAGGTCACTTTCCAGTAACGATTGCCGCTACGATTGTAGGCATAGACGGAGGTTTTGCTCTTATCGCCCGCAACGGGAACGCTGGTAATAATCACTACCTCGGGGCCGTAATCGGACAGTTGGCGAAGGTAAGATTTCAGTTCCTCATCCGTGTTCGTTTCCCGATAAGGGATGCCCAATAGATAAAATAGTTCCGTCAGATTGGGAGTGATGACATCTGCTTTAGTAATGAGATGCTTCATTTCATCAATCATGGACTCGTGAAAGTTGGCATAGAGTCGCCCATTGTCACCCAACACCGGATCTACAACGACCAGACCGTCCGGCTGACGGAAGTCTTCAATGAAATTGGAGACGATGTGTATCTGGTGCGGAGAACCCAGATAGCCGGTGTAGAAGGCATTAAACTGCACTTCTAACTTCTTCCACTCGGAGATGATTTTAGGCATTTCGTCCGTCAAATCAAGGAAAGAAAATTCCGGATACTGGGTATGATTGGACAACACCGCCGTAGGCAGTGGACACACCTGGAACCCCATTGAGGAAAGAATAGGGATAACAACCGTTAAGGATACTCGTCCCAATCCGGACAAGTCGTGAACGGCAACAACTTTCTTTACTTTATTTGCATACATAAGGCTTATACGGATTTGATGTTTAGCTCTGATAAAATTTTACGCATTGCCTCCATGGTCGTAATGCGTGTAGGTACCAAGGGAAGACGTAACCGGTTTTCAATCATCCCCATGGCATTAAGCATAGCTTTGACACTTGCCGGATTTCCATCCACGAACAATAGTTTGAATAGTTCGGTAAATTGGTGGTGAATGGTAAGGGCATTGGCATAATCGCCATGTAGAGCCAAACGTACCATGCGGCTGAACTCACGCGGGAAAGCGTTACCTATTACAGAAATGACACCTATTGCGCCCAAGGTAAGCAATGGAAAAGTAATGCCGTCGTCACCCGAAATCACATCAAATCCGTCAGGCTTGTTCTTGATGATATCGTCCACTTGAGTAATGTCACCGGACGACTCCTTAACGGCTATCACATTCTTGAAATCACGTGCAATGCGCAGGGTCGTTTCCGCTTTCATATTTGTACCTGTCCGTCCCGGAACATTGTATAAGACAATAGGCAGTTTGGTAGATTCGGCAATGGCTTTGAAATGTTGGTATATTCCTTCTTGGGAGGGCTTGTTGTAGTAAGGTACTACTGAAAGAATAGCATCTACACCGGTGAAGTCCTCATTCTTTAGTGTCTCTACTACGGTAAGCGTGTTATTTCCACCTACGCCTAAAAGAATCGGGATGCGTCCGTTCACACGTTCAATAACCGTATGTCTTATTCTTTTTTTCTCCTCTTCGGTCAATGTGAGTGTTTCGGCCGTAGTGCCCAATACACACAGAAAGTCCGTACCGTTCTGTAGCAAATAATCTACCAAGAGGATAAGCGCATCATAATCTACGCTTCCATCTTCTTTAAATGGGGTAATCAATGCTACTCCCATTCCTGTCAACCGAGTTCGTGTCATATCTTCTAAAATTCTTATTATTCTCTCAACACGTAATCACCGGCTTCTTGGGTAACCATGTTCTGTAGCTCTTCCAAAGTTTTCTCGCCATTGGTAAATTCAACGATGGCTACCGATGGATTAAGAGTTACCGTAGCGCGTATTCCTTCCATTTTGTTTAATGCTTTTTCCACACGCATACGACAATGATTACAACTCATTCCTTCTACTTTAAATTCTTTTTTCATAAATTTTTCTGATAATGTTTCTACTTTCTCTTCAAATTCTCTATCTTGCTCTGTGACGGATAAATTAACCGAAACATCTGCATTTCGTATCTTCTTTTTTCTCAGCCGTAGGCTGTTGCTTACCACGCTGACACTACTGAACGCCATAGCTGCTCCAGCTAACATTGGGTTTAATAAAAAGCCGTTGATGGGGTAAAGGATACCTGCGGCTATAGGTACACCAAGCAGATTGTAGATAAATGCCCAAAACAAGTTTTGGCGGATGGTCCGTACCGTTTGCCTGGACAATTCAAGAGCTTCTGGTATTTTTGTCAAATCGGAAGAGATAACAGTCATTTGGGCTACATCCATAGCTATGTCACTTCCGCTTCCCATAGCGATACCCAAATCTGCTTGTGCAAGAGCTGCGCTATCATTAATGCCATCGCCCACCATCGCAACCTTTTTACCTCTTTTCTGCAACTGGCGCACAAAAGCTGCTTTGTCTTGCGGCAATACTCCTGCTTTATAATGCTGTATTCCTGCTTTACGGGCAATCTCCCTGGCGGTAATTTCATTATCTCCGGTCAATAAATGCACTTCAATATTGGCAGCTTTCAGTTCCGTTACAGCTTGTATGGAAGTTTTCTTGATTTGGTCTGTAATAGCAACGATTGCCAAGGCATTTGTGTCATCCGCAAACCAGATAACGGTTTGTGCTTCTGCCGTCAGATGAGCAAAGTTGTTGGATAGGACAGAAGATATAGCAATCTTATGTTCTTCCAGTAATTGGCGATTACCAGCATAATAGGTCTTGCCTTCTGATTCTCCTTTCACACCTTTTCCGGTAATACTCTCGAAATGTTTGATTTCGATTTGGCGAGTATCCTTAAAATAGCTGGTAACAGCTTCGGCAAGTGGATGCTCCGAGAGTTTCTCCAAACTATAAAAGATACTTTCTGCGTTTTCCGACAGGTTATTCCATACCACCGTGCTGACCTTTGGCTTACCTTCAGTCACAGTTCCGGTCTTATCAAGTACAATGGTGTCTATTTTCTTGGCTGTTTCCAGACTTTCGGCATCTTTTATCAGAATGCCTCTTTCCGCACCTTTGCCGATACCTACCATAATGGCGGTGGGGGTCGCCAAGCCCAAGGCGCATGGGCAAGCGATAATTAATACAGTAACCAAAGCCAGTAAGCCGTGTGTGAATCCGTTTGTTCCCCCCAGCATAACCCATACCACGAAAGACAATACGGCAATGGAGATAATAGTAGGAACAAAAATACCTGCTATCTTATCCACTATTTGTTGCACGGGTGCCTTACTTCCTTGCGCATCTTGTACCATATGGATGATTTTAGCCAAAAGCGTGTCGGTTCCTACTTTTTCAGCCCGAAAACGGAAACTTCCTTTTTGATTGATGGTACCGGCAAAGACTTTAGAATCTTTATCCTTGGATATAGCTATCGGTTCACCGTTGAGCATACTCTCATCCACATAGGATGTACCCTCTGTAACCACACCGTCCACCGCAATACGTTCACCGGGTTTTACTAAAAGAATATTTCCTGGTCGGATTTGTTCGATGGGAATTTCCTTTTGTTCGCCTGTAGAGGTGATAATGGTTACGTTTTTAGGTTGCAATCCCATTAGCTTTTTGATGGCTGATGAAGTGTTGCCTTTGGCCTTTTCTTCCAGAAGTCGTCCCAATAGGATGAAGGCAATAATAGTACTTGCTGCCTCGAAGTAAACGTGCGGATGAACACCCCTTGACACCCAGAACTCTGGAAAAAACAGGTTGAACAAGCTGAACAGATAGGCTATTCCAGTGCTGTTTGCTACCAACGTATCCATATTGGCACTGCCATGCTTTAATTGCTTCCATGCATTGGTGAAAAAGCCTCTTCCCAACCAGAAAACAACCGGAGTAGAAAGTATCCACATAATTAGGTTGGCGTATGGCATATCCATGAAGAACATACCGATAATGACAATCGGTATAGATAGAATGATGGCCCATATCGTGCGTAATTTGAGTGCATGGTATTTTTGATCGTGCACTACTTCGACCTCTTCAAGCATATTGGGAGTCTGTTGAATCAACAGGTCATATCCGGCAGCCTGAACAGCTTGTTGCAATGCATTGGGAGTACATACGGAAGGGGTATATACCACAGTAGCAGTACCGGCCGCATAGTTTACAATAGCTTTGCTGACACCCGGTTGGCGATTGAGTACCTTATCTATTCGTGCGGCACAAGAAGCACAACTCATACCTATGATAGGAAAGTTTTCTTGAGTCAAATTCTGATTTTCCATAAAGCGTGATGTTTTTGATGTCTTATTTGGCTACAAAGATAAGATGGGCTATTCTTCTGACTGTTACAGAATTTAGGAATAAATTTATAAGATTGTATGCTGTAGCCTTAGTATAATTACCGATTTCTTCAAGGTTAAGTTATGTAGACATTATGGTAAGGCGAAATAATTACTTTGAATTTTCTGTGAAGGAAATAATACAATTATCGGTGACAATCTAATACAAGGTATCAAACGAATTATAAGAGTAATATTTATTCCCTCAAGACAAGACCTTTTGATTATTTGATAGGGAAAAAGTTTACTTTGGTCTTTCTCTTATATATACCCGGACCAAAGTAAACCAAATTGTTTCTATTTAGGTGCTGGCTTCTTCCGATCGTAAATATTCCCTCTTATCTTACTCAAGGATGATAATCAACGATCTGATTATCTTTAGCTAATCAAATAATCCATTCACCAAATTGACCGCATCATCTTTCTTCTGATTGATAATTTTGGCGTACACCTGCGTCATCTTGACATCGGCATGACCAAGCAACTTAGAGGTCGTGTAGAGATCTGCACCGAGTGTCAACATCATTGTTGCGAATGTATGTCTCGCTGTGTGAAATGTAAATCGTTTGTCGATTCCTGCCGCTTTTGCCCAAGGCTTGATAAGCAGATTCATCATCGAGGGGTTTGGCAGGTCAAATACATGGTCTTCTGCCATCTTATCCCCACGTTCCGGCATCCATTTCAATGCTTCGGGAGAAAGAGGCAAATAAATTGGTTCTTTGGTCTTTTGCATGGACACAGCCAGACGGTATTGCCCTCTATCAATAAATACATCTTTCCACTTCAAACCGATAATATCGCTCACACGTAACCCGCAGAAACAGGAGAACAAATAAGCGTGTTTTACAGCTTCATTCTTCATGGGGGTAGCGATTAACGCCTTTACTTCCTCAATGGTCATATATGACCGTTTACTTTCCGGCAACCGAATCTTATCCGAGTTGTTTATTTTGGTAAAAGGATTCACCTTGATAATTTCTGCACGGACAGCAGCATTCAAAGCTCCATTCAAGATACGGTAATAAGTGTGGAGCGTAAAGTTAGTTACCCGCTTACCCTTTGGACGATATTCCGTCAGTAGATAGTCGATATACTCCTGACAAAACGCTTTGTCAATCTGATCCATCGTCATTCGCTCTCCGGCAAAATCTTTCAATATGCGGATAGTTACCTTGATTTGGTCGCCATCCTTTTTGCCTCGTTTCGCCTGATTCTCTTTGTAGGTCTCCATCCAGTCCAAAAGAAAAACCTTTTCCCGGTTTTCAATACCAGCCTCACCATTGGTCAGTTCAATGATACGCTTCGACTTGATGGCATTAGCGGCATTCATTGTTACCTGGTTCTGTTTACGAGCGTTGTTATCTGTTTCCGGAATGATATACATCTTGAGGTACTCATAGGTTCGCTTACCATCCCGGTATATATCCAAATAGAGACTCTTACTTCCGTCAGCTAATTCTTTCATTCGAAGACGGATTGGTTCTTTAACTTTAGCAGGCTTCTTTACTCGTGGCATAATTCCTCCTTTTTTTACTTGTTGTTTCTGCCACAAATGTAGAAATAATAATCCATATTGAGAAACAAACAAGAAACAAAAACGTACCAAATAAGAGCCAAATTACAGAAAACAGAGAAAGCAACTGAAAAGATAATTGTAGATATAAATAGTTGATATATAGTTATTTTATTCTTATTTTATTGGATTTTATTTTCATTTTATACATTCACTATATAAATCTGGAAAATTTCACTGTAAGAGGATAGAGACAATGTAACGCTCATTCTGTTTTGTATATGTACCTGATACAGCCAATGTTGTATCTATACATAACATCATGGCGTGAGTATTGTTTCTTCATATTCATTCTTACAAGGTTTTTCCAGATACCAGAATATCAATGAATAGCAGAACAAGTTCTCACGCTTTTCTTATATAGTCAAACTTAATGCTGAGTTTGGAGGACTTATAGGCGTATAAGAATATTTATGGAAGTAACAGAGTTATGGAATGAAATCTTAAAAGCAGCTATTGCCCTCCCCATGGTAAAAGTTAATCGTGTAGAATTTATACAAAAAGAATTGACTCCTTATTGTACCCCCGAACAAATATTATTAGCAGTAAATGATTCTCCGACAAAGGTCTTAACAAAAAGCCAACTAAATAAGATTGCAAATGGTTGCATTAATTGGCATACGACTTTAGTATGTTCTACATCTGCATTGTCTGGCTTACCCGGCGGTTGGGCTCTAGCAGCAACAGTTCCTATAGATATGGCACAATTCTATGGACATGTATTCGCGCTAATCCAAAAGTTGCTTTATCTGCATGGGTGGGCTGATTTACTAGACGAGAAGGGTAAGCTTAATGATGAAATGGCAAATACTCTTACCTTATTTGTTGGGGTAATGTTAGGCTCATATGAAGCAACTCAAATAATTAATGCAATAACAAAAGCACTAGCAAAACAAACCGTAAAAAGACTTCCTAAAGTTGCATTAACAAAATTAGGCTTCTATAATGTAGCTAAACAAGTTGCTAAATGGATAGGCGTAAAACTGACAAAAGATAGCTTTGCCAAGAATATAGGAAAGGTTATTCCTCTGATTGGTGCTCCCATCTCTGCTACATTAACTTATTGGACTTTTAAACCGATGGCTACTAAATTGAAAAAACAACTAGATAGCAGTTTAGATATCTCTACTAACACCAATAAATATTGATCATTATGAAAACTATAACTTTTATTACTCTTTTGGCCTTCATACTTGTTGGATGTAAAAATAGCCAAAACAAAGAACAGGAAAAAGTGGTACAGGATTCTTCTGCTGTAGCCAATGAGTCAAGATCTCCTTTAGATCAAGCATTTGAAACAGCATATAAACAGAAGGAGACCTTATATGGCCTAATCCGAGTAGATGTAGTGAAAGAATGTATAATCAAAAAATATAGCAGAAAGTTCTATAATAAACTTGCTAAGAATATACATGTAACAGAACCAATAAAATATACAGATGGGGTATATACAGCCAGTGGTACAGGTGGTAGAATGGGGATAGGTTCAGCTGAGTTTACTTATTCTCCTAGTAAAAATCAATTGATTATACATTTCATGTTAGGTGGAGAAATTGTCCAACCAGATGGGGAGATACATTATAATACAGAAGGCTGGGAACTACGCTATAATAAAGATGAATTTAACGAAGATATAAAATCAGAACCTCTAGCGTGTTACAGAATAGTTGCTGATTATAATTTAGTTCCATACGATCATATACGTATTATAATAGGCACAGGGGCAATGATACTATCAACACATGATTTTGAATACTCAAAAGCCAATATTGCTAAAATATTAATCAAGGACCATGATTCAGGTAAGGTTTATAATGTAGCATTCGATGAAACCTATCATAAAAACAGTGGAGCTAGCATGAGACATAACGACATAGGTGTACTTATGAGGTGGAAGAATATTAGTGAGTTTGTTAATATTGTAACTAACCTTACAAATTATTCTATTGCATTTATAAACGAATATGATGAAAATAGAGTCGTAAAAAATCCCAAGAATCTAAAGAATATACATGATGCAATAAAGAAATTTATAATAAACAATACAGAAAAATAATACAAATCTATTTTGATAAAACATACGTGTATTATACTATTTTATTTCACTAACGAAGCATGAATTGATTTTTTAGAATAAGATTATGAATAGATTTTTATTTTTACTGCCATTAATATTGGCATTGTTTGTGTCTGTTACCGTAGATGCAAAGAAAAAAAAATACCCAAATGGGGATTATTACGAAGGTGAATGGAAAAAAGGCGCCCCTGATGGCATTGGAAAAATGATTTATGCCAATGGAAACATATATCAAGGATCATGGAGCAATGGACAACCAAACGGACATGGAACAATGGATTACGACTCCATTGAAGCTAGATATGAAGGCTCCTGGGAAAATGGAGTTCATAATGGTAAGGGAAAGATGGTCTATGCTAATGGAAATATCTATGAAGGGCAATGGGTATCAGGCAAAAAATCCGGGAAAGGCAAAATGACCTATTGGGATAAAACAACATACGAAGGAAACTGGGAGGATGACCAGAAAACAGGACAAGGTATATATATAGATAGAGAAAGTAACATATTTACCGGAACTTTTAAGAATGGAGATTTAGTTAAGGGAAAACTTGAGCAACCTAACGGAGACAGTTTTGAAGGAGAATGGAAGAACAACCTGTTTTATAATGGAAAATACAAAGGAACTATAAACCGTATTTTTTATGATGGAAACTGGGTTAATGGTCTTTTCACTGGACAATGTAAAATTAAGCATGAAAGAGGAGATGTTTTATCATTTGACGGGACTATATCAAATGACAAAACGACAAAAGGACGTGTTTGTTTTGAGAACTATACTTATGAGGGAGAACTGAAGGAAAATTCTGATTATGTGGATGGTTTTGCCACCAATTATATACCATCTGGAAAAGGTTGCTTATCTTTTTCAGCAAAGGATGAAAATAATTCGTTTGATTGTATAATAGATGGAACTTGGGATGATGGTAAACTTATTCAAATAATAAATGAAAGAATAACAATCAACAATATTTCATATAATATGTCTCTTGATCATCAATACATTTCTATTCCTTACAAATCTAAGGTATGTTCTATGATTAAAATATCTAACTATTACTCCGAAATATATCAAACATTAGATGAAGAACTTAAAGAATTAGATGAAAAGCTTAAAGAATTGGATAAAAAGCTTAGAGAATTAGAGGAGAGACATAAAAAATTCCAAAATGCACCAGTTGTAGAGCTACAACAAGCTGGAACAATACTATCTCATCTGCCACTGGAAAAACAAAATTCTATTGAAGGATTAATTGTTAAAGGCCCTATAGACGAAACTGATTTATTTGCAATATGCAAATGTAAAAATCTACAATTTTTAGATCTAAGTCATGCCAATATGAGACTTTCCCAAAAAGCAATGAGAGCTCGAAGATCCGAAGGAGCATATGTGATGTTTGTATTAAGTATGACTACCGGAATTTCGATACCAGAAAACTGGGACAAAACGGATGAAGAGTCTCATTATATTATACCTGAGAATGCTTTCTCGGAGTTACATTTTCTACAGGAAATAAAATTCCCCAATAATGTCCGAAGAATTTCAGAAAATGTATGTAAGGATTGCAAACAATTAGTCAGAATAGAATTACCCGTTCATTTAGAAACCATAGAGTCACATGCTTTTGAAAACTGTACATCTTTAGAAGAAATTACATTTCCGGTCTCTTTGCAATATTTAGGTTCTCAAGGAAACTCTGGTAGAAAATGTGCCTTTTATAACTGTTCTTCACTAAAAAAAGTAGACTTAAGCAAATGTACATTCTGGGACAAAGAATGGGAATGTGACTTTGAAGGTTGTACAAGTCTAAAAGAGTTTCATCTTCCCAAAGGAATCGAATCTATAAATACTTTTTCCCAAAATAAAGAAATGGAAATTTATATGCAGGATGTGAAAAATATAAATACTTCATTGAATAACCATACTTTATACATGAGCTCTAAAATATCACCTTCTGTTGATTCGAGAAGCAGAGTATCAGGATGTACTATTTATATACCAAAGGGCAGTATTACATCCTATTATTCAAGTTTTGGTGATGGTAATACATATAAAGAAAAGTAAAATCACATTATTTCTCATATACTCAAGAACGTGCTAGGACTCAAATCTTAAGCACGTTTTTTTTATTTCTCTCTCCCAAATCGCTAAAACGCCATTCATAACCGTTCAAAACCTAATATCTGGATTAAAAGCTAATCTTATGTTTAGCGAATACATAAACAGAGTATTAGGATCTGAACGAGGTTTGGGTTCTAATCGTCAGGTTTACGCTACACCTGATGTCATCGAAAAAAGTAGCATGCCATCCAAATCCATTCCACCCAAATACGAGAAAGATATAGAAGCTCTCAAAGAAAAGTATGGTGAGGAGCTTTTCTTATCTACCGGACTCTGTATTATTAGTATGACATTGCAGGAAGCTTTGTCTATCATGCCAAGAGAAAGAAGAAGGATTGATGCCTACCGAGGATTAGTGTCATATTTGGGGAAGGTATGGAAAATCGAATTGAAGATCACATCACAAAAAACGAAGGAGGGAGAAGTATGATTATTCTGGCATCGAAAGAAAAGCAAATGAGTGAAAGAGAAGAGTCAAATAACCCTAAACTAGCCCAGTTACCGATAAAGGATCTTATTTTCTTACGCTTTATAACAGAAACAGATCTAATAAAACATTATACGGGAGAAACAGAATATATTCCATACGGTCTGGTAGAATTTATGTTGGACTCGCGGGCACAAAATAAAAATTGGATCAGACATGAGCTTTCCAGTTATGAAGATCGCTTTGTTATTTCATGGCACTTCCTGTTTGAACAAGCTATATCTAACAACTCCGAACTTATACATATCGCTGTTGCTTCTGATATACTAAATTTGACTGATGAAGAAGTTTATGAGCTGGCGAAAGATGATGATGAACTATATAAAAGAAAGGAGAAAGAGATATATTATGTCACCTTCCAATGGTTAGTGAGTCAGTATATGGGATTGATCGAGAAACTAGGGGTTGAAGCTGATATTAGCTTAACCCATAACAACAAGGACAAGGTAAAATTAACAATAAAAAGAATACTATGAACAAAAAAGTCTTCATCGTATCGAAGGTATATGATACAGCAACAATGGCGGATCAAGTGATAAAAGCATTGGTACAGGCAGATATAGACAAACTGATTGGAGAAAATCGAGTCAAATTTTATATAAATACAACTGACAAAAGAGTAGATCTTATGTTTTTCAGAAATGTAGATTATGGTATGGTAAAAACTAAAACTGAACTACTAGATGTCGATGCCTATATGATTTGTGGAATAGGACTAGACAATTTTAAGTTACCTGAGATGTGGTTTGAACCTCCTTTTGGATATTCCTACCATTTTCAGCAAAAGGAATTTAAAAGATGCTATAAAGAAAGTGCACTACAACTAGGAGCAGATCAAGTGAAATGGTCAAAACTTGAAATCAACAAACATTCATTAGTATTCAGATTAAAATGAAATTAGAAGGTCGTAGTACAGAAAAGTATTACGTCCTTTTTTTCTTTATAATGCTTAGTCATTTATTGTTGAGGAAGCTATTCTTCTGATGAACTGTAAACCCTCATTTAAAAACCAATTAAGAGAAAATTATATTGGGAAGATTTTCAAACGGTCTGTTGATAGTAATCGAATTTTATTTTCTATCTTTGCCACGTGTCCGAAAGAAATTTGGATACATATTAACGTCGACGTTTAACACTGTGGATAGGTAAAACTAGCAATTTGAACTATTTGAATCACAGAGTTGTTAAGCGTCCGTACTCATTGTATTACCTTATCGTATTACTATATGGGTACGGATTTTGCTTATACTGTGGTTCGTGGTAATGCTAGTACCCTCCTATCCATGTCTGCAAATTTCCGTACCCTATTTTTCTTTTCAAAAAGTCAAGGGTCAGAAAGCAGGCAGATACAATATATATATAATGGAAGTTGAATATACTTCTAGTTTTGACTCAACACTTTATCTTGGCAAACTACGCTTTATGAAGGAATTTGAATATTGTGTGTATTGGATGGAAGAAGGAGAACCGGCCTGTAAAGTATTTGGCTCTCTCCCGGAAGCAGAGATGTTTTCTTGCATGATAAGAGGAAAACAGGGAATAGAATATGTGGAAGTTATGGAAGAGGTAGTGGAAGAACCGGAATGGGAGGAACGCTTTTATACAGAAGATTCCATATTGTAAAATATCACACAGCAAAATGTAGACATGAGCACAAAGAATGTTTATGAACTGGTACAGGAGAGATTAGGAGTTATCTTTCAGGAATTCGACAATATCTATATCTCATTCTCTGGTGGAAAAGACAGCGGTGTATTGTTGAACCTATGTATTGACTATATCCGTAGTCATGATCTGAAAGTACGAATCGGTGTTTTTCACTTGGATTATGAAATACAATACAGGATGACGCTGGATTATGTGGAGCGAACCTTCAGGAAGAATAGGGATATCATTGACGTCTACCATGTATGTGTCCCTTTCCGTGTTACTACATGTACCTCAATGTACCAGAACTATTGGAGACCTTGGGATGAAGAAAAAAAAGAAATGTGGGTACGTCCAATGCCAACAGGAGCAATGGTGACTGATGATTTTCCTTTTTACAACAGACGAATGTGGGATTATGACTTTCAGGCCGAGTTCTCAAGATGGATACATGAACATCAAAAAGCGAAACGTACATGTTGCCTGGTAGGTATACGAACACAGGAGAGTTATAATCGATGGCGTACTATTTACAGAAATATAAAGGAAAAATATAAGAGTTATGAGTGGAGTACCCAAATTGACAGGGACATTTATAACTTTTATCCGCTTTATGACTGGAAAACGACAGACATATGGACAGCCAACAGCAAGTTTCGTTGGGACTATAACCATTTGTATGATCTTTATTATCAGGCAGGAGTAGCTTTAGAACGACAGCGTGTAGCCAGTCCCTTTATCAACGAGGCCATAGAAACCCTTTCATTGTACAAGGTTATTGACCCTGACATGTGGGGAAGAATGATCGGCAGAGTGAATGGAGTTAACTTTTCCGGAATTTATGGAAATACTCAGGCTATGGGAAGGCAAACAATACATCTGCCGAAAGGATATACATGGAAGACATTTATGGAATTTCTGCTCTCCACTCTCCCTATACATACCCGGCAGAGATATATGAACAAATTAAGTACCAGTATCAAGTTCTGGAAGACGAGAGGAGGATGTTTAAGCGACCAAGTGATACAGAAGCTCAAAAGCCGTAATATCCCGATCAAAATAGGCGATAGTACCAATTACAAGACAACCAAAAAACCTGTAATGATGGAGTATTTGGATGATATTGATATTGAGGAGTTCAAAGAAATACCAACATATAAGAGAATGTGTATTTGCATTCTTCGTAATGACCATACCTGTAAATATATGGGATTCTCACTAACTAAGGAAGAAACCAATATGAAAAATAATGCATTAAAGGTATATGGAAACATTATGAAGCAAAAGACATAAGGCATGGAGAATTATGTAGTAGTTCCATAATAAATTTGCTCTTTTTATTATATCCTGTTCGGAAGACGAAAGTTCAAAAATGTATCAGGGTATAGTTGAGATAAATAAGAAAAGGAAGATAGTGTAAAAAGCTACCTTCCTTTATTCTTTAAGAACCTTTCTTGTTGAAAAATTATTTAAGGTCGAATAAGTATAATTCCTTCAAATACTCTAGTACCCTTAATAGGAAATTAGATTCTTCTATATAGACCTTTTGGGGAGTTTGAATCAACTTATACATTTTAGTCTTAAGTATAGTATCAGCTGTATTATACGATATATTAAATTTTTGGATCAAATTAGAATAGGCTTTCCTATTTGCCGGGCTGTTTTGGATGACATGCAATATTTCTGGAATATATTCAGATACTTTTATCAAATCTGTTATTATAGAAAGGTCTTCTTGTACTTTTATTATCCATTTGTCAACTTGACCATACATATAATAAAAGATGGAATGATCCAGCTTTAAATTATATATTTTAAAATATGTATCATAATCATCTTCATCAAACAGAAGAGAAGAAATACCGAACAATGGCTCCTCTTCTTCCGGCATCTTCCATTCACCGTCACTATCTTCAAGCTCCTGTATCGCTTGCTGAAGTATGGGATCATTATCCTCAAATCCACTTTCTAGCCCTTCTAATTCTTCTATAGACTCATCCTCAAATATAAATAGTTCTTTAGCCTTCTCTAAAAACAATCTTTTATTGGCTTCCTGTGTGTTTTTTATATCATCAGCAAGAGAATCATTATGAAGTAAAAAATATTTCCAAAAATTTATAATATCTAAATCAGGAATAGTAATTACGCCTGTTCCATTTTTAAAGCTTAAAAGATTTTTTGCATCCATACATCCCCCACTGCCAAATAATGATTGCCATAAAAACTTGTATTATTTATTCAAATACTCTTGTAACTTACCCTCAACACAATAGTAGGATAACAGTGTATTGAGAAAATCTACTGTTGGTCTTTTTTCCTTAGGTAAAGATTTCATATAAGATGTAAATAGCACAAAAGTACCTTTTAATTTGGAATCTGTTATTTCAGGAGAGATCCTTTCTTTAGAATCTAGCAAGCCCTCTATACGATAGAGTTCTCCACAAAAAACATTTCCTATATATTTTAAGTCATACCCCATCCAAATATATCCTAAGTCTGACAATTTCCCCCAATAAGCTGCCGATTCTTTATTTGCTACTACAATTACTTTAGGTGTTATTACTTCCTCAATAACATGTTGGGTGATATTTAATTGTTCTGCAATAAAAGATATTCCACCGTCACGAGAGAGGATTTCCTTACTCAAGAATGACTGTTCTGTTTCTCTAAAACAAAATAAGTCCCAATATGCAGCTTTGTTTCTCAAGTCTATAGAATCAGAAAACAACATATTTTTTATCGGAGACCAATAAGAGTCTCCTTTATCATCCACCAGTATAGTATCGAAAGAGAATGTACCACTTTGGCAGACCGCTCCTTCCCTAAAAGAAGGATTCATACCAGTTATCAAAATATCCTTATTTCCATGATTTTCCGAAACTACATATCCTCTTTCTTTAATTCTTATAGGTAACTGTTCCGGAATACGTTGCCAAAGTCTTGTTAATCGTTCTAGATAGTTCATAATAATATGTTTTTAATTTTATTCTGTAAATAAGATGGTTCTTTCAATGTTGTAACATCTTCCGTAAACAGTACCGGAATTTGGGTTCCATTTAAAATATAATATCCGTCCTGTTTATTGAAGCTAGCCGGATCAACCCAACGGCCCTTTCCAAATATCAGACGTTTACAGTAATCACTGAAAAAGACAACTATTGGAGGATTTATCTTTATAATCAAATCATAAGTCAGTTCAAGTTGTTCCCTTATAAAGTTCGAGTCTAATGACAGCAGGCACTTTCTATCATTTTCACGAGCATACAATAAATTCAAATGTGAATAAAATGCATTGGCCGATATTCCTCTCGTAAATTCTTCCAATTCACGAAAATATTCTGGTGGATTAAGTTCTCCACAGACATTCTCATAGAATAAAGATCTACCATTTGCACTATGAAGTAATATATCGTCATCCCCCTCATAAAAATTGGGATTTATCCCTATATATAGTATACTATCTTTAATAGCATCAGTTACAAATATAGGCCTTCTCTCTGCCTGATTACCAATTACAGCTAAATATTTTCTCCAGATTTCTGCCAGCCGATTTTCTATTATATTACCCTCGTTCAAGTTTACGATATTTGTCGAGACAGCATCCTTATCGGGCAAATTATCAGATTTTATATTCTCAGTAATATTGTTATAAATGATATCAGGTTCTTTATTTGAGGAAATTTCCATACATTCCACAATTTGATTGTTTGCTTGTAAACCAGCCATTTTCTGCTTTTCTAAAGTGTCAATAAGCTGGGCTTGTGGTGAAATATTTCTTTTCTTACAGAATTGCAATAAAAGCTTTGAATAGACATCAATATCTCCATTGGTTAATATTTGTACAGACTCTCCTAATGTTATCTGAAATTTGGATAAATAAATATCATATAGCTGATTCTCCATTTTCTTTCGTTCCTTATCTTTCTTTGTATCATTACTTAATAAAGAATTAAAAAAAGAAAGATTATTCCAATTTCTGACAGTCAACTTTGCTGATATATGGCTTAAAAAAGATTTTGTATCAGGGAAGTCTGCCACATCAAGATTGAGAGCAGATTCAATTTCACGACTTAACTGATTCAAATTTTCTGTTTCTATCCTGTTTCTTTCCGCCTCCTGCTCCAATTTGAATATTTCGCGTTGATGTTCTTCCTCCAATCGTTGTTTCCGTAACAATTCTTCATAAGCTACATCTCTTTCCTTTTCAAGCATCAATGCTAAATGTTCATCCTTAAGTTGCCTTGCTGTTTTTCTTGGTACATACGTTTCAGCCGATGGACTTGATTTTCTGGAAGAGGTTCGTCTATAAGGGGTCGAATGTGCATCTCCAAATACAAAATTAGAAATAGCCTTACCCGTGTTTTTCCCCAATTCTCTTTTCAGAGCGTTTTCAAAGGTTCCCATGCAGTATTAATTTCTGTTATTAGTTTCTTGTATTATTAGCAATAACAAAATTACTAATATATATTATAAATCAAACCAAAAACAAAGATTATTCAATAATTATAATAAGAATTATATTTACTGCATAATAAAATAAATCTCATAACGTATGGAGACTTGACTTTCATAAATAAAAAAGGAAGATAGTACAAAAAACGACCTTCCTTAATTCTTCTAGAACATATTATTTCAAAGGGGTTAGCTCTTTATATTCCCGAGACATGTTCATTTCTCCATATTCTCCCCAACGATCATAAATTGCAAACTTCCCGGCTGTAAGTTCTTCAATATCCCAATAGTGATTCGTTCCAAAATAAATTGTACTCGAACTTTGATCATAAAAAGCCCATTTTACATAGACTTCCGTTTTATGCTCTTTTCCATACTTATCAGTCACAATAGAAGTCTGGGTACATGTTCCGTCTCTTTTAAACTGATAGACTCCCTGAATTGTTTCTTCGGCATCATTGACAACTTTCTCACTGGCCCATGTCACATCACAAATTAAGGATATAACACTATCCTCTCCTTCCGTATAATACCCGCTCTTTTCAACACAACCGGAGAAAAAGAAGAAGGTAGAGAAGACAATTAGTATATATAATCCTCTCATCAGCGTAAGAATCTAAAATCTGCAATATATGGAATACCCTCATTTAAACTGACCACTTCAAAGTTCCACTCCATATAATCCTCCGTAAACCAGTCAAAACAAGGATTAATATTATAACCGACACCACAGAACAGAACTTTGGCTGTTTCCTTCTCACCATTATCATTCAAATTGCATGTCACTAGAAAAGCCCATCCAGCATTCTTATAAGACGGTGGATTCAACTCTATGGATGTCTCAATATACTTACAGGAATTAACATTATACTGCTCCTTATAATTAGTCACATTCAACGATGATACTGTCGAGGAATATTTGTTTCCGGCTATCTTCTGACGTAAGGTAATGGGAGAATCATTGTTTATCCGACTGACATAAATATCATCCTCAGTAATCATCACGATATAATCAACGCCATGGGAAGAAGCCAACTGCCCCGATATACGATTAATTCGCGTAAGACTCTCATTGAAAGTACCAAGATTCAGAGAATTGACAGAATTCAACTCATCCACGTCTGCATTACTTATATATGACAATGCTGAGTTACGTTTATTCGAGTTTACATAATATTCATGAGTAGTTTTATTTATATCCACAAACTCATTCAAGACAGCAACATCCTGCTCATAGTTACGACTTGCAGGAGTAGGAACATCAAAATCATTCCGGCAACTCTGGAAAAACAGAGTAAACAGAATCAGCGTTAAAGCAAAAACCAGTTTCATAATTAATAGTTTTAGTTATTTGTGTTATTGATAGTGATTTTACAAAATAAGCAAACTGTTCTAAAAAGAAGAAGCAGAATTAGTGAAAGATTCTTGATCTTAACAAGAATTACACTACAGCAGAGTTCTGAATAAAAAAATATTAAATTCATCCATTTTATCTCCGTCTTTTAACTATTAATCAATATGATATATAGTAGAGTTCCCCCTATCCCAATATCTATAATAGAATTAGAAATGAACTCAACAACAACTATTTAACATAAAAGAAGGAGGTAATATTCTTTATCAATACTACCTCCATTTCATTCTCCTTTTTACTTTATTCGTTACAGAGTATTCATTCCAATTTTAAGATAGTGATATCACCGCTGATACCCATCCGGTAGTATCAAAGAAATCTCATTCTTACTTCTTCCATTCCGATACTTCTCCAGTTCCCTTTGACATAACTCCGACTCCGTAAATCCCTGTTGTATAATCAATCTTCCCATACCCTTTAATACCCACTGCATAATCCCCGGTAACTCTGTAGATATAATCTTCTGTGTCAGCTTAGGATCAATCTTTGACTTAGGTATCTGTACTTTGAAAGGAACGATGAGAAACCTTCTGAAATATCCGTCAGATCTATCGTTCGTCTTTGGAAGTTCATTCAGACAGAAAATCATCCTGGCATAATCTGTAATAGTGACGACATCCTTATACAGAATCTTTGCACTTATCGGTTCCCCACTGGCTATACGCTTGAAGATATCACCGGAAAAGGCATTGGGAGCTACATCAGAGCAAGTATTAAGAAGTTTACCAACCAGATTTGCCCTGCTGTTACCGCCAAATTCTCCACACATGTCCGACAAGGATTCATGAGAAACATTATCCTTACCTAAAAGAGCTTCGATAATATCAACGAACACAGATTTCCCATTACACCCCGAACCATACAAGAACAACACTTTTTCAAGTTTCAGGTCAGGCAGAAAAAGCCAGGCTATATACTCCGCCAACACCATTTGGGTTTTCTTGTCAGGTAATACTTCATCCAGGTATTTCATAAACATATGACAGGATGCACCGGAAATACAATCATATGGAAGTACATACCTGAAATAATCAGTAAAAGAATGTTGGTACACATTCCTTATTCCTAAATCAAGCGTACCATTCAGGAAATTGATCTTACCCCGTGCTTGTGTTACTCCAAAATTCATCACTGTATACGGGAATTGCTTGAAAAGTCCTTCTATCATATCTCTTTGTGAGGCTTTGATTGGATCACTGAAGATTTTCTGATATGCATCCCTAAGAAACACTTTCAAATCCAAGTCACTTATTTTCATCCAATGTGTTCCGGTATAGAGGTAGACACATTGATCTTCGAACATCAGGAAAGGATGTTTTATACTGAAGGCTGCATTTTTAATAACAGTACAAACCTTAGAAAATAAATCGCTCCCACTTCCTGTTATGGTTACAGGTTTGATTGCATTTATAATACAAATCAATATTTTTTGAATATTCATAATATTATATTTTTAATTTCATTTATATCCATCGTATTCTAAAACAGGGACTAATGATAAGCGGAATGAATGATCCCCTTTATCTCACAACTGGAGAAACCATTCTTTGCATCTCTATAGTAAGCCACTAAATAATCTGTTGCAAAGTCCTCCGGAATACCATCGTTATAGAAAAAGTTTGCTAACACAAACAGATTCTTATTTCTCACGCTGGGATACATGCTGTAGAATTCCTCAAATAACGAATGAGTTTCCAATGCTTTCTTTCTGATTTCCTTTGGATCAGTCAACAAAACAACCTTAGTAATATTCCTTACCGCGACTTTATCTCCCTCCGCTTCTTTACCTTTGGATGACGGTATAGAGACTGAAAGTTCATTCGGCTCTATCTGTAATGGAGTAGCTTTCTTATTCAGGTATAGGCCTGAATCATATGACCAAAAACAAGGGTGTGATATATTGGAGCAAGATGAGTCAAACTTCAAATCAGGTCTTCCAACTAGTCCCAGCATGTCACCGACATAATGGTATAAATCTTTATGCCGTGATGATTCAGTGAGATTGTGTACTACCATAACCTTCAATCCTTCTCCCGATGGTGATCTGAACATTGACAGTATAAAAGGGAAATTTTTCAATCTATTTATTTCAGCTTTCAGATCAGCTACATTATCAAGGTCTATACATATTACTTCCGACATAACAGTCAAGCCGTTATCTTCTCTCCTTTCAAAGGTACCGGAAGGACAGAATACTGGTAATATTTTTACTTTCAGATCATTTCTTTTGGCGTGATCCTTCTCCTTCCGAATCGTTGCAATATATTTTTTGTTATCACCATTTCCGCTTTTGATACTATCTAGAATATCGAGTAATGGAAGATGTTGGGGATTCTCCTTTACCTTAACATTAGGAAACACGGAAACCATAATATCTTTTAGTTCCATATTAATCTTAGTTTTAAGTTTGACAATCATAGTAACCTTTTTTCTTTTTTTTCTTATATACCATATATAGGATATTAAGATTTTTTGGTTCTATACTATATTCATACATATCTTTCTTTCATTCAAGAATTTAACTAAATCATTATATCTGTCTTTTGCCTTTCTTGATTTAGGGATAATACTATAAAGTTCATCAAGAGTAATATTGAATGAATAGGTAGTCTCATTCTCTATACTATCTCTTATCTTTGAATCATAAGAATAAAGTAATACCATATCTATCATCTTCCCTTTGTCCGGTTTTGTATATTTCCTGCATGGCTTCTTTATACCTCCTATCTTACAACTAGCCGGAGAGTTCTTTATGAAATACTCTTGGACATCAGCCATCAGATTATAGTCAATATCAGAAGAGAAATAAACTTTGATCGGTAGCTTCGAATGTTGTCTGATCCGAATCCTGCATAGAGTCTGGATGATAAGCGATTTCATATAATCTTTAAACTTACACTTGCAACCGAACATCTTATTTATATCCCCCACTATATTATCAGGAATATGCCACTCACCGAGAAATACAATATTCTGAAAATCCCTGTATTCATTAGAACCTCTATCATCTCCGCTACCACGATAAATGACATCGAAACAATCCTGATTAACTCCGGACTCAATGAGGCATTCGCTAAGGAGCTTGGGAAAGTTATATTGTACCTTATCATCCTCCCTTTCATAATAGTCTGCATTACCATCGTTTTTATGTTCCTTGAATATATCCAGAGACTTCCATGTGACAATCAAGGTCTTCTCTGAACTACAACTCTTCTTTAGCATATCAAGTACGGATTTTCCAATAACCATGAACTTCTCTTTCGTCCAATCCTCCTTATTCTTTCTCTTGAACGGCATATCGTATTGGATAAACTCAATATCACTATCGTAGCGTTTACCGGACACAGGAAGAAGTCTTAAGTCTGTTCCACTGAAAATACAATCAGCAGTTCCATCAAATAAAATGGTGCAGCTCTTGTCGGCAAAGTCTTTCAAACGGCTTAGGATAGGAGACAGACCATTCTCTAAGATATGCCGGAAGATGTATTCGGTTTTGTATCGGCTCAATTCATTCTTAGCTTTAAACAGCTTGTAACCACTTTTCAGATATGCCGCCTCCATTACATCGATATCCTGATAACAATGTTGATACCATGTCACTCCTGAATCATCCTCAAACATAGTCCCGGCTTTTCCATAATGAGTTCTATGCTTGTCTATGAAAGTAAGTATATTCCTCATTTCTATCGGTATGTCAAAAGGCTGTGGATAGAAGTTTATCATTTCATCTATCAGTATCAATCCTCTGGTTCCACTTCCACCCCCATAAGACAGAAACAGTTCGTAAGGATCTATAATAAGCCTTGCAGACGTAATAATCAAAACATCTGAATGGGCAAGAGAGAGAGGAGCTGATTTATAGTCTTCCATTTCTTCTATTCTCTTCTGTCCGGAATGAAGAACCTTGATACTACACCGTCCAAAAGTATGTAGTCCATCCTTCCATTCCTGTAGCCTTGCATCCAGTTCATCCGCTGCATTCATTGTTGCAGTTATCACAAGAATACCTTCCCTCCACTTGTCTTTAATAATCTCCTGAATCATGGTTGTCTTCCCTGAACCACAACCGGAAGAGACGATGTGAAGACCGTTGCTGGTAGGGAAAGGTATACTACAATTAATAAACTGCATATTTCCTGCTCTAAATTCAATACTCATCGTGTATTTGTTTAGAAATATAAATTAATATCCACCTAAAACACCCCTACTCTTTGCTATGTCCGGGATATTTTCAGACATAGAAGGGGCTGTGACAGGAGGTGAACGACCTCTTGCCTGAATAAATAATACCCTCATGTTTTTTGAAATTATAGAAAGAGAATAGTTATATCCTATCCAATATCACTCCTCGTCTACCGGTTAGAAAATTATGGATTCTGCTCTTTCAAGAACCGCCCAACTACACTTTTGGAAATACCGAGCATGTCCGCGATTGCACGTACACTATTACCCTCTGAACTCAACTCTAAAATGTTTCGCCCAATAGGTTCAGTAATCACGCCACGACTAGTCTGCTTCGTTTCAAGATGATTCAATTCATCATCAAATTCTACGAACTCAAAATGAAGATAAGGAGACTCTTCCAAATTCATAACAGCAACTCCTGGCATTTTCATTGTACTACGTGTCTTCAATTGTTTCAAATACTTAGTCTCCGGTCCCACATTAGAATCACCTATGGCAACTATACTGTCAGCATAGTTACTGATAATAGAACTACCCTGTATATTACTGATTTCGATAGGATTTCTCTTGTTGTGTTTATGAAAGTGTGCAACCAGTATGATTGTTAGCCCAAATACTTCCTTGAGATATTTCAATCTTTCCATTACCTTTTTTACAACGGATGATGATATGGTATTATCCATCAAAACCATCAAATTATCAATAATCAGTAGTTCAGGATGGTGGATAGATACCAGTTTTTCTATGTTCCCTAGTTTATCTTCAGTAGAGCACCCACGTACAAAAGAATTAAGATGTGCCCGTTTTACACTAGCGGAAACATCAGCCGGGATACCAACATAACGTCTGGCTACTTGAGAATCTGACATTTCAAAATCAATATAAAGAGTATTCCTGATTCTATCGCTGATCGGTTCGTCCCAATAAGAAATATTTGAAGCATTGGCAAAAGCAATATCACAACAAAGGACCGTTTTCCCATTATTGGTAGCTGCTCCCACTATGGCAAGTTCACCCTCCTTGATAAAGTCGCCAAAAACAGCTCCCGGTTCCTCGAAATTGCTCTTGTCATCAATTACCTCTTTTAATGTCTGTATAATGAATATATTATCCATAATTCTGTAAATTGAGGGGCGATAAATACTACCGCCCCAAAGTTTAAATTAGCTATAAAAAATCTTATCAAACAAGGTGCACAACACAATCTCAGTTGTCATAGTTTTGTCACCTCTGACACCTCTGGCGTCCTGTAACTCTGCAATACCCTTCGGATCAATAGCGGAAAATGCCCGGCTGATTTGCAGAAGAACCTCATCTTTATCCTCTGCCTGCCTAAATTTATTACAGGTCCACCGGGCAAGAGGTACACCTTTCAGTACCCTGGCCGAAGCGTTTCCAACGAAAATACCCTGATAAAGTTCCAAAGCTTTCTGCATGTAACTAACCAGATCTGTATCAACACTCACTGCCTGCCCCTTATTGATTTTAGTCACATCTTCCCTGGACAATTCCTTGCCGTAGACATAATGTGCAACGGCTTTAACCACAAAACCTTCCTTCTGTAACTCATTGTAAAGTTTTGCACTAGGATCATTATACACTGTAACAGCGTAGCTTATTAGTTGTGCATTTGATGGCTTCTCTACATCAAAATTGATAGAAACGAATTGCTGCTGAAAAAGCTTAGGATCACGAATATCCTCATAAAAGAAGGGAAAGTCAAAAGGTTTGTAAGTAGGATCTTTCTTTGCCTCTTCCAAGTCCAGATTATGTCCTTCTCTTCGTCCGTTACCATCCATTACAACATAATAGGGATCTAGTAACGCGTTTGGAACCTCCTCCGAATTCCCGGTTTTCGGATTATCAATTACAAGAGTGTATCCGGCAGCTTTTACAACTCTGGCACCTACATATTTAGCAGGTTGGGCCATACCTACCGCGCGACATCTATTCTGCCATTTTACCGCACGACCGAGACTGTCCCGGTTTTCCTTTATATAGCATTCCTTTAAACCTAACATTTTGTTACGGTTATAGAGAACTCCTTCTAACAAAGCTGTCCCATCCCACATTGCAAGATAGGGATTCTTCAAGGCTGTCCCACTTAGTACTGTCCCACTTGATGCTGTCCCACTTGATATGTCACCTATTGGGACACTTGTTATTGGGACACCTCGCGTATCCGCTTCCTTCGCGCTAACATTACTATCAGGTGTAGCACTCCCCTGAGGTTTAATACCAATATTATCACTCTCTACTTCTTTAGCGACTTTCTGTTCCGTTACGATCACAGAAGTCTCATTATTTTCAATTTTCATAATGCAATTATTTGAAATACTTACGTCCCCAGTTCTTATTAGATATTCTAAGTAAATCTAACGCCAGGTCAGCATCAATCACTATGATTTTGCCATTCTGAGAAATAGCTGCATCAAGTACACCACTACTCTTAATACGTTGAGCAGTAGAAGATGAAGCTCCCAACAGTTTGGCCAACCCTTTAATACCATAGACATAATGCTTTTTACTTGACGAAAAGGGATCGCCTTTAACTTCCTTACCAGGCTCATTAATAAAGCCTAATGCTTCTTTCATCACACTAGCCAAATCTTCTACAGTGCTATCGGAAGAAAGCAGTTCTTTTAATTTTAGATTTTTCATATTATTATTTTTTCTACTGAGAGTTTATAGTCAGAACCGTATACATGTATTTCATAGCTATCGTTCTGATTACGGATGCAAAGAAATAACATTAAGAAATACAAAATTAAGAGGAGGAATAGAAAAAGAGATCATCAAAAAAAGAACTCCCTGTAAAACAGCGTAATAGCTATCTTACAAGGAGATCAGAGACTATAAAATAGGAATGGATCAGGAACGGGTTATTTATGTTAAGTATGTCGCTTCAACCAATGGCTTAAGAAATTGAAAATGACGTCTAAGCTCTCTTGCCTTTTTCTTAACTGGCCCTTTACCTGCCGTATACTCCTCTTTAACATCTGGTAAATTCTCTAATTCAAATATTCGAGTTATATCATCGCGAAAAACAGAAAAGTTTTTATCACATATTGACTGATTAAAATATTTACTTCCCCACAACAATAAAGCAAAACCTGCAACATCAAGTCTAGTTTTAAGAGTTGGAATCACCTCATCTATAACTTTAAGCAAATACATCCGAGTAAAAAAATAATTTTTCTCATTAGTAGACTTATCAACATTATAATATATGGATAACTCATCTGCTACTTTCATCATATCCAATTGCTTGAAAAAACAAAAATCCCTACCTCCTCCTGTTAGCTTTCGATATTCATCATATCTTTCTTGAACATATTTTGATAAACCTAATTCCTGTAACTTATCAATTGCAGATTTCATAAGTTCCGGCCTTATAAAATTATGATTAACGGCATGAAAAAATCGGTCAAACAAATATCCCTCACAAAAATAATAATAAGTATAAAATATATAGTTTTTATCGCCTCTCTCTAGACACAGTTCATTACCCAAATCAACTATAGCTTCACCCTCCTTCTCGCTATTTTTCCATTGCTCATATTCTTCATGATATGCAGTAACAAAAGCTTGTATAAAACAATAAAAGATTTTGAGGTAAGGTACATATACTGTATATTTTACATTATTTACCACTTCATCTACAATATCCGAAATGGGGACATTATTTCTGCATTTCACTTTTCGCTTCTCAATAAGACGAAGAACTCCTTCTACATCTTCTGATTCAATTTTCTGTCGTAAAAGTCTTATTTGTTTATCTGATCCTTCAAATATCATATCTAAAACCTTATCGTCACTTTCCAATAAGAACCGCTTCAGATAAATAACACGATCTTCCTTAGACATATGTGTACGAGCAACAACCGATTTTGCATAATATGGTAATGTGTTAATCCCGTTATATTCTACTACACTTTTTCCCATTAGTCTACGAAGAAGTGTAGGAAGATTAGCTTCAAAAGAACATACTTTCTCTGCAAAATCTTTCTTAGCACGGTCTAATTTATCTTTCAGACAAAGCTCTTTTAATTCAGCCCTTACTTTATCATCATCTACCTCGTACACAAAAAGAATGTGTATATATAAACTCAAATTAATAATAGAACACTCATTACCATCAGTATCATATACACATTTCTTATGTTCATATTTTGACCTGTCTAATTCACTTTCATCATTTATCAACTCCTCTATTATTTGTACATCATCCTCCTCCAAATAAAAATCTTCCCCCTTTATACGATAATGAATCCCATCAACTCTCAAAGATTTCAAGTCATGCCAAGATAATAAATCATCGATTCTTAAAACTATATCATTAACTAGTACTGCTTCATTATTAACAAAATATGCCTTTTTCTGAAGTTTATATTCTTCAATAGGTCTATACTCCTCATTAATTATATCTTCTACTAATGGAATAAGTTCTTCTTCAACAGATAACTTTTTATACTTAGTTTCATAATAACAAATCCCATTCTCCAGTTTTTTTCGCCGTATATAATGTGAACCTAACCATTTATTTATTTCCGCTATGAGATTAGCAGCTGGTATTTCCTTCTCGTCTAGAACATAACTTGACCTACTTAAATTATAATCTTCAATAGCTATATTCTCTTTTTCTACAACAATATCACGTATTATTGGAATTAATTCCACATCGCCTTCATCTAAAAAGTCAATGTCATTGCCATTAATTCTATAGGTGGTTTCATCTATTTTTTCACAAGTACCTTTCATTGATTTATTTTCATTTTCCATAATCAATATTAATTAGAAAGTTTATTGTAATAAAAAAACAGCACCGGATTTTCCAAATGCTGTTCCAAATATAGGGATTTTTTTATTACGCTATACTCCTGATATGTTCATAAATTTCCTTTAATTGTGTCGGAGTCATTTTTTCCAACCTTTCTATAATATCTGATTTATACTGATGAGTGTTCCATTTCTCCATTTGCATCTTCTGTGTTTCGTCCGCTACTTCGATGTAGGGCTTCATGCTTTCATAATCTGCATGTCCCGTACAACTCATTACAACGGAAGCTGTTACGCCAAGAGCTAGTGAACAACAAACAAAAGTACGTCTTCCGTCATGGCAGCTAATCGTTTCATAAAATTTATGGATCTCCTCATATCGCTGTGCCCCTATAAAATAGGTTTCAACAATCTCTCTATCCAATCCTGCTAACTCTGCCGCTTCTTTCAAGTAATCATTAAGTTTTTGATTGGAAGGGACTGGAAAGACATAAACTCCCTCATTATCCTTGTATTTTTCTAATATTTTACGAGCATGAGAAATGATCGGGATTCTAATCCTATCCTTCGTCTTCTGTGTATACAATTCCATATATTCATCAGATACATTCGCTTTTTTCAGAGCTCTCAAATCCGAATAGCGTAAGGAGGTGAACGCCATAAAACAAAAGTAATCCCTTGCCCTATCCAAATATTCCTTATTCACGGGGAACTGAAAGGAAGCAAAATGAATTAGTTCCTTATATTTTAGGAAAGTAACTGTTTTAGGCGGAACAGGCAGATTAGTCTTATATGCAAAAACCTCTTTCTTTACCGGATAGCCATTAGAATCAGCCCACTTCAAAACACCTTTAAGATTTCGGAAATGCTTGTTAGTGGTAGCATTATGATAACCATTTGCAATATACCATTCTTTAAGCCCATTCAGTTTCTTCTTATCCAACTTCTCCAATGAAATGGAAGAATCAAAACTATTCAAATGATCCCACATTTGATTATACTTACAATGGGTCTTCTCCCCCCAGTTGTTCTCTGACGGACGTAACTTCATAAACTCAAAAAAAGCATTCTGCAATGTTTTCTCATGCACTTCTTCCGTTTCTTCCTCTGGAGTCTCTTCCTCTATTCTTCCCAGTTTCTCATTAACCAACACTTTTAATTCCTTTGTAGTCGGAACTTGAGCATGTACACCATATTCAGTGAAAGACTCTTCAATACATTCGAGAAACTGTGAGATTCGATTATTTATATCCCGGGCAACATACACCTTTCCACCAACTTTGTGAGTAGTATTGTATCGGGCTCTTTGATTCTCACTATCCCATTTTTCAGGATCAGCATTGCAACCCACAGAAAATCCAACTTCACGCTTCTTGTTATTCCATCTGACGCGAATCATAACCTGTCCATTCTTATGTAGAAACGTTCTACAATTGTAACTAATTTCCATCATATATTTACTCCTTTATTTGTTATTTTAGAGCAAATATAGAAAGAAAAATGGAGGGGAGTAAGCGTCTATTTCTACTCCCCCCTTTTTTGAGCGTACAAGATTTTATGTGCTATTAAAAGATAGAATTAAAGACATAACATTCTGATTAATAACACCATACAAAATCAGTAAAAATCAGACAAATTCAAGCTATAAATCCCAGGCGGATCACTGAAAAGAAAGGTCTTCATTACTGAAGACCTTTTCTATTTTCCATAGAATAAGCACACTGAACCATAGCAGGCAACGTAAATAGAAGCATAGCAAAGGGCAAAGACGGATTTCCGTCACATTCCTATAAAAATACCATATATTTTTGAGAATCAAGCATATCACACCTTTTTACCCGCCCCAATATTAGGTTTTCACAAATAAGATCAAAAAAACAGCTTGTTCTGTTTTACTTTCATTCCTTTACCGGGTCTTATATATAAAACGTCCATTCAGAAGAGCTCACGAAGAGGTACGTGAAACATGAATGTATAATGAAATAATATAAACCGGTATGTGTATAACAAAAAATGATAGCGTATGAAACCGATTTGGAAATTATTAGCTTTAGGAGCAACTGTTATATTCCTGATGCAATCGTGCGTAACAGTGCGTCCACCCCGCCATCGTCACCATCATCACAAGCGTCGCCCTGTCGTTGTGCAGTTGATAAGCGGCACGACCTTGTTTAACCGTCCTTCGGTCGAATGTCCGGCGACATCAGAACCTGTCGTTTATGAAAATAAAGGATGACCGGGAACTGGTGGCAATAATGCTCAAGGAACCGGAAAAAGGATTCCGGAGTCTGATGGCGAAGTACAAAGAAGCATTGTATTGGCACATTCGGCGATTGGTAGTGGCTCACGAAGATGCACAAGATGCCACACAAGAGGCTTTCGTGCGGATATTCCGGTCGCTGTCCAATTTCAAAGGCGAATACTCTTTCCGGTCATGGGTTTACAGGATTGCTACTAACGAGGCCTTGCGTATTTTGGACCAGCGGCGGGATGGCAGGATATCATTGGACGATTCTCCGGCTGAATTGAACAGTATGCCGGCTGATGAATATGTTGATTACAGCGATTTGGAAACGGGCAAGTTGCAACAGGCTATCTTGACTCTGTCCACCAAGCAACAACTGGCTTTCAACTTACGATATTACAATGAGTTGGAATATGATGAAATCGCTGCAATTATCGACTCTACAACAGATAGTGCTAAATCAAACTATCATATTGCAAAAGAAAAGATTATCAAGTATATGAATTTAAACAGTTAGTCGTATGAGTGAAGATTTTGATTTTAACCGTATAGGTAAACGAATGCCCTATACCGCACCCAAAGGCTTTTTAGACGACATTGAAACGAATGTATGGGAGACTATAAAAGACGAGGTAATGCCGTCCAAACCTAAGCGGAGCTATCGCCTTTGGTATTCTATATCCGGAGGACTTGTGGCGGCAAGCGTGGCATTGCTACTGGTTTTCAACGCTCTGCCGGAGCGTCATAAAACAACTGATTTTGAGTCATTCGAGCAAGCATTTTCTCAATTGAGCAGTGCCGACCAGAATTATCTATTTACCGTCTATCAAGACGACTTATTTATAAACGAATAAAAGTAATCAATCATGAAAAGTGTTTTTAAAATTCTTCTGTTTGCTATGGCAATGACCACTTTTTGCGTAAGTACTTACGCCCAAAAAGATAACAGGCAACGTATGACAAGGGAACAATTAGCCGAAACACAGGCTAAATACATTGCGCAGGAGATGGCAATGAACGATACGACCGCAAAGAAGTTTGTTGCAACCTTTTGTCAGTTCCAAAAAGAGATTTGGGCACTTGGCCCCCGACCTAAGAGAGGAGTTTCAAGCGGGACGGATGCGGAAACAGAACAAGCCATTAAAGAGCGGTTCGCGCATAGTCAAAAGATACTGAACCTGCGGCATAAGTATTATGAAGAATATAGCAAGTTCTTATCACAACAACAGATTGCACGTGTATACGAATTGGAAAGAAAGATGATAGATCGTCTGTATCATCGTTCTCAAAAGGAAAGGCTCAAAAACAATAAATAATTATGAAAAGAATTTTGAAAAATTTTAATCTGCATTTCCTTTCATTCCTCTTTTTGGCTGCAATGAATGCATGTCAGAATGATGATATGGTATCCATCGATGAACAAGAACAGGAATCAAATTCCGAGAGTCTTACTGCTGTCATTTCCGACGGGCTTCACAGTAATTGGAGCGAAAGCGACCCCATCATGCTGCTTCATGACGGACAGACTATTATTGTAGAAGCGCAAGAATCCGGCAGCTCATCCATCCTGTCTGGTTCTATTAAAGGAACTTTCACTGACGCTAACCCTTTATTTGGTATCTATCCGGCAGATAACGGAGTATCTTCAGACTATGAAAGTTTAACCGTAACCATACCTGCCACTCAAACCGGAAATGAGAATGGATATGATGAAAAGTCGGTAGTGGCAGTGGCCCGCACCACATCTAATTCTCTGAAATTTCAGACTGTTTGCGGTGGCATCAAGCTTAACTTCCAGATGTCGGGCGTAACAGGTATTGAACTTGAAAGTGTTGATGGCTATGCACTTTCAGGCACGGTCGGAATCAAATGGGATGAACAGGAAAAACCAGCAGTTGACAAAATAGAAAACGCCCATTCCATCATTACCTTCAGTGCTCCAAATGAGTCCGGTTTCATCCCCGGCAAGGATTATTATATCTCGACCCTGCCTTGTGATGTTTATGGAGGTTATAGACTTTCCATTTACAAGGACGGCTTGGTAGCTCATCATTTCAGTGTACATCAAACGATAGAGCGAGCCGGTTATATAACACCGAACGATTTGGTGGAAAGCGAGTTGAAGTTCGACGACCCGGATGCGCCGCTTGTAGAAGAAGAACGTCCGGAACTGGATGCCACGACAACAGCTCTTCTTCGCCAGTACCAGCAAAACCCGACAGAAGACAACAAGCAGGCTCTTTTGAATCAAATGGGATTACGGTATGATAAAGTTGTCGCACGAAAGAAAGCCAAACTTCGTGAATTGGAGAGGGAGGCAAAGACTCCTGACCTCGTAGAAGAAATGCAGGGTATTGTGGATGAAATGGGTGAGAACCGAGATATTCGGCTGGAACAACAATTCCTGCGACTCATTGACCCTCGAAATGACGATGATCCGAATGATGCCTGGATGGTGTTGCGCGGTGCATCAGCTCCAAATGCCTACATAGGTTATGCTCCTGTGACAAATGCCGAATACGCAGACTTCAAAGAGGGATTCATTTATAATGCAGGAGAGGAGAACTACCCGGTAGTGAACATTACAATTGCCGAAGCTACGGCTTATTGCGACTGGCTTACGGCTCAAGATAACGCCCATATATATCGGCTTCCGACCGATGAAGAATGGATTCTTGCTGCCGGACACATGCCGAAGGATGTTACAATGAACTCCGGCCGCGTGGAAACGGGATTGACACCGGTGGATGCCTATAACCAGACGACAGGCGCATGTGGAGGCATTGATTTCTGGGGCAACTGTTGGGAATGGACTTCCTCGACCGATGCGGGCGGTTCGTACATTATCAAAGGAGGCAGTTGGGATTCAGAACGTGATGATTGCCGTAGCGAGAAATCAGATGATGTAAGGACAGGTACGAGGGGGTATGCCAATGTCGGTTTCCGAGTGGTAAGGACTGATGTATCCAATGCACGATAGATGCACAGTATTTCAAGCAGTTGACCAATGAACAGATTGACCGATTATTGACGGGATACTTCAAAACACATCAATTTATGAGAAGATACGACTTCCAGAATCTCTGCGGGATGGTGAGAAGTACAGCCATGCGACATATCCGGCGCTTACTCGATGAAGGAAAGCTGAAAAATGAAGGCAGTGTGATGCAACCGGTTTATGTACCCGGAGACGGATATTATGGTAATAATGAATAGATTACATAAGAAACGACCAGACCGGAAGTATGAGGGTAAACGGTTGCCCTCATACTTCCGGTCTAGCTGCCATCATAGTTGGAAGCACTATGAATAAAGGATTTGAAGTGATTTATGAGAGTATGACAGCAAAATCAATAAAAAAAAGAATTGGTAGTCATACCGATACTCTTCCTCCACTGATTATTTGTTCTCAGCTTTCTGAGTATAAATCAAATCACCCCTTTGACTGATTGTCCATAAGCCGTCCACCAGTCGCACATTCTTTGTATCATCGTCTTCTACATTCCACGCATAGCCACCCGACGGCAAACTACGTCTCTCCAGTATTTCATTGGGTTGCTTATCCGAGAAGAAGAGTTCAGCACGTGTGGAATCGGGGCTGAAAACGATAAAAGCAGAAGTCTCGCCTCCGTTAACTGCCTCTGTACGAATACCTTTTTCAAATAAACGGATGCAGTCTTTTTGTACTTCACACCATACGTATCCGGCAGAACCAATACAACCGTACTCATCACGGTCACCGCCCAATCGGGAAGCCTGCGGATATTGAACCAATTTGGAAGCCTGCATTCCCGGTGTATATTTCCCTGCATAAAATACTTCCAATGTATCATTCAGAAGCAAACCGTCAACTTGTTCCTTGTTCGCATCCATCGTATTAAACGAAAGCGTGTCATTCTTATCCGTAACAATGGATACCGTATTCATTGACGCATCGCAAACAATCCCTTTGGAGCTTTTCATCTCCGACGAGCAACTGCCCATAATACACAAAACTCCTAATGCCAATAACGCTGTTTTCATTTTTCTAAATTGTTAGTTGGTTTAAATCGGAAGCAAAGATACAGATTATATGGTACAAAGGAGTATTTTATCAACGAATGCTTTTTTAAAAGACTTTTTTTAAGTTATTTTGCGCGAAGATTATTACGAACTTATCAACTTATGGATTGGATTGGCCTTGATTTAACATTCCCTATCACCGACCCTACATGGATATTTCTCCTTGTACTCCTTATTATATTGTTTGCCCCTATCCTATTGAACAAACTGCGTATCCCGCATATTATAGGAATGATCCTGGCAGGACTGGCAATTGGTGAACACGGCTTCAATATTCTGGCACGCGACAGCAGTTTCGAGCTATTCGGGAAAGTCGGTCTCTATTACATCATGTTTCTGGCAGGCCTTGAAATGAATATGGGAGATTTCAAGGAGACACGAAACAAAGCGTTAGTATTGGGATTACTGGCTTTTATCGTCCCCATAGGAATAGGATTTGTGGCAAATGTATCGTACCTGAAATACGGTGTAATCACTTCCGTACTGCTGGCCAGTATGTACGCATCACATACCCTTGTAGCCTATCCCATTGTCACACGCTTTGGCGTATCACGCCATCGCAGCGTAAGTATCGCGGTAGGAGGAACTGCAGTGACGGACACACTCACACTGTTGGTTCTCGCCGTTGTAGGCGGACTATTCAAAGGAGAGACAGGTGGTCTGTTCTGGATTTGGCTGGTAATAAAAGTCATCTTTCTAGGTACGTTTATTATCTACGTTTTTCCACGTGTCGGCCGCTGGTTTTTCCATCGGTACAATGATAATGTAATGCAATTCATTTTCGTCCTGGCTATGGTCTTTTTAGGAGCAGGACTGATGGAGTTCGTAGGTATGGAAGGGATTCTAGGAGCTTTCCTGGCAGGCCTGGTATTAAACCGGCTCATTCCGCACGTATCCCCCTTAATGAATCATCTGGAATTTGTCGGCAATGCGCTTTTCATTCCTTATTTTCTTATCGGAGTGGGAATGTTGATTAACCTGCGCGTCATCTTCGGGCACGGAGATGCGCTGAAAGTGGCTGCCGTAATGATTATAATGGCTCTGACCGGCAAATGGATCGCTTGTTGGCTGACGCAGAAGATCTACAAGATGTCTGTTCTTGAACGAAAGCTAATGTACGGGCTGAGTACCGCACAAGCAGCGGCTACATTGGCGGCCGTGCTGGTGGGATATAACATTATCCTGCCCGGAGGAGAACGCCTGCTGAATGACGATGTACTGAACGGAACGGTACTACTGATTCTGGTAACCTGTGTGGTAAGTTCGCTGATAACGGAACGGGCAGCCAAAAAGGTTGCCATAGACGACTCTGAACCGGAGAAAACCTCTTCGGCAACAGAAACGGAAAAGATCTTAGTGGCTCTTAACAATCCGAACACCATCGAAGATATGGTAAATCTTTCTTTAGTTATACGTGACCCGAAATTGAAAGATAATTTACTGGCAATCAATGTAATCAATGATGATAACACTTCCGACAATCTGAGAATACGGAGCAAACGTTATCTGGAAAAAGCGGCTATGATGACGACAGCGGTCAACGTCCCGTTGAGACAAATTACCCGTTATGACTTGAATATCGCTTCCGGCATTATCCATTCCGCCAAAGAGAATGGGATAACAAGCATTATCACCGGGTTGCACCACAAGGCAAACATCACGGATTCATTTTTCGGTGTACTTGCCGAACACCTGCTGAAAGGATTGAACTGTGAGCTTATTATTTCCAAATTCCTGATACCGGTTCACACGCTTAAACGGATTGTCGTAGCCGTCCCACCGAAAGCAGAATATGAATCCGGCTTTCCCCGTTGGATGGAACATTTTTGCCGAATGGGAAGTACGCTCGGTTGCCGGGTACATTTCTTTGCAAATGAAAAGACAACCGCCCGCCTGCAAACATTGATAAAGAAAAAGCATAAACAGGTGCTGACCGATTTCTCTCTTTTGGAAGATTGGAATGACTTGCTGGTATTAACAGGACAAGTAAGCTACGACCATTTATTAGTCATTATCAGCGCACGACCGGGAACTCTCTCTTACGACAGTTCTTTTGAGAAACTACCGAGACAGCTTAGTAAATATTTCTCTAACAATAGCTTAATCGTATTATATCCTAACCAATCGGGGGAACCATTAGATACGTCATTCTTCTCTAAACTATACACTGATACCGAAACCCGGCATTATGAGAAGGTGGGTAAATGGTTTTACAGGTGGTTTAAGAAAGACTGATATTTCATAGTGCCTCCCTTGTTAAAATTAAGGCTGCTCATACAAAACAAGACAGACTAATTTTGTATAGTTGTCAATTTTCCATTCTCAAAATACAAGTATTGTCCCATTCCATATACCCATTGCTCATGTGTCCCCCATGCACCGGTAGTTTTATTAATACCACCCGAAGGATGCCCCCATGATTCCAAAACCATGGCCTTAGTCATCCCAATGCACACTCGGCCTTTTAATATCAAGTCCGCCGTAGCTTTTCCGTATTTCTTATATAATTCTTTAGTTCTTTGTTGTCTTTTTATACTAGCTAACTTCTTTGCCTCTTCTTGTGCTAACTTTTCCTTCATCAATAATTCTTCTTTAGCAAGTCTTTCTCTTTCCATTGTTTCCTCATAAACTTCTGCTTCGACAACATCCAAATTATAGAAATACATCTGAGTCATTCTTTTCTGATTATCAAATATGCTTACTTCGTATGAAAAAAGAGATGGACTCTCACATAATGGCATTATCAAATCGGCACTATCATTCTTCAGAACAAATGAAGGAACCATATAAGTATCTTCACTGCCTGAATAGGCTATTTCCATACATTTATATTTATTAATCGGATGAATATTTTTAATGTATATGTCTTTATTCAAATACAACTGTTTCATTTTATCCATAAATCCTAATACAATGACAGGATAGTGTTGCCTAGTATAATTGAATCCATCATACTCACCACGTTTAGCATACCAATAAAGAGTATCACCTTTTTCAGACTGTAGTGCAAAAATTGTATTTTTTTCAACTTCGGCATCAGACAGTTCTATATCTAAAATTTTAAAAGTCTTGCCTTCTATCTCATTATAAGGTGTGAAAATACCATCATGTTTTTCCATAGAATGATTCGTTGCTCTATATATTTCAAATGGAAAAATCCTATATCCTTGTTCAAGTATATCGTGAAAAGAAGCACATAAAGTAACATAATTATCCTTCACCAACTGCGGTTTATACCTCTTGGAGGTTATTTGATTTAATTTATAATCTTTAGGTTTAGGGTTGGATCTTTTTTTTCGCCAAATAGTGTCAATAGCAACAACCTGCTCATTAGAAGTTAGAAAATTAGCATAATACTTAGGTAGTGATTCCGAAGAATTTGGATTCCGGGGATAGAACAAAATACTTTGCCCAATAAATTGTTTATAATATGAAGCATCTTTATAAGGGCGTATATTAGTTAATGAATCATATTCAATTACTACAGCATCCTTTTTATCTTTTTTCGGCATACTAGTATCAATCATTTTCATATTCTGCGCATAAGAAACAGTATAGAGCGTAAATACAATGACAGACAGCAGAACTTTCATTTTCATAATTCTTTGTTTTATTTCTACAAAGCTAATTAAAAATACAATTCGTCCACAATGATTTCAGATAAAAAGCCCCCTTTTGTTTTCCCGTATTATCTATCTGTTTATATTTGTAGAATTATGTAATTCACAAAGAACATTTAAAGAAAGGAAGCACCATGCCAAATTCCGAAGCTATTGGTGCGACTTCGATTCATGAATTGGTTAATTCCTAAATACACCGATATGGCAACTTACACTCATTTCGCAAAACAACCCGATGTCTTAAAACATCTGATACTCTGTGAAGTACTCAAGAATGAAACTCCGCAAGTATATGTAGAGACCAATTCGGCATGTGCCATCTATCCGATGACACAAACCCCGGAGCAGCAATATGGCATCTATCATTTCCTGGAGAAAGCAGATGAGGTACCATCTCTAAAAGATTCTATATATTATCAACTGGAAAGCGGAGAGATGGCAAAAGGAAATTATTTAGGTTCACCTGCCTTGGCTATGAATGTATTAGGGAAGCAAGCAAAAAGGTTTGTATTCTTTGATTTAGAAAAGAGTGCACTGGAGAATGTGGGTACCTATGCCAAACAAATCGAATTAAGTGCCTCTGTAGAGATACATCATGCCGACTCTTCGAGAGGTACCATAGAGCTACTGCCTTCACTTCCCACATCCTCTTTCATCCATATCGATCCTTACGAAATAGACAAGAAAGGAGGTTCTGGAGTAACCTATCTCGATGTCCTGATACAGGCTACTCTATTAGGAATGAAGTGTTTATTATGGTATGGATTCATGACCGGAGATGATAAAGCATCTTTGGACAACTATATTACATCCAGTCTGGAAAAGGCAGGTATCAAAGATTACACAGGTGTAGAGCTTACCATGAATTCAATAAGGAAAGACAGTGTATTATGTAATCCCGGCATTTTGGGAAGTGGTATTCTGGCGACAAACGTATCACAAACTTCCAAAGATATTATCCTTGATTACAGTAATCAACTGGTTGATATATACAAAGATGCTAAATACAAAGATTATGATGGGAGTTTATATATTCAGCATCTTTGATATCAACTTATTAACAATTTTGTTTTAATCCATCTACTATCAATCAGTATCCTCCTCCCAATGCATGATAAAGATTAATAACTCCCTGTATTTCATCAAAACGATTGGAAGCGACGGATAATTCTGCCTGCAAAAGAGTCTGACGGGCAGTAAGTACTTCCAGATAGTTTTGCGAACTGTGCCGCATCAACAGTTCGGAACTATGCACTGCGGACTGAAGCGAAGTGACCTGCTGTTTGGAGAGTGCCAAACGGCCTTGAGCCTTCTGCCATTGCACCAACGCATCGTTTACTTCCGTTCCTGCATCAAGCAAACTTTGGCGGAAGGTGAGTAACGCTTCTTCCTGCTGTGCTTTCGCTATTTTCAAATTAGCAATATTCTGTCCGCGATTAAAAAGTGGCTGAACCAATGAGCCGACAGCGGAAAGCAGCCACTGTCCGGGATTGGTTATAGCGCCACCTGCCGAGTTTGTCCATCCTGCGGAACCACTCAAGGTGATAGAGGGATAAAAAGCAGAACGTGCCTGATTCGTTGCATAAAAAGCCCCAGCCAGTTCAGCTTCCTTTTGACGAATATCCGGACGACGGTGCAACAGTTGCAACGGCACTCCGGTTGAAAGGGATTCCGGGAAACGCTGGTTATCAAGCGTAGAACGTGTTATCAGCTGCGGAGCCATACCCAACAGGGCGGAAAGAGAATTCTCCATTTCACTGATTTGCTGTTCAATAGAAAGCACGGAAGCATCTACCGATAGTTTGCTCGCTTCTGTTTGGGCAACAGCCATTTCCGTAGTTTGCCCGGCTCTTTTCAATGCTTTCATTGCACGCAGGTTCTCATCCCATGTTTCAGCCGTGCGACGGGTGATATCCAGTTGCTTATCAAGCATCAATAAGGTGTAGTAACTATTGGCAATCGTTGCTACCAGTTGCGTCTGTACCGCTTGCCTATAGGCTTCACTCTGTTCGAGGGCGGCTTTGACTCCTCGTTTGGCATTGGTCAACTTTCCGAAAATATCCAGTTCCCAGTCTGCCGATGCTGCCAGATCATAGGTCTTGGAAGTTTTCGAACCATCCACGCTGCTCAATGTTCCTTGCGGAGTGAGCGATACAGAAGGCAGATAAGCCAACTTGGAAGAAAGCAGTAATGCTTCTACTTCTTTCACTTTCAAACGGGCAATATTCAAATCGGTATTATTCGCGATACCCGTTTCAATCAGTTGTTGCAGTTGCGGATCGGTAAATAGTTCCTTCCATGAAAGGGAAGCAATGGAAGCGGTATCCCCCGCAACAACCGGCTGCCGGTAAAGACTGTCGGTAACCGTCGTGTCCGGACGTTCATAAGTCCGGTACACATGACAACCGCTCAATCCGGCCGACAGGAATAAACATATTATTATCTTTTTCATACACTTCAACAATTAAAGATTCTCCAACTCTGCCGGTTTACGTGCCGGCATCAGTTTTTCCTGAAGATACTGGAACACGATAAACAATACAGGTACGATAAACAACAGGGCAACCGTACCGATCAACATTCCACCTACGGTTCCTACGCCGATGGAAATATTACCGTTCGCTCCTACTCCCGATGCGAACATCATCGGTAACATACCGAATATCATCGTAAGAGATGTCATCAGGATTGGACGCAGACGGACTTGTGCAGCCGAAACAGCCGCCTGTGTGATCGTCATTCCCTGACGACGGCGCTCGGAAGCATATTCCGTAAGCAGAATAGCTGTCTTCGACAACAAGCCAATCAGCATAATCAAACCTGTCTGTAAATAGATATTATTCTCCAGGCCGAACATCTTGGCAAAAAGGAAACTTCCGGCAAGTCCGAATGGTACGGAAAGAATCACTGCAATCGGAATGAACAAACTTTCGTAGAGCGCACAAAGAATAAGATAGATAAAAACTACACAGATGATAAATACCAGTGTTGTGGTATTCCCTGTAGAGGATTCTTCACGTGACATACCTCCGAACTCAAAGCCATAACCTGCCGGTAATACCTGTTCCGCAACTTCACGTACCACCTGAATAGCTTGTCCGGAACTGTAACCGTCTGCCGGAGCACCATTGACGGAGATGGCAGAGAACAAATTGAAACGCGTCAGCGACTCTGCACCGTAGACTCGTGTCAAAGTGAGATACTGACTGACAGGGGACATCTCTCCGTCGGAATTGCGGACAAACATATTATTCAATGCTTCAGTATCCAGACGGAATTCCGGTGAAGCCTGTACCATTACACGGTAAAGTTTAGAGAAACGGTTCATATTGGATGCATAGTTACCACCGATATAGCCGGACAAAGTGCTCAACACATCCGAAGGCGACACTCCATTCCGCTTGCAAAGGGCGGCATCCACTTCTACCAGGTATTGAGGGTATTTCGTATCGAACGAAGTCGAGGCACGTCCGATTTCAGGCCGGGCATTCAACGCGTCAATCATCTGACGGGTGTATTTCAGCAAATCTTCTACCGAACCGCCTTTCTGGTCCTGAATATAAATCTCAAAACCACTACTTACTCCATACCCGGGAATCATCGGTTGTGCAAAGGCCATAATCTGTGCAGAAGAAATGTCATCCGTACGCCGATAAATCTCGTTAATAACAGCATTGATACCGTCTTCATTTTCCGTACGTTCATCCCATGGTTTCAGACGGACGATAAACATACCGTTTGATGCTCCCTGACCACTTATCATACCGTTACCCGTCACTTTAGAGAACATTCTGATTTGCGGTATGTCATGGATACGCTTGTCTATTTCATCCATTACAATCTTGGTTTCTTCCAGACTATTTCCGGGTGAAGTACGCACGTCTACAAAGATAGTTCCCATATCCTCTTGAGGAACCAACCCGGTCTTGGTGGTTTTCATCAGAAGGAACAATCCTGCACAAGCGACTAACAGCAATGCTCCCGCCAGCCATTTACGTTTCAACATGAAAAATACGCCACTCTTATATTTCAGTACTAACCGATGAAAAGCACTATCAAATGCCATGTGGAAACGGGATGAGAAACTCAATTTCTCCCCTTTCGCAGCCTCCATGTGCGGTGTCATTATCAGTGCGCAGAGAGCGGGACTTAAAGTTAACGCGTTAATCAGAGATATTGCTACGGCAACAGCCATGGTCAGTCCGAACTGGGTATAGAACGTTCCGGTAGTTCCTCCCATAAAACATACGGGAATAAATACTGCCATGAAGACAAAGGTGGTAGTTACCAGTGCCGAGGTGATGCCACCCATGGCATCAATGGTGGCCCGGTAAGCCGATTTATATCCCTCGTCGAACTTTGCCTGCACCGCCTCCACCACAACAATAGCATCATCCACCACCGTTCCGATAACTAATACCAGTGCAAACAACGTCAACATATTCAGACTGAAACCTGCGGCATAGAGAAAAGCAAAAGTACCCACAAGGGAAACGATGATAGAAATGGCCGGAATAAACGTAGACCGCAAACTTTGCAGGAAAACGTAAACCACAAGTACCACTAACAGAATGGCTTCAATCAAGGTTTTTATCACATTCTTAATGGATGCATCCAAAAACTCTTTCGAACTCATCAGGTCTACCAGCTCCATTCCTTTAGGTAATCCTTGAGCAATTTCCGCTGTCACCTTATCTATTTCCTTAATAATCTCATTGGCGTTCGAACCGGAAGTCTGCGCAATCATACAGTTGGAACCGGGATGCCCGTTCACTTCACCGATGTACGTATAAGAGCTGGCACCCAATTCGATACGTGCTACATCTTTCAGCCGCAGCACCTCACCTCCTGCCTGCGAACGGATTACCAGATTTCCATAATCTTTTTCTTCTTCATAACGTCCACGATATTTCAATACATACTGAAAAGTATTCTTCGATTCAGCACCAAGCGTTCCCGTAGGAGCTTCCAGATTCTGTTCGTCAAGTACCGTCGTGATGTCGGACGGAACCAGTCCATATTTGGCCATCTTAGCCGGATCGAGCCAGATACGTAACGAATAGTCCGCTCCCATCACATTCACCTCACCTACCCCGGCAATACGTGAAAGACGGGGTTCGATATTGATCTTCAGATAGTTATTCAGAAAACTTTCATCGAACGTGTTGTCGGGACTATACAATGCCAATGCTTTGATATTACTTGTCTGGCGCTTACGGACAGTGATACCGCTGCGGGTGACTTCTGCCGGTAATAATCCTTGTGCCGTAGCAATACGGTTCTGCACGTTAACTGTCGCCATATCGGGGTCAGTCCCCTGACGGAAGTAAATGGTTATTCTCGCTGAACCGTTATTGGTAGAGGAAGAGGTCATGTACATCATATTCTCTACTCCATTGAGTGCTTCTTCCAATGGCACGACTACACTCTTCTGTACTGTTTCCGCATTAGCACCGGTATAGGTAGCGGAAACGCTGACGGTAGGAGGTGCAATTTCAGGAAACTGTTCAACGGGAAGCTGCGAAAGTCCTATCAATCCGATGATAAGAAAAACGACCGAAATTACTCCTGCGAGAATAGGCCGGTCTATAAATGTTCTGATTTTCATAACGGCATCTTATTCTTTAGTCGGATCACTCTTGATTACTGTTCCCTCACGCACCAGTCCGGCACCCTCGGCTATAATAACATCACCCGGTGCAAGCCCTGTTTCGACGATGTATTCAGTACCGTTATTCAACCGGAACACTTCTACCGGGGTTGATTTCGCTTTGCCGTCGACTACTTTATATACAAATATACGATTCTGCAATTCGTAAGTAGCTGCCTGCGGAATGATGATACCTCCTTTCTTTATGGTAGGAACAACGACTTTACCACTTCCACCGTTACGCAGGAACTGGTCGGGGTTGACAAAAACAGCCCGCAGCCCAACAGCACCGGTTCCTTCATCCACCGTACCGCTGATAGCATCTACCTTTCCGACATGGGAATAAGTTTTTCCATTGCTCATAGTCAGTTCCACTTCGTCCATGTTTTCTATCGCTTTTTTAAGTGAACCATACTGTTGCACAAAGTCGAGTATTTGATTCTCCGTCATGGAGAAATAGGCATATACTTCGCTATCGTCCGAAACTGTGACTAACGGCTCGGTGATACTGCTGTTCACCAACGCCCCTACACGATAAGGAATCATGCTGGCTACTCCGTTCACCGGGCTTTTTACTTCAGTATAAGAAAGGTCATTGCGCGCATTCACTTCCTGTGCTTTAGCCTGTGCCAATGCTGCTTCTGCCGCCGCTTGTTCATTGCGGGCTGTTTGCAGATCGAATTCGGACACAATCTGTTCTTTGTAAAGTTCAGCTTTGCTATCCGCTGTCAATTTAGCAGTGGCAAGCTTGGCTTCCGCGCTTTTTACATTAGCCACTGCTGTTTCCAACGCTGCTTTATAAGGAACCTGGTCGATAATGAAAAGTGTCTGCCCTTTATGAACGGGATCTCCTTCATTGATACATATCCGGGTAATTATACCACTCACCTGCGGACGAATTTCAACATACTGCCGCCCTCGTAGCGTAGCTGTATAATCGGATTTCAAAATCTGGTCACTTTGTGTTACGGTAAGTGTTTTGTACGTGGCATCTGCCTCTTTCTGTTGCGAACCTCCACAAGCACATAGCAGAGGCAAACAAACCAAGGCAAAAATGATTAGTTGTTTCATTGTAGCTATATTTAAATGATTGTTAATGATTTATAACCCATTATTCTATAAAAAGCGCGACTGACCAAATCTAAGAATTATCAAACAATAAAATAAGAATGTAGTGACGAACAGCAAGAATATGATGACGAACGGCAAAAGGGAATGCTTGGGGTTTCAGAACAATCTTTTATCTTTGCAAAGAAGTGAGAAAATATACTTCCGGGAGTTAAACGAGCAATGAGAAGAATATGAAACGTACTAATATACCTGTTTACATCGACTTGCTTTTCTGTCTGGTAATCATGCCGCCCATCATCATGTTAGTGCCGGTAGACAAATGGATTGTACACCACACAGTCTTTATGCTGACCCTGATTGTCTATCTCTACGGTCTGTACTTCATCTACCGTAAAGTGAAACTACCGATGCTTTTCATGCAACGGAAGTTCGGACATATCTTATTGCTCATGTTATCGCTTATCTTTATCACATGGTTGCTAACCCACTTTCCATATCCACCGGAACCCAACCATATAGACCCGATGATGCATAAAGCCCGGCAGCACATGCGGGCGCAAACTGTGTGGTTCTTTTTCCTGGTAGTGACGGGGTTCAGTCTTTCCATAGAACTGATCTTTGAACTTTTCCGGCAAATTCTTTCCAAACAGGAGATTGAAGCGGAAAAGAACAAGGCGGAACTGGCTCTCTACAAGGCGCAAATCAATCCGCACTTCCTTTTCAATACATTGAACGCCCTCTACGGACTGGTACTTACGAAGTCGGACAAAACAGAATCCGCCTTTATCAAGTTTTCCAATATCCTGAAATATATGTATGCCCAAACTACTTCTGATCTGATTTCCATCAGCAATGAAGTAGAATATATACGCCAATATGTTGATTTACAATCTTTGCGTTTAAACAAGCATACGAAAGTGGTATTTGAAACCGAGATGGATGACGAACAGATACAGATTCCTCCGATGATTCTCATTACTTTTGTCGAGAACAGTTTCAAATACGGTGTTTCGTCCGACACGGACTGTACTATTTTTATTCGTATCATCGTAAAGGAAGGGCAGCTTATCTTCGAAACCGAGAATATGATTATGAAGGAGAACCATCAAAATCCTCATGCCATCGGAATAGACAATTGCCGTAAACGGCTGGAACTTCTTTATCCCAACCGCTTTGTATTGCTTACAAAAGAAGAAAACGGATACTTCAAAACCTATCTTAACATTCAACTACGATGAAAAAGCTGACTTGTATCGCTATTGACGACGAACCGATTGCATTGCTCATCATCAGCCAGTTTTGCGAACGAAAAGGCGGACTGGAACTTACTACTTTCAGCGAACCGCTGACCGGGCTGAAGGAAATAGCCCGGTGCAAACCTGATCTGGTCTTTCTGGATATTGAAATGAACAGCATCAGCGGATTGGATATTGCCCATGCACTTCCTCCCGAGAGTTGTCTCATCTTTACGACAGCCCATGCACAGTATGCACTGGACGGCTTCGACCTCGATGCCGTGGATTTTCTGCACAAGCCCTTCGCTTATGAACGATTTGAAAAAGCAGTGGAGAAAGCGATTGTTTTTATTGAAGCACGCCAGAACAAACTACCGGAAAACATCATAATCAAACAAGAATACAATAATATATCTATTCCTATCTCCGATATTCTTTATATCGAAGCAATGGAGAATTATACGAAAATATTCCGTATAAACGGCAACTATATATTATCACGCACAAGTCTGAAAAGTATTCAGGAGATGTTACCCGAAAAGGCTTTTCTACGTACACACCGCTCGTATATCATTCCGGTTAATAAGGTGGAACGATTTTCTAAACGGGAAATAAACCTGACCGGATGCCGGATTGTAATCCCCATAGGAAGACAATACGCAGAAAATGTCTATGCTACATTGACGGCCAGGAATATGGTACTATAAACAAGCCTACAGAAAGCCGGAGCTTTTAAAATCAACTTCCGCCCTTCTGGGTATAAATTAATTTATCTCTTTGGCTTATTGTCCACAAGCCATCTATCAGTCGTACATTTTTCGTATCATCGTCCTCCACGTTCCACGCATAACCTCCCGAAGGCAGGCTACGTCTCTCCAATATTTCATTGGGCTGATTATTGGAAAAGAAAAGTTCCAGCTGTGTAGAATCGGGACTAAAAACAATGAAAGCAGAAGTGTCACTATCATCCACCGCCTCTGTACGAATCCCTTTCTCAAACAAGCGGATACAGTCTTTTTGCACTTCACACCATACGTATCCGGCAGAACCGATACAGCCATGTTCATCCCGGTCACCTCCTACAAGCGGAGATTGCGGATACTGAACTAATTTGGTAGCCGGCATCCCCGGTGTATATTTTCCTGTATAAAACACTTCCAGCGTATCATTCAGAAGTAAACCGTTGACTTCTTCTTTATTTGCATCCATCGTACTGAATGAAAGGGTATCATTCTTATCGGTGACAATCGTTACCGTATTCATGGTTGCATCACTTACAATTCCTTTAGAACTACTCACTTTCGACGAGCAACCTGCCATGAGGCACAGAGTACCTACCGCTAATAGCATTGTTTTCATTTTCTTTAAATTTTGCTTTATTTTAAATTAATGCAAAGATAAAGGTTATACACCAATATCCCGTTTCTACAAAATAAATTAATTTCGGGACAGTTTGTTCAGTTGCACTGTCTAAAATGCCTATATTGGACAACGATCTATTAGAAATTCAGTCTACCTTTGTGATGTAGATAATCAAAAGTAAATACAGAATGCCATGAAAGAAACTTTTCAAATTCCAACTCCCGAAACACTGGAAGCCTTGACAGGTAAGGAACTTTATGATCTATGGACTTCACTTCACCAACTTATCGAACAGAAATACAATATGGAACAAATGTGGAATCATGGAGGGAAAAAATGGACTTACGAATACAAATATCGCAGAGGCGGAAAAACTCTATGTGCCCTATACGCCAAAGAACAAACGATTGGGTTCATGGTTATTTTAGGTAAAGATGAACGCACTAAATTCGAATCCATGCGAGAAATGTTCTCCAATGCGGCTCAAAAGATATATGATGAGACGACCACTTTCCATGATGGGAAGTGGCTTATGTTCGAATTAAAAGATACTTCTTTATTTAATGATATAGAGCGGCTCCTATCTATCAAACGAAAACCCAATCGATGATTGAATCAGAAATAAATAAGAGGTATTGTCAAAGTTGCGGGATGCCTCTCCGCTTTGATGTAGAGAAATATCTGGGTACTAACTCTGACGGTTCGCGAAGTGACGAATATTGCTATTACTGCCTGAAAGACGGAAAATATATCGTCGACATTCCGATGTCGGAAATGATTAATATCTGGATAAAATACACCGACAAGTACAATGAATATGCAGATACTGCTTATTCGCCGGAGGAACTTAGGCACATACTAAACGAACGGTTACCCAATCTGAAACGGTGGAAACAAAAGTTGGAAACCTGTAATATCCATCATCAGAAGATTCAGGATATAATCGTTTATATCAATAATCATTTATTCGACACTTTGGATACAGACATGCTTAGCACGATAAGCGGACTTTCCAAATATCACTTCAGAAGAGTGTTTCAAACTGTTGCCGGAGAAAATATCGGAAGCTATATACAGCGTTTACGTCTCGAACATATAGCACATTTGTTAGTATCCACCGAGTTTACATTAAATCAGATTTCGGAACAGACAAACTATCAGACCAAATTTAGTCTAGCCAAAGCCTTCAAAAAACATTTTGGCGTATCGACCTCTCAATATAGAGAGAAGTACAAGCCAATGTATGATGAGCAACATGCGGTTATCACTCCTGAAATCCGGTCGATTCTGCCAATGAAAGTATTTTGTATCGAGGTTGGTGAAAAATACAAAGATGAGCTCCGATACAAATTAATATGGAACAGACTGACCAATTACGCTAAGCAGCATAATGAAGAAAAGTTGAATTATAAGTTTGTCAGCCTTAGTATGGATGACCCGTCCATAACTCCCATGAATAAATGCCGCTTCTATCTCGGGGTGACAATTGATGCCACTGAAAATGATTCGCAACCGGGAGTGATGGAAGTTCCCGGTGGACGTTATGCTGTATTCAGGCATATCGGAGACTACTCTTTGTTGCATAAGTTCTACCGGACTATTTATGAAGAGTGGTTTCCGGAAAGTAAATATCGCCCTCAAAGTACCTTCAGTTTTGAGATGTATATGAACCGTCCCACCTCTACTCTTAGAACAGAATTAATGACCGACATTTATATTCCGGTCACAAAGAAATAAGAAATTATCAACACTCTAAAACAATGCATTATGGGAAAGGTTTCAGAAATCATGCTATTGAAACAACCGAAGCAATCCGCTTTGGCTGTTGAAGTACACACGGATATGAACGGAATGTCAGAGGCTATCGGGAAGAACTTCGTAAAAATAGACTCTTTATTTAAGGCACAAGGCGAAATCACTACTGATATTCCTTATGTCGAGTATCCCGACTTTGAGAGCCTGACTGAACACAATATAAAAATGATTATTGGTCTAAAATCATCCAGAGAGTTACAGGGTGAAGGGGATATACGATCTATAACGATACCGGAAAGAAAAATAGTTTCCTGTCTGCATAGAGGAACTTACAGTGAACTGGCTGTTCTGTACAATGAAATGATGGAATGGATAAAAAACAACGGTTACAAACCTTCGGGAACATCCATAGAATATTATTACAGCAATCCCAACGTACCCGAAGAAGAACAGGTGACGAGAATAGAAATGCCACTATTATGAATGTTTATTTCATCATGTAGATTCTTCCTAAGCTCCAATTATTATTATTTGATTCAAAACGGAAATAAGCCAAACGGTACAGAAAAAAATCAAATGTATTGCTTGTAAAGCATCGCCAAAGATTCTCCGTCAACATGCTGTTTTTATTTGTTTCTTTACCTGATATGATTAACTTCGATACCTACTTTTATTTCGTTCCACTACTGTTTCTTTTGCGTTCCACTATAGTGTTCCGCAAGGGAGACTATAGTTATTCTTGCGGAACACTATAGTGGAACGAAGTAATAGTAGCAAATGATGTAAATCCGGATAGGCAAGCAATTATTAAAAAATGACCGAATGAATTATTTGCAATCAAACAACAACAGATACAGACATCATTTTTGTATCTTTGCCAAGTACAGAATAAACATGAAAAGAGAAATCCTATATCAAAAGATAGCCGGCACTATCGCCTGGCAAATAAAAACAGGTATATGGAAAGCAGGCGAGAAATTACCTTCTTTACGTACTATCAGCAATGAATATGGTGTAAGTTTAAACACAGCCATTCAGGTATATTATGAATTGGAAAAGGAAGGATTCATCATTTCCCGCCCCAAATCAGGGTACATTGTCAATTATAAGCCACTAAATTTGTCTGCGCCGGCAACAACACAGCCTTCCGCTCAATCTCCAGGAAAGGAAGAGGCCGACTTAATCATGGAAGTATATCATTCCATCGAAGACTCGTCCATCACCCGTTTCTCACTGGGAATACCGGAAGATGTTCTATTGCCTATCGCAAAGCTCAATAAGGAATTAATCAAGGCAATGTATTCACTTCCGGGAAGCGGTACCAGGTATGAAGACCCGCAGGGAAATATTCGGTTAAGAAACTATATTGCCCGTTTTGCATATAGCTGGAATGGAAATCTGACTGAAGATGATATTGTCACTACCACGGGAGTGACCAATTCTATCTCTTTAGCATTATCCGTCATTGCCCGAAAAGGAGATACGATAGCTGTTGAAAGTCCTGTTTATTTCGGCATATTGCAGTTGGCCAACAGCATGGGACTCCGGGTGTTGGAACTGCCCACCAATCCTGTAACAGGTATTGAGCCCGATGCTTTAAGAAAAGTATTGCCACAGATTAATCTATGCCTGCTTATCAGTAATTTCAGTAATCCACTGGGAAGTTGTATGCCCGACGAGCATAAGAAAGAGGTAGTGCAGATGTTGGCAGAATATAATATTCCTCTGATTGAAGATGATTTATACGGTGATGTATTCTTCGGGCATTCACGCCCTAAGCCATGTAAAGCTTTCGATGAAAAGGGGCTTGTGTTATGGTGTGGCTCTGTATCAAAGACATTAGCTCCCGGTTACCGGGTAGGCTGGATTGCCCCCGGTAAATTTAAGGATGCCGTTATTCGCCAAAAACATATTCATTTAATATCCACCCCTACCCTCAATCAGGAGGCTATTGCCAACTTTATGGAAAACGGCAGATATGAGAATCATTTACGCAGGTTGCGCCATGAATTACATTCCAACAGTCTTCATCTGGCACAATCTATTACCTACTATTTCCCCGAAGACACTAAAATCATAACTCCGCAGGGAGGTTTCATGCTTTGGGTGGAACTAAACAAAAAGATTGATACCACAGAATTATATTACAAAGCCATGCAACACAAGATCAGCATTGCTCCCGGACGCATGTTTACACTGCACGACCAGTACAGAAACTGTATGCGTTTGAGCTTCGGTCAGCAATGGAGTCCTTTTATCGAAGAACGCTTGCAGGTTTTAGGAAGCGTTATCAAAGAATCATTCTGATTGGCGGATATACTCCTTTACCACCTCTCCGAGAGTCTTCAGCCCTTTCTCTATTTTGTCTTCAGGCATATTGGAGTAGTTTATTCTAAGCGTATTTTCCTTGTTGCCATCCGGATAAAAAGAACCTCCCGGAACAAAAGCAATCTTTTTCTCCAGACTTCTGACTAAAACTTCGCGTGCTGAAATCCCCACAGGAAGTTCTATCCAGGTAAATAGTCCGCCTTCGGGACGAGTAAACTTTATTGTATCCGGAAAATAACGTTCTATACTTTCAATCGCAACATTCCTGCGCTTTCTATATACTTCGACTATTTTTGCAATATGTTTATCAATATCATACCGCTTCAGATATTCGGCAATGGTCATCTGGGCAATAGTGTTGCATTGTAAATCCGTACCTTGCTTGACTAATACATATTTACGGATAATATCTTTATCCCCCGCAATCCAGCCAATCCGGAAGCCGGGACAGAATATTTTCGAAAAACTGCCTGTACACAAGATATTTCCAGCCTCATCAAAAGACTTTATAGACGGCAAAGGTTCTCCCTCAAATCTTAACTCGCCATACGGATTATCCTCAATAACTGCAACACTGTATTTGGCAGATAATTCAGCCAATTTCCTGCGTCTTTCCAGACTCCACGTTTTTCCTGTAGGATTCTGAAAGGTAGGTATGGCATATATCAGTTTT
>ERZ827037.443-NODE-443-length-54375-cov-62.964875_pt1 | contig 54375 bp, 54 predicted proteins | sample MGYA00519924_ERZ827037 | MGnify/ENA primary metagenome ERZ827037 (study PRJEB31778, sample SAMEA3449250) | human gut metagenome | biome: human gut; feature: human-associated habitat; material: faeces | place: United Kingdom | collected 2010/2012 ... | reverse complement strand
CAGGGTATCTAATCCTGTTTGATACCCACACTTTCGAGCATCAGCGTCAGTTACAGTCCAGTAAGCTGCCTTCGCAATCGGAGTTCTTCGTGATATCTAAGCATTTCACCGCTACACCACGAATTCCGCCTACCTATGCTGCACTCAAGGTACCCAGTATCAACTGCAATTTTACGGTTGAGCCGCAAACTTTCACAACTGACTTAAGCACCCGCCTACGCTCCCTTTAAACCCAATAAATCCGGATAACGCTCGGATCCTCCGTATTACCGCGGCTGCTGGCACGGAGTTAGCCGATCCTTATTCATACGGTACATACAAAGGAGTATGCATACTCCACTTTATTCCCGTATAAAAGAAGTTTACAACCCATAGGGCAGTCATCCTTCACGCTACTTGGCTGGTTCAGACTCTCGTCCATTGACCAATATTCCTCACTGCTGCCTCCCGTAGGAGTTTGGACCGTGTCTCAGTTCCAATGTGGGGGACCTTCCTCTCAGAACCCCTATCCATCGTCGACTTGGTGGGCCGTTACCCCGCCAACTATCTAATGGAACGCATCCCCATCGATAACCGAAATTCTTTAATAGTGAAACCATGCGGAAACACTATACTATCGGGTATTAATCTTTCTTTCGAAAGGCTATCCCCGAGTTATCGGCAGGTTGGATACGTGTTACTCACCCGTGCGCCGGTCGCCATCAATTGAAGCAAGCTTCAATCATGCTGCCCCTCGACTTGCATGTGTTAAGCCTGTAGCTAGCGTTCATCCTGAGCCAGGATCAAACTCTTCATTGTAAAAGTATTGTTAATCACTCCATAGGAGTGGTTCTTGCTCTGTTCAGGACGCTCGAATTTAAAAAAGCTTTTCAATTACCTATATATTAATAAGTATTGACGGTTCTTTTTTTTTACCCAGGTACATATCTTAAAGATTAAGACAGTACCTGCTCTTGTACTACTTGTATTGTTTATGTAAATCTGTTCAAAGATCGCTTGTTTTACGATTGCTTTTCTTTTCAAAAGCGGATGCAAAGGTAAGGACTTTATTTAATATCTTCCAAATATTTTCGGAAGTTTTTTTTTATTTTTTTTCTTTCTTCAAGTCATCTCTCTTGCGAAAGGAAGAACAAAGAAAAAGAACTGTCGTTACCGCCCGGGTTTCAAAAAGCATGTCAATCAACGCTGCTCTCATTTTGAAAGCGGGTGCAAAGGTAAGAACTTTATTTCATATACTCCAAATAAATCTGAAGTTTTTTTTCATTTTTCTTTTTAAAGGCGGTATTCATGAAACAAACAGCACCAAATAACAAGAAAAAAGGAAGGGTTCCTACTCCGTTTCTGTCAGAATGTCAAACTATCGCCGCCCTCGTTCTCGAAAGCGGATGCAAAAGTAGCGGATTTGGGAATACGCACCAAATATACAAGGCCTTTTTTATCAGAAATATCAAAACTTTTTCATAAATGACTGATTGACAAACAGGTTGCAGAACATGATTTTTAAAAGGAAAACAAAGGGGGAAGGAAGATACACAATATATATACACACGCACGTACGGGCGGGCGAATGGGCGGGCGTACGTGCGTGCTAATGTATATTCAATGAAAGGGCAAACAAGCCTGCAACTTACAAGACAGTGCCGTTGGAGAGGATACGCAATTTCACTTCCCTGTCTCCTGCTTCCAGTTCCACCAGGTAATAGGTCTCTTGGGGCGTTTCCACAAAGTCCGCATCATCTATCTCGTAATTTGCATACGATTTTTTGATGGCATCGGATACAGCCGCGGGCAGTTCACTCACCCGCACTTCCCATTGGGTTTTCACCCACTCCTGTGCACCGTTGAAATAAACATCCTTCTCGCGAGCATCGTGGAAGATCTCCACTTCCGTCATGCCATTTTCCATATCCGTCTCAATGATACGGGCTCCCGCATACTTCTGTGCAATGAAATCCTTGATTTTCCCGGGCAGCACGCCACCGGTATTGTTTCCGGGGTCAGACGGAGTGTATTCCATGAGCGACAACACGCCGGCAGCGGTGATCTTCACCTTGACGTCACCTTTGACTGATTCCAGTTCGAGACGGTAGTATTCCTCTTCCGGAGTTGCGTAATGATCCACGTCATCCACATGATAGCCTGCATATTCCGAAGCCTCAAGCGCCTGCTTCACCACTGCCGGCAATGCGGCATAAACGGTTTCGGTCTTGGTGAACAGCCAGTTGCTTGCCTTGTCGAACAGCAGTTCACGCACCACCTGTCCATCCAGAATCTCCACTTCCGTCATGTTGTCCTCCCGGTCGATGTCCAAGATACGGGCATTGGGGAAGTTTGCCTTCAGGAACGCTTCGACGCCTTCCACCGGAGCAGCGGGGATATAGTCGCCATAGTCATAATCGTTGTCAGCATCCACCAGTTTCTTCACCAGCACGCCGTCTTTCGAGTAATACAGATCTATTTCCGTCTCTACGCCGTCCACTTTGTTTTTCACTTCGATCACGTAGACCTCTTCCGCGCCGTTGCGTTGCACCCGTTCCACCTCGTCGATGGTCCAAGCGGAGTATTCGCCCGCCCGGAAGGCAGCCTTCACTTCTTCCGGCAGTTGCTCAAAGAGGATTTCGCTGTCTGTTGTCATATACCATCGGCCTCCATTGTCGAACCAAGCGGCATATTCGCCTGCGGCAGAAGAAGCAGACAGATTGAAGTCCGCCACCACATAGTCTCCTTTCACAGTCCACTTCACGTCGGTGGCATGCGGGTAGCGTTCGAGCAGTGCAGCCCGCACCTCGGCGCTCACCTTGTCATTTTCCGGATTTCCGGTGGCAGGAACATCGTCGTTGCTGCAACTCCACATACCGATAGCCACACAAGCGATGGCAAACATTTTTCTTTTCATACTCATCATACTTTTTATTGTTTTTTATTACGTCACAAAGCTACCGGACAAATCTGGAAAGAATCTGGAAAAACACAGAAAAGCAGAAGAAATCACAGATAAGCAGGGTTGGGAGGAACAGAATCTTGAAGAATGGATGCCGCATCGAAGCAAGGGCATGCCTTGATCCACTCTTCGGGTTCTATTTCGCCGTTGCAGTCGAGGTCGGGGCTGAGGTCGCGGTGCCCGCAAAGGCGGCTGCCGGGATAGTCGCGCAGCAACAGCATGACGAGCACCCGCAGGGAATGTTTCTGAAAATCGGTACGGGTATCGGCGGGATGCCCCCTTTCGTCGAGCCCGCCTTCATAGCAGATGCCGACAGAATGGGCATTGTGGTTTTTGACGTGCGCTCCGGGCTGTCCGATGGGGCGAAGTGTTTTTATATCCCCGTTCTTGCGGATATAAAAATGATAACCTGCGCCGGAGAATCCCCGGCGCAGGTGGTCTGTTGTCAGGTCATGTTCCGTATAGCTGCGGTCGCAGCGGGTGGCGGAACAGTGAACAACGATGAGGTTGATGAATCGCATGTGAATTACGATGTATGAAGTGTGAATTAAGAACTACGAATCAGGCGGGCATGGCCTGTGCGCCAAAAGCGCCGAGGACGGCCGATGCCACTGCGATTACAATTTTAAGGAGTTTGTCCCACCAAGTTGATTTTACTGCCATGTGATTTGAATTTTTGAGTTTTGAGTTTTGAATTATTCAGAGAGTGTATCCGAATAATGATCAGGACACACTCCCCTTCATCAGAAAGAGCAAACGGAGAACGGTTTATCCGAGGGGATCGGTCTCCTCACCGCCACCGGGGTTCTCGCTGCCACTGCCGCCGGAAGAACTGCCGTCGGCAGGCTTGTCCAGTGCAAAGGCCACATTGGCCGGGCTTCGGGTGGCGGCGGTGCTGCCGTTCACCAGCTTCAGTTCCTTGTCGGGGACAAAGCGTATGTTCACTTTGGAGATATTCCTGACGGTGCAATCCTCCGACTTTTCCACGCCGGGGCAGCGGAAAGTCATGTGAAGCGTGCCAAGCAGGTTCAGCTTCACCTTGTCACCGTTGGCAAGGTTGGTCTGTATTTCCTCCACAAGGGCTTCGATGACGTGCTTCACGTCGCCTTTTGTCATGGCGCAATTCTTTTGGATATTGGCGGCGAGGACATCGACGTCCACCGTACCGCAGGTTTTGGGCTTCTGACGGAGATAATACAACTGGGGCGAGTTCTTGTCGCTCACGATTCTACGGCGTTTGAAACGCTCTACAAGTACATCCATAAAATAAAAAGTTAAGGTTTAAGTTCAATAAAAATCGCTCCCTGCCTGAAGCAGAGTTTGAAAGAAACATCTCAAAATCGTAAAGATATATCTTAAAAGAAAAAGTTCGGCCGGAACTATCGTAAACAAGGTGGGTAAGAGGAGGGATAAGGCGCTCTATAATCAATGATTATTCCTTTTCTTAAGCACATTACAAAGATACAAAATCAGCGAGGCAAAGTCAAGTATTTCGTCGTTTATTTTCAAAAAAAGAGTGATAAATATCAGGTATTAATTATTAATGCGAATCAGTAGTTGAATGACAGATACTATCGAGTAGCAAGATTAATATTTACTTCGCGTTTCGCATCATCCATTCCGTCGGCGGCACATACTCCCCTATTTTGGTCATGGCGGGATTGTGCCCGAAGTACACATCGCCGGTTTCGCCGTTGCGGTGTTTGGCAAGAATCACCATGCCCAGTCCTTCGGAGGGGAATTTGCTCCGGCGCTCGGAGGTCAGTCCGTAGAGGGCGGGGCGATAGAGCAGCATCACCACATCGGCATCTTGTTCTATGGCGCCGCTCTCGCGCAGGTCGCTCAAAGCAGGGCGCTTGTCGGCGCGCATTTCGCACTCGCGGTTCAACTGGCAAAGCAGAATGACGGGAATATCCAGTTCTTTGGCAATGAGTTTGGCTTTGCGGCTGGCTTCCGCCACTTCCTGTTCGCGGTTACGGTTCTTCTGTCCGGACTTCATTTCGCAGAGTTGCAGGTAGTCTATGATGAGGAGGTCGCAGCGTCCCTTGCTTTTTTGCAGCAGGGCGGACGAACGGATGTGATCCATGCTCATCTTCGGATTGTCGTCCACGTAGACAGGCAGGGCCGACAGCAGCCGGGCGGCTTCCAATGCCTGTTGCCGTTCGCCGGCATCGAGCTGTCCGGTCTTGAGGTGTCCGGCATCCACGTTGGCCGCTTGGGCGCAGAGCCAACGGTCGCCCAGCCTTTCGCCTTGCATCTCAAGGCTGTTCACCAATACATGCTTTCCGGCACGTCCTGCCGCCAGTGCCAGATGCAGGGCAAAGGCAGTCTTTCCCACCGAGGGGCGGGCGGCAATGATGTTCAGGTCGCCCTGCTGCCAGCCCGCCGTAAGCCTGTCAAGTTCACGCAGTCCGGTGGGAATACCGGTGATGCCGTTCCGGTTGTTTTCCACACGCTTGTCCATTTGCTCAAGGGTGTCCTGCATGAGGCGTTCCATATCGCGCAGGCAGTTGTTGGAGACAGCGCCGCTTTCCAGATGTCCGGCAAGGCGGTGCAGATCTGCCAAAGCATCGCTCAGGTCCACCGACTCATCGGCAGCGCTGGCAAGCAGAGTGTGCAGCCCTGCAATCATCTCACGCCTGATGTACATCTGCCGGAGGATGAGCGCATGGTATTCCAGATGGGCGGAAGACGCCACGCGCCCTGCCAAGCGCACCAGCTCGTAGGCGCCGCCCACCGCCTCCAGCTTGCCGCGTGAAGCGAGTTCGGCACGCACCGTCACGAGGTCTATCGCCTTGCCGGAGTGGTACATGGAGAGCAAAGCGGAGTAGATTTCGCCAAACTTCGTCTCATAAAACATTTCGGGAGAGAGTTTATCGCCCACAAGCACCATAGCGGTGGTTTCGGTGAGACAAGCTCCCAAGATGACCGACTCAAGATCGTCATCGTGGGGATTTAGGATTTCGGACATATTTTCTATTTCTACAAGCTAAACAAGGTTTATGGCGGACAATTCTTTTGTCAGCGCATCTATACCTCTTTGAATTTTTTCCAACTGCTGCCTACGGGGTTTATGTACACCGGCAGCATAGTGCCACAACTGACGTTCATTAATTCCTGTAATGCGGCTCAATGCAGCTTTGGTAAAGATGCTACTGTAATAATTGATAAAAGTAGCGGCATCTATCTTGAACTTTAAATCAAACTCTCCGGACAACACCGCACAAGGATTAGGATTATCCTCCAGATACAGCTCGATTGCTTCTTTCATATTATCCTCAATCTCTTTCATGTCATTACCCACAGTAATAACCGGAGCACCTACGATATAAGCACTCAAATTCTTTCCTGCATGTTCAACGATTACCTCAACAGTTTTCATGTTACCTCCTTTTTTTCAAAAAATTAAGAGAACAAGGGGGCTACTTCAGCCCCGCTTGTCTCAAAATGCTGTAATAAGTGCCTTTCTCAACGCCTTTGCTGTTATGATTCGGTACAATAACCACTTTGCCATCTTTCTCAAACTTCATGTGACTACCTTTCTGACTCTTTAGGACAAAACCGTTTTCTTGCAACATAGTTACAACGTCTTTCACTGATTTGTAACTCATAACGTTTTGGACTTAATTACAATACAAATGTAGTAATAATACGAATACTACCAAAGCATTTATTCATTATTTTACTATGAAAAGGATTAATTAAAACCGGGAAACTCATTCTCAAACATCCTATACTCCAGATATTTGGCTACCTGATAGCAGTAGTTCGTGTTGTTCAGGCTGAAATAGTAGTCCTCCACTTTCTTATAGGCGAGTTGCCGTTCGCCGGAGGAGAGCTTTCGCCAAAGGCTGCGCACGTAGCTGCCATTCTCTATGGGGAGGTGCGTGGTGCGGCTGTAATAGGCAAGAAAATCCTTCAACGATTCCTCAAAGGCATCGGGAGCCTTCGGTTTGGGAGCCGATGCCAGCTTCATTGTCCATGCGTCATAACCGGGTATGCGGATATGGCTGGGACAGTCGTCCGAAACCATCTCAATGAGTCCCGTACGGAAACAGTTGTTGAAGAAACGCCGGGTGCGCCCCCTTGTCCAGCCGAAGAGATCGGCCCAACCCGAGTAAGAAATGGCAGACTCACCACGTGCACATTGCACTTCCACCCCGTTGCAGAACACCACAGCCGGCTTGAAGTTCACGTTTATCAGCACCCGCAGAAAGGCAGCCTCATCACAGCACGCCGCACCCTGTTTCTCGCAAACCTTTTGCAGCAATGCCCGAGAAACCATGACATAGCCCTTTTTTAACAGATTATTCTCCATGAAAAGTTATATATATGACACTTAATTTTTACGACCACAAAACGGACACCCCAATGGACACCCTATCACACTTGTTATCAATAACTTGAATCGGTCCAACAACCAGCCCAACAACCAACCAACGGACACAATATAAATAATAAGAAGATAAGATATACTATCGTATATCTACCGGGCAACGCGGAAAAGACGAATGATGCATTGAAAAAGACGAATGACGCGCCGAAAAACAAACGAACGGCGCATTGAAAAAAAGGGTGATGTGTTGAAGAAAAAAACGGATGATGCGTTCCGCCCAAACAGATGATGTGTCCGGGGCAAACGGATGATGCGTTTGCGGTAAACGGATCATCCGTTTTTCTCCGGCACAATGATGCATAATTTTCTGAATTCATTATCTTTGTCAGTTGTTTAAATTTATACACACTGCACAAAGGTCTTTGCGGCCTTTTATCTGCAATGCTTGGGCAAAGATATTAAATGAGAATAACGCAAGAAAAGTAAATATTTACAGTTATGACAGTGTAAACATTTACCAAGCAAAGGGTTAAGTCCGGAAAAGTGTATTTTTTTACATGATTATACGGGGGGGGAACCGGAATGATAACGGAGTCTCATCCTGACATATCCTCCCCCTAAGCCTTATGCACATAGAGCAGGTCTTCGATGAGCAGGTCAAGTTCCTCGGCACCGATGCAGCCCTCGTGATAATGGAAGTAGTGGCTGAGGAGCAGCCGCACCTGCCTGACGCGGCATGTCTCGGTGTAGCCATGCCACTGCCCCACCCCCGCATCGAGCGCACGACGGATGACGCCCACCATAGGAGCGATGGCGGCACGCACGTCGTCACCGGGAAAAATCTGTATCTTCTCCTCCGGCAGAATAATGGTGACTTCGGGATGATAGGCGCGAACTACGCGCAAGGCTTCCGTCCAACGGACATGTTTGGCTATGACGTCACGCGTCTCTTTCTTGGGTTTCTTCATAAAAAATTACTATTTATCGGACAAGTGACGCCCGGTTACGCTTCCTGAAACGGTTCTCAAAAGACTCTATCAACAATATGGGCAAACCGAAAACGGCTACGAAGCCGGCTAAAAACAGGACGCTTCCGTAAGCGGCCCCGTAGCGTATCCCCCGGCATATAAACAAACAAACAAAACAAAAATAAGAAGTGCTGACTTCTTTCATTGATAAGGGAATGTTTTCGGTTTTCATGTCAATTATTTCAAACTCAGTTTGTAATTTTGTTTCCAAATCCTATCTCTCGCATATTCCTTCAAACGCATGGGGACAGATACCGGGCGCTGTGAGTACGGGAGATGCCGCCCTCCGCTTCCGACACCGACGAAGCGCATCCGGCAAACAGCGGAAGGAGCAACAGCAGCAGCAACACAACGGCTGCAAACCAGCGGAGCGCACGAGGTGTGCGGGAACGGCGGGGATAGCGGCGGTAATGACGGAGGGTGATATGTGAGGCCATAATGATATTTTTTACAATAGAAAAATGTAGTAGACAAAGCTATTGAGTAATATCTCTTATACAACGAACCCTGCCATTCTTAAAACTTTTCCAGACAACATGACTATCGGGCGTCCCTACGCTCTTAATCTGCACAGCATCAATATCGAGTCTGTTATTAGGTTCAGTAGCACTCCAGTAATAAGGGTCATTATCCACATCAACGATGAAAGGCTGAAATGACGCGATTTTATGCAGGCTGTTTTTAAACAGAAGCATCAGGACAAGTTCCCGCCCCGTAGGCAAACGCCACCCACCGCCATCTTCGGTCAAATCACGACAAAAATGGATAGCTGCTAACCAACCTTGGTCCGCAGGCATAGGATTCGCAGAAGCATCTTCTTTTCTTATTTCAAACTTTCGGAAAACCTTTTCATTACTTACATCAGAACTAAGGTTATCCAGCTTATTCGTTCCTTTTTCGGTCATTGTACCATCTGTATCCCTTGCTTTGGGAACAGTGGTATGCGGAATAAGCGAAGCATCCATAATCACCTTCCCGTTGTCTTCATATACCCGCTGCGCATAACTATCTGCTGCGACAAAAGAAGCGAATACGATTAATAGTAATTTACATTGCTGTACCATATTTCTTTTTTTTGAATATTACATCTTTCCACCGGATGACGAGTGCACCCGGCATCAATTCCTTAAACTCCTAATGCAACGAGGCTGGCCATATGTAAACAGGTTCATTATGAGGTTCCCTGAATGGAGATAATTTACCTCACAGCTATAAGTCGTCCTTCCTCCAAACTCGTAAAAAGAATAAGTAGACTCTGATGAAGACGTATAGTACTCATAACCACCGCTAACAGGTTCCATAATAGCCACTCCTGTGACACCTATCAAATACAGTTCATCGGCAGACGGCGAATACCAATGCGCTTCGGAATCGTCAATAATTCCATCGCCATTGACATCTCTGTTTTTCTCATGACAATAACGCACAGGCGAAGTTTTATAGATGGGATGATAGATCGTGTTCCCCATATCGGGATGATAATAAGGAGCGCCGGATGTTTGGCCCGAATAAGGAGCAAGCGGGTTGTTGTAATTTTCTCCGTTACCTGCAGCCATCACACCATTATACATCTCACGATAAGAATCAGTGCCTTTACCAAATCCCGTCGCTTCATTGTCCACTCTCTGCACATCTTTATATACAAGATTCGCAGTCAGAAACTTACCGTTGCGGAATTGGTCGTTTTGCCAATAAATCATCGTCCGCCCGAATCCCCACGTCAAGCCTTTCAATCTCTGCAGAGAGACATCAATGTCCGGATATAAAGCAAGCCTGAACTCCATCTCCCTCTCAAGTACAAAATTATTCCTCACGTCGCTGTCCGTACCGTCTTCGTTCTGAACCCACAACCCAGCATTCGTGTCTTTCTCGTCTAAGAAAGGCGAGATATATCCTCTCTGATTGATATATAATGTTCTCACTTCGGGCTTATTCGGGTTTCCTCCGTCTTTATAGAATGTGAAACGTACTTGACCGCTGCGTATTCCATCTTTCTCCAAGAACTCATCGGCGTAGACATGGAGTGTCTTGGCGGTAAGGGTAACTTCCGTAAACGGTATGTCCGTAATCTTGTAACACATGCGGTGAGTAGCATCGGCAAAGGTCATGGCATCGTCGTCTTCCTGTCCGTTGGGAATGGTGTTCCAGCCGCCTATGCCTCCAGCTTCCAGCACTTCCCTGACACTCTTGTGCGGAATATACTTGGGACGTACCATCTTACTATCAGGGTTCGCATCTTGCTGCCATTCAGCACCTTGACCCTGTTGTTTCACCTGATGATACATCAAGTCCAGTGGAGAGATCTTCAACCATTTGGCGTCAAAACCCGGTTCGTTATAAGTTCTGCCCACATTATCCAGAATTTCCATTGTGACTTTCCCTTTGGGAGCATGGATACGCATGGGACGGAAATCAGGGTGTACGTCCATCGTGAGGTTGTCGCCATGCTCTACCAAGAGCTCGCCCAGAACATAATCCACATTGGAGTCCACTTTAATGTCATTCAGCCCGTTAACCGTTACGGTAAAGGTGTAATGTTTGCCACGCTCTATGTTATAATCGCTGTGGCTGTCGGCTCCCAAATAGATGTATGCCTTTATCGGTCTTGTCTCCGTATCACCCTTATGCGTACCATTAATCACAATAGCGGTTGCACGCGGGGGCTTAAACCAAGCCTTGCCGCGTTCGTCTTGGTCATCGACGCCCATTCCATTATATTGCTTGTCGGACTCGACAGGAAGCGCTCTGCTCACACGATTACCGCGACGGTTTTCAAAGACATAGAGCGTTTGGGTAACTGTTTGTTTCGGATCATCTTTCGTTTCAAACAGATGGTCCGCATCCGTTGTCAGCCAATATTCATCCTTGTCGGCGGAAGTACCGGGTTGGTTTATATCCGAAGCCTGCAAAAACAGGTGACTGCGGGCAGGAGCATTTTCCACGTCCCAGCTTAACGCATCGAACTTCTGGCCTGCCGGCGTATTGTCTTTCACTATCAGCGTCACCTTTGCGGCAACAAAATGCAGTTGAACCGGTGTTTCGTATGTGCTTTTGCCCGGTGCAATGGTTACGTTATCTTGCTGCCCTGTCATCATCAGAGGGCTCGATGCAGCAGGGACCAGATCCGATGCAGTGGCAGTCGCCATAATTGGCCCCACCTCCGACAAAAAGACAACCGACTGCAAACGGGAATCTACTCCGGGAGTAGCGTTGGCTATGAAACAGAATGTATAGTTGCTGCCCGAATAGCTCTCTACCGTAACTTTTGTTCCGGTGGCGGAATACTTACTATTAGTCAAAATCGAACCGTCCGGCCGGAATATCATTACCCGAATATCGTTTATCTTCGTCTCTTCGTCGGGTGTCAGGGCGCGGGTGACAGGGTGCCCGTTCATCTCCGGCACAATCAAGTTAAGCGCTATTTGCGAAGGCTTGCCTTCTGCCACCGCCCCCGAATCGGGGAACTCCTCGCGGACACATCCTACCAAAAGCAAGGCGGCAAGAAGCAACACATGGAGGGAGTGCATGGTATTTCTTATTCTGATCTTTTTCATTCTATCTCTTATATATCTTTATATCTCTATACTTTATTGTACCTAATTCTTCTCGGAATATTCGCTTATGATTAAAACTCTTTCCATATCTCCCGCTTGCCCCAGTCGGTGACTTTAAGTTCTACACTGATCTCGCCTTTGAAATCTACAAGCACGTTGAGCAGACGACCTTCTGCCACACGCAAAGGTATGCCTTGGTTGTCGGAGACAATCGTGGTCTTGAGCACACCCCGGTGATAGATGCCTATGCGGAGCTCCTCATCGGTGGGCAGTATGTTAAAAACGGAAGAGACAAAGTCGCCCCTTTCGTTGAACGAGGCATCGGGACGGTAGCTTACGTCGGTCCCACTGGACAGCCCGTAGAAATCGAGCTTATCGCTCGTCTTGTACAAGATGCAGTGAAAATCGCCTTCGGAGCTTCCCACGTATTCCTTGAGGCAGCGTGCCGTAATGGCCACGCCGGAAACCTTGCGACGGAAAGGAAGTTCCTTGACGGAGCTGTCGGCGGCGTTCTGTATATCTATGGTGCCGTAGAAGAGGTCGTCGGGCGAGCCTGCTACGGGGTAGGTTATCCGAGTTTGGGGTTGGTGGATGAGCGACACGAAGGCCGTCTCCAAGTGGTCGCCCTGCCGCAGTGCGGGCAGTGTCTGGCTGCCTTGCCGACCGTTGCCCCATGCCACCAGTTTCAGGACGTCGTGTCCGGGATAGTCCAGCGTGACAAGTTCCGAAAGGGAGGTGTGGAGGGTGTCGAGCAAGTTTTTGTCTTTGTCGAAAACATAGAGCGTGATGTCCTTTATAGTCTCGCTGCCAAGCGTGCCGCCGTCGGCGTCGAAGGCCTTTACCTGCAAGGTAAGTCCGGAGACGTGGGGAGAAGGACAGCCCGAAAGGTCGTCCTTGATGCAGCTTGCAGATACAAATGCCATAAGAAACAATACAGGCAGTATTTGCAAGCAGTTACGGAATTTGTTCTTCTGCATGATTGGGTGGGTGTATTGATAGTGAAACGAAAATATTGTAATATGAAAGGCGGGAGCGGGAGGCGTCCCGCCTTTCTGCACATTCTTGTTAGAGATAAAAATAACTTCTACGGATATTTTTAGTTAAACTCTTTGCTGACGGGTTGGGTAACCCATTGAGCAGCAGTCACAGTCACTTCTATGGAAGAAGAGACAACAGGTTCTTCCGGATCGGTAGTACCACCGCCGCCACCGGCTTCCACATCACCATTCAGGGTAACAGTCACTGTATAGGACTTGCCCGGTTCGATGGTCTCTTTCGCATCGGCTATCGTAAAGTGAACGGGGTAGTAAATAATAGAGGGAGTACTGTTCACAGTCTTTGTTGACTTGATGGCAAGGATGGCAGGTTGAGTCGTACCGTCGTTGCCGAAAGTGTAGAAGTGGTTGAAAACAGTGCCACCTGCATTAGGTGCGAAAGGAACGGTTACTGCATCGGACAGAGCCGTAGATGTTGTTACATTCGTATCAAAGGGAGTATTATAAGTGTTATCTCCTGTATAGAAGTGAGTTTGTGCAGACTTTTCTGCCGAGGTTCCGAAGAACTTTCCCTTCTGACCTGCAAACAGCAATACAACTTCTTTGTCTTCAATCTGAATAGTACCACCGCTCATACCCGTACGGTTATCCTTAACGATAAGCTGTATTTTTGCCGCTACGAAGCTTAAGGATACAGCAACCTGAGCGTTAGTACCACCGTTAAATTTAACTTCACTCTCTCCCGACATCCAAAGGTTGTTTTTCCTCTGGGTTGAAGTGTTTTGATCGCCCTTCACCATCAGGTCAGCTGTTGCCGCCAACAAGTCGGTTTCCGTCTTAACGGTTGCAAAAGGGCCGCCAGCCAGTGCGCCCGTATTGGCCACCACATACGCTTTCTTTGCGGCAGTAGTACCAGTTGTGATTGTAGCAGCTGTATTGGAATTACTCTCATAAGGAGCACAGTCCAAAGCGCCACCAGCGCGGAACAGGAACACAAGATAGTTATTAATCACAGCATCTTCTGTATCGGTAGCCGGTCCCGCAGCTCTTGATTGCGCCTGATTATCTCCATCGCCTTTAAGCTTGATGGTAAGTACCGCCTGCTCGCCCGGAACATTGTTTCCTAAATTCTCTACTTCATCGTTAGTGCACGAGAACATCGTGAAGGCTGCAAGAGCCACTGCTAAAAATTTAATCTTCTTCATTGTTTTTTAATCTTAAAAATTAGTACTTAAATGATTATTGTTATTGTATATAATACCTATTGAAAACTCTTTTTATTCTGTCTTTCTATCCTGTCTTTCTATTCTGCCGGAACCTGTTCCGCTTCGGAAAACCTGTCTTGCTTTATCTGCTTCTATTCAGCAGTTCTTCCAGTTGTTTCAGGTTCTCGGCAGCTTGGGGGTCACCGGCGGCCACCGCCTTTTGGAACAAGGTGCGGGCCTTTTCCGTATCGCCGTTCATCATGTGGCACACGCCCCGCAGGTTGTCGGCACGAAAGTGGGTGTTGCCTTGAAGCGTGTGCAACGCTTGGGCGTACTGTTCGGCTTGCAGCAGGTCGATGGCTTTGTTGAGCGACAGGAGTTCGGGATCGGGCTGCGCCTCGTAGAACACCTTGATGTATCCCGCGTTGCGAAGCTTCGGGAAGAAGTGCTGCTTCATATAGTGATAGGGCTTGCCACCGTTGAGCTTCATGAGAAGTCCCAAGCGACCCACTTTCTTCTTGGCGTCCCACACCGGAGCAGTGTCGATGATGTGCAGCACCTGCTGCCGGGAGTCCATGTCGCTGTCTGCAACGAGCCTGCGCAGAAATCTCCACGACTCTTGGTCGTTTTTCACCTCGAAATAGGAAGGTGAGAGCCGGGTGCGGCTCGTGATGTAATCCACCAACACCTGCGCCCGGTTGGCGGCAATGCGGGCGTTCAGCTCGGCAGAACCGTCGGGCGAGGCCGAACCTACTACCAATATCTTGGCGATACGGGAGTTTTTGTCTTCGGCTATCTTGTCGAGAACGGAGAGCAGATGTTCCAGATTGGCGCGGTTGTTCTCGAACTCCGGAACCACCCGTACGCTACCCACAGGGAAGTAGACCACCAGAGTGGCTTCGTCTTTATAACGGTCGATGTCCTCCTTTGTGCCCACGCTGCCTGTCCACACACCCAAGAACTTGTTTTCCTGCGCCAGTTGCTCCACAACGGGGATCACAGGTTCCGACCGGGGCACTACGGGAACAAACAGTTCGGCAGGGGTGGCAAGCATCGCATTGTCCAGCAACCGCAGGGACTGCAACGTCTCTTTGCTGCAACAGCCCTCGCTCTGCGCTTCCAAATGGAGGGAGGCGCCTTCCATCCAGTCGTTGTAGGGGAGCGTATGGGTGTAGAGCAGTTCTTCGCCTGCCTTGTTGTAGGCAGGAGCAACCGCCTGCGTCTTTTTCATGCCGCCCTCGCGCCACTCCACTATCTGCGCCCGGCGGCTGCCGTAGTTCAACTTCGGAAGGCATGCTTCCTGCCCGCCCTTGCCACGCAACAACGGGGTAACTTTCAACACATAATCTCTGCCCAGCCCGCCTACATTCAGCCTGAACGAAACGCGCACGCTGTCTTCACTGCGAACCATCTTTACATCGTCCGCCGATAAACGCACCTGCTCCTTAGCCGACAGGCCAACCGCCTGCATCAGCAGCAAGCCACATAATAGCACACTACACTTCATATCTTTATTTCTTCTTTCGTTACTTTATAATATAGATAAGGGAAACGGCAGCCTTAGTAGGGCCGAAGTAGTTCTTATTCCCACTGCCCAGCTTGTCGCCGCACGTCTTGCACTCGAAACGGTCGTAGCTGAAATGCACATAGCCCAGTCCGAGGGTAGCTTCCAAATTCCAGCGCTTGCCCAGCACCCAACTGTAACCGTAGCCCACTCCTGCTCCCGCCAGCCAGCCCTGATAGCGCTTACTGCCCAATCCCGACGCGGAGGGCTTTATGCCGAAAGGAAGCATACCGCCGTAGTTGTATTCGCCTCCAAGCAAGTGGGCTTCCCAGAAATGTCCGGCGAAACGGCTGCATGTCCAATAACGAACTCCGGGCTGAAGCATCCAGAGCTTCATTTTCTTATTATCAGAAAAAGTCCACGCATTATAGTTGCCGGACACCTCCAACGTCCAGCGAGGAGACAACCCATATTCTACTCCCAAGTTTATCGTAGAAGTTGCATCGTACAACAGATTACTCTTCACCGCAAACTCTTGAGCCGAAGCCGTTCCGGATAAGAGCGCAAACAAGGTAATCATGAAAATCGTCACTTTTTTTAGCATAGTCTCTTATTTTATTATTCGTTGTATTTCAACTATTTATTTACGTTAATTTCCCTTTCTCGGCTTTCACATTTTTCATCTGTCTGAATAACACAGATGAGATACATATATAGTATTGATAATTAATGATTTACGCAGACAAAAAGATTCAATGTTTTTTCACTGTACCATTTCTTTCTATTATAGATGTGGATAATACGCTATGTATGAATGACATAAGGCACAGCTTTTCTGAAACATAAACTGAAACATTGGGCATGAAATGCCTGAATTAATAACTTTAAATTGAGTATACAAAATGGAACTGAACTACATTAAAGAGCACACATCGTGTGTAAACTACAAGACAGAAGAGTACAGCGGCTTTTCATTAGGACAAGCCCTGACAGGAGAAAATTTCGACAATCAGGAGCAGGAGATAAAAGCCAACCACCTGATATTTATATTGTCTGGAGAGGTCGAAATTACCAAAGATGAAAATGAAAAAGCAAGGGTGCATGCAAATGAATTTGTGTTTATCCCTATCTCGTCCCACTATGTCGGAGAGGTTATCCTTCCGGGAAGATACATCAACCTTACTTTTTTCCATAACAACATTTCCTTATGCGATAAACACATGTTAAGCAGCTATTTAAAAGAAGAATCAGATGTACCTTTGTACTTCGAGGCACTCCCCATAAAGGAGCCGTTAAACTTGTTTCTTGGTCTGCTGGAAACTTATCTTCAGGCAGGTGTGAGTTGCAAACATCTGCATGAAATTAAAGAACGGGAACTGTTCATTATCTTTAGGACAACCTATACAAAAAGAGAAATGATCAGACTGTTCCACCCCATAATGGGAAAGGAGTTTGACTTCAAAATAGCGGTATTGCAACACAAAGACCAAGTGTACAGCAAAAAGGAACTGGCGCAGTTATTGGGAATGAGCAACTCCGACTTGCAACGAAAGTTCATACAGGAATTTGGAGAACCTGTTTCTGTCTGGTTACAGAAACAAAAAAACCAGAAAATACTGTCAAGGTTAAGTTATGATTCAATTTCTATCAAAGAAATTGCGCATGAGTTTGGCTTCTTGTCAGCATCCAGTTTTAATAAGTATTGCAAATGCAATTTTGGTTACAATCCCACTGAATTAAAAAAACAGATAAAAGAAAGACGAATAGAATCATCTGTTTTTCAATGTATTAAATAATAGGTAAAGCGATTGGTTTATTTGGACAACTAATTTATTTTGAATAGTCCATATCTTTGCAGCATCAAAAAAAGCAACATTCTACGAGTATATGAACTCACTGAATAGTACGCTTTTTTTGATGCTCTTTTTATTTTTTCATCTGTGTTATTCAGACAGATGAAATTCCACCTCCCTGAACTACTGCAAAAACGCAACAGGAAAACGCAATCCGCTCACGTAGAAAACAGCCGTCCCCTGTAATATCTCTGCCCGTTCTTGGCATCTCTCTTTTATCTTCTCGCATAAGCGCGTCACTCGTACAAAGATATACTAATAATTCATTCCGAAATTCCAAAGTGGAATAATATTTCCATATCCGGTCTCAATATCATCTTTTATAACATATCCCTCTTGTGCTTTGGCAATCTGCTGTTGTCCTTTGCTCTTTCCGCCAATTTCGAATGTCCGCTCTCCAATTTGGAAATCAGAGACTTTAGAAGATATAATATCCTGTTTCACCCGCATCTGGTTATAAAAGAATGTTTCGCGTATATTACCGATATTAGAATTCTCTCCCCCTAATATATAAATAAGGTTGGTATTATCCAGGTATATTTTTTCCACTTTACCCAGACCTCTGATCCCTCCGGTTGCATCCCGGACTTGTGCTATCATACCGGCTTTCTCTATATAGAGCAAATAGTCACTCAAGTAATTGCGGCTTACTCCTATAATATCAGCAAGCTTTTGCATGACAGGTTTAAATGGAACACTTTTTGAAATAATCATCAATAACTGTTTCAGCTTTCGTCCTGTCGACACATTCATATTTGCGTATTGGGGTATGTCATTCTCCATAGTCTGATTGATTACTTGATTCAACTCTATTTCAAAAGTGACATCTTTGCCGAATGGATAATAGCCGTATTGGAGATATTTGGAAAATAATGGAAGCGGATGCGCTATCCCCGGAATCTCAACTTTGTGTTCCAATATCTCTTCCAAAGTGTAGACCGGTACATGAATTTGGTGGAACATGCTTAAATATTCCCTGAAAGACAGTCCTTGCATTTCATAGATTGGCGCACGTCTGCTCAAGTCTGCCGTTCCTTTATAAATATCCAGAATAGAGGAGCCTGTGAAAAGTATTTGCATATCCGGATAAGAATCGAATATCTGCTTCAATTCACGAGACCAATTAGGGTATTTGTGTATTTCGTCAATGAATAAATGTCTGCCACCCTGTTTATTGAACTTGTCTGCTAAGTCAATCAGGGAATTATCGGCAAAATACATATTATCTGCTGAAACATACAATGTCTCTTTCGGATTCAAGCTCTGCTTGATATGTTGCAGGAACATGGTGGTTTTGCCTACTCCGCGTGGCCCTACAAGTCCGAGCATATGGCTATCCCAGTTTATTTCAGCATACTTATACCGGATGAAATCGGTACTTGTCGCTTTAAGGAGCTTATTGAAATTCTCGTATAGTCTATCCATAATTAGCATATATTTATATGCAAATATACATTAATTGCACAACAAAAGTGCAGAAAACTGCAAAATTCTGCACTTTTATAGTGCAATCTGTGGAGCAAATCAAATAAAACGGATTATGCTTTCATCTGTGTTGCTCAGACAGATGAAATTCCACCTCCTTTTTTTATGCAATTGCCTACTGCCGCGGCAACGCTTTCATTAACCCTGTTCACAGCATCAACGGGAAACGACGCCAAATAGATCTGTGTCGTTTTCTCGGACGTATGCCCCAGCCCTTCGCTGATGAGGGAAATCGGTATTCCCTCATTCTTTGCTATGGTGGCCCAAGAATGGCGGGCCACATAGGTGGTGAGCGGAAGGTCTATGTGCAACAGTCTCCCAAGCTGCTTGAGGTAACGGTTTATCATCCCCAAAGCATAGCGATACTGCGTATAAACGGATCTTGAAGAACCGGAGTCGATATAAGGAAAAATATACGGGCTGTCCGTCCGGTATTTTTCGATAATCTTTTGCAAATCAGGCAACAGCCCCACCTGCAACCGTTGCCCGGTTTTGCTGCGTGCATAAAAGATCGTATCCTTTACCACCCAATCATTCCTAAGATGAATGACATCCACAAACGACATGCCGCGACAATAGAAACTGAACATAAACAAATCCCGCGCCTGCTCCAACCGGGGATGCCGCCTGAGATTGACAGAAGCGATGAGTGCTATTTCCTCCTTGCTCAAAGCCCGTTTCACCGTCTCCCGCCTGCGAATGTCCAAATCGGCAAACGGATTGTCCTTGCCAACCTTCACCCCCTGCTTGCGTGCCTTGTTGCAAATCGCCCTGAAATTGCTGAGGTACATGTGGACAGTGTTCTCCGCAACCCCTCGCGCACGCAAATAGTGCATGTAGTCCGTAATGAAAACATAGTCCACATCCTTGAACTTTATCTTCCGCGGACTGCAAAAACGCAACAGAGAACGCAACCCGCTCATATAAGCATCTGCTGTTCCCAGCTTCCCTTCCTCTCTCAAAGAGTCTATATATTGCAAAATGAACTTTTCCACATACTGGTCGTGCCGTTCCTTGTGATGTCTCTGCATCAAACGCTCCAAACCAAACCCCGGCTCCGTCCTCTCCAAAAAAAGAAAAGACTTCACAATCCCCTCCTTCTCCTCCATAATAAGACGATTGATGCTGCCGGGATCTCTACGCTTCAAAATCCCCTCCGGAGAATACACCACCCGTTCCCCATCCACCCGATAGTTGGACCGATGAACCTGCCTGCCCAACGAATATTCCTTCTTCTTGCGACAATACAGCACACGAATCGCAAGAGAGTAAATTTCATCACCACTTGCCTTACAAGGATTTAATATAACATGAATACTCAATTTCTTCTTTTTGTTTCGCAGGTCCATTTACCGATTACACATTCTACTTCTCCGTAAAAGTACACATTTTGAACTTAAACACAGAACTTGTTATAAAAATAATAGATGAAAAATCGACTTATCAACAAACCGCAAATCATATTTGTTTAAATACCAAATCTTTATCCGGCAAATATATAACATCATAAATCAAACCCCGAAAAGACGGATGCTAATTGTCTGCAATAAGTGACATATTAAGTCACTCCGCCTGTCAGCGTGTACAGGCACAGCAAATCATCCGGAGTGTAGGCAGGATTATAATCACGTAAAATCTCTATGAGCACAGACGTCTTAAACGGTTTCAACACAAATTTAGACGTCAACCGTCCGAACAAAGGTTCTTTGTGGTCCTCAAAAATGTGCTTCATCAAAGAATAGATAGAACCGCAAACAATGAAGTTGATTTTCGCCAAAGGTGAATACCGATCCCACATAATTACCTTTGTTTTATCATTTTTTCCACTCTCTTATCCGATTTATTGAAATTATGCCGCAGAACAGGAATTAACAATGCAGCAAATATTTAGGGCATATCATGTGACAAAAACGAAAAACCTTGCGACAGATAGGGAAAATATCAACCTAATTATTTATCTTTGTTAGCTTAAAAAAGTTAGCATACCAAAAACAATAAGACAATGAAAGATTTCTTGAAATTTACGCTCGCCACCGTAACGGGAATTATCGTATCGAGCGTCGTTCTGTTTTTCATCAGTATTCTCGTAGTTTTCAGTATGGTATCCTCCTCGGAGTCGGAAACGCAAGTGCGCAAGAACTCCGTTATGATGCTGGACCTGAACGGTACACTGGCCGAACGCAGTCAGGAAAACCCGTTGGACATCCTCATGAAAGACGATTATAAGACTTATGGTCTGGATGATGTTCTCTCTTCTATCAGGAAAGCCAAAGAAAACGAAAACATCAAAGGCATTTATATTCAGGCCAATTCTTTGAGCGCAGGCTACGCCTCCCTTGAAGAAATTCGCCACGCACTGAAAGACTTCAAGGAATCGGGCAAATTCATCGTAGCCTACGGCGACTCCTACACACAAAGCCTCTACTACCTGTCCAGCATAGCGGACAAAGTGATGCTGAACCCGCAAGGTATGCTCGAATGGCGGGGATTGGCAGCCACCCCGATGTTCTTCAAAGACCTGCTGGAAAAGATCGGCGTGGAAATGCAAGTATTCAAAGTGGGTACATACAAATCGGCAGTTGAACCATTCATCGCTACCGAAATGAGCCCTGCCAACCGCGAGCAGGTGAACGTCTACCTGTCGTCCGTTTGGGGACAGATTACGGGCGACATTGCCGAATCGCGCAACCTCTCCGTAGAAGCCCTGAACAAAGAGGCCGACCGCATGCTGATGTTCTATCCCGCAGAGGAGAGCGTGAAAAACGGATTGGTAGACACCCTGATCTATAAAAACGATGTACGCGACTACCTGAAAACCCTTGTAGGCATCGACAAGGACGACGACATGCCGGTGCTGGGCATTCAGGACATGGTAAACGTGAAAAAGAACGTACCCAAAGACAAGAGCGGAAACGTGATTGCCGTATATTATGCATACGGTGAAATTGACGGCGGTTCGTCGGCTTCTACCGAAGAGGGCATCAACTCCGAAAAGGTTATCAGAGACCTGCGCAAGTTGAAAGATGATGAAAATGTGAAAGCCGTAGTGCTGCGCGTCAACTCCCCGGGTGGAAGCGCCTACGGTTCCGAACAGATATGGTATGCCGTAGAACAACTGAAGAAAGAGAAACCGGTAATCGTGTCCATGGGCGACTATGCAGCATCCGGCGGCTACTACATTGCCTGCAATGCCGACACCATCGTTGCCGAACCAACCACTCTGACCGGCTCTATCGGCATCTTTGGCATGATGCCCAACGCCAAAGGACTGACAGAGAAACTCGGCCTGAACTTCGACGTCGTAAAAACCAACCCTTATGCCGACTTCGGCAACCTCACCCGACCGATGAATGACGGTGAAAAAGGACTGATGCAAATGTACGTCAACAACGGCTACAAACTCTTCCTGACCCGCTGCTCCGACGGACGCGGCATCAGCATGGAAGAGCTTGACAAAATTGCACAAGGCCGGGTGTGGACAGGGAGTACCGCCAAAGAACTGGGCTTGGTGGACGAACTGGGCGGTCTGGACAAGGCTCTGGAAATCGCCGTTACCAAAGCTGGCGTGGATGCCTATACCGTAATGAACTATCCCAAAAAAGAGGGCTTCTTGGAGAGCCTGATGAATACGAATCCCGGAAATTACATCAAGGCTCGCATGCTGAACGGAAAAATGAGCGATGTATATCGTCAGTTCGGCATCATCGAAAACTTCGACAAGATAGACCGTATACAGGCACGTGTGCCGTTTGAACTGAACATACAATAATTCTAAATGAGAGATGCATCCGTAAAAATACATCATTGGCTATATCCCCTCTCCTGGCTCTACGGGATAGGGGTGTGCTTGCGAAACAAACTCTTTGACTGGGGCTGGCTCCGGTCGAAGAGTTTTGACATTCCTGTGATATGTGTGGGCAACCTTGCCGTAGGCGGAACAGGAAAGACACCGCATACGGAGTATCTGATAAGATTATTGCAGAACGAAGGCATAAACGTGGCTGTGCTGAGCCGCGGCTACAAACGGAAAAGCAAGGGCTACATACTGGCAACCGCCGAAAGCAGCGCAGGGAAGATCGGTGACGAACCGTATCAGATAAAAAGCAAATTCCCGGACATACGGGTAGCAGTGGATGAAGACCGCTGTCATGGCATCGAACAATTGCTGAAACTGAAGAACCCCGCTGTGGATGCTGTGCTACTGGATGATGCCTTCCAACACCGTCGTGTGAAAGCGGGTCTGAACATTCTGCTGACAGACTTCCACCGACTGTTATGCGATGATGTCCTGCTCCCGGCAGGAAGACTTCGCGAACCCGCCGGAGGGAAGAACCGCGCACAAATAGTCATCGTCACGAAGTGTCCGGACAATATCAAGCCGATAGATTTCAATATCATCACCAAACGGCTGCATCTATATCCGTACCAGCAACTGTATTTCTCCAAATTCCGCTACGGATCGTTGATACCGCTATTCCCGGAGATAGGGAAAGGAACTGTTTGTGCCGGCAACGAACAAGTGCTTCTCGTTACGGGCATCGCCTCTCCCGCCCCATTGGTGGAAGAAGTGAAATCGCATACTCCAAACGTCAGCCTGCTGGCTTTCGGCGACCACCACGACTTCAGCACGAAAGACCTGCAATTCATCGAAGAACGGTTCTTACAGCTGGAAAAAGACAAAAGGATGATTATCACAACAGAAAAGGATGCCACCCGGCTGAAAAATCACCCGGCCCTGAGCGAAACACTGAAACCGTATATATACGTGCTTCCTATCAAGATAGAGCTTTTGCAAAATCAACAATATATATTTAACCAAAACATTATTGGCTATGTTAGAACGTATTCAAGAAACCGCAGCTTATCTGAAAGGTAAGATGCACACACATCCTGAGACGGCAATTATCCTCGGAACCGGACTTGGCAGCCTGGCAGGCGAGATCACCGAGAAGTACGAAATAAAATATGAGGATATCCCCAACTTCCCCGTATCTACGGTAGAGGGGCACAGCGGCAAACTGATTTTCGGCAAGCTGGGCAACAAGGATATTCTGGCGATGCAGGGCCGCTTCCACTTCTACGAAGGCTATTCCATGAAAGAAGTTACGTTCCCGGTACGTGTGATGCGCGAACTGGGCATTAAAACCTTGTTCGTGTCCAACGCCAGCGGCGGTACAAATCCGGACTTCGAAATTGGCGACCTGATGATCATCACCGACCACATCAACTACTTCCCCGAACATCCGCTGCGGGGCAAGAATATCCCATACGGCCCGCGCTTCCCGGACATGAGTGAAGCATACGACAAAGAACTGATTCGCAAAGCAGATGCGATTGCAGCCGAAAAAGGGATTAAAGTTCAGCATGGAGTGTACATCGGCACGCAAGGCCCCACATTTGAAACTCCGGCGGAATACAAGCTGTTCCGTATTCTGGGAGCAGATGCGGTAGGTATGTCCACCGTCCCCGAAGTTATCGTTGCCAATCATTGCGGCATCAAAGTGTTTGGAGTATCAGTCATCACCGACCTCGGCGTGGAAGGCAAAATCGTAGAAGTATCCCACGAAGAAGTGCAGAAAGCCGCAGATGCCGCACAGCCGAAGATGACAGAAATCATGAGAGAGTTGATTAACAGAGCGTAAACGCCCCGGCTCCCTTAAAGGGGTTAAAACAAGATATCTGAATGAGAACAGAAATAGCAACCCTCGGTGAGTTCGGCCTTATCCGCCACCTCACCGAAGGTATCGAACTAAAGAATAAATCCAGTCAATACGGCATAGGCGATGACGCCGCCGTCCTCTCCTACCCTGCGGACAAAGAGGTGCTGGTCACCACCGACCTACTGTTGGAAGGCATACACTTCGACCTGACATACGTACCCCTCAAACACTTGGGATACAAATCGGCCGTAGTCAACTTCTCCGACATCTACGCCATGAACGGAACTCCCCGGCAAATCACCGTTTCCCTGGGCTTATCCAAGCGCTTCAGCGTAGAGGAAATGGAAGAATTGTATGCCGGCATACGCCTTGCCTGTGAGGAATATGGGGTGGATATTGTGGGCGGCGATACGTCTTCCTCCTATACGGGACTCACCATCAGTATCACCTGCATCGGTGAAGGCGAAAAGGGCAAAGTGGTTTATCGCAACGGCGCCAAAGACACCGACCTTATCTGCGTCTCCGGCGATCTGGGCGCCGCCTACATGGGACTGCAATTGCTGGAACGTGAAAAGAGCGTGCTCAAAGGCGGCGACAAAGATCTGCAACCCGATTTTGCAGGCAAAGAGTATCTGCTGGAACGGCAACTGAAACCGGAAGCCCGCCGTGACATCATCCGGAAATTGGCAAAAGAAGGTGTTCAGCCCACCGCCATGATGGACATCTCCGACGGTCTGTCTTCCGAATTGCTGCATATCTGCACGCAAAGCAAAGCAGGCTGCCGCATCTACGAGGAGCATATCCCCATCGACTACCAGACAGCCGTTATGGCAGAGGAGTTCAATATGAACCTAACGACCTGCGCCCTCAACGGCGGCGAGGATTATGAGCTTTTGTTCACCGTCCCCATTGCCGACCACGAGAAAGTGTCCGAAATGGAAGGCATCAAGCTGATAGGCCATATCACGAAACCGGAGTTGGGCTGTGCCCTAATCACCCGCGACGGTCAGGAATTTGAACTGAAAGCACAAGGCTGGAACCCACTGAAAGAGGACTCTTCCACTCCCGAAGAAACGGAATAGGCCGAAACTCCCGGACGAAAGCAGAAAGGAAAAAGCTGAAAAGCCGGATGCTTATCAACTTTTTTGTATTTTCTATAAAAATATAGACACTGATAATTAGCCACATAGCCAATTATCAGTGTTTTTTATTTCCTAACCTCTTGCATAGTCCAAAACTTTCACTACCTTTGCAACCGCAAAAGAGATAGAAATGGTGCCATAGCTCAGTTGGTAGAGCAAAGGACTGAAAATCCTTGTGTCCCCGGTTCGATTCCTGGTGGCACCACCCAAACAAAAGTCAAATCGCTAATTCTCACGGAGTTAGCGATTTTTCTTTTAGTCCCTACAGGGCGTAGTCACTATAATAGTCACTATCTAAATCGCTATAAACCACGATAAATCGGCTTGATTAAACGGTATTAAAAAGTAGCGTTTAATTTTAAATCCGATTAAACTCTACATTAAATCCTCCGCAAAATAATAGTGACTATCGGCGTGGTGCGTTGAGATAGTCACTATTTCATTCTTACATTGTAAGCCGTGTGCCCGACTGACGATCGTCGATGTCGTCGTAGCGGGAGCGGTTGCCGACTTCGTGCTCGCGCTTGTAGCCGGATGAGCCGGAACTTACATTGAGGGAAGATAGTGCGTTGGCAAGGTTTAATGTGAACACTTGCGAGATTTCCGGGGAGTAGTCCTGTGGTCGGGAAGGGAGAATACGGACTCCGGCTTTTGATTGGGTATTCTGTTTTATTCTGTCTTTAACCGCCTCGGCATCCTTTCGAGTAAGATGCAGCATGGCTATTGACAGCAGGAAATCCTGTCGGGCCTGTTCGTCAGTATGGAGCGAACGGAACTTGGCTTCTTCCTCGGGAGTTAAGTCTATCAATGGAATATAGCCGTCTGTCAGTGCTACGCGGAGGCAGTAGTTGCCGTTTCTATGTTTGACAACTGCCATGCCTTTTATCCTCTCTTGATGGTTGTATATAGGATGGCGCATGAGATATTCGGTTAATATCTCCTCGGAGAACATCGTGGCTGCTATTGTCAGACCTACATCCTCGCGCTCGTCATCTTTCACGCCGTTATACCATGCGTACTGCCTCTGTGAGATTGGCTTGCGGTACGTCGAGCCGTCTTTGACATTGATGAGCATATAGTTCCCTTTGCCGTCTTTGCCCACCTCGACAGTGAACAGGTCGCGGTACACGTCAAGCGGCGACGGTTTCCTTTGCGGCTTGATGGCGAAATCAATAAGCTCCGACAGTTTTATCACCTTGCTGCCATCGAAAGCTATCTTTTCGGCATGGTCGATTATACTGCAGCCTCTCACCCTGCCGTCCTTGTCCTTCTGGAAACTGATGTCTATGCCAAACTTTGTCTTGAGGACATCAATGAGAGTCTGTATGCGCTGGCAGTTCTCCTCGCTCAACGGCTTGCCGTGGTTATCAAGTATTTTGCGGATGTCGGTGTTCAGTTTTGCTTTTACCGGCTTTCGCTTCTTACCTTTTGACACTTTGACATTATCAACACTTTGACATTTTCCATCGGCTATCTCACTCTTGTATTTCCGGATTATGGCGCGAAGCTGCGTAGCGCGGTCTTTGCGCTTGGGGCTGTTCTTGGTGATTCGATTGAGAATGTCGCTGATGGCGATATTCCCGGCATTGCCGCCACACTTGAACAGACGGTAGTCGTCGAGCGATTTCTCTATCTTGTAGCCGTGAGCCTTAACTATATTGGCAAACTGCCCCTCCGTTTCGTAGTCGTAGCCGAAAATACGCTCTATGTCTTTACTGATGTCAGGCGCGAGTATGCGGTTGGCACACTCGTTAAGCCTGCGCCTGTCCTGATGGTCAGAAATGGCATAACCGTTAGGCTTTATTCTCGTCGAGAGAATATGCACATGATTGTTGCCGGTATCATGATGGGCGTAAACAAAATACGGCTGACGGGCATAGCCCATCCCCTCCATAAGCTCACGCGCGAAGTCGGTGAGTTCTTCCGGCGACATGGCGCGTCCTTTCACAGAGGCCGACACATGGAACTGAAAACGTGTCGTCTTTGTATTGCCATAAGTCTTAGAGTTTTCTTTCAGATACCTCTCGACTTCTGCCGAGGCATCAAGGCCGAAACGGTGCAGCGTCTCGACATTGTGGCGCAACGCCTCGCTGACGTTCTCCATCGCCATAAGGGTTGCCACACCATCAGCAATCTTTTTCTCGTTATATCGAGCGCCGGGGAAACCGCCGCCGGACACATCGTTGAGCTTCTTGACTATCATTTCCCTGATATTATCATGTTATAGAGGTAAGTCAGCATCTGCCGGATTTTATCGGTATCCTCGCAAAACTGACCGAAGGGAAGAAGATCTGCCGCCCGCAACGAGTAAGGACTCATTTTCTGCTGTTCGTTGATGTGCTTTGCAACCTGATTTGTGTTGGTACCGGTCCGTTCTATGAGCTTGATAGCGGACTTGATCAAGGCAAACATCCGGGGATTATCGTGGTCGGTAATCGGCTGCTCTTCATATTTGAGTGTGGCGCAGCGTACAAACGCGCTTAGGTTGCCATCGGTATATCTGTCGGCTCTTGACTGTATTTCTGCGTGTGTCTGCGAATCGACACGTATTTTTATAGTAATGGATTTTTTATCCGTCATAGAGATTGACTTTTTAAGATAGATTGGTTTGATAGATTGGTGGATTGAATATTTGATACAATGAAGGCTGTGTGACTTGATGACTTGGAACCCTGATGTCTTGATGATTTGATGACCTGGTACCTTGATGATAAAATACCTGAATGTCTCAATCATCTGATTACCCAATGCTCCGTTACCCGATGATACATTATCCAATGACTCATTATAACATTATCCCATGTACCGATTATCCGATGTACCGATGACCGATAAACCGAAGTATCACGGTTCATGATAAACGCGATGCTGAATAATCTATCAACCGCAGATTTTCAGTCTATCATCATTCATTTTTCAGTCTATAATCGTTCACGGACAATGTATCATTAGACAAAAGACTGCGAGTTTCGAGCTGGATTGACCCTCCCCTCGGGGGAGGCGGGATTGCCGTTGTGGACACAATCGGCATATCTTGCAAAGCAAGGTCGATACTCCAAATCAGGCGTGAGTAACCGGGGTGTCTCAGTCAGTTCGACCTCGGTCGAAAATGTCATAATGTCAAAAGTTCATAGTGTCAGCGCATGCGTCATATTTTATGATAGCAACCGTGTGACTTTTTCTTCACGAATCCTCGGCCTCCGTCTCTCAGGAATCTCTTGACCGAGGATTCAGAGATTCCGAGTTGCAGAGCTTCCCGGACAGCTTCTGCCGTGGTGAACGAATCCCTGAGGTTTCCGAGTAACTCGGTGAACCGGTTGTCGAGGATGCCGGTTTCAATCTCCGGAGCAATCCGGCTCTCCATGTTTCTGAAATATTCGGTGAGCCTTATGGCGAGTTCGGCAGTTTTCGGTTCAATTTCATTCATTCCCGATTCTCCACAGATACCGTGCATAATCTGTATGACCAGACAGAAGCGGACGAGATAAGTTTCCAGTTTGCCGCACAACGCCCTGACAGCATCCGAATCCGTTTCAGCATAGGCTTTGTTATTGACCTCGTCTTTCCATTGAATTACGCGGAGCTTCGCCTCTTGGGAAAACATTAGCTCTATTGAGGTTGCTTTTCCCTCTTGGTCTGTTGAAGGAGTGACTGTTACCACCTTTCGGATAATTCGCTCCCATTCTTCAAGAACGCCGTCCGGCATGGCGGTGTCGTTCCACGACGGCATCTTGTCAATTTCGGGATAGACTTTCAGAAAACGTGATGAAAAGCCATTCATCATTCGCTTGCCGCCGAACTGTTCGCCCAAACGCCCGGGCTGCGTAGAGCCGATAATCGAACAGTAGGGATTGGAGAGGAAGATATGCTCGTTGCTTGACTTTCGGCTGTACTTGAAAGGCGTGCCGCTGAACAGACTGAGAAAGTAGCCCTCGTCCGAACCGTTATAGCGGTTGAAATTGGAAAGAAGGCTGTCTATCTCATCCTTGTAAATCAGCACTCCGCGTGGATTGTCGCGCAACGCTCCGATAAGAGCCTCTACGGTCGAGTCAACCACCACATGGCATTTTCGCTGAGGCATCTTCATTTCTTCAGGTAGAGAATATCTCTCACGCTGCTTTGCCGACATGCGTTCCCACCGGCGGAAGGTTTCCATCTCCTTACAATATAACACGTCATACTCTCCGTCGAGTTTGAGAAGAGGTGCGACCGCCTGTTGCAAAGGCGGAGTCTTGCCGCAGCTCGGCGAGCCGACAAGCACCATGTAGATTATCGGTCGGCTTACCCACCCGGTCATGAAGCGGACTGACCATGTGTTGCCCATAGCAGCCGCGAATACCGTAAGGAATGAAGCCGCTGTGAAATCAACATTATAGTTCTCATACTCCTCAAGAGCCTCGATGATGTCTCGGATAGCTTTCGGGAATATCTCTAAAGGGAAAGAAGGAGTTTCGGCAGTTTTACCGGAAACGCTGGTAAAGGCAATGCTATCCTCCTCGATCAATCCACATCCGGCTTCCAATGGAACGCGTGGATGGTTGTAATAGCCATTCGCTTTCATGGTGCTTGGATATTGATGTTACGTTGTCCGAGAGCTTTGCGTACCTCATATTCCGGATACATAATCTTGTTGCCGGTCTTGACAGGTTTGAGGATTCCTTTGTTCGCCCAATGCCATAGTGTTGCATCGCACACTCCGAAAAGTTCCTTGACTTCGGTTTTGGTGAGCATTCGTTCCTTCTTTGCAGCCTCTACCATTGAACCGAGTTCATCCTTTGCCCGACGGATCAGGTCTTCGGAAAACGCCTTGAGGTCTTCGGCGCTCATCTCTACCTTGACGTGAGCGCGACCTTCATTGAGAATATCTAAAAGATCTTGCATATTTATGTCTATTGCCATCATTTTTTGGGCGCCTCCGCTGACGGCTTAAGACGGAAACGCCACCGCTCCGAAATGGAACGATGGCGCAAAAGTATAGCGTAATTTCTTGGATTAAAAAGAATTGGCGATTCGTTAAGTTCGCGAACTCTAAAACGAATCAAACGAATTGAAAAGAGGCTATTTCAGTCTACTCCATCAGTGCTGATTCGCAAAATATCAGTCTTTATAGAATCAATAGCGAAGCGATGTTCAGGCTCGTCTTTGATGAATTGCTTGCGATTGGGGGATAAGCCTTGGAGTGTGCTTACACTCTTCTGTACCTGACGGCCGCCGACTATTTTGCATTCAGGGAATGTGGCGGATAGTATCCCGACAAATCGCTTGACAGGTGTTGACGGAGCCAGTTCGCCAGACTCGACAAGTGCGACATATAAGTGTGCGATGTCAACGCCACGGATATGTGTTTCTATCCATTTGCCAATGCGCTTAACAATCTCACTGTCGTGAGATGCCAAAAGGGAAAGAAGGTCATGGGGCAATTCCGTATTCTCCGTAATTTTAGCGGTCGGTTTAGATTCGTCGATGCCCTCCAACGCCCAATCAGCCAAATTGCCGTTATCGATACTTTTTCGATAATCAAGATACTCCTTCAAATCCTTGCGCGAGCGTCGTTTGTCTTCAACTTCCCTCGCAAGAAATGCCTTCAGGAACTTTGCAAGCTGCCACTGGTACTGTTTGTTGTCAATCGACAGTGCCGCTTCCTCAATATTATCCACCATCATTTCAGAAGAGCGTCCATATTTGAGCCATGCGGCAAAGGGCAACCGGTATTTAGCCCATTCACTCCCTTCTGCCTGTTCGCCAAATATCTTCTCAGCAAAATCCGACTCTTGAAGAATCTTCAAAAGCTCATCCAAGTCCATATTGTCAAGGTCAATCATATTCTCCAGCCGTTTTTGGAACTCCGGCGACGTATTAAACGCAGCCGAACCCAACAGAAACACCTCCAGCAAGTCCGCTTCGCCCATCGCCGCAGCAAACTCGCCATACTCCTGAGGATGTTCCTCCATCCACGCCTTCATATCAAACTTCTCCCTTCCAGAGATATTATTCTCGTTGCCATTATCCATATATCGTGTGTTTCGTTTGTCTTGTAAAACAATAAACTCACAACAAATTTCGCATATTTTCGCCATTTAACTGCTATGTATAGACAAAAAATCTGATAACTCACAATATATTCTCACATTATCCTACCTTGGATTATGTATGAGTGATAGCTAGAATTCGCTCTAATTGTCATAATATATGGCTCTAATTCATGGTGGCATTATACTGATCCGATATGGCTGGCACACCAACTGTACTGACCAACTGCGCCAGCCGCAATATATATATGTTTATCAGATTATTCGCTTGTCAACTCAGAAAAATTCACTAATTTTGCATTGTTGAATACGGATCTATATAGCATAATTGCTTTATGCATACTAAGACACGATATGAAGAAAGCGCTTAAGAAATATTCATGGATAATAATATCAATAATTTCAGTTGTTTCGCTGGAATCAATGTATGCATCTCCAAGCGGTAACACGGAGAGTGTATATTATTGTACTGGGCCAAAATCTAAAAGATATCATATCGCCAAAGATTGTAAAGGACTTGAGCATTGTTCTGGTGAAATAAAGAAGTGCTCAAAAATTAATGCTATAAACAAAGGTCTAACACCCTGTCGATACTGTTATAAGAAATGATTGAAATCTATAGAGATTCTTTTGGAGTACCACACATCGTTTGTGATGATTTCAATGATGGGGCAAGAGCAACGGCTTTATGTCACTGTGAAGATGATTTCTTTTCTATTCAATTATGGTTGCTGGCTGTTAATAAAAAGGCCGGGCGCTTTGACGACTGGGATGGCGTTTATCTCGACTTCTTATACGAATTCTTCAATATAGAAAAAGCTGTATCAAAACTTAAGGCCCAAATATCTAAAGAATATTTATCAGCAGTGTCATACTATTGCAACGGCATTAACGAATATGCCGAAAGTCACTCTGATCAAATACTTGACACCGGGATATTCCCAGTATCAGCCGATAAGGTTATTGAAGCTCAACATCTGTTAGAAATTGTTGGAATTCAACTTGATAAACCATATTCTTACCTGAGGGGACCTAAAAAGAGAAGTAAAGGATTCCCAAACAAGGAAGGATCGAACATCTTGGCAGTGTCAGGGAATCATACAAGATGCGGCAATAGTATCATAGCAATTTCCCCTCATCAACCGCTTGAGGGTATTTTTTCGTTCTATGAGATTCATTTATTTTACCGAAAAAGCGGGTGCGAATTATTCGGATTTATCTTGCCCATAACCTTTACGATTTTTATGGGGACAAATTTCAAGGTAGCATGGGGCACAACTGCAAGTTATCCTGATATGTATTCTGTATACAAGGTTGGCTTAAAAGGTGTGTTTAATAAGAGACTTAATGTAACAGAAGGGCTTATTCCATTGAATAGGAGTGCTTATTTCAATTACACCCTGTTATATGGAAAGTTCCCGGCTCCGATAGTAAAACAATATTTCACAACACCGGACGGTAAGCCTATTGTCAAGATAAACCATCGTTATTTTTTGATTGACATTCCATTGATTGGATATAAATTAGGAACGGAATTGAATTATAGGATATCTCATGCCCAAAGCAATAATGAGATACTTGCATTAACGCTTGATTACGGATATCCTTATCTGGATCTGGTTTCTATCGATACAAAAAATAATATCCTATATGTTCATAATAGCCATGAGCCAATACGTGCATCCGAAGATGAATATATGTCTGACATTCTAAGCCTTGACAGCCTGACCCAGCTTGATAATGGCTTTGAGGATGGAATGTTTTATATAGAAAATCCGAAATCCGGTTATATATGCAGTGCAAATCAGTCTCCTTTGAAGACTGATAATGATTGCAGAAGATTCAATAAAAATGGACTTCATTATTATAATGATAATTCAAGATCCACAAGAATAAAAAATTTGCTGGAGACGGAGATTGCCAAAGGTAAAATCGATCTGGAGACTCTTGCGAATATTTTTTCCGATACGAGGGTTATCCTTCCGATAGTTCGTGGTATAGATTTTTCTGTAATCTATGAGGTGGTTGCGCATGGCAATAGAGGGTTTCTGCTTGACATATTGCAAAAATGGGATGGGGAAGCAGATATAATGTCTGAAGGAGCTGCCGTATTTGCACTTCTATTCTATAGATACAAGGATATGTATTATACATATCATAAGAACCCGGATACAATCAAGGTAGCCTCTGCATCCGAAATCAATGAATGTCTTGACTGGGTATCGAAAAGATATGTCAAAGGAATGACTCTTGGAAGCATTCAATTTATCAAACGCGGTTCGGTGTCAAAGCCAATCGGAGGTATTCCGGATTCTGTAAATACAATTCGTTCCTATTTTGAGAAAGACAAACTCGTAGCGGAAGAAGGGTGTGCGTTCAGAATGCTGATAAATCTGAATGAGAGAGATATACGTACATGCCATCCTTATGGGACATCTTCGGATGAAGCTGCAGAGCATTATACATCTCAACTTGACTTATTTCTAAATAATGAATATAAACAGTTGAGACCAATGACATACTATAAACAAAATTACAAATCTAAAATGATAATCAAATAATGACAAACGTTCCTACTTTTATGATGAATATCCCGTCATCATATGATACTGCTGTACGAAACAATGTATGGATGGAGGAATATGACGATGAGGATATTATTGTAAATAAACCCAAAGCGATACGTGAGATGTGGGAGGTTTATTCATTTCTTGCCTCCCAAGGCTTTGTATATCTATTGCCTACACCCATTGACTGTAAACTGCAGGATTTGGTTTTTGTGGCGAATAACGGAATCGTACTCCAGCATACGCCCATATATATTGGGTCTAATTTCAAAGCAACCAACCGTATAGGCGAGGAGGTGATTGGAATGAGATTCTTTGACTCGTTGGGATATAAGACAATCCGCTCACCATTTGAATTTGAGGGAGAGGCCGAACTTAAATACCTCAGAGACAATATCTATATAGGAGGATATGGAATTCGCTCGGATAAGCGTGCTTACGAGTGGATGGAGTCGGAATTTGGAATGAACATTATTAAGCTTGAGCTGAAGGACCCGAAGAACTACCACCTCGACTGCACGATATTTCCTTTCACAAACGAGAGTGTGATAGTGGCGGTAGACTCTTTCACGAAGGAAGAGATCAAGAGTATAGAAAAAGTGGCTGATATAATCCCCATTACCATGGATCAGGCACATACCGGACTCACCAACTCGGTAAGGGTCAACAATTATCTTCTGAATGCATCCGATATCGACTTTCTGTCGAAGCGTTCTGAGGATTACAGATATGAATCGGATAAAAACCGCAGGCTTGAGCAGATTGCTGCGGACAATGCTATGGAGGTGTGCTATTTCAATCTTGAGGAGTATATGAAAGGCGGCGGTCTGCTGTCATGCTTGGTCCTTCATGTGAATTATGAAAGAATGCTGACAAAACTAATCTGAAATTATGGCAGAAGCAATTTCCCAATGGCGGAAGAGGATAAAAAGCATCACACGGGACTGTACTGTAGACTATTTGTCTTCAGAGTTCTGTTTCAGGGATCCTATCAGGCCTATTAAGAACAATTCCGGAATAATATATTCGCCTGCTGATGGAATAGTGATAGATGTATCCAAAGTGGATTCTGTGGATCAACTTATATACACCAAAATGGGGAATGTGTGCCTGTCGTCACTGTGCCATGGCATGATAGAAAACGGCAACTATACCTGCGTATCGATATTCCTTACATTTTATGATCCGCATATTGTCAGAATGCCGTTTGACGGAGTAGTTTCTCGTAAAGACTTACCGCCATACTATGTTCTGGACCATCCGATGCTGGATTTCGAGAACACTATCATTAACGGCAGGATTTCTGAAATAGACCGTAGGGAGATAGGGACCTTTGCCTTTAATCAAAGATCCTTGTTTGAGATTTTCTCTCCGATGATCGGCCGGAAGCTATTTCTGCTTCTCACTGCTGATTACGATATTGATACTATAGTCAGTTTCTTCACGGGCAACAACCGTCCGCTGAAACAGAACCAGCGAATAGGTCAGATCAGATATGGCAGCATGGCCACTCTCATTATTCCATCTGATATTAAGTTTTCTCCATGCGTCAGAGAACTTGTGCATGTCGAAGCCGGTATTGACCCTATATTTATGTCTGATGAGAAATGAAGATCTCAGGTTGGATGCTATTGCACGACTTGCCGCCCCGGTAATAATAAGTGAGTTTTTGGAAGAAGCCCTGATTGTGACAGACTCCATACTGCTCTCTTATATGCCGTCGGTATATCTGGCTTCTGTAGGAATAATAGATGCTATTCTTCTCATTATTTTAGCCTATGGCATAGCCTTGAATGATTCGTATCAGAATTATTTTGCAAGATATAGAGATAAAAATATTGTGGAGGTGATTGCGGTTTTCAGAAAAGCATGGCTAAAATTCGGAATATCCGGAATAGTTGTTTCTCTATTTGTAATCCTGCTTTCATCATTTGGCGCAAGATTTCTCGGGGACAATGACGTGATTGAGTGTGTTGGGCAAGTAATATGGTTTATCTTGCCCTTGGCGTTATGTTCATATATATCTATGTGGCTCAATTCATTTTTAATGGGATTGGGGCATTATCGGCTGCTGGCATGGATATCTATATGCTGCGTTGTCCTGAATGGCGTATCTGGCTATGTTCTGCTGTTTAAGGTCTCGACGCATTTTAATCCGACAAGTATTGTTTTACTGACTTCGGCATTGTCTGAGCTTTTCGCAATAATAATGATGGGAGTATATGTATTGAGGCGATATGTGCCCTGGAAATTCGATGTTCCTATCAGACATAACAGGTTGCTGTCCCGCATATTCTCGTATGCGTCAGTATATCCAGCTATATCAGAGATTGGCTTCCATGTAGGTTCTCTTGCCCTTTTCTTGTTTTGTTCATATTTCTTCCCTAATAATCAAGTCGCGCTTTTGACATTAATCTTTTCATATTGGGGATTGATTCAGGTTCCGGTTGATGCACTGCAGGAAATCACTTTGAATTATTTTGCTGAAATATATAGTAAAAAGCAATCCGGCAAGTTTTCGCCATATTCACAGATGTTAATCAGATTTTCAAGAATCTGTTGTGTCATACTGTTTATTATTATTGCGGTTTCGGATCTTGTATTAGAGGGGTGGTCGGTTTATAAATGCTTGGGGCTATGTATCGTGTTCGTGATTTCTTTGTTCGCTTGTGGGACGGAAGTATTTAATACTTCCTTGATTGTTAGATTAAAGAACGACTCTTACATAATCAGCAAACTTATTTTTGGGGTGATATCTTGTTTGTTAATTATAATTGGTAGATTTGTAATTGGAATAGAAAATATTTTAGCCATACTAATTCCATTCCTATTGGCTCAATTGGCAGAAAACGCATATTCGTCATATAGAGCCCGGAAAGCATGGAAGTAGAACATCGTTATATTTGTATATTAGCATAACTGAGCAAAAGAAAAACTGCAATAATTATACTTTTCTTTCATGTCATAATCGGTGGTCTACATTCAAAGATGGAACGAGAAAGTCAAGGACGGGCTTGTACTATATTCATCGCCCCATTCGAGGCCACCGCAACCAGAGCATCGCGTTACATCTGTCAACAATGCAACGAAACGTCGCTTCCATCTCCGACGCAAATTCTGCATCACCCATTCCTGAGAAAGGATTTCGCGATTCCATGCTCCAACTATTACAAATGTGTCTGTATCGACAATGAGTCCTTCCATTTCTTAGGCTCAATTTGAGCAGCAAAATTAGATTTTTTATTAAATCACCAACCGACACCTAATATATTGCGTAATATATAGACAATCAGCAGCTTTCTTGTTGTGAAAAACCCCTTTGACTTTTATGGACAAGGCGTCAGTTATTCTTGTTGATGAGGTTGACGATGACTTTAACCATTGTGTCCTTTTCCTCAGTGCGGCTTTCTGCTATCATAAGGGTAAGGGCGACGAGGGTGTTGTCGGCAATGCGCTTTGTGCCGTCTTCGTTGTAGAGAATGCCATTGCCGTTGAGGAACCACAGGAACAGTGTGGCGGCAATGCGTTTGTTGCCGTCACTGAACGAGTGGTTTTTGGTAACGAGATACAGGAGCATGGCGGCTTTCTCCTCCACTGAGGGATAGAGGTCAACGCCTCCGAAAGTCTGGTAAATCTGACCGATGGAGCTTTTGAAGGAATCATCTTTTTCGTTGCCGAACAATGTGCTACCTCCAAATTTCTCATGTAACTCGCGGATGACTTCCATGGCGTTTTCGTAGGTGGCATGAAACGACTCTCTACCGGTGGTGTCCTCAATCTTCAGTTCCTGATAGTCGTAGCGGTCAAGGGTGTCGAGGGCGTATGTGTAATCGACGACAACATCAAGCAATGAACGGCTATCCTCCGTAAGCCTTTCTTGATTCTGGATTGTGCGGCCAAGCACTTTTACCAACTGACTCAGTTCGTCATATTTCTGCGCAGCTATGCGTTCGTTTATAGCATAGCCTTGAAGAAGATACTGCTTCAATATCTTATTCGCCCAAATGCGGAATTGAGTGCCACGTTTGGATTTAACGCGATAGCCAACAGAGATAATAACATCAAGGCTGTAAACTTGAGTCGGCTTGTACTTCGACAGAGTATTATGCAAAATTTGCATATTACTCTCTTTCTCCAGCTCGCCTTCCTTGAAAACATTAGAGATGTGGCGGGCAATAACTGACTGATCTTTGTCAAAGAGTTCGGCCATCTGCCCTTGGCTCAACCATACGGTATCATTCTGAACTGTCACATCAATCGACATATTTCCGTCGGGTGCCTGATAGATTACGAGCTGTGAATTATTTGTTTCCATATTCAAAATTACAATTTATATTTTGATTTGTAGCTGTTTCTGAGTAATAATAGTTAAAATACTTCCGTTTTACTGCCATTGGCGATAGCGTTAATCTCGTCGGCAATTTCATCGGAGGAGAGTTTGATGTAGTCCATGAAGGTCTTTTGCGTTTTGTGGCCGCTGACGTGCATCATCTGGACTATGGAGTATTTGTGGGTGAGGTACATGTTGGTTATTCCACTGCGGCGGGCTGTGTGGGTAGTCACGCACTTATAGCGGGGCATTATCACCTCTCCCTTTTCGTTGTGCTCGACAACGAGCTTGCCGTCCTCCACCAGTTTCTTCTGCTTTTGAGTAAGCTTGGTTACTACCATCCTGGCTAAGTCGGGCACTTTACCGGACAGCTCCTTTAGAATCTCCTTTATGTAGCGGTTGAGTATCACGTCAACAACATAAGGGAGATTGTAGTCGTATTTTTCGCATATAGCCTTTAGGTTGGGATTCATTATAGGAATCTTTACCTCGTTGCGGGTTTTCTTCTGAATGAGGCGTATTACCGGTGTTCCTTTGGCAGTAGTGGTGAAACAATCCTTGTCGATGTCGTTGTAATCGCTCACGCGCTGACAAGTGTAGCACCCGACAAGAAATATATCGCGCACCTCTTCCTGCTTGCCTGACAGTGGCATTTCATACAATGCCTGAAGCTCTGCCTCGGTAAGGTAGATTTCGATAGCCTTGTCTTTCTCTTCAATTTTCTTTTTTGCGAAATATTGCAGGGCACGGTCATTGTTGTGGATTCCGTCTGCATAAGCGTAGCTGATAATTGCACGGAGATCAACCAGATATTTATTCTGCGCAGTCACCATATAATCTTTCTTCTCCATAAAATTCAGGAATTTGGTGACGAACGCACGGTCTACGTCATACCATGTGTTGCGATGCTTTCTGTCAAACAAGTCATAGAGCTTCCTAAAGCTATTCCATGCCTTCACAGTGCCGGGCGCATATCTATCATGACCATTAAGCCTGGCACCGCTCTTGATTTCATTGCAAAATCGGTCTATGAAATTCCATATTTTGGCGCGTTCAGCATCGATGCCTTCCTTTATCAGACGTTCCTGCTCTTCCTTTATGCGTTCTTCCTCACGTTGCCGTTCCTCCTCTTCACGCTTCGCTTTCATTATGGCTTCTGCCTTTTTCGGATTGGCGATAGCGAGGATTTCGGCCTCAACATGCGACTTGTCGAAAGACATGCCTTCGACTTCCGATTTTACTACCAGTTCAATCCTATTGAGTGAGTCGTGTAAATTAAAGTTCGCCCTTTGATGTCGCATCCATTTTTCAGGACACGACAAAGCCTCTTTCCACTCCGCAACATTCACACGGATCTGAGAGGAAAAGAGCGTATCGACTTTGTGTTTCTTATTCTGCACCCTAAAGAAAAGAGTTGCGATTTCGTTCTTCTCGTCCTGCTTGCGGATGAAGAACCGGGAAAGAGATTTTGCCATAGAATCCAAGGTTCGATTCCCTTATGAATCGGACACTGCAAAGTTAGTGACTTTTTCCGGATAGTCACTACAATAGTCACTATAATTTCTAAAACAGTCACTACTCGCCTAAATTGAAATTCGTTTAATTAGCGTTAATATCAACATATTAGCATATATTTGGATTTAATCAGATTGATAATAATTTAACATTTATATTGCTGGTGGCACCACTTTGAAGAAAATATGATCCTTGAATTTCCATGAGATTCAAGGATTTTTCATTAATGCCCCTACCAAATAGCTTATTAACTATGATCGACTCACAGTATATATTCCCGGCAACTCTTTCTGCCCTGACAATTTTGGCAACGGTATTGAATTTTACAGCACATTTTTCGAATAGTGAATATCTTTCATGGAAGGTGTTCAACAGAATATCACTTGCTACCCTTCTCTCCATGACCGTATGTATTTTCGCCTGGATGATTCACTCACGAGCCGGGATGCTATCATCGCTTCAATTAGTAGAAAATAATCTGGGAAATATGGCGCTAACTATTCTGGGAAGTATGTTTGTCGTATATCAAGATTTTATATTGTTCAGGAATGTATTGTCCTGGATAGGACGTGAAGCATTGCCAATGGATTTAAGCTATTCCTTATACGCTATTCTTGTTCCATTGGTAGTGATGATTATCAAAATCCCATTCGACAGTCCGCTGGATATGTTTCCCAAGAATAATATATGGGGAGCGTTATGTTTCGACTTCGGCTTCTGGCACTTTATGACAGCACTTTCACTGGTATATGCCGTTATTATGATTGTTATTCAATTCATCCAGTTCGTTACCGCACTACGGCAACACGGTAAACGTCTTCTACTGGTATGTGTAATCTATTTTCCGGTAATGTTTTCCTTATTCATATTATCAATGTATGCCGTAATAGGAGTGGTGTTTCTCTTCATCATAAAATTTGCATTGGCTCTTATGGAAGAGAATAACAAAAAATAAATTAAATAACAATTATTCTATATACATCAAACATTTATTGTCCTTCTTCTTAAAACGCTTCAACCGTTCCAGCCTCTCGCTTTCACTTTCTTTGGCAGGAAACGTTATCTGACCAGTGTCCTTGTCATAATCATATAATTCCCGCGCAGGAACCACATAAACTTGCTCCGGAGCATCATTAAGCCATCCAAAACCAAAAACGTAAAACAGGCTTTTTATCGGACGGTTCAGTTGGTTAATATTCATATACACCTCATACTTCTCAATATCTTTCCTTTCAAGATAAAATCCTGCTTTACTTCTCCATTTACATTCTACGGCAATTATCTCCCCGACCTCATAAATAGCACTCCTATCTACAGCACATTCCAATAACAAATCCGGAGATGAAGAAGACAGAGGCCGGTATCCCTCAACATATTTATCACCTCGCCAATCCAAAAGCCGCCAGAATATTTTTCCTGCATTCAGGTCGGAGCACCCATCTTTACTGATATTGGAATTTTTCACAACCCACTCTTCAAATCTATCTCCCAAATATTTATTCTTGTTCCTTTCTTTAAAGTATTGAAAGGTGTCCATAAACCGATATTGAAAAGCATTCACACAGTCATCAATAAACCTATTTAATATTTTCATTACCATAACAAACTGTTTCTATATCATTATTCATGAGGATGTTTCAGCGAGCTTCATTACTCCGGTACAGATGTGACTCACAAGAAACCATCTGCAAAAATAAAGCAATATTTATTTCAAACAAATATTTACAAATAAAGAATAAGCATTCTTGATTACAAAACACAAAACAAACATCAAAATAAAAAATCAGACTTTTTTCTGTTTTTTCCCAATTCTTTCCAGATTCCTGTCCCATCTTTGCAGTACAGAAACAAATAAAGTATTAATCATTAAAAATAAAAAAGTATGAAAAAGTTTATTATGATGTTAGTTTGTACGTTTGCAATGCACACAATGGTAATGGCGGATAATGACAAGCCAATACAAGTGAGTCAGTTACCTGCAAAGGCACAGACATTTATCAAGACCTATTTCAAGGACCACAAGGTGGCAATGGCTAAGCTGGAGTCGGGAGTATTCTATAAAAGCTATGATGTAGTTTTCACCAACGGCGAGAAAGTGGAGTTTGACAAAGCGGGAGAATGGAAAGAAGTGCGATGCAGACAGAGCGAAGTGCCTGCCCAGATCGTGCCGGAAGCTATCCGTAACTATGTAAAAACAAACTATCCGGATGCAAGAATCCTCCAAATTGAATATGACGATAATGAATATGAGATAAAGTTATCCAACCGTTGGGAAATTACATTTGACTCTAAGATGAGAGTGATTGATATTGACGATTGATGAAAAACCTTTTGCAATCTCCTGTATGCAGATTGATATGATGGAATAAACAAGGAGCACGTTGGAATTCTGTGTAACTATTCCTCAGATGTGTTACTCAATTCCACAGTACTCTACGGATTTCCACACTGTACCATTTATAGGATTTCCATTCATTTCGCTATAAATCAGAAAGATAAGTTTATCCATCTATCTTTGGCATCTTCTTTGTCCTATGATGAGTGTTAGAGATAATATCCCCAAATACTCACTTAAAATCAGAAAGTTATGAAAAAGGTATTAGTAGCATTAGCAATGGTTCTGGGAACAGGAAGCTCTGTTGTTTTCGCACAGGAAGTAAATAACTCATCAGCAGTTGTGGCAGAAGCCCAAGTGCCGCAGGATGAATTTGTGAAAATGGATCCGACAGAGTTACCACAGGCCATTCTGCTGACATTGGCAAAGAATTACGAGGGTTCCTCTGTAAAAGAAGCCTATGTAAAGGTAAAAGATGAAGCAAAGATCTACAAAATCATTATTCTCACTCAAGACGGTCAGGAAACAGAGACAATTCTGAACGAAAAAGGCGAAGCTGTCAAAGAATAACCCTTTTCAGAATGTAAATCTCGTGAAAAAAGGATTCCGGTTCGTGATGAATCGGAATTCTTGCATATTACAACGGCATGCGGTTCTTATCAATCCACTTCTTGCTGTACTCCCCGCCGTTCCAGAATATCCGCCATATGCTCCAACGCCCAGCCTACCAGCGATTCTATGTGCGGCATCAAGCTATGCCCCATCTCCGTAAGGGAATACTCCACACGCGGGGGAACCTCGGCATATACATTTCTGATGACCAGCCCGTCCGTTTCCAACGAACGCAGCGTAACCGTAAGCATACGTTGTGAAATGTCCCCAATCGTCTTTTGAATGTCACAGAAGCGCATCGTACCATTCGTCTTTAGTGTAACCATGATAAGCATTGTCCACTTATCTCCCAACTTACTCAAGACATCCCGTATGGGGCAACCACCTGTGTGATGAAAGTTTTCCATTTTTTAACTTTTACTAATTATCTGAACTTCAACAATGGTTACATTGTTGTAACTATCTAACATTCAAGTGCCTTCTTGTTTTAGAGCAACAGCAAAGCTAACTTTGCAGCACAAAAGTAATGAACTTACTGAAAATAACTATTGTTTTATTTAATAATTAAGATTATGGCAAAGAAAGTTGCAGTTTTAGCAGTAAATCCGGTAAATGGATGCGGTTTGTTCCAATATCTGGAAGCATTTTTTGAAAATGGCATTTCTTATAAAGTATTCGCGGTAGCGGACAGCAAGGAAATCAAGACAAATTCCGGCATTGTCCTGACAGTGGACGATGTAGTGGCCAATCTGAAAGGGTATGAAGATGAATACGATGCACTTGTGTTCGCCTGCGGTGATGCCGTTCCCGTATTCCAGCAAAATGCCGGTAAACCGTATAACGTCACCATGCTGGAAATCATCAAGACATTCGGCGAGAAAGGCAAAATCATGATCGGGCACTGTGCAGCTGCCATGATGTTCGATTTTACGGGTATCACGAAAGGTAAGAAAGTAGCCGTTCATCCATTGGCCAAACCCGCTATCCGAAACGGAGAAGCAACCGACAATTCCTCCGAAATAGACGGTAACTTCTACACAGCGCAGGATGAAAACAATATCCAGACAATTATAGAAAAAATCGTAACCGCCCTAAAAGCATAACGTAGTACGTGAAAGCCCTGTGCCTGATATTCCCTGACGGCTATGGGGCTTTCTTTTTTATCTGCCAAAGGCATACGCAGTCACAGAGATTATTTGTACATTTGTTGCATCATACCCAGATGCAACATCCTATGAAAGTCAAGATAGAAGAAAGCTGGCGGCAACGTCTGCAAGAAGAATTCGACAAGCCCTACTTTGAAAGGTTAGTGTCATTTGTGAAAAGCGAATACGGACGCGCCCATGTGCTCCCGCCAGGACACCTTATCTTCCATGTTTTCAACTCATGTCCTTTTGAAAAGGTAAAAGTGGTTATCTTAGGACAAGACCCCTATCCCACCCCCGGACAATATTACGGAATATGCTTTTCTGTGCCGGAAGGAGTAGCCATACCGGGATCACTCGTCAACATATTCAGAGAGATACATCAAGACTTAGGTAAGCCGATTCCCACCTCCGGCAATCTGGACCGCTGGGTGGCCCAAGGTGTGTTCTCCTTGAACTCCGTCCTTACGGTACGCGCTCACGAAACCGGCTCACACCGCAACATGGGCTGGGAAACTTTCACAGACGCGGTAATCAAGAAATTAAGTGATGAACGGGAACACCTCGTTTTTATGCTTTGGGGAGCATACGCCAAAGAAAAAGCAGCCCTGATAGACAGAAGCAAGCACCTCATACTGACAACCGTCCATCCTTCGCCCCGTTCTGCCGAATACGGCTTCTTCGGATGCAAGCATTTCAGCAAAGCCAACAATTATCTGCGGAGCAAAGGCATTGAGGAGATAGATTGGTAGAAAGACCCGGAACTTACAACACCCCGTTCACCCCACAGCCGAACAATGCGAAATCTCCCAAACAAGGGTCATCCGGAAAGACTTCCGCCAAGGCTGAGGTTATGTTCCTTACATTCTTTAGAGAGAATGTCTCCGTATCGGTAAGTCCCAAGAGACGGGCTACCCGGCAAACATGAGTGTCCAAAGGAATCAGCAAATCACGACGGTCAAAACTTTCCCAGATGCCGAAATCCACCTCCGACTCTTTCCGTATCATCCAGCGCAGAAACATGTTCAGCTTCTTTTGCGGACTCTTGGCGGAGACTTCCAGAAAAGCACACAACTTCTCCATCGGGATGCCCGGATAGCCCGAAAGGGCATCTTCCAAACTATCAAACCGAGAATAGGCGTCATGCAAACGGGCAAAATACGTATAAAAATCCGCATGAGAAAGCATGCGGTAAAAGCTGCTCCGGTCTGCCGGAAGGAAATCTTCTTTCCAGCGGCAGGACAAGACATATTGATGAGGTGAAGCTCCCATCAAGCCATGTAGTTCATCCGCTTTCTTCAATATCTGCTTGCGGTTTCCAAAGCTCATCAAAGCAGTGAGCAGGCCGCTAATCTCAATATCCTGCTTCCGCATATACCGATGCGGGAACTGAACAGGGTCACTTTGTATAAAGGCGGCACAATGATATTCCCTTGCCCATTCCAAGAGTCTCAATCGGATTTCCTCAGTCATATTGTTTCTTCAGTCATATTTTATAGGATTCGGTTATTCGCAACTTGTGCAATGCCACGTCCTAATACGAGCTAAATCCCTTTCATGTACTTTTTCAAAAGTTATTCTGCACAATGTAATCCCTCGCAAAGGTACACATGTTTTATCTTTACCGACAAACCCGACAATGATTATTAACAAACTTCCACCCAACTGATTTCAACAAACCAGATTTATAAGAACCTCAGCCAACTTCTCCCCCTTCCTTTTATTTTTGCATCACGAAAAGCCTATGGAACTTTCTTTGCAATATTTGCAAATTTGTAATTTAGTATTCGTATTTTTGCAAGGTTTCAAACAAAAGCAAAAATGAAGCAAGAAATATTATTCATAATACTCAATGAATACGCCGACTGGGAAGGCGCTTTCATAGCCGCCTGCCTGAACGCAGGAGTAATGCCGGGCAGCGAAGTGAAATACACCCCGAAAGTAGTTGCCCCGACGTTGGATGCAGTGCGCTCCATCGGCGGCTTCCGCACGTTGCCCGACTACTGTTTCCAGACTATGCCCACAGATTATGCAGCATTGGTTCTGATAGGAGGTATGCAATGGAATTCCCCAGAAGCAGAGCAAGCAGTTCCTTTGGTGAAGGATGCCCTACAACGTGGAAAAATCGTTGGCGCCATCTGCAATGCCGCCTCCTTTATGGCGAAGCATGGTTTCCTCAATAACGTAAAGCATACGGGAAATACCATACAGCAACTAAAACTCTGGGGCGGACAGGAGTACACCAACGAAGCAGGCTACGAAGAGAAGCAGGCCGTCAGCGACCAAAATATCGTCACCGCCAACGGTACAGGACAACTGGAATTCTGCCGCGAACTTCTCTTGTTACTAAAAGCCGATACACCGGAAAATATTCATGCTTCCTATGATTTCTATAAAAACGGATTCGTGAGATAAAGAGAAAACTTAGTTCAGGCTCAATCCATACTCACCTAAAGTCGCCAGTTCGTCTGCCGTATAACTACCCTGCGCCTTGATGTGCTGTACTTCTCTTATGAATGTCTCAGCATTAGCCAGAAAGTCCCGGAAAGTTTTCATCTCTTGAGGATGCCCTTCCACTATCGGCAGACGTTTGGCAATGTCCAACTGAATAACCAGTTTCATCATTTTCATGTCCAGCCGAGGCATGTCGGGAGCAGGCTTGCGCATGCACTGTTGCAAAACACCCTGCATCGTGACCGACATACGGTTCATGGCAAGTATTTGCTCTTTCATCGGATTATCATTCAGCAACACCTTCTGCGCCCCTTCGGCAAAAGGCGACAAAACATCAAGAATATTCTCTTTATACTCCGCCATCTCAACACTCAAACGGTAATTGGCAGGCAGCAGTTTATCGGCGGCAATCTTATTTTTTACTTTTAGCAAGGAGAGATACTGATTGAAATTAGTATAGAATTGCCTTCTTGTCTGGAACAACTGCATAAAATTCTGTTTCAGATTACGCCGGGCCTCTTCATCAAAATACGTACCGGGATTGACAACCGATGCAGAGTCCTTCTGAGAGAAAACCGGAGGAATAACAGTTGCCAGCATCGGCGCATTGCCGCCCTGCTCCATATATCCCAATATGGAATTCACATCCTTTTCCAACACCAGATTCTTCAATAAGGCAAGCGAAGTGTTGTAGTACTTCATCACCTGACCGGCCTGTTCCACTTCCGCAGCAGAATATTTTTCGTAAGTTTTCTTCTGAACACCGTTACCGCAAGCAGCCAACATAAAGATAACTGCAAACGTTCCCACAAACATTAAAATCTTTCTCATAAGGTTTCCTTTCATTTTTTAATATGCATGTACCATTCGCATGTACGCTTTTATTCACTAATTTTGCAATTCATTATGTGGAACAAACAAATGATGAGAGAGATAGGTTCCGATATATCGTTTAATTTTCAAGAAAAAGATGCGAAACACTACTATAAAATTTTCTATATGCAGCGCTTTCCTCGTCCACATTCGGACTGGCGCCTTTCTTCAGCATATCATTGCTGATAGCCGGATTTTCATCTTTTGAAGTGCTGACATACCGCTGGGGAATCGCCTCACTCATTTTGGCAATTGCCGGTATCATATTGGGAGAGCAGTTCCGAATCAGCAGAAAAGACTGGCAGACCGTATTTATACTAAGCCTGTTCAGAGCCACCACCTCATTCAGTCTCGTGATAGCCTACCAAAACATTGCCAGCGGCGTAGCATCCACCATACACTTCATGTACCCTCTGGCGGTAGCCGTCACCATGATGCTGTTTTTCAAGGAAAAAAAGTCTTTCTCTATCCTGTTTGCAGTGTTCATTTCATTGATAGGTGCAACACTGCTATCAACGGGCGAGATAGATTTCGAAGGCGGAGATACTACAACAGGGCTGGTCGCTGCCGCCATTTCCATATTCTCTTACGGCGGATATATTATAGGCGTACGAAAAAGTCGCGCTGTCAACATCCCGTCTACGGCACTGACTTGTTATGTTATGGGATTCGGAACCCTGTTCTATATTATAGGCGGATGCCTGACAGATGGGATCCGGCTGGCCACAGACAGTCACACATGGCTGAACATCCTCGGACTGGCAATACCGGCAACAGCAGTCTCTAATATCAGTCTGGTAAAGGCTATCAAACATGTAGGCCCCACGCTTACATCAATCTTCGGAGCACTGGAACCTCTGACTGCCATAGTCATCGGATGTTGCGTGTTCAAAGAAAGCTTCACATGGAGCAGCACTATCGGAATCGCCTTGATTGTGACAGCAGTAATAATCGTTATCACGCGCGAAAACAGCATGGGCAAAGTACGCAAGTAATCCTACTTCGTCCGCTTATAATCCGCAATGAACCCCTCCATCATCCACTTGGCCAATGCCTGACGATTGGAGCTGATCACGAAACGGCGTTGGTCGAAAGCATTCTGTATATTGCCCAACTCCACAAAAACGGAAGCCGGTGCAGCCTTCAGCAATACGTAGAGGTTGCGTGAGCTGACCGTCCCTTCAAATCCGCGGTTGGGCTGATGCTTGTCGTATTTCGACTCGAAAGTTCCTTTCATGGCAACAGCCAGCTTCTTTCCCAACACACTTTTCGGAGCATGGTAAAAGAAAACATCCGTCTGTGCACCCTTGCTGCGGCTGTCTACGTGCAGAAATATGGCCCGGCAATACTTATAAATCTTACGGTCCTTCCGGTAAAGCTCATTGATTTTGGTGCAACGCTGTTGCAGACGAGCCACCTGATTCAACGGAATGGCATCCCCCATACAAGTTTCCCGCTTGCTGTTGGAGAGGTAGCGGTCATCACGAATCCCGTCTTTGGCATCTTGAATGATGATACGTACTTCGGCCCCTTCCTGCATCAGGTTACGGGCAAGGCGCAAGGCAACGTCATAGGCATACTCATCCTCATGCAATTCCACCTTTCCTATTTTACCGATAGCTCCCGGATCGGGTCCTCCATGTCCGCTGACCACATAGAAGCAAGCACCCTGCAAGCGGTTAGAGGTCACCTCCACATCGGCAAGTTTCCTCCCGAAAAGGCGTTCACGAACAGTTCCTTTTTTATTGGCGGCAGGCTTGGACGAAGCAGTGGCAGAAGCCCCTTTCCTCAACGGGGGAAGCACATATTTCATTCCCAGCCGCAACTCCTCTTTTCCGCGCAGACGCTTCTCGTTCAGCCTTATAAACTCATTATAATAGGCTTTTCCCGGACGCTTGTTCCGCTCCAGAAAAGCAGAGATGCCCTCACCCGATTTGGGTGCGGCATATTCTCCCTGGGCAGAGACATCAAAAACAAGAAAAGCGCAAAAGAAGAAAGCCAGCAAACAAAATATACGTTTCATATTCCCGTTATTCGTCATTTATTCGTAGTCGGTAGCAGATTTTCGGCCGCTAAATTATAGCATTTTACCGTTCACGCGTACAAATTTATATTTTTTTCCCTACTTTTGCGACAACTTACGCGTTTTAAAGAAAAGAAACTCTAAAAACAGATAGCATTATGGCAAAGCAATTCAAGCCGGAGACACTGTGCGTACAGGCAGGGTGGACTCCTAAAAAGGGCGAACCTCGTGTACTCCCCATTTATCAAAGTACGACTTTCAAATACGACACCAGCGAACAAATGGCACGCCTGTTCGACCTTGAGGACAGCGGTTATTTCTACACCCGCCTGCAAAACCCCACGAACGATGCCGTTGCCGCCAAGATAGCCGCCCTTGAAGGAGGCGTAGCCGCCATGCTGACATCCAGCGGACAGGCAGCGAATTTCTATGCCATCTTCAACATCTGCCAGGCAGGCGACCACTTTGTATGTTCGTCCACCATTTACGGCGGAACGTTCAACCTGTTTGGCGTAACCATGAAGAAGCTGGGTGTCGACGTGACTTTTGTCAATCCGGATGCACCCGAAGAAGAAATCTCCGCCGCTTTCCGTCCGAACACCAAGGCACTGTTCGGCGAAACAATCTCCAACCCCACACTGGAGGTTCTCGACATTGAAAAGTTTGCCCGCATCGCCCACAAGCATGGCGTGCCCCTGATTGTGGACAACACTTTCCCCACTCCTATCAACTGCCGCCCGTTTGAATGGGGAGCCGACATCGTGGTGCATTCCACCACCAAATACATGGACGGACATGCCACCAGCGTAGGCGGCGCAATTGTGGACAGCGGCAATTTCGATTGGGATGCACACGCCGACAAGTTCCCCGGTCTCTGCACCCCGGATGAATCATATCATGGGCTGACCTATACAAAAGCCTTCGGCAAACTGGCCTATATCACGAAAGCTACGGCACAGTTGATGCGTGACCTCGGCAGTATCCAGTCCCCGCAGAATGCATTCTTGCTGAACCTCGGCCTGGAAACACTGCATTTGCGTATGCCGCAACACTGTGGCAATGCCCAGAAAGTTGCCGAGTACCTTTCCCGGAACGAAAAAGTGGCATGGGTGAACTATTGCGGGCTGCCCGACAATAAGTATTACGAACTGGCACAGAAATATATGCCCAACGGTTCGTGCGGCGTTATCTCTTTCGGACTGAAAGGCGGTCGTGAGGTATCAATCAAGTTCATGGATTCACTGAAGCTGGCAGCTATCGTAACCCATGTTGCCGACGCACGTACCTGTGTGCTCCATCCCGCCAGCCACACACACCGCCAGCTCTCGGACGAACAGTTGCTGGAAGCCGGTATCCGTCCCGACCTGATCCGCTTCTCGGTAGGTATTGAAAACGCGGAGGATATCATTGCAGATATAGAACAGGCGCTAAACGCATAAGCACCTTTTCACCTTGCGCTCAGAAGAAAGAAAAAAACAGATGGCCTGTTTTAGTAAAACACACCATCTGTTTTACTAAAATGCATCATCTGTTTTAGTAAAACGCATCATGCGTTTAGCCCAAGCAGATGATGCGTTTTCATATTACTCTGTTTTCAACATTATCGGCAGGCTTTCTTTGCCTTGATAGAATGTTTTCGCCTTCACCACCGGCGCGTCACATTCCACCGGCATTTCCCATAAGGCAGATTGTATAGTCGGCTCGGAACCATCCGTTGTATAGCGTATCCCGGCGCCTTGAATGGCTGCATTGGCATATAGTTTGCCATCCTTCACCAGCAGTCCCGGATGCGGCAAGCGGAAATTGATGCCGTTCTTTGCCCAATAGGGCATCTCTATTTCACTGATTTTCTCATAATACAATGCCAGAGCTTTGTCGAAAGCCTGCTGCTCCTGTGCGCCTTGCAGACCCTCCCATGCCGGGTAAGCGTTCCATCCACGTTCCGCCAGTCCCATGATTTTCGGGAAAAGAAGATATTCAACGCCGTCGAAGCTGCGGATAGTCTCGGCAAACAATTGGCCCTGCACGCCCAGAATATTCTTCTTGCCCACTGCCGTCAGAGCGGTTTTCCCTTTTCCGGCTTGCTCCAAGTCGACTGGATTTCCCGCCCTGTCGGTACGCAATGACCGGTAGATGCTGAAAGGAAGCATGGAGAAGGAGACAGCCTCATCCACATAACCTCCCCAGTCGAGCCCGCGCTCGTCAGGATGACCGTTGTAGGCCATATCCATATAGAAATTGCCTACATTGCAAAGAATCACCGGATAACCGTCGTTGGCAATCCGGTAGACCACCTCCTCATACCCCGGAACTGTGTTCCAGCAATACACACCTGCCGCCTGACTCTTCAACTGCCGGTGCGCCTCTTCGGTATGTCCCAAAGCCACTTCCTGCCAACCGCTGAACTTCAAACCGTTCTTTTGCATGATGTCCGCCATTTGTGTAATGAAATACTCGGCCAAATCATGCGGCTTCGTCATCCCCTTCTCTTTCATCAGCGCCATGCACTTGGGTGATCCCAGCCATACCCCATGCGCCACTTCATCACCGCCAAGATGCACCGTAGACAGCGGTACGCCCGCTTCCTCATACATGGCTGCGAGTTCCCGAATCACTTTCTCCATAAAGCGGTAGGACGAAGGCAGAGCGACGTTTATCACATTGTCTGTGTAGTACTGGACGGACTCATAGTGGGAGGTGTCTTCCGGCTCGCTCAGCAGATATTCGGTGGCCTTTGCCATGTCCGTCTCCTTGTATTTATTATAACGCGCCTTCATGGAGACGATAGCCGCACGCGCATGTCCGGGCGATTCTATCTCCGGTATGACACGAATATGCCTTTCGGCGGCATAGCGCAACAGGCCGATGAAGTCCTCGCGGGAATAATGCCCGTTTCCAACGGTGGCAGCATCAGGATCGCATCCGCCGTCGTAGCATGGATAGAGGCACCGGCTTTCGTCAACGGTATGTCCGCGACGGCTTCCCACCGCGGTCAGCTCCTCCAAGCCGGGAATGTCCAGACGCCACGCTTCGTCATCGGCAAAATGAAAGTGCAGCACGTTCATTTTGTAGGAAGCGAAAATGTCTATCAGTTTCTTAAGGTTGTCTACGGTGGTGAAATTACGGGCAATGTCTATCATCTGTCCGCGATACAAGAGGTCGGGGTAATCTTCCACAAACATAGCTTCCAGCCGGTAAGGCACCGCCTTGCCTTTCAGTATTGACAGCAAAGTCTGTGTACCGTTGAAAATGCCATGCGGAGTAGCGGCGGCAATCTTTATCAGGGAATCTCCTATAACCAAATTATAATATTCAGCGTTCACTGCCTTCGCCTTGTCGGACAGTTCTTCCAAAACAATCGTTACTGGAGCCTCATCTGCCACTTCCAAACCGTACAAAGCGGCCAGCTTCTCTTTCAGTAGCTTTGCTTCGCCGGCATATTCGTCCGGATAGGTCAAAGCCACCTTAGCATCCAGCACGACATGCCCTCCGGCAGGTGTCACTTTCTTTACCGACGGCAGCCTGTCCCACTGCCTCAAAGCCGGCACACTGTCCAGACGGAGGTTCGATGCGTATATTTTGGCGGCATCCGGATAACCGGGAAGCGCTTCCGGTGAGGGCAACGGCAGCGCGTCCAACGCTACGGGAAGCGGCTTGCCTTCCTTGCCGTCCGTCGTAGCCACCCAATAAGTACCTTCAGGCGCATGCGAGTTCCGGTCCAACTTATAAGAACAAAGGAAAGTGATGCGCATGGAGTCGCCGGGAGCCAACGGCACAAAATCGTCCGTAGGATACATTTTAAAGAAGTTTCCGTTCACCGCCTCCACCCTGACGGCGGGAGTTCCTTCCTGCTTCACATAGCGGGGAAGCTGTGAGTAATAGATTGCCCAGTCTTTGGAAAGAGGAGCACCGGAGATATTCTTAAGAACAAAGGAGTTCTCATAATACCCGGGTTCAATGTCACTCGCACCCATTTCCCAAGTCAGGGAAACCGGTGCTTCCGGTTTGTCACCTGTTCCGCATCCTGCCCAAAACGGCATTGTGCAAAACAATAATCCTGCAAGAGGACGTCTGAAAATTTTCATAAAACACTTGTGTTAAGTTAGTAAATTGGGGGTAATACTTAAATATACTGCCAAAAATAAGCATTTTTAGTTTATTTACTAATAAATTCAATAGAAATTATTAGTCGCAGGCTACGATTTAGAACTTTTATCTCTAAATTTGCGACCAATTTATAACCATTTTAACTAATCTATCATGGCTAAGATAACCAAAGAAGCCGCTTTGCTCTATCACTCGCAAGGCAAACCAGGAAAAATTGAGGTAGTGCCAACCAAGCCCTACAGTACGCAAACCGACCTTTCACTCGCTTATTCCCCGGGCGTGGCAGAGCCATGTCTTGAAATAGAAAAGAACCCGCAGGACGCATATAAATATACAGCCAAAGGCAATCTGGTGGCTGTAATCTCCAACGGAACCGCCGTTCTCGGACTGGGCGATATAGGCGCAATGGCAGGCAAACCCGTAATGGAAGGCAAAGGACTGCTGTTCAAAATCTATGGCGGCATTGACGTGTTCGACATCGAAGTGAATGAAAAAGATCCCGACAAATTTATCGAGGCTGTAAAAGCCATCGCCCCCACTTTCGGCGGTATCAACCTGGAAGATATCAAAGCTCCCGAATGTTTTGAGATAGAACGCCGCCTGAAAGAGGAGCTCGACATCCCCGTAATGCACGACGACCAGCATGGTACGGCCATCATCTCCAGCGCCGGACTGCTGAACG